>JAAUYD010254212.1_pt1 | contig 14078 bp, 10 predicted proteins | sample 7278101 | NCBI WGS metagenome assembly JAAUYD01 (sample SAMN14350128, study PRJNA611818) | marine sediment metagenome | isolation source: surface marine sediment (0.6m) | place: French Polynesia: Moorea | collected 2018-08
ATTTTTTTTTTTTTTTCCACTTTTCAGTAGAAAAAAGTAGAAAAAAGTAGAAATCGCTGATTGCTCATGTTATTTATATGGGGGGAGAAATCCCCCATACCCTTAAGAGTGCTGTTTTCGACACTCGGTTTATAAGGTTAGTCAATTACTTAGACGGATTAGGATACTACTTAAGCTATTTTCTGGCCATCGTCGTACTCTATCCGCTTTAGAACGTTATTTAGGTGTCACCGATAAACACAAATAAAATGACATTGAAACACTAGAATTTTAAACTTAATATATTATATTTATCGATTAGAAACGATCTTTTCCCCTTTAAACGGTTTGATCCTCTCTAAAGCCGATTCTGGTGTACCGAAATCCCCTACGTTGGCAGGTAATTCAACCCCTTCCCCTCCATAAACCTGTTTAACCAGCTTCATGACAGACCCAATAATTTGCTGGTTAAATTTAAACGTTTCCCCAAACTCTTTGTCATAAGTAATGATTTGTAGCTGATGCTGACCAAAATTATCTATTTTACGGGAAAAGGTCGCCTCTAGCTGCTTACTGTCAATTGATAGCCACACTTTCAGGGAATCGCTGTCATTAATCGGTTCGATGGCATTAACAAGGGTTTTCATATTGCTCTGGCATAGATGCCTGATAGCGTCCAGTATTTTAAGAATTCGTCTGTTTCTATTTTATAAGTTGTCCCTTCCCACGGATCTCTAATACAAAGTCTCGGTCGATCGTCATAGCCATCAACCACCACCAAATGCCCCAAACGTCCCCCCGTTTCCCTTAAATCCGCGATCCAACTCCCCGTCTCCATTAATACCCCTAGCACGTCCTCATCACTCGCACCTTCGATCTCAAAAAACCCACCAATCCAAGTCCTCAAGCCACTCTCATCGACTTGGTTAAGAACAGCAGCTAACGCCGGAACATTCACAGGAACCCCCGTAAGCCTCCCAATCACAGCTTGAGAAACATTGGTGATCCCGAAATCTCTCAGCACCATTTCAGCACAAGCCGGGCCACAAGATAAACGATCTTGCTGTTGAATGACCATCGTTGAGGCCACTTCATCAATAACTTGCCAATAACCTCCTGCACCTGATAACAATGGATGGGCTTCTTCTTCTTTCACCGTTAATCATTAATCACTTAAATGTCGTAGTTAGTTAATAGTACCCTCTTCAAATTCTGACATACCCCTCGGTGCTGTTTGAGCCACTGGCTTCACTGAGTTCTATTGGTTCCTCATAGTCAATTACTAAGTAATGTATTTATTCAATTAGTCCACTACTAAGTCAACTAAGATGGTAATGTATTAAGTAATTGACTTAAGTAAAAGACTAATCGTTATGGCAGTCCCTCCAGATTATAAAACCGTTACCTGCTATTTACCCCCTGAGATAGCAGAAAAGCTTAGTGACTATTGTTTTCAGCATGAGATCACCCGAAAAAATAAACAGGGTGAGTTATCCCCATCTTGGGGGACTGGTATCGTTGAAGCCTTAAAACTCTTCTTTAGCTCTGACAATGTACCTAGTCCATTACCTGATACTGGACTAGACAAGAGAATGGTAGAGGCTCTGGTCAAGGATTACCTTAATAGTCTTTTACCTAGTCAATCACCTAATAACGTACCATCAGAAGAGATGTTAAAGGAACTGATACAGGAGTCAGTCAATAATCTTTTACCTAGTCTTTTATCTAGTCATGTACTTACCGAGGACAGCCCTGTACTTAAAGAATTAGACAATCGGCTGTCACAGCTAGAAACCAATCAGAATCAGTTTGATAGAGAGGACGATCGCCAAGTCACTTTAATCTCTAGTGAGGGGAAAGAAATTATTACCCCTGAAACTTTGCCATCGTCAGATCCCTCATCAGCCCCATCAGAACATAATGATCTTAACTCCATTGATTCTGACACCACAGAGGCCATATCTAAAAACGGCGAAACTCAACGATTCACCGATAAAGAAGTACGCTTAATTTTAAAGCAGAAATATAACATCAGAACCACTCCCCAAACAGTCAGCAAGTGGAGACTCAGAGAAAGTCAGCCACGGGGACGCAATCAGATCATCTTTGATCTGTTCAAGCCTGATGGCGATCGCTGGATAAGGCTACCCTCATGAGGTTTGAAATTGTCTTTTCTCATCTTCATTCAATATAAGGTCAAAGAATTTAGGATAGTCCCCCTCGCGGATTTTTCTTATTTTATTTTTCTTCAGAGACAGTCTTATCTGTTTCATCTTCGGCTACTTAATTTCTATTTTTATCAACTTCCTAATTTTTCTGACTGTACACGAACTGTACCGAGACTGTCACCGGTCATTTATGATCTTTTTATAATTGCCCCTATTGTACTTACCATAATGATTACAGCGATTTTTCACTTTTTGGCTAAGGGCATTTGTCAGTTCAGGAAAAATGGCCATTTCCCCCTGGTTTTGTTCCCAGTCATTTTAGCCCTAAAGCTAGATATAAAGAGCTTTTCAGCGTAATCACTCAACAGTTTAATTAAGATCGGTGATCATAGAGTGTACCGTTACTGTATTGTAGTCTGTACTTGTACTGTACATCGGCTGTACCAAAACTGTACACCGACTGTCATTTTTCTCATTCATTCCCCTCAGTAACCCCGAAAATCTCTAAAATTAGTTTCCTGCACATTACTCCCAACCTTTGAGAAAATTTCTATACTCATCACAGTCCCTTTCAAAACTTTTCAATACTACAATTAGTAGTATCAATTTAAGTCGCTCTAAGTTAATCAAAATTGGATGTGGACGGAAATTGGGTAAAGCTCCCTGGCCTTCCTCCAACGTAGTAGGACATAAGGAAATTTATCATGAGAAGTCAACACCCTCACCATTGGTTAGAGATGTTGATACAGTGGCAAGTGGTTAGTCGGTACGTTCTCCACTAATCCACTGGCTATCGCTCGGTCATACCATTGGCTACATTCCTCAGTTATTCCTGCCATCGGGTTAGATGGGAAAGTGAGGCTTAAAATGAGTCGGCCAGAGCTAACTCAATCAACTCAGAATGACTACTGATGATAATATGTCTCCCAACTCAACGGCTTAATATCCTCAACAACGGCTAGGGGATAATCAATCCCATTCTTGTCTCGAAGTTGGCGATCTCCATCAATGTCAACAATTTTTCCCTTAACCGAAATCATCCCCATGTGTCCGATCACTTTGCCTTCGATCAAGTCTCCAATTTTCCACTCATTGGAAAGTGTTGGCCATTGTTGGCCGTTGTTGGCCGCCTCTAAGTCGCTCTCTTGAGAGTCCTCAGAAAAACTGTTGTCATTGTTGGCCATTGTTGGCCATTGTTGGCCATTGTTGGCCAAACTGTTGGCCGGTTCAATATGGCTCTGTGACTCGCTTTCAGAAAAACTGTTGTCATTGTTGGCCATTGTTGGCCGATGATTCTTACTTTCTATTTTTTCATTGGGAAGAGAAGTTTTTTCGGTCGGTTGTGTTTTTTCTTCTTTTTGGCCAACATTTTGATGATTGATTTCCCCTATCCCAGTCTGGGTAATCATTTCAGCGTTTATAGTCTGGCCAACATTTTGGCCAACATTTTGGCCAACATTTTTATTCTTAATATCCTGTATTTCACTATTGGTAATAGTTTCAGGAACTGTTGACACAAGGCCTACATTTTGGCCAACAGTTGGCCAACAATGGCCAACATTTTCGGTGTAATCATTGGAGAGAAAAGATAACCTTCTACCATTCCCAATGATTTCGCCATAGCCCATCTCTTTTAATTCATTAAACATTTCCCGAATCTGATCCGTAGAGCCTTTCCTGGTTTCTCGGATACTGATACTTACATCCCTAGCGGTTACTTGGCCTTTACGGTTCGATAATTCAATAATTTTCTTGAAGATTGGGGATAAATTGCCATTATCCGTGTCAGCTTCGCCGTAGACGAGTTTGATCTGTCTTAGGTAGATAGCACTCAATTTTCTGGCTATCCTCATTATCCTTTCTGAGATCACAGCTTCAAGCTCCCCATAAAAGGCATTCTCAATGGTAGCCAGCAATAAGGCAATATCTCCTACAAACTGCTTTATTTTGGCATAAGCAGCCCTTAAAGCCTGGTTAGGCTCATCCATCTTAGATTTCTCCAACTTACGGAACCACTGGGCGTAAATCTCACGGGCTTCTGGGGATAATTTGTAATCAATGGCTGGTAAGGCTTCAATCTTTCTGTACAAGTCCTCTAGGATGCTGTCGATGTAGATGGGTGGTTCATCGTCGGGAAACTTTGCCTCTTTTATGGGCATCACAGCCCATAGGAATCTTGCCCAATGGCCTTGGGAATCTTTGCGATCGCCCATTTGTTGTTTCAGTACGTCCCTTTGAATACCACCCGTAATTGAGAAGGTAGATCGAGGGTTACTTAGTCGTTTACCACTAGCACGGTTGACCTTAATACCTGTCCCGTCACGGCCACTTAGGATCTTCTCTGCATCTGTACCTTTACCGCCTCTGTAAGCGTTAGCTGATTTAATCAGTCCTGACAACTCATCAAACTCCATTAACAGTCCCTTATCGGGTTGGTTTGATTGGATCATGCTCACGGCTTCTGCTGTGGCATCATTGATAAAATATTCCCTCGGTGGTGGTGGTTCAAGTGGTTCCTCGCCTCGGTCATCTTTCTTGGTGGCTTTCCATGCCCTCATCTCTTCCTGGTACTCTTCCAGTTGTTCTAAGTGCCGTGCGTCAGCTTCATTCTGTAGCTTCTTAAATGGGCTGATGATGGTCTTCATCGTTGGGGACTTGGCAGAGCCACTCTCGGCCACAATCCCAGTGTAGAGAATAGGTTTAGCGTAAAACTGGGTTGACTTAATTAACTCTAGTTTGGTGTCTGGGTTGGTCAGACTGGCCACTACTGGTAATAAGATAGTTAACATCGACAATGGGTTACTACCCAAAACATCAGCAATCCAAGTAAGAGGCTCTGCCATTTCTTGGGGTAAATACTCTCTTAAGTTGATGTCGCTGTGTTCAGTTTTAAGAAGGTAATCAAGCTGTTTTTTAGTGTCTTCCCTGTCTTCTATCTGTTCTAATTGTTTTAGGCGATCTCTATATATTTTCTTGAGATCCGGGACAAACACCCCGAACTCTTTGGCTAAGTTGGTAAGTTCGATTGATGCGGTCGCCTCACCTAAATTATCCCCAATGAGTTGATCAATCCTGTCCATTAACTCGTCATGATCAATGGGGTCAGGGTTATATCTGGGATGGTTGACCACATTGTTTTTACCCTGATTCCCGTTACCGCCCACAGTATTGCCCGTCTGATTATGGGCTGCTGTCTCTCGTTTGGGACTGACGGCTGCTTTGATGTCATCAAAGGTTAATTTATAATCTTCTACCCAATCAGCTAAGTCTAATCCTTTATTTTCAGGTAGATTTTGCCATACGGGGGCATCAGGGAAAGCATAAAGCCATTGGGCATCGGGGAAGTCTTTAATTATGGTGTCAGCGTGGTTGACCCCACAAACGTCACGGTCAGGGCAGATAACAACCTTAGCCCCTTCTAAATCTTGGGAGTGATGGGGTAGCCACTTCCCACTTCCCCCAATGTTACAAGTGGCCGGGATGCCCATCTCCCATAGGAGATCCGCGCATGGTTCACCCTCAGTGATAAAAATAGTTTGACCATTGGCGATCGCCTCCCTAATTTCTTGGTATCTGTAAATGGGAATGTCTTCACGGTTGACGGGCCCATACCCACTAATCCACTCCTTACCATTCCAATGATATTGATTGAAGCTTCTTTTTCCATTCCCGTCGTCGGTTCGGGTTACTTTGATTAAAAACTGTCCCTGCCTATCCAGATAGATCCATGAACGTTCCTTTTTGGGTCGTACCGCTTTCTTCTTAGGATGGAATAACTCGTTATCCTGACCGAATAACTCAATCAGGGATTTTAGGACGTTTGGCTCATCGTTACACTTATAGCAGCTATATTGGTAAGGCTCTCGCTTGTTACGGCTAAATCCGATATTATTACAGTGAGGACAGGGATATTTACCCTCACTATTCGGTTTCTTGTCTGATACCCACATCTCTACCATCTCTCCAATGGCTTGAGTTTTCGGGTCGTTAGGGGTTTTGTTGTACAATAAGGATGGCATTATGGTTTCCTTTATTTACTAATGCCTTACCCTTATAGGTTTACAATAAAAAATTAAATTATTTTTCTATAAATTTGATTTTTTAATAAAAATTAATGATTAACAGGTGCTTGGTAATGTCTGTCTTATTTACTCGTAAGTTTACTAGAGTACAAATCGCAGAGTTAACAGGACTAACAGGCGGTCAAGTTGATACTTTAAAAAAACAGGAATTTATCAAACTTAATAAAAGAAGATATGACTGCCAATCTTTACTTATAGCAGCTATTTACTCAGAGTATAATAAATATTTCAAGTGTAAAGGTCTAACCAATACTTGTAAGTCCTTGTTAGAAGTGATAAAAACAAGAGTTTATAATGAGTTTGATAAAATTAAAAATCCTATGTTATTTGCCTTCAATAATCAAAATGTTATGCTGTTGCCAGTCGATGATTTATTAGCTGTTAATCTTAAAAAAGAGACTAAAGTTATAGATAAAGAAGAAGATGTCACTTGTCATTTTAAGGAACTAAGCTTAATTCATAGGAATGGAAAGGCTATAACAATCCCTAACACACATTTATCAATTGATAATTGCTACAAAATTAATATGAATCTATTAATTGAGCAACTAGAAGATAAATATATTGAGTTACACAGTGAAGATATAAACATAGCTTAATCTTGTGATGACTTCCGACCCATGAAGAGAAAAGGTACTTTCTGGGGGGATGATGGTGACGAAAATTGTCATTCTGCCCATCTGCTACCATTCCACAAAATTAAGCGATCTTGGAATACATTGAACAATAATCGATCAAAGCCTTATTAGATATAGCTTTTAGCGTTTCCTAAAGTGCAGAGACTAATACTACTTTTGCCTTAAGTGGCTAGATACTGCAATATTTGAGGGTTCACTCTCGCCATTTTTTTGACTTCTGAAACCCTTATCAGATAAGGATTTTAAGAAATCCTGCACCTTATCACTTGGAAATAGTCAAATTCAGCGTGAGGATCATGTCTATACTCTAACTTATGCAGGAGCAGACGGCAGTCTCTCTACTGCTGATGATGATCAGGTGATTATCTTGGATTATGGAGATAGTAGCAATTTTCCTCAGATTGTTAAACCAATTTCATCAAACTTAACTTCATTAATTTTGATGAAAATATTATAAGTTTATTGACTAATGTTTAAGTTGTCATTAAAAAAGTGAAGTTCAGCTCATTTAATCATTTAAATAGATAAATTATAACTTGTCTTGTTTACATGAGCAGAAAAACTATATTTTTACAGACCAAAGGAAACTCTCACAAAAGACTATAAAATATTTGTTAAAAACCTTTTTATTGTGATGTGAAAAATTATAGATATGCTCTATAATCTTGGTTAAGGTGTAGAAGTATGAAAACCTTGTTACGTGAGCTAACCTCAGCTGGAGTAGCTATCGGAATTACTGCCACTGGCATAATTTTCTCGCCCGCGGTCAATGCTGCAGTTGTCAACTGCCAAGCTAACAGACCAGATGCTAGTAACGTCCTCTATCTCTATTATCCAACGGCAAATGATGGCAATTTCCCTGAATTTGGGACTACATCCATTAATACGTCACCGCTGGCTCCATTTGATGTTACTAATCTAGATCCCAATATAGGAACAACTTCTCAATTGAGATCAGCGATTACGGAACGTGTAAGAGTAGATTACTGTGAGTTCAATGTACGAACTCTTGAGACCACAAGTAGTAACGGAACAACAAATCCAACTCCATCAGATCCTAGTTGGCAAGTTGTTGGAATTGGTTCAGATGACGCGGGGACTTTGTTTGGGATTGCAGAGGCTGTAGATATCGGAAATAATAACACCGCTGACTTTGGTAGAGTATGGGCAGGGACTTTTGATGCTTTATATGGTGGGGAGGGTGGAGCCCTCAATGGGGTAAATTCGACAATCGAGAGATGGTCTAATGCGATTGCTGGAACGGTATCTCATGAGGCTGGGCATAATTATGGACTACGTCATGGAGATTCCGCTCCACGACCAAGTGAAGATCCTCAAAACAATCATTTGCTTGCAACAGGGAGCACTGGTTTAACTGGTCAAGATCGGACTCAGGATCGCCATTTCAGCGATACTAGTTTTGAGATTCTAGGAGCAAATATCGGGTTATTTGAGCAGACCCTTAGTAACTGGGATTTCGTCAACCCGAATAACGTAACAGCTGATGGATTTCAGATTACGGTACTAGTCCTTCCTTCCGATGGAACACCTAGCAAGGCATCAGTGTACACAGGGGGGCTAAGCCCGTGGAGCGATGTGAATATCTCCGCTGATGGTTCAGAGAGCTTCAATGGCATAACCTACAACAGATTTAAAATTGATTTTATTAGTCCTCAAAGCTGGAACAATGGGCCTGATGGTGAAATTCCAGCCGGGGAAGAGTTTCATGTTGGTGTAGGACTCACAACTGAGTATCTTGTACGTGACACCTTGCTAACTTCAGGCGGCGCTCCATTACAACTAAACCCGAGAGTAGTAAATTATACTACTGGTGGCTCCTTTGATCCTGATACCGGTGATTTTCATGTCACTTTCTCTAATCCAGAGCCAGAGGAAGGTGAATTAATCCTTTCGGATTTCCTAATTCGCTATATTCCTCGAACAGTCGATATTAATGAGATGATATCTGGAGGAACACTACTGGGAATAGACGGGTTGTCTATAGATCCATGGGGTGTTCGTCAGACGGACCAAGATATATTCCAAGTTGTCGATACGATAGATGTCATCATGGGTAACTCCGCTGAAGGACGAGCCGTTAATTTTCTTGTTGAGGCACCACCTGAATGTGAACGCGGGATTATTTTACCCCCACCGGTGCCAGACTCAGCAATAGGAGAAGTCGAGTACTGCTCTGAAGGTCAATTTCTGGGACTCTTCCCTTCGACTCGAATTTATTTCGAGGCAACTGTCACTGATCCAGATGCCCAATATTTTGATCCAGACCTTCAAATGTTTGTTAATGGACCTCTACAATCACAGATATTCGTACAATTATCAGGTGTGAAGCCAGATATCAATGATAACGATATCGATGATGCCATTGATATCGCTAATGGAGAATGTGAGGACACAAATCAAAATGGTCTCTGTGATGAAGCAGCAACTACTCCAGAACCCTCAACCATCTTAAGTCTCCTAACAATAGGTGGAATAGCATTAGCTAGTTCTAAGAAAAAACGTAACGGAGGAAATGACCTCACGGGGTGACAAGCCGGGTGACACCTTGAGTGAAAGAGAGTTTCAGCCGTTGTGATCGCCCTAAAAATTGTCAAAAACCAGAGGGCTTATTGGGAATGAACAATAATGGGGTTGGGAAAGAATACGTGCAAAATCGGTCATGGTGTAAAGTTTTGTAACTGACCATGTATATACAGCCTAAAAAAACATTGCCTAGTTTACCCCCTTTTAGGCAATGTTTAATCTGAAAAATCCCAATCTATAAGGGTTTGAAGCTTCTTGAGCTTAGATAGTCCACTGCCATTTTCGGCAAAGTTATTTTTATTAGGGGTGGCCTTTTCGCTAGGGCCAACCCGTCTACTTAGATTCAGGCTTGAAGCTGTACCCTAACTACTGCCGTCATGCGGTTGGCGCAGGGTTAGGTCAGATATCTAAGAATCATTTTCGCTCACGGTTAATTGATCTTTGCCAGCACCAACTCAAATTAGAGGGGGTAGAGGACGAGAAAGACCACCGACACGGAAAATTTATCCGAGGTTTGAGGCTAAGGACGGATGCTGATTCAGATCCCCCCTTACTAGAGCAAGTGTTCTTACCCTCAGACAACCTCAGACAACCTCAGACAACTTAGCAGACAACTCAAACCCAGTCAGAGACAACCTAGACAACCCTGACAACTTAAAGGACGATTTGAAATTTAATCAACTAAACACTTCTAACCTTTCTGGTGAAGAGGATCAAGTCTTCGGATCTTCAAGTGAATGTATTAGTAAATCAGATAAAAGGTCGTCCAGGTTGTCGCAGCCGTCTATATCTGGGATTGGGTTGTCTGAGGAGGTTGTCCAAGGTCGTCTGTCAATAATTTGAGGTCGTCGGTGATTCTCAACAACCTCAAATTATTGACAGAGTGGAATTAATAAAACGGACTGATTATGAGATGGGGAGGAGCGGGTGGTCTAGCAGTGATGGTAAAAATTATCTACTTAGTACCTATAAGGTTAGTTCCCGAAAATATTTAACCGATGATCAGTTACTATAGCAATCGGACTTGAATCGTGAAACTTCGTTGATGTCAAGAGCGGGGTTACAGCCCCATTATTTTTCACAAATGAAATCCGATTGCTATAGAGTTCTATCAAGATTTAAAGAGAGCATCCAATAAACCCACTCCACAAACACCCGCTTATCAAGTTGGTCAAATTTTACAAGGCAAGATCACCCATCCTGTTACCGGAATGGTCACACTCAAAGGGAAGGTTGTAGAAGTGGATGGTGATCCTCAACTGCAAGATAAGCTTGGTTTTACTTATCCTCTAGCGGTGATTGAAAATATTAAGCCGTTGGGTTGGGAGGCATATCATCATCAGTAGTCCATAAACTTGAATCCACGTTTTCCGCCCAACGTGGATTCAAGTTTATGGACTTATGGTTTAAGCCTCTGCTTATGCTACAAAAAGTGACAAAATGTAGTTTTTGTAGTCAAAACCACTACATTTTTGTAACACACATCTAGAAATTATCAACTTTCTTCGTTATCTTTCTGAGAGGGGCATTTTGCTCAAGGGAGACTCATGGAAGGGGGTCAAAACATTTTTATTAAAAAATGGCGTAATGTGCAAATGATCTTAAAAAAAATTGGCTTGCTCACAACTAGCCGATTTTTGGAAAATTTGGCTCACAAAGCCACTCTGATTTTGAGGCTCTGGAGGTAGAGTGAAGGGACAGGGGTGATAAATTGAGCATACTTTGAGCAAGAAAATCGAAAAATTAGAGGTTTTTGAGTCAAGTCTGAGCAAGTTTTTAGGGGAGTTAAGGCTCAAAAAATCGCTCGCAAGGGGAGCGACATTATTAATGTAGAAACGGTTGGCTAAAGCTTCACTTGTATATTTTGTATACAAGTGCTGAATAACTCACTTAAATCGACAAACATTGTACAGCCCTTCTTTTAGTTTCCTCACCCCGTCGATCATATTTAGCCGTCGTCTCAGGAGAAGCATGACCGGCTAACTTCTGCACCGTCACCAGATCCACTCCGGCATCCAATAAATCACTACAAAACGTCCGTCGAAAATCATGGGGAGAAAACGACTCAATCCCTGCCATAAGGGCCCGTTTCTTCACAATCTTCAACACCGCATCAGGATTAAGGTGTCGCTGCTCAATGCGTCCCCCCTTACGAAGAGGACACAACAACGCCCCTTCAAACTCCCCACGCACCTCTAACCAACTCTCCACTAAGCCAATCACCGACTCAGGTAAATACACCGTCCTATCCTTATCCCCTTTACCCCCTCTCACTTCTAACACCCCACCCTCGCTGGTAAAATCTGACATCTCCAACGCCACCAACTCCGCCCGTCTTAACCCCGTTCCCCGTAAAATGCCCATTAACGCCGTATCCCTCACCCCCAGGACACTCTTATCATTAACACAAACCCCCATCAACGCCTCAATTTCATCGCTGGTTAACGCCCTTCCCCGTAGCCTCTTTTTACCCTTAACGTTAGGTAAATCAACCGCCTTAGCATAATCCGCAGCGTCCATTAAATCCAGCCGTAACGCCTCTTCTAACACCCGTCGCAGCGCACAAAGCATCTTATTAGTCGTCGTCGCTGAATACCTCTGTTTAAGCTCCCGTCTTATCGTCGCCGTATGGTGATAACGTAACTTAGCCCAGTCCAAAGTCATCGCATCACAGTCCCCTTCCGTCAACAAAGAAGCCATCACATTCAAAGATTGCTTCATGGTGATCACCGAGCCAGGACTAAGGGTATGAAGGTAAACCGCCGCCGGATGAAGGGACAAAGGAACCGGGGCCGACAGCTTCAAATTATTGGCAGTATCATGGATTAAAGATCGGGACATAGACCAAAAATTCCCCCAATCTAGTCAAAAAAATAAAGATTTAAAACTGCGCTTCTAAATAACATTGTCCCATAGAATCATTATTCAAGCAGTGATCGTCTAGAATTGGATTAATCAAAAGACAAATGACGCTTGATTACGACTATCAGCCCCAGTACACTCAAAACTGACATGGGTTCAGAAACTTGTTCAAAAGTTACGTCACCGAAACCTTTACATGGGACTCACTACTCAAAGGACTTTGAGCTAGAATTTAAGGCACAATTGTTAGAAAACAAAAAGTAAAAAATATTGAATTAATATTTTTTACTTAACATATTGCCATCCTTCTATAGTAGATATTAAAATATTAGCTAATGGATGATTAACAGCTTCTTTAAAAGCTTCTGTTCCTCCAGCTTTGAGAGCATTAACAACTTTAGCCTTTAGTTTAGGATTTCTCTCAATTTGATCAACTACTTCGCCAACGACAATATTTTTTTCTTTGCTTTTGACAATCAAGAACTAGAAGCAAACTCCATATCTTTACTTGACTTCACCCCCTTGTTCTTATAGCAAAAATATCTCTCTTTGTTTACTGTGGCCTAGGTGTAGGTATAGCTTGTTCATCACTACTAATTGAACTACAACCTTTAATACATAGTTCAATTTGTGCTGAATTATTTAAACTATCCCTACATCTTTTTACACATTTAATATAGGCTTCTTTACTAGGCCCTTGTTGAGCATTATTATAATTACTTTGTAGGTTACTATTTCGTCGAATAGGAATACTACTTGTTTGACAAATCTGATTATTTGAAAATTTAGTTTGAGGTTTAATTTCTGCCTTTACTACAGAAACAGGAGGATAAATAGAAGTTAGGAAACTTACTAAACTAACTATACTTACGAAAAAAAGTGAAGAAGTTTGAATTTTTGATTTAAACATTAAATGATCCTCAATATTTTAGTAATGACTGTACTATCAAACTAGATAGCAATCAGGAATCAGATGTAAAAAGCTAAGTCAATAAGCAATTAATAATTTCTGATTGCCATAATTTAGTTATGATATCTGTAAGTAAAATCTTAGGATAATACTCTTGTAAATAATTAACCTGGAATGCTAGTTAATTAACACAAACAATATAAAGTTTAACACTACGTTGAATATCATCCTGATTTCTAAGTCTTACTTCCCATGTTTTTGAAGTTCTAAAACTATTTTTAATGACTGTAAATCCTTCAGAGGAATTGGCAGCTTCTGCAGCAGTTTCAAAACCTCCAGAAATAACATATTGATTGGCAGGACAACTCATAGTGAAAGTTTCTGATCTGCCAGAAGCTACGCCTTCCCAATTGGAAGAACGATGATAACTAAGCTTTGTTGAATTAATTGTTTTAGTGCTAAGAGCTTCTGACAAAGCTATAGAACCTAATGAAAGGCTAAAAACAACCCCTAATGAAGCTGTTAAGATAGTTTTCATTTGCATTTTACTTTCCTCACGTTACATATTTTAAAATTGCCAATCTTCAGTCAAGTAAATTAAACTATTAAGCCTCAAAATAATTTGTTAAGACTGCATAAAAGCAAATAAAAAAAGTTTGAATCTATGTACTAAACAGCATAAATACTTAGTTTAAATGCACAATAGCTTAAAATACTTTTGCTTTCCTTCAACATCCCAACTCTATAACAAATTAATCAGGAATGTCAGTGGAAAAAAGTAGTAATTTTTTTTTTTTTTTCCACTTTTCAGTAGAAAAAAGTAGAAAAAAGTAGAAATCGCTGATTGCTCATGTTATTTATATGGGGGGAGAAATCCCCCATACCCTTAAGAGTG
>JAAUYD010132102.1_pt1 | contig 14073 bp, 10 predicted proteins | sample 7278101 | NCBI WGS metagenome assembly JAAUYD01 (sample SAMN14350128, study PRJNA611818) | marine sediment metagenome | isolation source: surface marine sediment (0.6m) | place: French Polynesia: Moorea | collected 2018-08
ACCGGATTCTTACGCCATCCAACGCCAGTTGACCGATTGGGCAAAAAAAAGAGTGACGGCCGGGGGCAGCCCCATCAAAATTCGAATTGTAAAAGGAGCCAATATGGAGATGGAAGAGGTGGAGTCCTCCATCCATAATTGGCCCTTGGCACCCTATGACAACAAGCTCGATGTGGATGCTAATTTTAAGCGCATGGTGAGATTTGGCATGAAACCCGAAAACATTCACGCTGTCCATCTTGGGATCGCCTCCCATAATCTCTTCGAGCTGGCCTACGCATATGAACTTGGTAAAGAAAATGGTGTGCGCGACTTTTTTTGTTTTGAAATGCTGGAAGGTATGGCCGATCACGTCCGACGGGCACTTTCTGAAACCGATGAGGATGTGCTTTTATATGCTCCTGTTGCAACCAAAGAAGCGTTTATCAATGCGATTGCCTACTTGATTCGACGCTTGGATGAAAACACCGCCGAAGAAAACTTTCTGCGCCATGCCCCCAATCTCAAAACCGATTCAACGGCTTGGACATTTTTAAAGAAACATTTCATTGCATCGACCCAACGGATGGATGATGCCGGAAAAACACCTCATCGCAACCAGGATCGCTGTAAGGAATCCGTAAAACCGGAAGATGGCAGTTACCATCGAAACGCCTTTAAAAACGAACCGGATACGGACTGGGTCCTTTCGGCCAATCGACAGTGGGCCCATGCCATAAGAGAGAAGTGGCAAAAACGGCCGGATGATGATCCTCTGCACATTCCCGTAATCGCAGCCGGCCGCGACGTATTTTCCGATCGTGATCAGCGGACCACAATGGACCCCTCTCAATACCACGAGCAGGTTTGTGTCGCCCGCTATACCATCGCTGATGAAGAATGTCTGAACCTGGCAATTTCCACTTCCCGGGCCGACCCGGACGGCTGGCGAAAAAAGACCCCTCGACAGCGGCATCAATTACTATCCCAGGTTGCCGACAACCTTCGCAGAGCCCGGGGGGACCTGATTGGTGCAGCGGTAGCCAATACCGGTAAAATTTTCAGTGAAGCGGATGTCGAAGTTTCCGAAGCAATCGATTTTGCCGAATATTATCCTCACTCCGCCAATGAGTATTACAACAGCGAGCATCTCGATATTAAAGGTAAAGGCGTCGGGGTGGTGATTTCGCCCTGGAATTTTCCCATCGCTATCCCTTGCGGAGGGATTGTAGCCGCTTTGGCCGCAGGAAATACGGTCATATTCAAACCATCCTCCCATGCCGTTATGGTGGCCTGGGAATTGTGTCAGTGCTTCTGGAATACCGGCATATCCAAAAACACTTTGCAGATGGTCCCGTGCAGCGGTAATGATCTGGGAAAAGCGTTAACCGCCCACCCCGATATTGGATTTGTCATTTTAACCGGAGGAACCGATACGGGGCTAAAAATCATAGCAGACCGATCCGACCTGTTTTTATCGGCTGAAACCGGCGGCAAAAACGCGACCATCGTTACCGCCATGTCCGACCGGGGGCAGGCCGTTGGCAATATTATCTATTCGGCCTTTGGTCATTGCGGTCAGAAATGCTCGGCCACATCGCTTCTGATTCTTGAAAGAGAAGTTTACGACGACCCACAATTTAAAAAACAATTGATTGATGCCGCCCAAAGCCTAGCGGTCGGTTCGGCCTGGGAATTTCCAAACCGAATGGGGCCTTTGATTACGCCTCCCAGCGGAGCCTTAAAAGAGGCCTTAACAGAACTGTTACCCGGAGAAAGCTGGGCCCTTCAACCGGAAATGATCGACGGTAATCCCCATATCTGGTCACCGGGGATAAAATGGGATGTTACTCCCGGATCAAAAACCCATACCACTGAATTTTTTGGTCCCGTGTTAGGGGTGATGCGGGCTGAAAACCTTGGCGAGGCCATCGCCCTAGTCAATCAAACCGGTTATGGCCTAACCTCCGGTATAGAGAGTCTCGATCACCGGGAACTACGCGAATGGAAAAAGGGAATTGAAGCCGGCAACCTTTACGTCAACCGCGGCACCACCGGCGCTATCGTATTGCGCCAACCGTTTGGCGGGATGAAGAAATCAGCCTTAGGGCCTGGAATCAAGGCCGGTGGTCCCCAATATGTAACCCAATTTATGGATATCACCGAAACCGGGCTGCCACGGGTGGCACCGATCCCTCGAAAAACCCGATTGATGGAAATCGCCCAATATTGGATGCAGCAAATCGAATGGGGAAGATACCCTGAAATGGCCGATGATATCGTTAAAGCCGTTCGAGCTATTGAAAGCTACCTCTACCATGCTTCCCAGACCTTCTACCGCGAAATCGACTACTTCCATCTGAGGGGTCAAGACAACCTGCTACGCTTCTTGCCGGCGGGTAAGATCATGATAAGAATACATGCCGATGACAGCCTGTTTGATGTTCTAGCGCGCATCGCCGCTGCTCGGATTGCCCGTTCCAGTCTGTTAATCAGCTTGCCTCCAGAGCTTAACAATCCGGTGACCCAATGTCTTTTTTCACGGCTGGGGCAGCCACTGATAGAAAATGCCCAGGTCGTGAGACAAACAGATGAAGAGGTTGCGAACACCCTTTCCGACATTCAACGCCTTCGTTACGCAGGCGAAGACCGCGTTCCGGCCTACGTTTTTACAAAAGCAGCCGAGACAGGCTTTTATATTACGCGGGCGCCGGTTTTAATGGACGGTCGCCTGGAGTTGGTCCACTATTTCACGAATCAAAGTATCTGCCACACCTACCATCGTCACGGCAATTTGGGTGACAGGGGCATTTCCGTGGAAAGATCGAATGAATAAAAAACGCTATATTTCAAATATAAACCCAAATGTATTTAGTGTGGCCACGTTCGTTATCAGCTTGATGATCTGGGCGATTGTTTGCTGCACCTCGGAAACAGGAATCGCCGCGACGACAGCATCCAATACCACACGTGAAAGTCCGGTGGTCAAAGCCGTACGAAAAATTGGCCCGGCGGTGGTCAACATAAGCTCCCGCCAGTCGGTTCGTAGACGCAACAACCCGTTTTCAGGGTTTGAGGGTCATCCTTTTTTTGATTCGTTTTTTAAAGACTTTTTTGACCCAGAACTAGAAAATCACTACCGACGCGCCAGCCTCGGCTCGGGTGTTATTATCGATGGCCGGCGCGGTTATATTCTTACCAACGCCCATGTAGTAGAGAAAATGGGACAGATCGATGTGGTCTTAAAGGATGAAAGGGAATATAAGGCCCAAATCGTAGGCGCTGATCCCGATTCAGACCTGGCGGTTTTGCGTATCGAGTCCCCTGAGCCCCTGCCGGCGGTTGAAATGAAAATCGGCCAGGATTTGATGATCGGCGAAACCGTTATCGCCATCGGCAACCCTTTCGGCTTTTCCCATACCGTTACCACAGGGGTAATAAGTGCTTTGAATCGCAGTGTGCGAACAGACGATCGGGTATACCGCGACTTTATTCAAACCGATGCATCCATTAATCCGGGCAATAGTGGCGGCCCCTTGTTAAATATTTACGGTGAACTCATTGGTATCAACACGGCTGTTTACGCCAAAGCCCAAGGAATCGGATTTGCCATCCCCATCGACCGCGCCAAAAAAATCATTGACGATCTGATTCAATACGGCGAGGTAATCCAGTCCTGGATAGGGCTCATCATTCAACCCATAGATAATAATTTGGCCGGATATCTCAACATTCCCGACCGTTTACGCCGAAAAACCGGCGGCATGTTGGTCAAAGAGGTGCTGACCCCCAGTCCCGCCCGTGAAGTGGGTATTAAAAGTGGCGATATTATTCTTACCATCAGCGGGCGACCAATTGAGTCCCGGGCCGATTATCAAGCAGTATTAAAAGAAATCCCCAGGGGAAAAAGTGTCCCCATCACTATCTGGCGAGACTCCAAACAAACCCTTATACAGGTGAAAACCACACGATTTCCCGATGACTTGGCCGAACGATTGGCTCGAAAAAGTTTCGGTATCATTGTGGCGGATATCACATCCAAAAACCAACGTCGTTACGCCCTTCATTCCGACAAGGGGGTGGTTATTACAGAAATCGACAAAACCACCTACCTTGCACGCATCGGTGTCCGACCGGGGGATATCATCCGGCAGATAGATGAAATCACCGTTGAAACACTAAGGGATTACCACAAGGCTGTAACCCGCTACCGGCACAAAAGCTCCCTGGTAATTTTGCTACAGCGTCAGGACCAACTTTACTACCTCACACTCCGCCTTTAGAGTTTGGCATAGGGTGATTTACCATTGACGACAGCTCACACGACCGCACTCGACCGCCACTATTATAAAAATGTATGCGGTATATCCGCTGTTGAATTCTTTTGGGGACTGGGATTGCCAGTGGTGGTGGAATCCACCTTTTTACAACTATTTTTAAAAACCATGGGAGCATCGAGCCTGGGAATCGGGCTGATTCCCTTCTTTTTTTTCATCGGCATGTCTATATTTGCGGTTATCTCAAGCTACCTGACCGAACATATGACTTTGAAACGAGCCGCCGTCATATGGTTACATGTGGCCTCCGGCCTTTTGATGATCATTATCGGCACCGGGCTTTTATTAATGGGACAGTCTCCCCACTTCTTAGTGTTGTTTTTTAGCTGCTATGCATTTTTTTCCATTCTTATCGGGATGACCCTACCTGTTTGGTTAAATTTTCTAGTAAAAATTTTCTCTGAAAAGCATTCGGTTTCGGCACTAGCAATCATGCTGATTGCACAAAATATCGCCAAACTGATTGCCAGTATTTATATCGTTCATTTTGTCGATCGTTTTGCCTTTTCAACAAGCCACTCCGCAGTCATTTTCATTGTGGTAGGACTGCTTTTTTCAATAGGCGCTCTGTTTTTTTTCTTTACCAAAGAATTTCCGCAGAGAAGTAGATTAAAAAAACGGTCACGACCAGGTTTGATAAATTATGTCGGTCATTCCATGGCCATCGTATGGAAAAACAAAAATTTCATGACCTTTTTAGCCGCTGATGTCGATTTATATGTGATCATCACGATCATCTCTTTTTATGCGAATTATGCTACGGATTATTGGTTTGTCTCACCGGCTCTTGCGGCAGGCGGATTTGTAGGGGCGATCTACATCGGCGCCATTGCCGCAAATATTCTGCTGGGCTCGATGGGGCTATTTTCACTAAAAGGTAAATATCTATTTGAAAAATCGGCTGCCATGACGGCGTTGGTGGTGCTTTTGTTTTTCGGATCCAGCAGCAGTTTCTTACTGGCGAGCTTTTTTCTCGGTGTTGCCAGGGGAACCAGGATGCTGGTTTTTGCGCCGGCAGTTAAAAAATTATCAAAAAAAAATGATGCCACCGCCTACTTTGCGGTAGCACCTATTTTTACATTACCGGTTTCAGCCCTGCTTCCGCTGGTCTGTGGAAAATTTTTAGATAGCTATAAGGATTTAGGGGCTCAATCGTACCGCATTGTATTTCTGATAGCACTGTTACTCATTACCAGCGCCCTATTGTTTTTGGTAAAAACAGATTTTAAGGCCAGCACCAAATAAATGATTCACCATAAAATTGTACCACCACAATTGTCGAATATTCCTAAGAACCCTTCGATAAAATGGAAATTTTTTCCATTTTTTATCTATGAAAATTCAGCCTTTCCCTAAGTGCGTATATATGATATTATAATCTATACTGAACAACATTCATAAAATTTATTAATCATCAGAAAATGATCCAATTAAAAATGACAAGGTGCGATTAGGAATAAAGATTGATCATCACTCGGTAATTAAACCCTACCCATTCAGGAGGTGCGAATGAAATTAAAACAAAGATTTACTGAAAAGTTGTTACAGCGAGGTGTATCCCGAAGGGATTTCATGAAGTACTGCACGGCGCTGACAGCTACTATGGGATTGTCCTGTTCACACGTACCCAAAGTAGCCGAAGTAATCGCCGCTCCTGCCAATAGACCGCCAGTAATCTGGCTCCACTTTGCAGAATGCACTGGATGCTCTGAGTCGTTGCTTCGAACCCAGTATCCCTATCTGGACGACCTGGTGCTGGAAGTGTTGTCATTGGAATATCATGAAACCGTTATGGCTGCTGCCGGGCACCAAGCGGAGGAGCAACTACACCAAGCCGTAAAAAAATATGAAGGAAAATTCATTTGTGTTGTCGAAGGTGCCATTGGAACCAAATTTGATGGTGGTTATGGAAAAATCGGCGGACGCACCTTTCTCGAAATCGGCCAAGATGTTTGCTCAAAGGCCGCTGCCGTGATCTGTATCGGCAGTTGTTCTTCTTTCGGTGGTATTCAGGCGGCTGACCCAAATCCGGGCGGGTTTAAAGGGGTGGGCGATGCTCTGGGAATAAAAACATTGAACCTTCCGGGATGCCCGCCAAATCCGGTTAATTTTGTGGGTACCGTGGTGAATTACCTGCTTCTCGGCAAGCTGCCTGAGTTGGATGAACTCGGGCGACCAATATTTGCTTACGGTAAAACCATCCATGACCAATGCCCGCGTCGGTCTCATTTTGAAAACGACGAGTTTGTGGAAGAATTCGGATCGGAAGAAGCAGCCATGGGGTATTGCCTGTACAAAGTGGGATGCCGAGGACCAGAAACCTATAATAATTGTCCGGTAGCAAAATTCAATGATGGCACCAGTTGGCCGATTGAGGCCGGTCATCCCTGTATCGGCTGCAGCCAGCCCGGTTTCTGGGATGGGATGACGCCGTTCTTTGAAGAACTCTAAATCGATTCTATCATCCCAATATACCGATTTTCAAAAAAGAGAGGAGAAAAAATGGCGGAACGAATCACGATTGATCCGATTACCAGGATTGAAGGACATATGCGTGTCGAGGTAGAGGTGGCGGGTGGCAAGGTTGTCAATGCCTGGAGCTCGGCCCAGATGTTTCGTGGAATCGAATTGATTTTAGAGGGTCGTGACCCAAGGGATGCACCGCTGTTTGTACAACGTTCGTGCGGTGTCTGAACCTACACCCATTATCTGTCCTCGGCGAGGGCAGTCGAAATGGCCGTGGGTGTTAAAATTCCTGAAAATGCCCGTATACTTAGAAACCTGTTAATGGGGGCTCAATTTCAGCATGATCATATTGTTCATTTTTATCACTTGCACGCCCTTGACTGGGTCGACATCGTTAGTGCATTGAAAGCGGATCCTGCCAAAACGGCAGCTTTGGCGGATAACGTCAGCAACGCCAGGGTCGGAGGAGCGGCCTACTATAAGGAAGTGGCCCAACGTCTAAAAACATTCGTGGACAGCGGTCAATTGGGGCCGTTTAGCAATGCCTATTGGGGTCATTCCGCTTATAAATTGCCACCGGAAGCCAATCTGATGGCCGCCGCTCATTACATCGAGGCCCTCAAACTGCAAGCCCGGGCGGCACGAATGCATGCCATTTTCGGAGCTAAAAACCCTCACTTACAGTCATTGGCTATTGGCGGGGTTACGTGCGTGAAAGACTTGAAACCCGACCGAATTGCCGAGTTTATGTATCTCTGGAAAGAGACCCAAGCCTTTATCGAGGATGTCTATATCCCTGACCTTTTGGCCGTGGCATCGTTTTACAAAGATTGGGGCGCCATCGGTGGCACCACCAATTTTATGGCCTGGGGGGAATTCCCCGAATCCGACGCCGAGCCTGACAGTTTATTTATGCCCCGTGGGGTCATGATGAAAAAGGATCTGTCAGCTGTCGGAATGGCCGACCAGGAAAAAGTGACCGAGTATGTCACACGGGCTTGGTATGAATCCGGCGACGCCAAGCACCCCTTTGAGGGAGAAACCAAGCCGATTCAACAAGACCCCCAGTATGAACCCGACAAAGGGGCATACACCTGGTTCAAAGCACCACGCTATGCCGATGAACCGTGCGAAGTCGGACCCCTGGCGCGCGTCCTGGTGGCCTACGGTCTGGGTAAACAGGAAGTGAAAGCGGCTGTCGATTCCGTTTTGAAGAAGCTCGACGTTCCGGCGGCAGCCCTTTTCTCCACCTTGGGACGGACAGCCGCCCGCGGGATTGAAACCCTGGTTATCGGTCAGAGAATGGAAACCTGGCTCAACGAGTTGATAGCCAATGTTAAAAATGGTGACACTACCACCTATCAGGCCTGGGAGATGCCCGACAAAGGGATGGGATATGGCTTGAATGACGTACCCAGAGGATCTTTGGGACACTGGATTAAAATTGAGGGTGGCAAGATTAAAAAATATCAATATGTTGTCCCATCCACCTGGAATCTGGGTCCAAGAGATGATAAAGGAAAACCGGGTCCTCTGGAAGAGGCGCTCATTGGAACACCGGTGGCAGATCCCAAACAGCCGCTAGAGATCTTGCGCACGGTCCACTCGTTTGACCCCTGTATTGCTTGTGGTGTCCATGTGATTGATCCAGACTCCAACGAAGTTTATAAGGTCCGTGCCGTATAATCGGCAGCCTTAATAACGCATCCTATCGGCCCATCGAATTCGTTCCGATTGGGCCGATTTTTATTCGTGTTAGACAACGGTGTGGTTTAGACTGGATGAAAAATTCAAAAAAAGCCCGTAATAGACTGCCGCATATCATGATACTTGGTATCGGATGCGTTCTATTGCGTGATGAAGGCTTTGGTGTACAGGTGGTCCACGAAATGGATCGGCGTTATACTTTTCCCGATCATGTCGAACTTATGGATGGCGGCGTATTGGGAGTCAACTTGCTTGGGTTTATTTCATCCGCCGATCGCCTTATCGTTGTTGATGCCATCCACAACAAAGGGATACCTGGAGACCTTTACCGTCTGACGGGAGATGAGGTTCCCGAAAGGATTCGAGCAAAAAACTCGCTTCATCAAGTCGATTTTCTCGAAGCCTTGACCCTCTGTCATGCCCTGGACAAAGTACCGGAAACCATTATCATTGGCGTTGAACCCGAGGATATCGATACCTGCAGCATCGAACTTACTCCTAAGGTTCAAAAACAGATGGAAACCGTCATTCAAATGGTTCTGCAAGAGCTTGAGGAGTGGGGTGTTTCCTATCTGGTCAAAGAAGGAGTTCAAACGTATGTGCCTGGCGATACCATCCCGGGTTGTTGAAATTGAAAACGATATGGCCGTCATCGATGTGGATGGCGTTCGCCGCGAGGTCAGTCTATTGCTTTTGGAGAATCCCAGGGTCGGAGATTGGGTAATTGTTCATGCCGGTTTCGCCATTCAAAAAATTGATGAGGCGGTTGCCCGGGAATCCCTGGACATTTTGCGCCAAACCGCCGCCATGACCGATCGTCTTCGCATCAGTAATACCGATAAAAAAACCGGGGGTTAAGCCTACCAATGCCCCAAGTTCTCATTGCCCGTTGCTTCGAAATCCAAGGCATCGTGCAAGGCGTCGGATTTCGGCCCCACGTTCACTACCTTGCCTTAAAATACAAGCTGACAGGTAATGTTTCCAACACAGCTGCCGGCGTCGTCATTCAGGTCCAGGGATCACCGGATGTCATCGCGACGTTTCAAAAAGACCTCGTCGCCAATCCGCCTCCTTTAGCCCACATCGCGAAAGTGACCGTTTCCTCTATATCACCGCTTCGTACAGACGCTTTTACCATTATTCCCAGCGACGCCAACAGTGAAAGATCGGCCCTTATTGCCCCGGATACGTCCGTTTGTGAGGATTGCCTAAAAGAGATGTTCGATCCGGCCGATCGCCGCTATCGCTATCCATTTATCAATTGCACCAACTGCGGACCTCGCTATACTATTATTGATGATATTCCATATGACCGTCCCCAGACATCCATGCGGAATTTTACCATGGGCTCCGACTGTCAGGCCGAATACGACACTCCGGACAATCGGCGATTTCATGCCCAACCCAACGCCTGCCCGACATGCGGCCCCGGCGTTCAGTTATTTGATTCCAGTCGACGTCTCATTCATACCCAAGACCCGGTTAACCTTACCAAAGAATTATTAGCTGCCGGGCACATTGTGGCCATAAAGGGGTTGGGTGGGTATCATCTGGCGGTTGATGCCACCAATGAAGCTTCCGTTTCCAAACTTCGCCAATTAAAAAACCGTGAAGAAAAACCCTTGGCACTGATGGCTTCAGATGTGAGCGCCATTCGTCGCTTTGCCCAGGTTGATACTACTGGAGCGGAAACATTGGTCTCCCGACAACGACCCATTGTTCTTTTACCCAAAAGGTATACCAGCCACATCGCCAACAGCGTGGCGCCCCACAGCCGTGAGTTCGGGGTCATGCTGCCCTACACCCCACTGCACTATCTGTTATTTGAAAATACGGATTTGGTCTTGGTGATGACCAGCGGAAACCGCAGCGATGATCCGATCGCCATTGAAAACGATGATGCATTTGAACGGCTGCATTCTATTGCCGAATATTTCCTGATCCACAACCGGGATATTCTGCTACGCAGCGACGACTCTTTGGTAAGAGTGACAGATCACAGTGTTCAATTCATGCGTCGGTCCAGGGGATACGTCCCGGTTCCAATCTTTTTAAAGAGGCCGCTGCCGCCAATCCTGGCCGTTGGCGCGGCACTTAAAAACACCATTTGCCTGACCAAGGAGAACCGTGCTTTTGTCAGCCAGCATATCGGGGACCTGGAAAATGTTCCCACCTACCGTTTTTTTGAGCAAACCATTGACCATATGACCCGTATTCTGAGCATTGACCCCACAATCGTGGCCCACGATTACCATCCCGATTATCTCAGCACCAGATATGTTCAACAATTGAACATCGAAAAAGTGGCCGTCCAGCACCACCATGCCCATATCGTCAGTGTTATGGCTGAACATGGGTTGGATGGCCCGGTACTCGGACTGGCATTTGATGGAACCGGTTATGGTGATGACGGCCATATTTGGGGGGGCGAACTTCTATTGGCCACACCGGCCGAATATAAACGCATGGCCCATTTAGCTTATATCCCAATGCCGGGAAGCAACGCCGCCATCAAATCCCCCTGGCGTATGGCCGTCAGCTATCTCTATGCGACTTTCGGCAATAAACTATGGGGCTTGGATATTCCCTTTATCCACCGGATCAATTCAAACAAGACGAAGGCAACCCTTCAAATGATTGATAGAAAATTGAATAGCCCCCTTACCTCGAGTATCGGGCGCCTGTTTGACGGAGTTGCCGCCTTGGTCGGTGTTCGAAACGATGTCACCTTTGAAGGTCAGGCGGCCATGGAGCTGGAACACTTGTCAACCGACATCGACACTCCCTATTCCTATGATTGGGAAACAGACGGGGACCAAATAAAGATTCGTCCTGAAGGAATTATTCGCGACATTGTCACCGACCTGGCCGCCAAGCAACCGGTACCGAAGATTGCCGGACGATTTCATGCCACTCTGATCGATATCTTCGGGGAATTGACCGCACAAATCGGCAGCCGGAGGGGAATCAACATCGTGGTTTTAAGTGGTGGTGTCTTTCAAAACATCCGCCTAATAAAGGGAATCCGCTCCACACTTTACGCCAAAGGCCTTAACGTGTACACTCCCAAATCGCTTCCTGCCAATGATGGTGGCATCAGTCTAGGGCAGGCCATGGTTGCCGCCGCAAAAAAACGTCCGTGCGGTTAAAATGACAATGAAAAATTTAAACGAACCATACCGGGACCCTGATCTGAGCCGCCATTTAAGCAAAAAGATACATCGGATCAGCAGCCGAAAAGTCCGTTTGATGGAGGTGTGCGGTACCCACACGGTATCCATCTTTCGTCATGGCATACGAGATCTCATTCCCGAAACGATTTCGCTGGTATCCGGACCGGGCTGCCCGGTGTGTGTGACCGCCCAGGAAGATATTGATGCCTTTGTGGCGCTGGCCCGGCATGAGAATGTGATCGTGACTACCTTTGGTGACCTCATGCGGGTTCCGGGAGCCGCCTCGTCCCTTGAAAAAGAACGGGCCAACGGACGGACCATCCAGATCATCTATTCGGTGATGGATGCCCTCTCCATCGCACGCCAAAACCCTGACAAATTGGTTGTTTTCCTGGCAGTCGGATTTGAGACAACCGTTCCAACAACGGCGGCGGCGATATTGAGCGCCCGGCACATGAAGTTGACCAATTTCTGTATCTACAGCAGCCACAAAACCGTTCCCCCGGCCCTGGCCGCTTTAATGGCAATGGAAAACACCGCTATCGACGGGTTTCTGTTACCCGGTCATGTTTCAGTGATAATCGGCCTGGACGCCTATGCACCTTTTTTTGAAAGTCATCGCTTGCCCTGTGCGGTTGGTGGTTTTGAGCCGGCGGATATACTTCAAGCCGCTTATCTGCTCATCAACCAGATCGAGTCGAAAGCACCCGAATTGGTCAATGCATACCCCCGCGCGGTATCGAAAGAAGGAAACCACAAAGCCCAAGAAGTGATGCGTACTGTTTTTAAACCGGCCGATGCCAACTGGCGAGGGATCGGAAAGATACCCGCAAGCGGTCTTGCCCTTCGAAAAGAATATACCGATATGGATGCAGTCAGCCGATTGGAGCTGGAAATAAAAAAAGCCCCCGAACCTCCCGGTTGTGCCTGCGGAGAGATACTAACGGGTGTTAAAATTCCACCGACGTGCCCGTTATATAAAACCGCCTGCACCCCTGTAAATCCGGTAGGACCATGCATGGTATCCACTGAAGGAACCTGCGCCGCCTATTACCGCTATCACGAAGATTGACGATTAAATTATCGTAACAGGATGACATATGACATCTGACATTGTTTTACTTGACCATGGCAGCGGCGGCAAAATGGCCCACCAGCTAACCCAGGATATTTTACTGCCACTGTTTGACAACCCTTTATTGGCCTCTCTTCACGACGGCGCGGTGTTTCGTCCAAAAAAAGGCCGGCTCGCTTTTTCCACAGATACGTTTACCGTCGACCCGATCTTCTTTCCAGGCGGTAACATTGGTGACTTGGCGGTAAATGGAACGGTAAATGATGTGGCCATGTGCGGTGCCAAACCAGCCTATCTCAGCTTGTCCTTGATTATTGAAGAAGGTTTTTTGTTCAAATATTTAACAACCATTCTTGAAAGTGTTGCCCAGGCAGCAACTCATGCAGATGTTCAAATCATAACCGGCGATACCAAAGTCGTCCCCAAGGGAGCAGTGGATAAAATCTTTATCAATACATCGGGCATCGGCTTAATTAATGAAGACGTGGATATCGGATCCCAAAAAGCACAACCCGGCGATGTGGTCATTCTTAGTGGCACTATTGCCGATCACGGCGCAACGGTGATAACCCAGAGGGAGCAGTTTAACTTTGATGCCGATGTAAAAAGTGATACTGCCCCGTTAAACCATTTGGTCCAAGCAATGCTGGCTGCCAGCACGGATATCCATGTGTTGCGGGATCCCACACGGGGCGGCGTTGGGACAACTCTTAACGAAATCGCCTCAAGTTCCAATGTCGGCATTCGCATCGAAGAGGATAAAATTCCCATCAATCGGTCCGTCAACGGTATTTGCGAACTGCTTGGATTCGATCCTCTTTACCTGGCCAACGAAGGTAAACTGCTGGCATTCGTATCCGCCAAAGATGCCGATAAAGTAATAAAAGCAATGCGCGCCGATCCATTTGGAAAAAAAGCCTGCGTAATCGGCAGTGTCACTTCGGATGACCCGGGGAAGGTGATAATGAAAACAAATATTGGCGGCTCAAGGTTTGTGGACATGCTAACCGGTGAGCAATTACCACGTATATGCTGACACGATGCTCATTATGCCAAACGGAATTCAACCTCGCCGCACCCCCTACATAGATCGTCCTTTCTTTATGGGCTTCTCAACCATGGTCACGGGGCTAATATTCATTTTTTTAACTCTCAATTTACCGACCGGAGCTTGGGCAATAGAACGCGAGATCACTTTGACAGGTAAAACCATGGGCACCATTTACCATGTCAAGGTCATCACGACGGCGGCACCAAATAAAATCAAGCTAAAAGAGAAGATTGATGACCGTTTGAGGGCCATCAATCGATCCATGTCAACCTACCTACCCCACAG
>JAAUYD010087723.1_pt1 | contig 14071 bp, 13 predicted proteins | sample 7278101 | NCBI WGS metagenome assembly JAAUYD01 (sample SAMN14350128, study PRJNA611818) | marine sediment metagenome | isolation source: surface marine sediment (0.6m) | place: French Polynesia: Moorea | collected 2018-08
AACAGCTCACTCCAGGCCAGTGGAAAACTCACTTCGCCGACAATCCCCTCCGCTCCGACCTTCATCAATTCACAATTTGTCAATAACGCCGTTATGTTACCGCTTACAGAGGCAATCCAGAACGGGCTGAATGGCTATCGAATATGAAACTCTCAGCAGAAGCATCTGCGAACACGAGAAGTGAATACATTGAGAATAAATCTCGCTACTATGAGGTGATTACCGAAGAATCAATTCAATGGGCTAACAAGTCTCTTCAATGGACGCGGACAAGCCGCACCGCAGAGCCGAGGCGTTAGCGAAGAGCCGGATTGACAATACGGACTGTATATAGAACTATATAAAGACCGGAGGTGGCAAATGACAATCGAAACAGAAATACGTCCAATAACGTACTTGAAAGCCAAGGCACCAGACCTTCTGAAACAGGTGAATGAGACGCGGAGACACGTAATCATCACTCAAAACGGCGAACCGAAGGCGGTATTGCAAGATCCAGCGAGTTTTGAAGAGATGAGATCTGCTTTGATGTTAATGAAGATGATATCTCAAAGCGAAAAAGCAATTCGAGAGGGAAGAGTCGTTGATAACGATGAGGTCTTTCGAGATTTGGAAGACAGACTAAAAGACCGATGAAGAAAAAATACAAGGTCAAATGGGCCCTCCCAGCTAATCTCGATCTCATAGAGATAGTAGAATTCATAGCAGAAGATAGTCCTGCAACGGCTCGAAAAATAGTAAAGAAAATAAAAGAAAAGGTTTCAAATCTCAAAATAGTACCCGAGCGTGGAAGAGTTGTACCCGAACTAGCAAAACACGGGATCAAGCAATACCGAAAGTTTATCATTTCGCCGTGGCGGATCCTGTACCAAATTGATGAAAAGGTTGTTTATGTTGTTTTAGTCGCAGATGGTCGAAGAAACCTGGAAGACATTCTTTTCAAAAGAATAATGCGCTAACAAACGCTTGAACAACGCACTTCGCGCGTAGTAGAAAATCCGGTTTTCTCCCTCTATTCTTATTGCACAATTTCGGCATTTGATGCCGAAATTGACACAGAAGGACCTAACTGCTATTAATCAATAATGATTTATCGAACCATAACCGCTCACCTTCGCCGGTTGTCAGGTCCTTTCCCTGTCATCTTCCTGACAGGCCCCCGTCAATCAGGAAAGACTACCCTGGCTAAATCGACATTCCCAAGCTATCGCTACTGTTCTTTTGAGGATTTACAAACACGCGAAGAGGCAATTGAAGATCCAAAGGGATTTCTGAGCCGATTGGCAGGAGCGGAAGGCATTATTATCGATGAGGCACAGCATGTGCCCGACTTGTTTTCGTACGTTCAGGGATTTGTAGATGACAAACGAGCCGGGCCGGTTATTCTCACTGGTTCTCAGCATTTTCTCCTTGCAGAAAAAATCAGTCAGACACTGGCCGGTCGAGCGGGGATTTTGGAACTACTCCCTTTTTCCATCGCAGAGCTTGATGAGCGTAGCCCTCTTGCTCCGGATGACCTGTTCACGCGCAAACATGCAAGAGAAATATATGTTCCCCAAAGAACGCTCAACGAGTTTCTCCTAAATGGTCTGTTCCCGCCCATCCATGATAGGGGGCTCGATCCAGCCGTCTGGTACGACAGCTATACACGTACCTATATTGAACGAGACGTGCGGTCGCTTTCAAACGTGGGCGATCTCGATACATTCACGCGTTTTCTTAGGCTCTGCGCAGGCCGGGCAGGACAACTTCTAAACATGACCGCGCTTGGCTCAGATGCAGGCATGGATCAGAAAACTATCAAACGCTGGCTGTCCATACTCAGAACCAGTTACATCATTGATTTACTGCACCCCCATCACGTCAACTATCGCAAGCGATTGGTCAAGACACCAAAACTCTACTTCATCGATACCGGTCTACTATGCAGCTTGCTCGGAATCCGCTCCGAGGCACATTTACTGAGCCACCCTTTGCGCGGTGCTGTTTTCGAAAACTTTGTCGTCACCGAAATGCGAAAAACATTCTCGCACAGCGCCGAGCGCCCATCGATCTATTTCTGGCGCGATTCCCGTGGACGTGAAATCGATGTCATTGTCGAACGTTCTGGAGCCACTTTACCCATCGAAATTAAAGCCGGAGAAACCGTGGCCGGGGATGCGTTCAATGGGCTTGATTACTACAACGACCTCTCGGATGGACCGGGTGGCATTCTCATCTACGGAGGAAAAGAAACCTTTGATCGCGGTAGACATTTAGTCTGCTCGTGGGGAGCCTGCTGTTAACTGAAAGGAACATGATGGACATCTACCAAAAAATTTGGAACGCGGATCAAGCACAAAACGGCATTGCGCCGATTCTCAAGCTGAGCGATGGCGATCCGCAAGTGGGGTATGTGCTGGTCAACGAAGCACCAACCGGGGATCCAAATCAGCGGTTGTTTGCAAAGGTCGTCATCCCGGATAGCAAACGCGCTACATACAACCTGGTGCGCAAGCTGTTTAACAACTATGCCTTGGACCAAGGCGCGCCCGAGATCGACACCCCAGAAGAGAATCAAGAGACCCATGAGCTGATCAAGGCGGTGATTGAGACCGAGCCAATGGTCGTTGCCCGAAAATGGCTCGAAGAACAAACCGGTGAACAGTACAACGAGCCGCGATGGTACAAGACAGTGTTTGACGCCTGGTTCACCAAGTTCACACAGAGTAGCGGTCGGGATCTGTCGGCGTTCGAGCACATTGTCGTGGGGGAACAGAGCGGCGGCAAGGTCAGTGGTTATCATTTTTGGTATAAATACTACCTCGATGACAGCCATGATCTACTCGGCGGAGATACCATTCAGTACTTGGGCCTCAAAGGGCAGAACCAGGAGGAAAATTTGGCTGTGCCCGAGGTGTCGACCCTGTCGTATAAATGGGATGCCTTTGATTACGACGCTGGGGAATATCGCCCTTTGTTCAAGAAAATAGGTGGTTTCTTCAACGGCTGCAGCATTGAAGGTCTGCTAGCGCTGGGCACAGTGCGCTTTGTCGGTGCAGGGCGGGCGCCCAAGGAAGCGCTGATCAACGGGTCGACCTACGCGATGAAGATGTTTCGCAGCCAGGATGGCCGGCACATGCGCACCTTTTACCCGCAGTTCATCGAGCGGGTCGGGGGAGGTGGCAATGGAACAGTCGACGTCCCGCCAGAGGTGGTGGTCATCGATCCCACACTGCCCAGCAGTTCGGCAGTCGTGCCAAATGATGTGCGATTGATCGCCGCACTGGTCAACCCTCAAGGCCATGATCCAGGATTTGAATCCGTCACCCTCATCAATACCAGCGATAGCGTGGTATCCATCGATGGGTGGGAGATAGTGGATAACAACGGCAATGCATTTACCGTGAAAAATCGGGAAATTGCCCCAGGCGAGACCCTCAGGATTTACCTGCCCGAGCAAACCGCACAACTGACCAACAAGGGCGGGACGATCAAACTCACCGACCGCCAGGGAAACACCGTTCACGCGGTTCGCTATTCCAAACAACAGGCGCGAGCCCAGGGCCGAACACTCGTCTTCTAACGCCCAGCAATAGAACGAGGAGACCTCGACCCTCACCAGGTTACTGCAATTTCATACGACGCGAAGTCCCGGTCAGCAGTGAGAATGGGCAAGTTTGCAACCCGGGCCTGGGCGATAAGCAAACGGTCGAACGGATCTCTATGGTGGAGCGGGAGGTGGGCATAGGCGATAAGGTGAGGTGGATCGAGTGTCAAAACCTCTATTTTTCGGGCGATCACGAAATCTCTCAAAAATGTCTCGAAGTCCATGCCCAGCGCGAGTTTCCCTATCTGCTGCTTGATCGCGATCTCCCAAAGGCTGGCGATACTGAGGTATTTCTCAATAGTATCGTCTGATATCAACGCGTCGGCTCTCTGGGAAAGCTGAGGATGATCAAATACAAACCAAAGAAATGCATGGGTATCGAGGAGAATCCGATTCATCTGTACGGTTCAAAATCGTCGATTGGTTCATCAAAATCGTCTGACATGAAGAACGTCTCATTACGTGCGCAACCCCGTCGGAGTGGTTTTGTATCAGCAGGGACAGGCCGAAGCTCGGCCACCCGCTTACCCCGGCGGGTAATATAGAACCGTTGGCCTTTCATCACCTTGCGCACGAGATCGGATAATCCGGTTTTTGCTTCAAATATGCCAATTTCGTCGATCTTCATACTTAACTAGTAATCTAACCAGTTAGATTTGTCAATCCATTTCTTGCTATCGAGACCTTAGTTTGATTGATTTAGTACTTTAGTAAAACATATAACGATTCATCGCTAATCGCGTTATGGGGTGTTATAGAATGAAGAATCCATGAGAATATTAAAGCCCGGAAGTAGGGGAGGCCAGGTCAGCACGCTGCAACGCGCCCTCAACAGCGTCGGGTGCTACGAGGCAATACCGAACGGCATCTTTGGAGTGACTACAGAAGCAGCAGTGGTTGCATTCCAAAAAGAGTGTGCCATTAACGCAGATGGCATCGTGGGCCCGGTCACCTGGCGTGCCTTGAACAAAGAGGTGGCGTCTACACAGGATCCAAGAAGTAACGCCGCATATCGGTATCAAGGCCCGACCGCGTCAAACAGAGACCGCATCGCAGTCATTGATGACGAAACCGCCCTTTGGGCCGGTCGCATGTGCGTCGGCGAGGGTGGGTTGCGGTGTGGTGAAAAAAAGGCCGTGGCCATGCTTTGGGCCCTGATGAACCGCTATTTCCTGCATCCGTCGAGAAAGCGGTGGCCGACATACCTGTTCCTCATGAGAAACTTCTCCCAACCCATTAACCCGCGCTGGCAAAAAGGCGGTGACCTGGCGAAAAAATATGCGAATTCACCCCACTGTACCCCGGCCAAGCTCAAACGTCGGACCCATATCTCATCCCTTACCTGGGGACAAATTCCGCTAACAGTTGCCAATGCCGTGAGGGCCTTTCAACGTGGGGTAAGCCCGCCGGCTGAGGAGATCATCGCCCTTGAACGGCCCAGAATTTCCAATTGGGCTTCCCACAAGGGCCTTAGTGAAAAATATCCCTGGGGCATCTGCTTTGACAAATCACAGCAACCCGATTGGTTTTTTGAAGACAAGCGCCTCATCTCCGGATCTGTGGTTGTCGATTATTGGCAATCGTTCTAAAACAACGCAGCGACAAGGAGGATTACGTGTTTAATAAAGAGATCTATGTAGAGCGGCGGCAACAGTTAATGCGCCAGGTTTCAAGCGGGATTTTGCTCTTCCTCGGGAATGATGAAAGTCCCATGAACTATAGGGGAAATGATTATCTGTTTCGTCAAGACAGCACGTTTTTGTATTTTTTCGGCCTTGACGAACCCGGTCTTAATGCTCTGATAGACTTGGATGAAGGCGTGGCACTTCTCTTTGGCGATGACGCAACGGCAAATGACATTGTCTGGACAGGTCCCCAATCGTCGCTCAAGGAAAAGGCCGAATGGACCGGAGTGACGGATTTTCGGCCGACCGCGGATCTGGCCCCGTACATCACAAGCGCCCTGTCGAAACAGCGAACCCTACACTATCTGCCACCGTATCGCGGTGAGCAAGAAGTTCACTTGCACGCACTCCTGGGAATACCGGTTGCTGAGATTAGGCCCAAAGCGTCGGCGGCATTTGTCAAAGCAGTCGTATTGCAACGCAGCCAAAAAGCGCCAGAGGAAATCGCTGAAATAGAGAAGGCACTTGCCATCAGCTACGCGACCCATGTTTTTGCCATGCAAAACACCAAACCCGGCATGCGGGAATCTGAAATCGCCGGTGCTATAGAGGGACTAGCACTTGCCGCCGGGGGCAGGTTGAGTTTTCCCCCGATCTTCTCGATCCATGGGGAAACCCTGCACAATCACCATTACGGCAACACAATTGCGGCTGGAAGGCTCATCGTCAATGATTCCGGAGCCGAATCAGCACTACACTACGCTGCTGATATTACGCGAACATTGCCAGCCAATGGGAAATTCACAGACCAGCAACGGGCAATCTACGACATCGTACTCAGGACCCAACTGGCAGCTATCGATGCGATTAAGCCAGGGGTGTACTATAAAGAGATACATCTTTTAGCTGCAACGGTCATTGCAGAGGGATTAATCGCTGCCGGGTTGATGAAGGGGAATACAGACGACGCTGTCGCAGCTGGTGCCCATGCATTGTTTTTCCCACACGGACTGGGACACATGATGGGGCTGGATGTCCACGATATGGAGAATTTCGGAGAAAAACACGTGGGATACGATGAGACCGTTTCAAGAAGCGATCAATTCGGCCTGACTTACCTGCGATTGGCGCGAAAACTGCGGCCCGGGTTTGTCATAACGGTGGAGCCCGGCATTTACTTTATCCCCAAGCTATTTGAGTTGTGGAAATCTGAAAACCGTCATCCCGAGTTTATCAATTACGATGCGGTTGAAAAAATGCTGGGATTCGGCGGCGTTCGCATTGAGGACGATATCTTGGTCTCTGAGACTGGCTGTCGCGTACTTGGGCAGCCCATACCAAAAACCATCGAGGATGTGGAATCAACAATGAACGGGTAACCCCTAGGGATCGACAATGCGCGTGCCGCGGGGTGGGGTAAACCTAAACCATCTGGCACCGATGCCCACGTTGGTTTGCACATCGCTTAAGGTAATGCGGGTGAGGATGCCTGCGGCATCCCCTAGCAGGACACGCGAAATCCCAGGGCAGTTCGATGTGATGGTTAAAACAACGGTCTCGATGGGCAAATAGGTCTGGGGCAGGATAAGCGCCACGGCTGCGCGACCGCTGCTTTTGGGAGACAGTGCACCGCCGATGTGTCGCGCGCGAAGGGGCGATGTTTCGTCAATCCCCCAAAGAAAAGAAAAAATACTCGGCAGCACCGTACCCCTGACGGGTATGCTAAAGGCTGTTTTGTCCCGTTGATCGTAGGACCACACCACAGTGCCGTCGGAAACCACTGTTTGGCGCAGTGGTTCGGTATAGTCAATGCGAAACCGGTTACCCCGCCGGATCGCCACTATTCCCTTTGCTCCTGAGGTGGCATGTCCCTGCTTGGAGATACGTTCTTGTAAAAAATTCGCGCGTACGCTGTATACCTTTTTCAAGCAATCGCGGGCATGGGCGATCCATGCCACGGCCGGGTCAGGGGCGCTGCCGCCATCCAAATCTTGAGACCACACGTGGGTGCCTATGATCAGTATCAATAGGAAAATTGGGATAATCGTGCGCCGCCAGCAAAACATGCCAAGCCACGTTATCCAAATATTTCCCCATTTGGGCAAGGCCAGTGGTGTCTTTTTCACAGCCAGGTGCAAATCGGGCGCTGCTTGACCCCTCCCGACAAAGTCTTTTAGAAGGGAATAAAAGGAGCGGGTAGATGATAAAAATGTTCGCGCTTTGGCTGCAGGTTGCTTTTCTGGTGTCACCGGCAATGGCGATGGAAGTAGAAACGCCACTCCTTCCCAAAGGCAAAGAAAGCAACGATGGCTTTGAGCTGCCCCAGATCACCCCCGGGCCCGCAATGACCCTTTCTCAGGCCCTACTCGCTGCAGACAAACGAAATCTGGGGCTGGCCGCGGCTCGCCAGGAAATTGAAAAAGCCAGTGCGATGCTCACCCAGGCCTGGTCTGCAGTCCTACCAATAGCCAACGCGGGCATGGAGTATCTGCAACATGACCACGAGGACAGTTTTGTACTAGATCCTGTCCTTGCTCCCGATGAAATCGTGTTTATGCGCCCTCAGAACTTAAAAGGGACCTTTGATATGGGCATTTCTATCGTCAATGCCCAGTCCTGGGTAAACATCCACCTGGCCAAAAAGGGAGTGACTGCAGCGCGGATGTCGGTCGAACAGGGTCGTCAGCAACTCCTGTTGGGCGTGGCCAGGGCCTACTTCACGGCCCTGATGGCCGGATCCCTCATCGACTTATACAAAACCCAGGTCACCTCCACATCCCATCATCTGAGTGTCGCCACAGCCAGGTTTGACGCAGGTGAAGGGCTGCGCATCGATGTGGTGCGCGCTGAAACCGATCTGGCCGAGGCCCGGTTGCGATTATTGAGCGCCCACCTTGCATTTGACAACGCGCGGGATGCCATGGGAGCGCTCACAGGTGCCGATGGATTACCCAGACCGACGAAAACCCAGCCCATCACCGTACCCCAAGGCACAGAAGCGGACTTAATTGGCAAAGCAATTCGGGATCGCCCCGATATCAAGGCAGAGACAGCCAAAATCGAAATGGCGCAAACCCAGCTCGACAGCGTTTGGATGCAGTTCCTACCAACCGTCGAAGCAGGATGGCGGCTGGAGTACCAATTCACCAAGCCTGGAGAGTTGGGATCGCCGGACAGATCCCGCTGGACCGCCCTCCTTTCCATGAGCCTTCCCATTTACAACCATTTTCGCTATGGGGATCTCGATCATAAAAAAGCAGCACTTCGCCAGTCGCGATTGCAACAACAAGACAGCGAGCGAAACGCCTCTGTTGCAGTGCGCAAGGCGCGGCGGGACTATTTCACTGCCCTGTCTTCGGTGGCGATTGCCGAGCGCCAGGAGATCCTGGCCAACGAGGCCCTCACCCTTACCAAAGTCTCTTACGATGCCGGAGCCGGTTCGTCTCTTGAATTGACAGATGCGAGGCGACGGTTCTCAGAAGCCACGATTAATTTGGCCACAAAACGTCTCGAGGCCCAGATGTCCCTGCTCGACCTGTTGAGCGCTATTGGGCAGGATATGATGTCTCTGGCAAAGCGAGACTAAATCGATAATCCAGCACGGGATGAGAACCCGCCACAATCCATGTTCTCGATTCAAGCTCGTGCCGTTGTTGTTAAGCTATTACTGGATCTGTACGTCATCCACATGCCAACCATTAATGTGGTACGAATCAATGCCAGATGCGGTGAACCGCACTCGTGCATCTTCCTTGTCCACACAAGTTGGGTGAAGCGGAACAGCATATTGATCTTTGTGGCACCCTAAAGGATATGAGTGTTCCGAGATCTGCCAGATTTTTACCCAGGTCTCGCCATTGTAACACGCTGCGCTGAATTCTTCTCCTGGATAGGGGCTGTCATCCCCGTACTCATCAAAGGCGAGATTAAAGCTCAGGCTGGCCGATGTACAATCTAAAATGTCGAACACCGGTGAAACCAGACTGATGGTGTAATATTCCGCTGCTTCAGATGACACTGATCCTTCCCAGAAAAAATAGGAATGCTGGTTTGAATCCCATTGCTCACCGCAGACATCTCTGGGATCCGTACCCAACCTCCAGTGTCCGTCACTATCTGCTGGCGCAGACCAGTCTTCGGAACCCAATTCCCACGTGGTATTGAGCGGCAGATCCGGGCAATCCTCTTTGCAACTGCAGTAGGATTCACTTTCAACGCAGCACCCGTCGCCACAGTCGTATTCGGAATTGGCGAGGCGCCACTGCCACGTATCATTTGTTATGCTACAAAAATACATCGTCCCGCCGCATGTAGTAGGCGTACACGCGTAGGGTGATGCACTACTCGTGCATTCTTTGGGCGTGCCTTCAATACAAGCACCCAGGGCCCCATTCTCACCACACCCAGAGCAAGATTGTTCAGTGATGAGGGGGGACGTATCTTCGGCGCAGACATCTTCACATGGACCTGCTGCAGATCCACACCCGGTCGTATCGTCACACGTGGCAGTGCAGCATTCGTTGGCCTCACCCACCATGCACGCGGTCAATTCAGCTTCGCAGGTGCATTCATCAGCGCAAGTTCCATAACCGTCACAAGTTAGATCACAAGTGGCTGGATAGTCTTTATAAGTGAGTGCTGATCGCACGTCAGTGCATACATCTGCTGGACAGGCAGCAGTCCCGCAAATCGTACCCATCTCCTCGAATGTCCCATCTTCATGACAGCAAGGATCTATTGGATCACATGGAATTTCCGTATCACTGCCAGTATCTGTATCTGAAGTGTCGGTGTCAGCGCCAGTATCCGTGTCTAAAGTGTCGGTGTCAGTTCCAGTATCCGTGTCTGAAGTGTCGGTATCAGCGCTTGTCTCCGTATCAGTGCCAATATCCGTGTCTGAGGTGTCAATGTCATCGCTGTCAGGGGTGCTGGTGCCTGTATCTGTTTCTGTATCTAAACTCGTTCCGGTTCCAGTATCAGTATTGCCCACAATTTTCGGATTCACTTCTTCACATCCACTTAAGAAATAAGCCATCGCAATTATTCCAATTATTCTATGTTGGTTCACGCTATCCTCCGCACCTCCCCTAAGTTATACTTATGCTAACGAGCCTTATATTGCATCTGGCGACTCGCTCAGCGAAATTTATTATATCAGTCGACAGAACGTTTAAACAAGGCGAATATTACTGTGGGGTGTGTGTGAGATGCATTGTAGGAGATGTTTGTTCTTATCCGGAAAATGAAAAATACGCACTCAAACCAACCAGGAATCCAAAGACGAGTTTGCGATTGTATGTGCCTACGGGTCCTCTGAATTCCTCTTTTCCTGCCAAATCCGCTTCGCTCACTTGGACCTCCTTGCCCAAGGCGTGATAGAACGTGGCGTCAATGGCGAGCTCTGCGACGTTTGTCATCGCCAGCTTATATCCGACTCCGTAGGTAATGATGAACCCCCTGGGATCTATACTGAGCAGAGAATTGGCATAGGATCTCTTTGACTCCTTGCCGTAGAGAAATCCCGCTCTTACCGGAAGTTGTTTCAATATCTCGTACTCGACACCGCCTTTTAGAAAGTAGGCATCCTCATAACCAGTCTTAATGACATTTCGTGGTGAAAGGCCGGTGAGCTGTGACAATCCCTCAGGTATGTCCCAATCCCAGTCAAGGACTATCTCCTGGCTATCCTCCCACTTGGAATACTGATACTCAAAAGACAGAAGAAGATTGTCCCCAAGATGGGCTGCGATGCCTGCAACAAACATGTGTGGAATATAGATAGATGTTGTGGCATCAAACTCAGCCGGCAATGATAGCCCCAATATATCGTCGATGACAAAGTTCGTGAGTTCATCATTGATGTCAAAACTGCCTGGGCCTTTCGTATTCATTTCATAGCCCATGCGATAACAAAAGCCGACTGAGAAAATATCCCAAAACGGTTCTTTAAAAAGAATGCCTAGGTATGTCCCCAAAGCAGTGCCAGTACCTTCATAAACATGGTCGATAAACGTGGCGCCAAGCGTAGAATCCTTGGGAAAGTTTTTCAGTTCTAGTTCGATCTGGCCCACGTGGAGATTGAAATTGGCGCCGATAAATACAACGTCGAATAAATCCAAACTCGCAGATGCTGCAATATTATGAACCAGCAACGTGGTGGTCGTGTCCGTTGTCTCACCTGTTTCGTCGTTGTTGGTAAAATTTCCAGAATTGACATCTGTAAATTTGACCGTGCCGCCACCAATGGGAACCCACCATCCAAGGCCTAAGCCCACAATGCCGATTTTACTGGCAAGAAAAACATGCGGAGGAATTGGCACTGATTTCGAGTGGTGAACCGTACCATCTGGTTCTTTGTAAATGTAATCCAAGGTAACGGGAACATTGATCCCTGCGGTCATGGACAAGTCTTTGTTAATCGAAGCCAGACCGGCAGGGTTGAAATGGAGCGCCTCGGGTGTATTGGAGATCGCTACGTACGCATTGCCCATGGCAGCGGAACGTTCTCCGATCAAAGCGCTTTCCCAAGCTGTGGCAAAAGTTTTAGATGATGCACCAAAAAGGATCATAGTTAACAGTACTACAATTTTATAACAGACCGTTTTGCTTTTCACTGCGTCTACTCCGTTCACATGGGTTGCTAACGGCCCAATATAACCTAAAACGCGACCCTAATGCCACCCTACACAGCTGGCTTGCAAGCAAAGCAGGTCAAATGCCGAGTGAAGAAGTGTTAGATAACGATGATCGGATCGTCAGAAATGATCTCAAGATTAAGGCCACCCGGGTAGTAGTAGGCAGTAGCGTGACCAAATCCCATGACCTGGAGACCCACCTTTTCGTCGGACTCAAGAAAGTGAGCCCCCTCGATCCCCACACCGAGGGGCTCACGCACAACAGACCATCCGCTGGTGCCGATGGGCTCTGGCGTACCAGTGAGGGGCATGCCATCGATGGTGACGGTCGCCCCTGTGGGCAGCACCACATCCGCGTAGTTCTCCAAGTAGTCAGTCGGTGCTAAGAAGGTGTATGTCTTGCGGAATTGCTCCAGGGTAACCACAGTGGTCATCGCAGGATCGCCGCGGGTTTCGATATCGGTGCCGCTTGGGTCCTGCACTTGGCCACCGAGCATGAACGAGGCAATGGCAAACGGCTGATCCCCTTTGACGTGAAACGCCTGGTCAATCGGCCCGATTTCCACCACATCTCCTGCGTTGAGCGACGTGGGTGCACCCGGCGGTTGCACACCGGCCGGATAGGTCAACGTTGTGTTGTCCACATTGCCATAAAACCGCACCATGTGTCCTACCACAGTGGCGTCAGGAGCGGTGGGCGGTACTGCAACATACTCATCGCCGAGCACAGCACCGGGCAGCACAGTCTCCTCCATGTGATCGGCATATCCGGTAGCCTCATCAGGCACATTGCTCAATGCATGTGAGGCAATGACCTGCACTGGTTTATCAGCGTTGACAATACTACCGCTCAGGTCAGCATGAGGCGTGTCCCACAATTCTCCCCAGGCTCCCAGCAGCTGGACCACATCCCCGGCATTCATATCAAAGGAGATGACGTTACCGGCCGTTGCCGCCGTGACCCCTGGACCAGCGGCTACGTCCCCAGTGATCTGGACCCTGACCTCGGTGTTGTCCTCGGTTGCGGTGATGGCAAAGGCACCGGGAGTGGATCCCCAGACGTCTCCGCCGTTCTTGGCTGACCGGCCAAAGAGGCGATACGCGCCCGTCATCGCCGTGCTGGGCACAAGCAAGGCCGCGTCATTCGACACCGATAAACAGCGCGTGCCATCCCCAAATATGGGCGTAACTGGACAGGTGGATATGTCCTTTTCGTATTGCAACGGGTTGAATTGCCACAGGGTAATCGGAAAGGTGCTGGTCAGGTGATATGCGCCGCTGTCAACGCGAATCGACTCGGTGACCCGAGCCCCCTGTGTCGCAGCATCAAATCGCGCACCCTTTAATTGATCCACCCAGGGCAGCAGAATCTGCTCCAGGGTTCCTGGCGCAACGGTAGTAGTGGCCACCACTGCGTTGCCTTGTTTAACTGTAATTTCAGCTGGTTCCTCTCCGCCATTGGCTGCAATTGCGGCAAAGTCGAAATTTTCGTAGACCGGATTGTAGGTTACCGTGGGCCAAAAATCACAGCCGATATAGGTGCGATGCTCGGCGGCTTCTTCACAGGTTCTCGGATCATGGGGTTCGGTGTCAGTATCCTCTTCAGGGTCAGTTTCCTCTTCAGGGTCAGTTTCAGCGTCTGAATCATCTTCATCGCTGTCCCCATCGCTGTCGCTATCACTGCCCAAGTCATCTGGTATCCCGATTTGGGAACCAGATGGTTCACACGCTGTCGTGCACCAAATCAAAAACCACAGAACAAGCCAAGCCGGTTTTCCATCACACATGAAAATGCCTCCTTTGCAAGGGCTCTGCCATGACGATGTGACAAGAGTCCAATGAAGATTCTACCATATATTGGTCAAAAAAGAGGGTTCATCTACTCTTTTGAACGGGATGAATTGACTTCCTTTTAATGAAAATCAGTCTACCTTGAGATCTTTTTTTTAGTCAATACCACCGGTAAACCGGCGGCATGATTTCCGCCACAAGTGGCGGTCTCAAGTGATGCTGGTGCAGGTAGAGCCCTCCCCCTTGAAAAAGGGGGCCGGGGGGATTTCCATAAATGAAAGAAAGAGTAGACCATGACAAAAAGGACAATTGGACGTTTAAAAATCCCCCTAACCCCCTTCGTCGAAGGGGGAATACCTGCTCTTGCTCCCACTAATCACTGGCGTAGCCATTGTTCATACCACTGGCAGGCCAGTGGTTTACTCCTTCGA
>JAAUYD010163974.1_pt1 | contig 14068 bp, 13 predicted proteins | sample 7278101 | NCBI WGS metagenome assembly JAAUYD01 (sample SAMN14350128, study PRJNA611818) | marine sediment metagenome | isolation source: surface marine sediment (0.6m) | place: French Polynesia: Moorea | collected 2018-08
GCTTGAAATTTAAATTCTTTCATTTAGCAGATAATATTCGTAAAATCAGTCAAATACCTGGGTTCTGGAATAAAAATGAAATTCGGTTTTCATAATATTGCAAGCGTCGCCGCTATATTGCTTATCCTAACCGGCTGTGCTACCTATCAAGCCCAAAAGGTAGGACCCACCATCATCCAGCGCGCTCAGGAAGAGATCCCTGAAGATCAGTTGATGGATGTAGGCATTCTTGTTTTTGAAAGTAAAGAGATAACCAAGGAGGCAGCCGAGGACGAGGGTACCAATAACGACATTCGCAAAGCCGAAGGCCACTTTATTCCCTACCATCTCAAAAACACCTTAAGCCAAAGCAGCCAGTGGGGGGCGGTGCGGGTGATCCCGGCCGAAACCAATAGTGTCGATTTACTGGTTAAAGGCGAAATCCTTGAATCCAACGGCGAGAATTTGGGCCTCAGAATAGATGTGACCGATGCCGCCGGCGTAACCTGGTTTTCAAAGAATTACAAAGCTGAAGCCAATCGGGGCACCTACACCGATAATCGTCTGGGGGAAAAAGATGCCTTTCAGGACCTTTACAACACCATTGCCAATGACATGGCCGACTATAAAAAGGAACTCAGCCCAACTGAAATTAAAAAACTTCGCACCACGGCAAAATTAAAATTCGCCGGCGAATTCGCACCGGAAGCATTCAGCGAGCACCTGGTAACAGATGAAAAGGGGACGATTACCATCAATCGATTGCCAGCCGACGACGATCCCATGATGGAGCGTTTGCTCAAAATACGAGAACGCGAATACATGTATGTTGACACACTCAATGAACAATATGATCAATTTTACAATGAGATGTGGCCTTCCTATGAAAACTGGCGCGACCTTAGCATGACCGAACGCCAGGCCATGAAGGAGATAAAAAGAAGAGCCCTGACCAGGCAGCTGATTGGGGCCATGCTGGTAGCGGGTGCGATTGCGGCCGGTTCGATTGACTCGATCAATATCGGTGGCCTTCAAACCGGGCTGATCATCATCGGCGGTCAGGTAATCATCAGCGGTTTCAATATTTCCCAAGAAGCTGAAATCCATGAAGCGGCCATCCAGGAACTCAGCGAATCTTTTAGCAGTGAAATGAAACCGGTTGTCATGGAGTTCGAAGGCAAGCAATATGAACTCACCGGTTCGGCGGAGGAGCAATTCAAACAATGGCGGGAGTTATTGCAGAAAATATATTATGCCGAGACAGGGTTTGCTCCGGACCCGGAGATAAACGACGAAGGACGAATGACGAAAGACGAATGATGGATTTCAGACCTCGTCATTTTGATTACATCCGCACCATAATTTATGGTCTAAAACGCTGCGCAAGTCATCAACCAAGATCCAGTATCCAGTATCGAGCATCCATGTTCGCCCATGAAGAATGAATCCACCCAACCCATCGCGGAGGCCATTACGCCACTGGTTACCCCCAAGAAGGACAACGGGGCCGACCGCGAAAATTTGAACCGCCGCAATCGAATTATCGTCTTAGTGCTGATCGTCGCCTTCATCTTTCTGATCACCGGTGGTGGCTGGCTGCTGTATTTCCTTTCAAAAAAACCGTTTCAAGCCCAAGACGCGGCAAATAACTCATTGCCCACCGAAACCGTAGTAGTGGAAAAAACCATCGGGTCACCTCCAGTACCGACACCTCAGGTGAATGCCGCCCAGCTCGAAATTGAAAAAACCAATGCCGAAAAAAAACTGGCGGAATACCTGGAGATCAAAAGAGAGCTGGATAAAATGGCCGCATCAGAATGGGATAAAACATCCTACCTGAAAATGACAGATCTCGGGCGACAGGCGGATGCCTACTTGATGGCGGAACAATACAAGCCGGCATCCGAACGATATGACCAAGCAAGGGGGCTTGCCGAGGAATTGACCGGTCGCGCTGATGCAGCGTTACAACGCCTGATCAAGGAAGGCAACCAGGCACTCGATGATGGAGACGGCAGCCTCGCCCGACGCAATTTCTCAGTGGCGTTGAAGATATCACCCGCTGATGACGGTGCGCAACAGGGCCTAGAACGCGCCGAAACTATTGAAACCGTGATGCAGCTGATTGCGTCGGGGCGCCAACATGAGACAAATAGCGCCTGGTCTCTGGCCCGATCCGACTATAACAAGGCCCTGGAAATCGATTCGGCTTCCCACAAAGCGCGCCAAGGCTTGGACCGCATAGACGGTCTGATAAAAGCGGAACAATTCCAACAGTCGCTGTCTGGCGGGTTGGCGGCGTTTCACCGCAATGAATATAAATTGGCCCGCACCCGGTTATTGAAAGCGAAATCCCTAAATCCTGATTCCCGCGAGGTTTCCGATGCCCTTATTCAGGTAGACGATGCCATCCGGCTGTCCGCAATTGACAAACTGCGCCGGACGGCACAGGCGGCAGAAAAAACCGAAGATTGGCAACGTGCGCTAACATCCTACCTGGCGGCCCTTGACATCGATAAAAATCTGCAATTTGCCGTTCGGGGAAAAGAGCGGGCCCTGGAACAGATTCAGATCAACCGACGGATTGATTTCTTTTTGACGAAGCCACAAACGCTGTCGTCGGACAATCAGCTTAAAAATGCGGTCCTTTTGCTTGCGGAGGCCAAAGAGATCACTCCTCAGGGCTCAATATTAGCCGCACGTATTACAAAACTGGAACAACTGGTTGATGTGGCCCAAACCCCCGTAAAAATTGCCATCGAGTCGGATAATCTCACCCGTGTCGCGGTCTATAAGGTTGGTAAATTAGGTCGGTTCTCAGTCCACGAACTTAATTTGCGACCGGGCACCTACACCATCGTAGGCACACGAGACGGATATCAGGATGTTCGACAAAAGCTTGTAGTAAAACCCGGCGTGCAATCATTACGCATCACCATCAAATGCAGGGTTAAGATTTGAAGACCAATTCAGGGACCAAAAATGACGCTCGCGCCGGTGCACCCATAGAGATCAAACCGGTTTCATTTCGTCCCGGCCGAAGGCCGCGGAAATCCCCTGCCCGCCTCAAGTGGTTCATCGGTAGCACCCTTGGGGTCCTCCTCGTCTTTTTAGGCATCGCAGCATGGTTTGTATTCACGGCCCGGCAGGTGGTCATCCGTATTAAACCGCAACCGGAAAAAATTTCGATTGAGGGCGGCCTGGCGGCACCTAAGATCGGCGCCTATTACCTGATGCGCCCCGGTGAATATACCCTTGAGGCCACCAGGCAATGTTTTGAATTGCTCGCTAAACGGTTTGTGGTCGACGAGACCAAACGCCAGGAACTGACATTTTCAATGACCAAACTCCCGGGACGATTGTCTTTTCAAGTACACCGCGCGGGTCAACCGGCCGTCTTGCTCGAAGAAGCCCGGGTATCTATTGACGGTCGAGAAAGAAACACATCACCGACGCAGGAGCTGGCAGTCAAGCCGGGACGCCACGTTGTGGAGATCCGCGCCAATAAATACCAGGACCTGCGCGACGAAATAGAAGTGCAGGGTTGTGACAACCATCAAAAATTTGATTATGCCCTGGTTCCGGCATGGTCGGACATCACCATCGATTCCCTGCCCGACGATGCAACCGTGCTGGTCGACGGCAAAGCCGTCGGCAGCACGCCCACAACTATTGAACTGTTGGCGGGCGACCACAATATCGAACTGAAAGCGGAGCGTTTCAAACCATGGCGCACCCGCCTGGCGGTCGAGGCCAATCGCCCTCAGGTGCTCGAGACCGTCAAATTGCAGCCTGCGGACGGCACCTTGACGCTAGAAACGAATCCATCCGGCGCGAATATCATGCTTTCAAACGCCTTCGCCGGTCAAACCCCGACAAAATTAAACCTATCGGCGGACACTACTCACTTGATTCAATTGTCAAAAGCAGGGTTCGAGACCGAGACCCGGGAGGTCACCGTCGCCAGTGCCGCATCAAAAACACTCACCATCAAATTAACGCCCAAGCTGGGTATCATTCACCTGGTGGTGGCACCGGCCGATGCCGAGCTTTTCGTTGATGGTAAACCAAAGGGAAAAGTGCCGCGACAGCTACGTCTGCTTGCCGTCGAGCACCGTTTGGAAATAAAGAAAAAAGGCTATCAACCCTACCGCACCCGTATTACGCCCCGTTCGGACTTTCCACAGGAAATTGCAGTTACGTTAGTCAAGCAGGCATCCGCTGAAAAGACCAGCACCGACACTATCACCGCCAAAAACGGCTATGCCCTCAAACTGATTCAGCCCCGGTCCTTTACCATGGGATCATCGCGACGGGAACAGGGTCGACGTTCCAATGAAACCTTGCGCCGTGTCAAACTGCAGCGACCGTTTTATATGGGGGTTCGCGAAGTCACCAACAAAGAATTCAGACAATTTTTAGCCGAACACAACTCTGGCGCACTCAATGGCCACAGCCTCAATCGGGATACATTGCCCGTCGTGAATGTGACCTGGAAACAAGCGGCGCTGTTTTGCAACTGGCTGAGCGTTAAGGAATCTCTACCTCCGGTATATGTGCATAAAGGAGACAGGCTGATGACTGAAAATCCCATTGGTATCGGGTATCGGCTTCCCACGGAAGCCGAGTGGGAGTACAGTGCCCGATTCAGTAAAAAGGGGACGGCCCTGAAGTATCCCTGGGGAAATAAGTTTCCGCCTTCCGGCAGGGTTGGAAATTTTGCGGATATTTCCGCTAAAGGGTTGCTGACCTATTATCTGCCGTCCTATAATGACGGATACGCGGCCACCGCACCGCCGCAAAAATTCGAGGCCGGCGCCTTGGGTTTATACGATATGGGAGGGAATGTCGCGGAATGGACCCATGATTATTATTCCATTTATCCATACAGCGCCGATAAAATCTATATCGACCCACTGGGGCCAGATGACGGAAAACACAATGTCGTTCGGGGAGCCGGTTGGCAACAGGCCGGCATCAGCGAATTGAGACTTTCATACCGCGATTACAGTAGCACGAAGCGTCCGGATCTGGGTTTTAGGGTTTGCCGGTATTTAAAATGAAAGGTTACAGGTTCAGGGTTCAAGGTTCAAAGGTTCAAAGGTTATCAAATGCTGATTTCTATATTTTTATACCTGGTTGATTAGTTTACTGGTTGAATGGCTGATTGAGTCAGTTATTGACATAGTTTCAGGAGGTCACGATTCTTGAAATATGAAGTGTTCAATTATTTTGCAAATATGGGCTAAATTTATACTTACAACCACTTAACCAATCAACGAATCAACCAATCAACGATATCTGAAATTAAGGAACAATGAAAAATACAATTCAAATGAGCATAACGACACTGGCCGCATCGATGTTCATCATAACGGCACCGATGACCCAGAGGATGGGTCCGATTGTACCGGGGGCAAACAACGAACGAAGGGTAATCGCGCCGTCAGCCACCATAAGCCAGAACCTGATTCTGCTGGCCCAAAAAGAGGAAAACACCACTGGGGGCAACGCTCAAGGGACATCCGGTGCGAATGGCCCGGTATTGGAGCCGGAATCAGGTGCGAATGCCGTTTCAAAAGACCCATCTGGCAAATCGAAACCGGCACCTTTGAAGCCGTTTAATCCGTCCGAAGAAATTGCGGCAGAGCAGGCCGTGGATTTCCCGGTTGATATTTGAAAGAGGACGGACGATAGAAGTCAGATGACAGAGGACGGATTTCGAGGACAAAAAAAAATGGAAGTCGGAAACTTTTAATTAACTCAGTCAACATAGTCAACCTAATCATCCCGTAATCCAAACGCTCTAAGCATCCATGACAATCAAAACGAACCACGGATCATTATTATGAAAAAATCCTTTCCGGTTTCATTGGAGTTCATCTACCAGCTTTTCTCATTGATACTGATAATTATCATGGTACATGCCGTCTATGTGGCCGTGATCCGCCCAAAAGCCGACGCGATTCTGGCCGAACAGGCCGCTATCCTGGATGAGGATAAGTCACAGGTTACCGAACGATCCGTATATGTGTTGATAAAAGACTATGAGCAGGAGGCCTGCTTTATCCTGATGTTCTGGGCGCTGGCCCTCATGGCCTATAAAAGCATCGTCACCATCCGACACCGGGCGCTGCTGCAAAAAGATCTGATACCGCTGGCAGAAGCGGTGCGAATTCTACCCGAAGATACCCGCAGCCTGTCACGGCAAATTCAAGCCCTGCCGCAGCAGCAGCAAAACGCGCTGCTGCCCAGGGCGCTGCTGGCGGCACTGCACCGATTCAGTACCACCCGCAACATACAGGATGCTGCCGGTGCCACCCACGCCTATTGTGCCGCCGAAGCCGACCGTCTGGAATCCGATCTTTCCATGATCCGCTACATCGCCTGGGCAATTCCTTCGGTGGGGTTTATCGGCACCGTACGGGGTATCGGGCAAGCCCTTGGACAAGCCCACAAAGCGATTGAAGGAGATATCTTCGACGTCACCACAAGTTTGGGCGTGGCCTTTAATTCAACCCTGATTGCCCTGTTAATCAGCATTGTGCTGATGTTTCTGCTGCATCAATTGCAGTCGCTTCAGGAACACTATGTCATGGATACCGAAGCGTATTGTGAGGAGAAATTGACAAGACACTTGCATACGCAATGAAACGTAGGCAAACGGCAAAAGGTACACGGCGCATGGTATAGGGTATTTAAAAGACAGAAAAAGGCGTTATTGATTATTTGTTATTCGTTATTAGAATGCGATGATTCCCTGATTTAATGTTCAGTTTTAGATGAAATATAAGAATAGGTTATATTCCGCCAAAACGATTAACCAATAAGGAAATCTCTCTGTTCCATGGCCTTTAGTCTTGCGCCCTGCGCCTTTTGCCTTTTGACAGAGGAAAATCGATATGGGTCTAATTGCTATAGAACTCAGTGACGCCGGTATTATTGCGGCCGCCGGCACCCCTGCCAGACTGCTTAAACTGGATGGACAAGCCACGGAAAGCCCCGGTTTTGCACTACCGCAGAAGGATGGCTTGCTGGTGGGAAAGGAAGCCGAAGGCAAAGCGCACCTGTTTCCGCGTCAGACCCTGAATCGATTCTGGGACCAGCTGGATACCGAACCCCTGGAGCAACCGGCTAAATATGCACCCCAAAGCCATGCCGAAATCGTTTACCATCACCTGGCCCGCATCTGGCAGGCTATTCAAAAGCACGGTGACGAAGTTGTACTGGTGGTTCCCCATTTCTATGACCGGCAGCAGTTGGGGCTTATCCTGGGGATCGCCCAGGAATTGTCCATGGACGTCAAGGGCTTCGTTCCCATGGCGTTGGCGGCATCGTCAGTTGCCTGTCCGGGTCAAATGCTGATGCATCTGGATCTTCACCTCCACCGCATCGAAGTCAGTTATCTCAAGCAGAGGGAGGCGTATCTCACCATCGAAGATTCGGCCGTGACTGCCGGAAAAGGGCTGATTCATCTGTACCGGGATTGGGTGGAAACCATTGCCCAGGAATTTGTTGGCAACACCCGCTTTGACCCTTTGCATCTGGCTGCCTCGGAACAGGAACTCTACGATCGTCTGCCCGGGGTACTATCACATTTGAAGCACAATTCATCAATGGTGTTTGATATGATCGACGCCGGCACCGCTTATAGCATTACGCTCAAGCCCGATCTTTTCGCCCATAAGGCTCAAGCCATTTACGGGGATGTTCGCCGCCTTGTCGAAGGGCTGCGAAACAAATACGGTAAGAAGGAGCCAGTGCTGGTTCTACAACTATCACACCGGATCAGCCGGCTGCCCGGGTTCAGGGAGATCCTGTCCACCATAGAAGATACCCAAATCATCGAGCTCGACCGGGGAGCGGCGGCCAACGGCGGTATTGAAATCTGGCGGCAGTTATCCGATCAGCACAGCAACGAAGGAATATCTTTTTTCACCAGCCGCCCATGGCAGCACTCCCGATCCATAACCGATGTTGAGCCGTCAGCAGAAACGGCCGACAGGCTGCCCACGCATCTGCTCCATCGCAGCGTTGCTTATCCCATCACAAATAAACCGCTTTCCATCGGTAGAGAGAGGGATTCTAAGATAACTAGCGTGCAACCTCATGCCCACCCTTCCCGGATCTCTACCCGCTACTGTACCATTGAACTTCGGGATCGGAAAGTTATGCTGGATGAACACAGCAGCAACGGGATCTTTGTGGATGGTACCCGGGTTAGCGGGAGTATGGTGTTAAGACTCGGCCAGATTATTCGCTTGGAAACAAACGGCGAACAATTCCAGCTGATTGCCTGTCTAAATCGCGATGAAACGTAACCGCCTGAATGTCTTTAGTTTGTCCTTTCTGGACATTATTACCTGCGGTCTGGGAGCGATCATTCTGTTATTCGTCCTGGTCAACGCCAAGGGAGCCGTTCGGCGCAACACCGTTACCAACGACCTTCGCAATGAAGTCAATCGCATTGAAATTCAGGTGCTCGAAGGCAAAAAAGAATTAGTCCTGGTCCGCAATCTCCTGGAAAAAACCCTCGTTGAATTGGCAGAAACCCAGGGCCTCTCCCAACAGGTGATCGAAACCATCAAAGATAAACAGATCGAACTGGCAGACAGCGACAAGGACACCCTGGCTGCAAAATCCCACGTCAACAAATTAAAAGCCGATCTGAAGTCCATGGAAGAAGATGTTAAACGACTGAGGGCCGGTGCCAAGGCCCAGGATGAACTCGGGACAAAACTAATACCTTTCCCCGGACAAGGGGATCGCCAGTATCTCACCGATCTGAAAATGGGCGGCAAACGGATTTTAATACTGGTGGATGCCTCAGCCAGTATGCTCGCTGAAACGGTTGTCAATGTCATCCGCCGCCGCAACCTGAACGTCAAAGAAAAACTAAAATCACCCAAGTGGCGGCAGACTGTGGCGACTGTCGACTGGTTGACCACCCAACTGCCCCCGACAAGCCAGTTCCAGGTATATACCTTCAATGAAACCGCCGACCCGATGTTGGCCGGAACCGGCGGGGCCTGGCTGAATGCCGGCGAAATTGACAAACTCAATCAAACCGTGGCCGGTATCCGCAAGCTGGTCCCTGAAAAGGGCACCAGCCTGCTCAATGCCTTTAATGCTGTCGCTGAAATGAAACCGGCACCCGATAATATTTTCCTTCTTACGGACAGTCTGCCGACCATGGGGGCAAAAAAACCCTGGGGGAAAAGGGTTTCCGGTAAAAAGCGTTTGAGTCTGTTCAACGATGCGATTCGACGGCTGCCGTCCCGCGTACCGGTCAATATCATTCTGTATCCCATGGAAGGAGATCCTTTTGCAGCCAGCGCCTTTTGGAAACTTGCCAAGGATACGAGCGGGTCGTTTTTTTGCCCTTCGAAGGATTGGCCATGAAAAAGGTCGCAGGGCAAAGGGATCGTTAGCGGTTGATTAAGTTGAAAAGTTGATTTGTTGAATGGTTGATTAGATAAATTATGAACCATTAGCCCTTAGCCTTTAACCTTGAACCTTGTGCCTTCTGCCTTTAGCATTGTGCCCTGAGCCTTGAGCCTAATATGAAGACCCGTAGACGAGACATCGAAATCTTCAGTCTATCCTTTCTGGACGTGATCTGCTGCGGCTTTGGCGCCATCATTCTTTTGTTTGTGTTATCCAAGTTCGCAGAACCCGTCATCATCGAGGAATTCAGCAAGGATCTTCAGTCTATGGTGGCTCGGTTGGAAAAGGAACTGCATGAGATTCGCGGTGAGACAGCGGTGCTCAATCGGGAGCTACAGGGAAAAAAAGAACAGCTGTCGGAGGAGAAGAAAAAACTCGCCCGGCTGCAGGGGGATTTGTCAGATATACAAGGCGAATTTTCAGCATCCAATCAAAACGCCCAGGTCCAAAATATCATCGAGGAAAAGCTGGCGAGCGCCCTGCAGCACCTGACGGATGAGATGAAGCGGCTGTTGAAAGCTCAACCACGTATAGTTGACCGTTCCGTCGGCGGTATTCCGGTGGACAGTGAATACATCATCTTCATCATTGACACCTCCGGCAGCATGCAGCGCAACGCCTGGGGATTGGTGCAAAAAAAACTTGCCGAAACCTTAAAAGTTTACCCGAAGGTAAAGGGTATCCAGATTATGAACGACATGGGTACCTACATGTTCTCCCAGTATCGGGGCCAATGGATACCCGACACCCCGGCTCGCCGCCGGGCCATTATTTCCAATCTAAGCGCCTGGCGTTCGTTTAGTAACAGCAGTCCGGTGGAGGGCATTGAGGCGGCAATCCGGACATTTTATGCGCCGGATAAAAAAATCAGCCTGTATGTCTTCGGTGACGAGTTCAGCGGCAACGCCATTCAACCGGTCATCGATCAAGTCGATCGGATCAATAGGGCCACCAAAGATGGAACCCGTCGGGTCCGCATCCATGCCGTCGGCTTTCCCGTAGTATTAAGAGATCGGGTCGGACGTGGCAATACCGGGGAGCGTTTTGCCACCCTCATGCGCATCCTGTGCCAGAAAAACGGCGGAACCTTTGTGGGATTGAATAATACGAGACCTTAAAAAGATAAAGAAAAGAATTTGCTTTTTCTAAAGAAGTGCCTTTAAAATTGGCTTTATTTAAGACCTCATCATCAGATAGTCCGGGGTCCATCTCAGCCACGTATAAAACTACATGATCATCGCGCCTCAAGACATCCAGTATTTGACGATCAAGGCTTTCATCTGCTAAAAATATCATACACTTGCCCCAGAAACGGGATAGATGACATCAGCTTTTAAAGCCTTCGCCGCAAAGGCTAGCGCTTCCTGGATGGCTTCGCGGCTCAAATGTGGATGGGTATCAAGAATTTGTTGGGCTGTTTCACCAGCGGCCAACTTTTCTAAAATAAGTTCAACCGTAATTCGAGTGCCAGCAATATCCGGTTTGCCCATCATTATGGTAGGGTCTGATATAATTTGCACATTTTTGGTATCCAATCTTCGAAGTTCCCTTTCAATAGCTGCGTCATTTTTAAGAGTAATTTTTATCACACTATGGCCAAAATAAAAAAGAGCGTCAATTCAACATAATTTGCAATTGTGTTTGTCCGGTTTCTGCCATAATGTTTAAAAATAATGGGGTAGGCTTTTTATCGCTCTCGCGAAGGCGGGAATCCAGTAAATTCAGATAAATGTGGATGCCGGATCCGTCATCCCGGACTTGATCCGGGACCGGCATGACGGGAAAAGCTTTTTTTGCGGAACTGTCAAACTTGAAGCTGTAAAAAATTATGAAAATCCTAACGGTTTCAGACGTGGTTAAGCCCATACTTTTCCAGCATTCCGATGACGACTCTTTTGCGGATGTCGACCTGATTATTTCCTGTGGCGACCTTCCCACGGAATACCTTTCCCGTCTGACCCATTCCTTTAACGCCCCCCTGTATTACGTGCGTGGCAACCATGACATTCGTTATGACGAGAAGCCGCCGGCAGGCTGTTTTGATCTGCACCGCAGGCTGATAAAAAAAAATGGGATAAATATTCTCGGCCTGGAGGGATCTCGCTGGTACAATGGCGGTCCCTGCCAATACGAGGAATGGCAAATGCGTGCCATCATTCGCAGGCTTCGACCGACCCTCTGGTGGCGGGGAGGCGTTGATGTGGTGATCACCCATGCACCGCCGCGGCATATCCACGATGCTGAAGACCCCTGCCACAAGGGGTTTGTATGATTTCGCCGATTGATTAAAAAGTACCAACCGTCTTATTTTATACATGGTCACATCCACCGAGAATTTTCCGATACCGCAGAACGGATATCGGTGGTGGATACAACCAACGTCGTGAATACCTATGGATATTACCTCCTGGAAATCGAAAGTCGCCCGGATACTGAATAGCCGAAAAACGCTGCCCAAAGAGGCTGATGGGCCGGCGGAAATCAAAAGCTTCAATGACGATCAAAAAAAGGAAGCTGCTTTTGACGCCCGCGACCGGGGAATTCGAACGGTACCGATGCGCCGGATCGTGGGCAGTGTCGGCCGCTATCAGGACTTTGACAGCCATTTCAGATTCAAGCACAACATGCCTTCGGAACGGCTGCAAAGGATTACCCAGGCCATGCGAGAAGGTCAACCGCTGGGACCGGTGAAACTTTATCAGATTAAAGACGATTACTATGTTCTGGACGGCAATCACCGCATAGCGGCGGCCAGGCAATTGAATCATGATGAAATTCTGGCCCACATTTTCGAGTTTATCCCCTCGGAAAATACCCTTCAAAACCTCCTTTACCGCGAGCGGGCGGAATTTAGTGACCATACTCAGCTGCCCTACGAAATAAATCTGACGGAGGTCAGTCAATATGCGCATCTGCTCGATCAGATAACTGATCACCGGGAAACCATGCAGGCTGAACAGGGGGTTACGGTTTCTTATGAAAATGCGGCTGTGGATTGGTACAAGGCGATTTACCGCCCGTTGTGCACCATCATCAGACGGGGTCGCCTGATTGATTCTTTTCCCGGGCGGACCATCGCCGATCTTTATTCCTATATCACCCTGCATCACTGGAAAGAGGGCCGAAAACGTCACTACGGTATCGGCATTGATAAGCTCATTACGAAAAACATGGAGGCGTTCCGAAAAAAAATGGCTGATTTAAAAGATGCTGAATATCCGGAAATGAAACAGGGCATCACCGTTTTTGTCCTGATAGACGTGCAAGCCAAACGAGAGTTTAAGCTCATTGAAAAGCTCTATGAACTTGAGGAAGTCAGAGAGATCCATTCCGTCCACGGGGATGTGGATCTTCTGTTGAAGGTGGTCTTGACGCGGGATTTACTTAGTTCGGATGCCGAGGTCATCTCCCAGTTTGTGCATGAAAAAGTTCGCCAGCTGCCGGGGATCAACCGCACCAATACACTGATTCCGGGTTTATCCAGGATAAAGGGCTCGAAGGCCAAGTAATTAGGCCTCAGTGGGTTATAGATGATAAGGTTTTGGTAAGATATGAGGATTTCATCAAAAACCAAATCCATATTGACAAAATCGAAAAAAGTCAATTTTCTCGTTGCGGTGTCATTCCGGCGAAAGCCGGAATCCAGTAAATTCAATGGCTTCTGGATGCCGGATCAAGTCCGGCATGACGATTCGAGGACTTTTTACGAAACCATCAATATTCAATATTAAATTTGCTGCTCTTAAGGGGCCATTTTAACCGAGAACCCTGAACGTTGAACCGCTCAACCTACATTTTATAGAGACGGTTGACGAAGTCTTTTGATTCGCTCCACAGCGAAGACATATTCGATCATATCGTCCATGTAAGAGCCCAATGCCTCCCGGTAATGTTCGATGGCCTTGCCTATATCCCCATTGCCCTCAGCCCAGAAGGCCAGGGCGATATGGCCGGTGAGCAGATATTCCGGACTTTCCCCGGCTTTTTGCACCAGAATTCCCTCTTTCTCCTGATCCAGCAGGCACTCAGCAATCGAACGGTACCAGGCATCCTCGGTATTGTTCAGAAACGTCTCCAGCTCGGCCAGGGCCGCTTCCTTGCGGTCCAGGTTGTATAAAATTTCTGCCTTCAGCAAGCCCACCTGCAACTGCCCGGCATTCTCACGGCCATCCTGAGATAGAAATCGCTGAACATACTCCAGCGCCGAATCCCAGTCATCTTCCATGGCACAGTAAAACACCATCTCAACCAGCAGATCCCCATTGGCGGGATCGATGGCAAGGATCTGTTCCAACAGCGCCCGCTTGGTTTTGGGCGCCAGCGAATCCTGTCCGAGTTTCGCCTGCAGCGGTGCCAGCTGGGCCTGGCGTTCGACCAGCACAGGGCGGGAATTTTGAAATTCTTGGAAAAATTGGTCAAGTTGTGCCTGGTATTGCCTGCGGGTCTCCGGATCTTCAATACTCGCCAGATTTTGCTGTTGTGTTTTTTCCAGCCGAGCCAGCGCCAGAAAGTGAAGCCAGTTTTCACGTCCGGTCGCCAACACCACAGGTTGCAACAACTTTTCGCCCCTGATCGTATCGTGATTCCTGTCAGCAATCAGTGCTGCGATATAACGCAGCCAATAGCGCTCGTCATCAGTGTA
>JAAUYD010044829.1_pt1 | contig 14062 bp, 14 predicted proteins | sample 7278101 | NCBI WGS metagenome assembly JAAUYD01 (sample SAMN14350128, study PRJNA611818) | marine sediment metagenome | isolation source: surface marine sediment (0.6m) | place: French Polynesia: Moorea | collected 2018-08
CTAGTCATATACCCGTTGAAGGGAATATAGCAGCAATCATCTAAAAAATTTTGAATTTTAAGCATAGCTTAATCTATCCAAGGCAAGAGACTTCAATAATAGGATAGATATGCGGTCAAAGCGTTCGAAACATTGGAAGAAAGCATGAGTGTGGAGCAAAAGAAAACTGCCCTAATTACCGGGGCTAGTAGTGGTATCGGTAAAGCCACCGCTTTGGAATTTGCAAAAGCGGGGATAGACATTGCTTTAGTCAGTCGAACAACTGATAAGTTGGCAAAGGTCGCATCTGAAGCTCGGGCGTTGGGGGTAAACTCAAAATTTTATCCTCTTGATTTAGAAAACCTAGAAACAGTGTCGGAAAATATCCAGAATATTATTAGTGACTTTGGGAACATAGATATTCTCGTCAATAATGCTGGCATTGGTTATACAGGGACTCTAAGTCAAACTTCACTATCTGATTGGCAACGGGTAATAGATTTAAATTTAACCAGTGTCTTTCAGTGTATTATGGGAGTCTTACCAACTATGCGCGCTCGCGGCATGGGAACAATTATTAATGTTTCCTCTATTGCAGGAAAACAAGCTTTTGCCGGTTGGGGAGCTTACTGCGTCAGTAAAGCTGGTTTAATGGCTCTTTCTCAAGCTTTGTCACAAGAAGAACGCCCTCACGGTATTCGTGTGACAGCGATTTGTCCTGGTGCTGTAAATACTAGTATCTGGGATACCGACACCGTGAATGCGGACTTTGACCGCTCCAAAATGTTATCTCCTGAAGATGTTGCTCGCTCGATTCTCTATGCTGCGATGTTACCAAAGCAAGCGGTTGTAGACGAATTAACACTTATGCCAAGTGCAGGCGTTCTGTAAATTTTCGTTCGTGAATTTCCGTTCGTGAATTTTTTCCGCGAACTCTTTTTCATCAATTCCTTTATTTGTGAATTATTGCGTTCGTGAATCGTTAGTTATTTGTGAACTATTCATCATCCAAATTGATTGTTGAGTTGACAGGATACTTCAGTTTTCTTGTCTCAAGAGGGTTTTAAGAGAAAAATGAAAGGCAAAGTTTTGATTTTGTGTCGTAAAGCTCAGAGGATAGTGTATGTGCTTTCCAGTGTAATGTTTTTACAAGTATTTAAGGTTGTCAGCCTTTGAATATATGAGTATTGAACTTCCCAAAACTTAATTCTCTAACCAACTTGTCAGATTCTTAATTCCCCAATTCACTATCTTCGATGGGTGTCTATCTAACTAACGACAATTGTCCGTAACAGCAAATAAACAGGTATCTCACAGACAAGCTATACGCTCGTCATATCTATTTTTCGATTATTTCTTTTTCGACTTAAATCGACTCTGTTAACTACAGACAAAAACTAAAAGACATCATGACTATCGTTCGTTCCAACGGTTCCAACGGCTCCAACGTCTCCCAATCTCCTCTGATTCCCGATTTAGCAGATGTTATAAAAAGTAAAAAAGAACAAAACATACCAAAGCCAGACTTACCAGAAGAATCACAAGAGCAGATGGAGCGGATGACCGATGCAGTTCGGACTCTGCTCGAGGGAGTTGGAGAAGATCCGGAACGGGAGGGATTACTCAAAACTCCGCAGCGTGTCGCCAAGGCAATGCAATTCCTTACCAGTGGTTACAAGCAGTCTTTAGAAGACATCATCAATGGTGCAATTTTTGATGAAGGTCATGACGAGATGGTACTGGTTAGAGATATCAATCTCTTTAGTCTTTGCGAACATCATATGTTACCTTTCATGGGTAAAGCTCATGTTGCTTATATTCCCAATCAAAAAGTTGTGGGGTTGAGTAAGTTAGCTCGCATTGTTGAAATGTATTCTCGTCGGTTACAAGTACAAGAGCGTTTAACCAGACAAGTGGCTGAAGCTGTACAAGAGATTCTTGAACCGAAAGGAGTTGCAGTTGTAATTGAAGCAACTCATATGTGCATGGTAATGCGAGGCGTACAAAAGCCTGGTTCTTGGACTGTCACTAGCGCAATGGTAGGGGTATTTGAGCAAGAGCAAAAAACCCGAGAAGAATTTTTTAATTTGATTCGTCACCAACCAGCATTTTTTTAGGGCTTGGTGACTGGCGAATGGGGATTAGGGACTAGTCACTGGGGTAAATTTGAGATTATACTCAACATCTAATCCCTATATGCCGCTACGAGCGCGCGGCATTTAGCGGCTCGTACAATAAATACCTAGTCGCTATTCCCCAATAGCCAATTGCTCAAATAACTTTGCCACTTTACTTAAATCTTTATCCCCTGGGGAGCATTCTACTCCACTCGATAAATCAATCCCACTGGGACTAATCAAAGCTAAAGCTTCTAAAATATTGTCTGGAGTTAATCCCCCAGCTAAAAACCAAGGCAAACCAGGATTAAATTGCTTTAAAGTCTGCCAGTCTATTTTTTCACCCGTACCCCCCAATTGTTGGGGATGATAGGCATCAAGTAAAAGTGTATTAACCTTTGCAAGGTAAAATTCTACTTTACTTAAATCATCAACAGCTTTAATTCGTAAAGCCTTAATAATTTCCATTTCGGGCAGATTATCTCGTAATTGTTGGCAGAATTCTGGCGATTCATCTCCATGCAACTGGATACCCGTCAAGACTGAATTTGTGGCAATTTGAATTATTTCTTCTATTGAAGAATTAGCAAACACACCAATCTTGTCAGTATCTTTAGGAACTTGTTCTACTACTGCTCTAATTTGATTGACATCAACATAGCGTGGAGAGGCTTTAACGCAAATAAACCCCAAGGCTGTTGCCCCTAAAGATACAATTTCCCTACCTTGCTGTGGTTTTGTAATACCACAAATTTTAATTCGCATGACAATTGATTATTTTGTATCACACAATACAGAAAAAAATCTATTTTTGACACAATACCCGCTTTGTTATCTGGAACTTATAATTTTGGTGGTTTATATACATTTTCCATTCAGGAGAAAGAAATTTGATATCTTACTTACTGTCAACTGCGGCTAATGTACCCGTAACGCCCATCTGGACTCCCCAAGTAGCCGGAATAATTGCTGGCAGTTCTATAGTATCTCTTTTGTTAACAACAAAAGTTAAGTACCCCAATATTGGACCAAAAATGCCTCTTGTCCCTATCAGTATTCCAGCATTTGTTGGTGCAATGTGTTTTGGTCATATCCTGGGTATTGGTATTGTATTGGGATTGACTAATATTGGTACTTTGTAGATTGCAGATTTTTCTAAAGGCTAACGCTTAGGGAAATTGTAAAGTTTTAGAGGCGCTCGATTGCAGCGTCTCTACTAAAAATATTTTGCGTCCGTCTTCAATTCTGGTGGGTACATACTTGGGTACATACTTAATAAATAAATTACAACATCAAATACAATAATTTCTTAAAATTTTTATTGATAATTCTCATTTTCTAAGACTATTTTGTTAATACTGTTTTTATTGTGCCCACTCAATATAAATCATGAATTTTAAGGTTAAGTTTAAGTAAATATTTAGCACTTGTAATTTTTAATTATATGTATCAACTTTACATTTTATGACTTCTACTTTCTAAAGCTGTCAATAAGGATTTGAATCTTTAGGATACATCAATTGGTAAAACAATTAGAATAATAAAAAGAATTAACTAATTAAAGAATAAAAATAAAAAGATGAAAAGAATTGCCTTGCATATCTGCCCTCAAGCATAGGAAATCTTTATTTTCAAAAAATAGTCATGCAAACAAACTGGAAAGTAGGATCGTTATTTGGAATCCCATTGTTTTTAGACCCCCTATGGTTTGTGATTTTGGGGTTAGCAACTCTAAATTTTGGTATAAATTATCAAGAATTGGGATCTGTTATTGCTTGGGGGGCTGGTGTAGTTATGGCACTGTTACTATTTGGTTCGGTGTTGTTACATGAATTAGGTCACAGCTTAGTTGCAAAATCCCAAGGAATCAAAGTCAATTCAATTACACTATTCTTATTTGGTGGTGTTGCTGCAATTGAAGAAGAATCCAAAACTCCTTTCAAAGCCTTTCAAGTTGCAATAGCTGGACCTTTGGTTAGTATTGCCTTATTTTTTCTCCTAAGTTTAGCATCTGAAGTATTTTCTGACACTAGTGTTCTCGGTGTTATGTTGGGGGACTTGGGTCGAATCAACTTAGTCTTGGCTTTATTTAACTTAATTCCTGGTTTACCTCTAGATGGCGGACAAGTCTTAAAAGCTGCATTATGGAAAGCTACGGGTGATCGCTTTCAAGCAGTACATTTAGCTGCAAGGACGGGTCAAATTTTAGGTTATTGTGCAATTGCTTTTGGTTTATTAGTAGATTATTTGACTGGCGAACTAGTTACTGGTCTGTGGATAGCACTTTTGGGTTGGTTTTGTATCCGCAATGCTACAAGTTACGATCGGGTGAGTGTTTTACAAGAAACTTTACTCAAAATCACTGCTAGAGAAACCATGACACGGGATTTTAGAGTTGTGGATGCAGATCGAACAATTCGTTCGTTTGCCGATTTATATGTTTTAGAAACAAATCATTCTCAGGTATATTTTGCTGAATCTGATGGGCGTTATCGAGGTATGGTGTCCATCGATGATTTACGTGTTATCGAACGCAGTCAATGGGAAAGTAAAACTTTAAATGACATTGTCCATCCCTTGACGGAAATTCCTAGCGTGACGGAAAATACGAGCATCGCCAATGTTATCAATAAACTAGAGAGCGAAAATTTGTCTAGAATCGTCGTGCTTTCACCTGCTGGTGCAGTTGCAGGAATCATTGATAAAGGTGATATAATAGGTGTCTTAGTGCAAAAATTACAACTGCGAATTACACCGGCAGATATTAAACGAGTCAAGGAAGAAGGTAAATATCCACCTGGTTTCAACTTAGGCGCGATCGCGAAATCAGCAATCGACTAACCAGCAACTAATTGACTGATTCTTGAACTCGTTATTGTTTTATTTGTTCGGGACTTACGCAATTGTCACAATATATGGGTAGGTGGTGCGTGACACTAAAAACCTTATTAATACCTTCAAATTGGCTTGTTCAAATTAACTTGCTCGTGTCACACATCCTACAAGAAAAATATGTCAGTTGCGTAAGTCCTATTGTTTTATGGGTCGTTATTATTAGTTTCAAAAATGCAACTCATAATGACAAATGCTTAAATTAGAATTTAAATCTAAATCCAGATTTTAAACTAGATACTTTTTTCTCGTAACATACCACTGTAGATGCCTGGTTTGGAATCTTCAATTACTATTGCACCTGCTGTTTTTTGATAAAACTCTACAGCGCCAGCGCCACCAATCACAGCATAAGCATAACCTTGTACCCGCATGTCATGTAAACTCGCCAACAAGAGTGCTCTTCCTACTCCACGTCCTCGTGCTGCTTCATCAACTCCCATTGGACCAAAAAAATTCTTGCAGGTGGATTCATAACAAGCAAAACCAATCAATTTTTCTTTTTCAATAGCTATCCAGCAACTAGGTGGCTTATTATGAAAAGAAACATCGCACTCACTTACCCAATGAGAATTGAAATGTTTTTCAACCCAAGCTAGAACTAAGTGTTTCTCGGGTGCGATCGCGCGACGTACAATAATACCCTCTTGTTGTTTTTTATCCATTTCTGCTTCTAAGGAAGGCAGATCGTAAAGTTTCACTAACATGTCCGGCATAAGCTTTTGAAGTATTAATTTAATTAGTTGTTTATTAAATACAGCAAGAAAAGTTCTGTGCTATATACTTGGTCAGGATTTGAGATATCTGGACTTTAGCCTTGCTGTAGATATAAGTTTGATGTTTAGTTCAGATTTGCACTGTATCTTCTAGTTACCGCTAAAGGAAGTTTTGTTATTAAGTTTTACGCCAGAATTTGCAGCATCTGATGGAGACTCCAAATCCACATACATCGATGTATCTGTCCGTTAACAAAAACAGAATACAGGAGTCAGAATCGAGGCTTGTGCTGTCAAACCATATTGCAAAACAAGATTCTGTATTCCCTAAACCTTCAGTTTTCACTAGAGGAATTGCATAAGTCCTAACATTTTTGAAAATAGCAGATTGATTGCAATTCGTATGAAAAAGAACAATAAAACTTTTATGATGTTCTGGGGTAGAGTATTAAAAATATGTAACTACACGGAAAATTTCAGGTGAATAATTACCGATTAAATCAGCAAATCCAATTTATTGTCGAAATAGATAAACTAAAAAAAGTATTACGCCAAACTAGGCTTACCGACGGTTCTCGAAGAGAAAACAGTGGAGAACATTCTTGGCATTTGGCTATGATGACAATGATTTTGGCAGAATATGCACCCTCTGAAGTCGATTTGTTCCATGCAATGAAAATGGTGCTAATTCATGATTTGGTTGAAATAGATGCTGGGGATACCTTCTGTTTTGACATTCAAAATAATAAAAGCAAGGCTCAAAGAGAAGCCGCAGCAGCTAAAATATTATTTGGAATTTTACCAGAAAATCAGGGAAAAGAATTACATTTACTCTGGGAAGAGTTTGAAGCGAGAGAAACCCCATCTGCTAAATTTGCTGCAGCTTTGGATCGAATACAACCAATGCTAAATAATAAAGCAACGAAAGGTGGTACTTGGCAACTTTATAATATTACACACGAGCAGGTAATGAAAAGAATGGCTCCTGTAGAAGAAGGTGCACCTCAGTTGTGGGGTCTCGTTCAAGAAACTATCGAGGAATGTATTGCTGCGGGTTATTTGCAGCCTCCTAAATCCATGACTACTTAATTCTGCTGTATTTCTTGATCGCTTACTAAATTTTCAGATATATAACCTTAATTAAATATATTCCCTTAAATACATTGGTTCTAAAACAGTTTCACGAACTTCACCATTAATTTTTTCCAGTCTATAGGCTTTGGCTTGGGGACGGGAACTTACGACTTTGTGTAATGTATCGTCAATGAAGTGCAAAGCAACTCCATCATCTGCAGCATACCCATCGCTAACTAATCCTTGCGATCGCAAATTATGATATGCAGGTCTTCTTTCTGGTTCGCTGTCATAGTGGGGACAATTACTACCTTTAATTAAGCCCAAACATGGTAATACGGTGATCGAACCAGGTATTGAATCTGTTAATCCTTCCTCAAACCAACAAATAGAACCTGCACTCAACCCTGTCAGAATTATTCCTTTCTCCCAAGCTTCTAGTAAAATCCGATCGAGTTCCCATTCTTTCCACAAAACCATTAGATTTTTGGTGTTTCCACCTCCGACATAAATAATATTTTGTTCCAGTAAGAAAGACCTTAGGTCAGCTGTGTGTGGTTGAAAAAGTGATAGATGTGATGGCTGACATTGCTGACGTGAAAATGCTGAATAGAATTTGACGATATATTTATCGGAATCGCCACTTGCTGTGGGAAGAAAACAAATTTTAGAAGTTTTCTGGTTCGATAGTTCTAAAATATATTTATCTAGTCGGGGATTTCCTGGTTCCATTGAAAATCCCCCACCACCGATCGCTACAATTTGTCGAGAAAGATTATTTGTTGTCATTTATAAGTTTCACCCATACACTTTTGAGGACATTAATTCTTAGGATATTAATTCTCAAGGTATTTAAGTTATTTAAATCTAATTTTATAGTTCAAAAACAGTTTTTTGATGCCAAAAACAAATTATTTAATCTAATAATTCAATAACAAAACATTCTATATTTATAAGTAAATCTGGAAAATTTGCATGGGAAGTATACTTATACGAGCGATACTTTTACTTTATATTATGCATGTATGTTAGATGTGTATGAACTGCATTTCACAAATATATCTACTCATATGAAGAGTTGAAAAAAAGCAGAAAATACATTTTTGGCGATCGCACATATTTTTTAATTTATTGACTTGGTTCACAGCTAAAAAGAAAAATTGAACTTGTAATAAACTTTTGCAATAGCAACTATGGACAGAATATAAGTTTAATCTTTTTAAGCTTGAAAGCAGTAGAATAAAAACTCCCTTGCTGCAAAGTATATAATTTAACTTATTATTTTTTTTATTACAGAGAGTAAAGCATAATATTTAGTGAAAATCGTGTTACATCTACAAAGAAAACCGAACCTACAAAATAAGCCGAAAGCTCTGTAGAGCTTTGCTAAGTAAATATTTTTAATCTATGGTGATATAATTTTTGGGGATCGTATTTTTACTTAAAGGAAAATTAGTAATAATACCGATGGTAAAAATACTGTCGCTATTATATAAGTAAAGAATACTTAAATCTGCAAGAAAAGTGGTTCGACAATCGAATTACTATCATCAGTTTTGCTCTATAAACATGTGCTAATACCAGGCAAGTTAAGGTGATTGCAACCTTTATTTTTTCGTGCATTGCATTATTTATAAAGGTGTGAATTGTATTTGCCAACGTTTGATACTTAATGGTTCAGCACCTGTAAAACAAAATATAAAACTCTCACGTTTTAGTTAAAAACTGAATATTTTTTAGTGCAGAATAACTTGGTGTGATTAGTAATCCAAGTTAGGTATCTTTATGGCTTTTGACTTTGAATTTATAAAATCAATTGAATAATTGGAGGATGAAATGGAAAACGAAATGCGTCTTTTGTACTTGGGTTGGAGTGAAGAAAGAAAAGACACCAAAACTCAAGTAGGTAAAGTGTTTGAGTCTACCTATACCTATGGACCTTGGTTGCTAGGAATGATTTGGTCACAACCAGAAAAGGGTATGATTCCTCTCTATGAATGTTGGAGTGACGAAAGAAAAGATAGTAAGCTTTCTACAGAACCAAGTCGTTGTGAAGCTATTTATAATCAAGAACCTCGCCTCCAAGGGTATGTGTATAGAGACAAAACAGATTCTAATATGATTCCTTTGTATCAGTGTTGGAGCGATAGTAGAAAGGATACTAGGACTTACACAGATCCAAGCGCTCATGAGGCTATATACAATCATGGACCAGAAATTCTTGGGTATATCAGACCTGTAGAAACACTCAAAATGATTGATTTTGACAATGATTCAAAGTTAATTGCTCTAGAAAATCAGTCTCTCAAAGCGATCGCGCAGATGGTTGAACAGAGCCAAGCGACTAAATCTAAATTGATTTATCGACAAAGATTGAATAATATTTCTAGCAGTTCACCAATTCATCTTTATATTGGTAGGTAAGTAGATATCACATTTTTTAATGTTTAATATCTTTGAGAACGGATAATGGTTTATAGATAATGGGTTAATTATTTATCATTTCTATATGGTAGTAAAACCTTAAAATCTAGTTTCCGTTATCCTTCTCTATTCAGAGTAAAGTAATTACAATTAATCCAACATTAGTAAATGAGTTAATGAAGAGATTAATTACCTATTACTTATTACCATTACCAATTACCATATGACGCTTACGCGTCACGCCTTGCTAAAATCGCGTCAGCGATGCGGGCGTATACTAATTACCAATTACCAATTACCAATTACCTAATTTAGAAATATTGTGCCACTCTAATTCAGAAAGTGGATTTATTTCAAATTTTATTCCAAAACAGTCAATAGCCGAATCAACTAAAGTATCAACTATTTTTTCAATATTGATTTCTTTAAAGTTAAATTCTTGAGAGTTAAATTCTTGAGAGTTAAACTTTTCAAGCTCTAGATTTTCTAGGCGGTTATTTGCAGCTTCTAAGACGTCAGTTTCTAAAGTATCTGGAAGCTTCACTGAAGTAAATGAGTCTGCATCAAAAACTTGAGTGAATAATTCTGGCTCTGGTTTTAAACGGATAGAACCATGTTGCAAAATAAAATTACCTTTTCGTAACTGAGCACTACCAATAAATTTTGTGCGATCGGGTAAAACTAAATCTGCACTTGTTGCTGTTCCAAAACAGTTGGGATTATGGATGTAACCTCTTCCAGCAGTACCATAATTTAGATCTAAACCTAATTTTTGCCAACCTTGAATCAAAAATGTACAGATTTTTTTGTACGCTTCAATGCGACTACCTGGAATATTAGATGTGACCACAGCATAAGTTAAATCGCCTTGGTGTAACACCGCTCTTCCACCGGTAGGACGTCTTACCAAGTCTAATTTTTGACCTTTCCAAGTCAGATCTTCCCAATGCAGGGGATATTTTTTTTGATGGTAACCCAAGGAAATAGTTGGTGATGACCAAATATAAAACCTCAGAGTTGGTGGATGATTTCTCAATAAATGCTGTTCTAACAACCAGCGATCTATAGTCATCTGGACTTTTCCAGAAGCTTTTAATAGAGGAATTAGTCGCCAAGTTTGGTTATTGTTCAAGGTTTCGATTCAAGGTTTGGGCTAAAGGTTGGAGTTGAAAATTTGGGTTGAAAATTTGGGTTGAAAATTTGGGTTTAAAGCTTAGATTACAGCCTTGAGTGATGTGAGGAGAAGTTAAGGAAACTAAATCTTGGATCGAATAAATGTTGTTAATCAACCCCCGCATAGAGGACGGGAGATTGTAACAAATTTTAGGTGATACCAAGTTTAAGACATACCAAATTCAGCTTCTAATGGTTCATCGCTATCATCCGCAATACTTGCAACAATAGTAACAAGGCGAGAAACTTCTCCAGGAGATAACTCAGCTAAAGTACGTGTGGAAATTACCACAACTTGATTTTCAATAATCCCAAAACGCGCTTCAAAAGTGCTGGTACAGTTCATCTCTAATAACTGTCGCATCATTTTTGGTTCATCTTTTGCAGGTAATTTGAGCACTGAAGACCAAACTGTAATTGTATCTTCATCAGTGGTTCCCGTTAGTTGGACAAACACTTCAACTGTGCCATACTTAAATTTCCACAAGTAAGCGCCTTCTTGTGGATGACTGACCATCGCACTGTTGTCTTCATCTAGAGTAGAAATAACATTTTCAATTACTTCTACGTGATTTATACTGCTAGTATTAAAAAATACTTCATTAATACTGTCATCATTTATTGCTGATTCAGCACCCATGTTTTCAAGATCTATTTGGTTAGCCATACAGATTTATCCTCAAAATTATGATAATTCCACACCTACTTTATAGCTTGAGAATCAAGAACGTGGAGTAGGTTTGATAGTTTATAAGATTCATACAAGATTAAATAATAATTGTTCAAGAGCAAGGCAAAATAGAAGCAGGTATATTATTGTCTTCACATGAGCTACTGTCTCAACCCAAATTGTCCCCAACCGCAAAACACTTCTAATGAGAAGTTTTGTTTGCATTGTGGTTCCAAATTGCTGCTCAAAGAACGTTATCGCGCAATTCAACCTATAGGACAAGGTGGTTTTGGGAGAACTTTTTTGGCTAGAGATGAAGATAAACCTTCAAAACCCTATTGTGTAATTAAGCAGTTATATCCTCAAGCCCAAGGGACGAGTACTTTACAAAAAGCTGCAGAATTATTTACCCAAGAGGCGATGCGCCTTGATGAATTGGGAAAACATCCGCAAATTCCCGAATTATTAGCATATTTTACCCAAGGCGATCGCCAGTACTTGGTTCAAGAATTTATCAATGGGTACAATTTAAACCAAGAATTAGCACAAAATGGCGCTTTTCAAGAGCAACAAATACTGGAACTCCTACAGGATTTATTACCGGTACTAGAATATTGTCACCTCAGACAAGTAATTCACCGCGATATTAAACCTGAAAATATTATTCATAGAATCGATACTGTAAGTTCTCCTGAATCATTACCATTCCAGGAAGGGGGAAATTTATTTCTGGTAGATTTTGGTGCAGCAAAAGTTGCAACTTACACAGCTTTGAATCGTACTGGAACAAGTATTGGTAGTCCTGAATATGTTGCTCCAGAACAAATGCGGGGGAAAGCTATTTTTGCAAGCGATATTTATAGTTTGGGTGTGACTTGCATTCATTTATTAACGGGACATTCTCCTTTTGATATATACGATGTGAATCATGGGGTTTGGATTTGGCAAAAATACATCAAAAATCCTGTTAGTAAAAAGTTAGTCCAAATTTTGGATAAAATGCTTGCTCATACTCCTGCTCGTCGCTATCAAAGAGTGGAAGAAGTTCAAGCTGATTTAAGTTTAATATCTGAACCAATATCTAAACCAATATCTCAGGCAATATCTAAAGCTGTCTCAAAATCTGTAAGAAAGAAAAAATCGATTAATCCATCATCACCTGTACCCCCACCTGCAGTTCAAATACCTTCTAATCAAAAATCTCAGAGTCAAATAGATCGGGAATTAGAAGAAATGAAAACTATATTTCTGGGTGCTAAACCAAAAAATAATTCTTCCAATAAATCTAATTCAAAATCTAATTCGCAATCTAACTCTTCATCTCGCAGCAAAGATAAAATTGATACAGAGTTAGATGAATTGAAAGCTAAGTACCTTGGGAATAACGATTTATAATAGCCTGCAGCCAAGCTGTTGACCGTAAAGTCTGGCTCATATAATGCCATACTACGGGTAATTTGGCAGACATCATATCATATGCTTCACTAGCACAAACTTAATTGGTTACTCGATAGTTTTTTGGTGTTTTGTATTAATAATTTTTAAGCCAAAAGGAGTAACCTAAAAAAGTGATATTTCATAATTTTATAATATAAGTAAATCATCTTTTAAGTAACTTATTTTATTGGCAATACATAGCATTATTTAATATCCCTAATAAATCGTTATTTTTAGTTTGATTTCTTAAAAATTTATCATTTGGAGAGAATAATGATGGTTAACACTATTAATGCTAAAGTTAGCCCTTTTAAACTGCGCCGAATGCTAGCCGATCCGAGATCAGATAATTCTGAACTACAGCGATTACTTGTAGTTGATAAAGAATCTCGTGACTCTTTCGAACCAATAATTTTTGCAAATCCGGAAACCGTCGATACTACTAAGATGGTTAACAGGGGGATGTTTGGTGAAATTAGTCGTCTAGCTAGAGAACGGCGGCAACTTCAATATAGACTAAAAGTTAATAACCCTTTCTTTAGTGGTCAAAAGATTGTTTCTGAGGGTGATTCTTGGTTTCAGTTTCCTTTTTTATTGGTAGATGTCATCGACCAATTATTTAATCCGTTTGATTGTTTTGATGGTTACGTAGTTTTCAGTTTAGGTGCAGCTGGCGATTTACTGGAAAATATCATCAATGAAGATGAAATAACCCAGGCTATTGAGACTGAAAAACCCGAGATATTTCTCATCAGTGGAGGTGGGAATGATCTTGTTGCTGATGGTAATCTTGCCAATTTTCTAAGTGAATTTGAGCCTGATCGACAGGCTGCAGATTATCTTAATGAAGAGTTCGATCGCTTTTTGGAAAAGATAATTCAGCTCTACCGTGGCTTATTCTTACGTCTCTTATCCCGCTTTTCCAGTTTGAAGATTATTTGTCACGGATACGATTATGGAATCCCTAATAATGGGGTTTCTCTTGGTCAACCAATGATAAGCAAAGGTATAGTAGACCAAGAACTACAAAAGGAGATTCTTCAAAAGATAATTGATCGCTGGAATGAAGCACAAATACGTTTGCTTGAAAATGTAGAATTCGGTGGACGAGTTTTTCACGTTGATTGCCGAAATGCTGTGGGAGATGACAATTGGTTTGATGAACTCCATCCCAACAACGCAGGATTTACAGCTGTTGCTGAACTGTTTGATCGGAAAATAAAAGAGATTACTGTTAATGATAGAGGGCTAAAAAACTGATAATTTATCGGAATGTAAGCATATTCATTCTTTTGATGCACTCTCTGTTTAAATCTCTGATATGAAGGTTTATAGCCTAATACAGTTCAGATAACTGAATTTCTTAATTTCTTGTTAGAGACGTGTTCACACAGCACCCCGCAGGGTAATTTCACGTCTCTACAGAGCTTATTACACTCAACCGAGAACCAACACCAAAAATTAAGAATTAAGCATTGCGATCGCAATGTACGGGGTGGCGATCGCCCTACAAGTTGCGTTAGTGCTTCGGATCTATTTTCACTTCTGCACTTTTGAGTTTTTTCCCTTCACTTAATTGA
>JAAUYD010286225.1_pt1 | contig 14061 bp, 10 predicted proteins | sample 7278101 | NCBI WGS metagenome assembly JAAUYD01 (sample SAMN14350128, study PRJNA611818) | marine sediment metagenome | isolation source: surface marine sediment (0.6m) | place: French Polynesia: Moorea | collected 2018-08
CGCCGTAGCGGTGCTCGATGGCGGCTTGTCCGCCTGGCAAGCCCTCGGCCTTCCAGTCGTACACGGCTCGCAGGAGTTACCGAAGCAGGCAGCCAACTTCGTCGCATCCCCCCGGGCTTCCCTGCACATCGACACGGCAGCGCTGGGCGAGGCTCTCGAAGCAGGGGACGTGCTGTTGGCTGATGCGCGGGCACCGGCGCGCTACGCCGGCAGGCAGGAACCGATCGATCCCGTTGCGGGCCACATACCCGGCGCGCTCAACCATCCCTTCGACCGCAGCCTTGGCGCTGACGGTCGCTTCCGCAAGGCGGAGGAACTGCGACAGGACATCGAGGCCCTGCTGGGTGGACGAGCACCGACGGAACTGGTGGCCATGTGCGGTTCCGGCGTCACCGCCTGTCATCTGCTGCTGGCCATGGCCGCTGCCGAGCTACCGATGGGGCGCCTGTATGCAGGCTCCTGGAGCGAGTGGATCCGGGACCCATCGCGCCCTATCGCCAGCGCTGCGGACTGAGGCCTGTTCCGAGCGAGCGCAAGGCCGCCCGGAGCTGCGCAGCTCCTCAACGCTCAGGCGAAGCCCGCTCCGGGATCTTCGTTCACGCACCGCAAGCGAGATCCAGCTACACTGCCTTTCCGTCGCGGCACACTCTGCACCGCGCCACAGCCTGAAGGGGCCACGCCTTGCCTGCAGTCCGCCCCCGCACCCAACGCCGATCGACCGCTCGCACCAAGCGACCAGGCCACCACACGGCCGCGCCGGGTCGGTCAACACCATGATTGCGCCCCGGGTGATCCTGCTGGTGGAGGATGACAGCTTCGACCAGGAGCTGTTTCGCCGCGGTTTCGCCAACGTGGACGATCTGCGGATCGACTGTGTGCGCGACGGCCAGGAAGCCCTCGAGTACCTCGGCACGAAGCCTGCACCCAGCCTGATCGTGCTCGATCTGAACATGCCGCGCATGAACGGCAAGGAGCTGCTGAGGATCGTCAAGCAGGACCGGAGAACGCGCACGATACCTGTCATCGTGCTCTCCACCTCGCAGGATGCGGCAGATGTGAATGACTGCTATGACCTGCTGGCCAACGCCTACACGGTGAAGCCCAATACGCCGGAGGATTTGAGCCGCTTCGCTGCTCGCTTCGAGGAGTTCTGGCTGCAGGAAGTGCGCCTGCCGGAACACCATCCGACCGCCCACCAGCCATAAGCCACACCTGCGCGCACCATCGCTGCACAGACCTGGTCCGGGGTGTCGGCGCGAGTCAGCGCTCCCTATTGCGAGAGCGTAGTTGCCACCGCGGCCCGCCAGGCACCTAACATCCGGCTTCGCATCACCTCGTCGAAGGTGGGCTCGAAGGCCTCGTCAAGCTGCCACAGGCGGGTCACGTCGGCGATCTCGTCGATCACGCCGTGGCCGATCATCGCCAGGCACGCCGCACCAAGGGAGGTGGTTTCGCTGTTGCGCGGCCGGCGCACCTGCACGCCGGTGATATCGGCGGTGAACTGCATGCACCAGCGATTCGCGGTCAGGCCACCGTCCACGTTGAGTGTGGACGGTTCCACGCCTGCAGCACGAAATGCCTGCAGCAGATCGTCCGTCTGATAGGCAACGCACTCGAGGGCCGCACGTGCCAGATGGGCCCGGCCGGCGCCCCCGCTCAGGCCGACGATGGCGGCACGCGCATGGGGATCCCAGTAAGGCGCCCCAAGGCCGTTGAAGGCCGGCACCAGGATCACTCCGTCGTTGCCCTCGAGCGAGCGGGCCAACGCCTCCGTCTCAGCGGCTTGATCGATGATGCCGAGTGCATCCCGTAACCACTGCACGACGGACCCCGCGCTGAAGATGGAGCCTTCCAGCGCGTAGGTGGTTCGGCCCTTCACCGCGTAGGCAACGGTGGCCAGCAGACCCTGGTCCGCGGCCAGGCGCGCTTCGCCCGTATTGGCGAGCATGAAGCAGCCGGTGCCGTAGGTGCTCTTCACCGGCCCGGGCGCAACGCAGCCCTGGCCGATCGCCGCCGCCTGCTGATCGCCGGCCACGCCCAGGATCGGCACATCCCCCTCGAGCAGGGAGCGATCGACGATACCGAAGTCGGCCACGCTCTCACGCACCTGTGGCAGCACCGCCGAGGGCACCTCGAAGATGGCCAGCAACTCCTCGTCCCAACGGCCGCGGCCGATGTCGTAGAGGCTGGTGCGCGACGCGTTGGTGACGTCCGTGCAATGGACCTTGCCGCCGGTCAGGCGCCAGATGAGGTAGCTGTCGATGGTGCCCGCCGCCAGTTCACCGCGCCCGGCACGCTCGCGGGCTCCCGGCACGTGGTCGAGGATCCAGGCGATCTTCGTCGCCGAGAAATAGGGATCCAGCTGCAGGCCCGTGCGTTGTGCGACGAGTCCCGCCAGGCCCTGGGCCCGCAGGTCATCGCAGCGCTCGGCCGTACGCCGGTCCTGCCACACGATGGCGTGGTGCAGGGGTTCTCCCGTACGCCGATCCCACAGCACCACGGTCTCGCGCTGATTGGTGATACCGAGCGCCGCCACCCGCGCCCCGAGCCGCTGCGCGAGCGCTTGCGCCTGCGCCTGCTGCAAGGTGCTGAGGACGCTGCTCCACAGCTCCTGCGGGTCGTGCTCCACCCACCCCGACGCCGGGTAGTGCTGGGAGAACTCCTGCTGGGCGACGGCCACCACCTCGCCATCCAGGCCGTAGACGATGGCGCGGGAGCTGGTGGTGCCCTGGTCGATGGCGATGATCAGTTCAGTCATGTGCTTGCCCCTTCGTGGCCCCTGTCCGCACGGCTCAGGCGCTGGCGGGGTCAGGCGCTGCGTCGCGCACCAACGGACGCTCGTCGATCGGCAGGTGAATGGCCGTGGCCACCAGGGACAGGGCGACCCCCGCCCACCACACGGCGTCGTAGGTGCCCGTGTTGTCGTACAGGTAACCCCCCAGCCAGACACCGCTGAAGCTGCCAAGCTGATGGCTGAGGAACACGATACCGAACAGCGTCGCCATGTAGCGAGCGCCGAACACGCGCGCCACGATGCCCGAGGTAAGGGGCACCGTCGATAACCACAACAAGCCCATCGCCGCGGCGAACAGCAGCATGCTCAGGGAGGTCTTCGGCAGCAACATGAGCGCGCTGATGGCGAGCGCGCGCAGGGCGTAGATCGCGGCCAGCGAATGACGCATGGGCCAACGCTGGCCGGCGAGGCCGGACAGGAAGGACCCGGCAATGTTCATCAGGCCGATCAGGGCGATCGCGTAGGCGCCCACCTGCGCAGGCAGGCCCAGGTCCTTCACGTAAGCCGGGAAGTGCACCGTGATGAAGGCCACATGGAAGCCACAGACGAAAAAGCCCACCGTGAGCAGCAGATAACCGCGGTGACGCAGGGCCTCGCGCACGGCCTCGCCCAGCGACTGCTGCAGAGCGCTGCGGGCCTCGCTTGCCTCAGCCCCCTGCGCACGCGGCAGCAACCACGCCAGCGGCACCACCACCAGCACCAGGCTGGCCAGGATGATCAGCGCAGAGGACCACCCTTGAGCGCTGATCAGCGCCTGACTCAAGGGCGAGAACAGCACCTGGCCCGCGGAACCGGCGGCCGTGCCCAGGCCCAGCACCAGGGTCTGACGCTGCACGGGCACCACCTGCACCATCGCGGCGAGGGCGATGGAGAAGGAGGTGAGCGCGATACCCGTTCCCGTGAGTACGCCGGCGAACAGGTTCAGGCCGAGCGTCGAGGTGGTGCTCGCCATGCCCCACACGCCGAGGCCGTAGACCACGGCACCCACGCCGAGCACACGCGAGGGACCGTAGCGATCGGCCAGGGCGCTGGCGAAGGGCAGGGCAAGGCCCCAGCACAGGTTCTGCAGGGCCAGGGCCAGGGCGAAGGTCTCCCGCCCCCAGCCGCGGGCGGCGGTCATCGGCTCGAGAAACAGGCCGAAGGAAGAGCGGGCACCGAAGCCCACCAGAGAAATGAGGCAACCCGCCAGAATCACCAGCAGGGGCCCGCGCAGGAGTGCTGTCACGGCGTATCGATCTTCGCTGCTTGCAGGAGGCCGGCAAGCGTATCAACGTCCGGCCGGGCCGTCGCGCCGCACGCGGCCGATCGGCGGACCCGGGGGTCAGGGCCCTGGCGACGATGGCGCGAGCCTACACATGGCGCTCCCGCCACGCATACAAGGCGCCGGGCAAGGCCATCGCGGCGAAGAACAGGAGGAAGGTGAGCTGATGCAGATCTTCCGCCGTGAACGCATCGAAGACCCCGGCCTTCGCCAGCACCCGGTTGGCGATGTAGGCGACCAGGTGGAGGCTGATCAGGGTCATCACTCCCAGATAAGCCTCACGGTAGGTGATGCCTCGCACCTCGCGCATTCGCTCGTCCACCACCTCGTCCGGCAGATCCACCACCGAACGCACAGCCATGCGCATCAGCCACAGGCTCAGGCCAAAGCCGATCAGGCCGATGAGGGGCAGGAAGTGGTAGTCACCGAACAGCCCCACACCGTACAGCAGCAGCATCGCGTAACACCCCACCACCAGCAGGCGTCGACGCCCTTGCGTGCGCAGCCAGTTGTAGCGCGTATCGGCGAAATCGCGCTGAGCCAGCTGCTCCACCCGATCCAACACTTCCTGGCGTAACTCCTGCGCACGCTCGCGTTGTTCAGTCATGGTTTACGGTCCTTGGCTGTGAGTACAGCTGCTCGCTCATCGGCGCGAGCGGCTGCAGAGAGAAGATCGCCTCAACGGGCAGGGAGAACAGGGCAGCGATACGCAGGGCCAGCACCAGGCTCGGTCTGTACTCACCTCGCTCCAGGTAGCCGATGGTCTGGTAGTGCACTCCCACGGCGTCTGCCACCTGCTGACGGCTCATGCCGCGCTCTGCGCGCAGGGCCGGCAAGCGGTTGTAGACGGGAGGTTCCTCGCTTTTGCGTGTTCTAGCCATGATCAACTTATATAATTAATACTATATTCCAGTCAATTCATACAGTACTTAATGCGATGGTCGCTATGCCCTGCAGAGTTCGTGGCCTTCGCGAGGCGCACCTGGATTGGATCTAAACAACTCTGGCGGTGAACCCGGGCACAGACATTCGTCCACCTCCCCTCTAGGCTGGTCTTTAGTTAGGCCACTAACGGTTGTATCGAACGGACGGGATGCGGATAAGCAGCACATCACTGCGAACCTGGTTGATGACCGCCATGTGTCTCGTGGCGATGATCCCCGCCCTGTCGCTTTCCTACCTGCTTGCCGACCGCGGCGCACAGCAGCGCGCGGAGCGCTCTGCCGGACGCATGGAGCGCATGGCCTCCATCCTCGGCCGCTCCGTGGAAGGCTTCATCGAGGAGCATCGGCGCGCCATCTCCCTCATGGCACGGAACGTCGCGCACCAGGCCGAGTTCGGTGACGACGATCGCCTGCGCCAGATGATGGCTTTCCACCAGCAGTACCGGAACTTCAAGAGCACCATCTCCACAGACGCCCAGGCCAATCTGCGTTCGTCCACGTTCCGTGAGAAGGGCATCCCGGTCGAATGGGTGGTGCCGGATCAGAACGTTGGCGATCGCAAGTACTTTCAAGCGCCGAAACACAGCGGCAGCTCCTTCGTCTCGGACGTCTTCGCCGGGCGCGGCACCGGCGAAGACGTGCTGATCGTCGCCATCAGCGCGCCGATCATCCTCAGCGATGGACGCTTCGTCGGGATTGTCGAAGGATCCCTGGAGCTCGATCAGTTCGAACGCCTGTTCGCCGCCGAGGAGCTCCCCAAGGGACTGGAGGTGGTACTCGTGGATCACCGTAACCGCATGATCCAGCAATCGGACGGCCTCACCTTCGGGCCGCTCTCGCTGCTGGACGACGACAGTTGGTCGACGATGGACGGTGACGGCACGGCACGGGCCTACATCACCTCCACCTCTCCCGCCGGCAACGGCTGGCGCGTGTTGCTACGCCTGCCGGTAGAACTGATGGCTCGCCAGCGCTGGAGCGAGTTCCGCTTTGCACTCGCCCTGGGGGCGATTGCCCTGCTCATCACCATCGGCGTTGCCGTGTTGCTCGCGGCGGCCATCTCCCATCCGCTGGCCTGGCTGGATGAGAAAGTATGCGCTCTCGACCCGGAGCACGACGTGCCGGATCCGCCGCGCATCGCACCGCCGGAGATCCGCCGTATCGCCAACCATCTCCGGCAGGTGACGAAGCGCCTGCGTCGGTCGTACTCGGCGCTGCACCAGGCGGTGAATCGCGGCGAACGGCTCCAGCAGGAACTTGCGGACACGGTGCGGCAACGCGAAGCAGAGATCGCCGAACGCACGGCGGAGCTGGTGGCGGTGAACGCGCGCCTCGAGTCCCTCAGTCGCCAGGACGGCCTGACCGGCGCGCTCAACCGTCGAGCAATGGACGAGGCGCTGATGAAGAACACGCGCGCCGCCGCCCGTGAAGGCACACCACTGTCGGTGCTGCTGGTGGACGTCGACTACTTCAAGCAATACAACGATCGCTACGGTCACCTTGCCGGCGACGATTGCCTGCGCCGCATCGCCCAGGCAGTGACCGACAGCTGCTCGCGCCCCCGCGATGTGGTGGCACGCTACGGGGGTGAAGAGTTTGCGGTGATTCTTCCGCAGACGCCCGCTGAAGGGGCCGCTCAGGTGGCCGAACGTCTGCGCGCAACGATTGCCGAGCTCGAACTGCGCCATGCGGACGCCCCGTACGGGATCGTCACCGTGAGCGTAGGCTTCGCGACCGCCGCCGCCTGCACCGCAGACCATGGGCCGGCGTTGCTACACGCGGCTGACCAGGCCCTCTATCGCGCCAAGAACGCGGGACGTAACCGCACCGCGGGAACATCGACGCAGCACGTGGATGTCCCCGGTGAGCAGCAAGGGTTGGTGGGATAGGCACGCTGTCACCGCTCGCCAGCTGGCAGGTGTGTTCCAGCGATCAGCGCGCTACGAACCCCAGGGCGACGGCACCCGGCTCCTGCGACTGGCTCCCGAAGCGCGTGCGCGGGTCGAATTTCTCGGCGCTGACCGGCGCCTGGAACAGATAGCCCTGGGCCGACTGACAACCCAGTTCGCGCAGGGTGACCTGGGCGGCTTCCGTTTCGATTCCTTCGGCAATCACACCCATGCCAAGGGCCCGGGCCATGGACAGGATGGAGGTGACGATGGCCTGGGCACGCGACTCGTGCTCGATATCACGGATCAGCGAGCGATCGATCTTCAACACCTGGAAGGGCAAGGTGTGCAGGTAGCTGAAGGAGGAGTAGCCCGTACCGAAGTCGTCCAGCAGCAAGCGTACGCCGAGGGCGGCGAGGTCGTTGAGATTGCGGATGCACGTCTCGTCTTCGCCGATGAAGGAGGTCTCGGTCATCTCCAGGTCCAGCTGCGTTGCCGCCATACCCGTCTCGTCGAGCACCTTGCGCACGCGCCGGGCGAAGTCGGGCACGGCGAGTTGGCGTGGTGACACGTTCACCGCCACCCGCAGCTGGTCGTTGCCGCTCGACCGGTGCCACTCGAGACACTGCAAGCAGGCCTGGCGCAGCACCCACTCGCCGAGTTCGATGATCATGCCGAACTCCTCGGCGATGGGAATGAACTCTACGGGCGAGATCGAGCCGCGCTCCGGATGCTTCCATCGCAGCAAGGCCTCGGCACCCTCGATACGTTGCGAGCGCAGGGTCACCACGGGCTGGAAATAGAGCTCCAACTGCTGCTCTTCGATAGCGCGATGCAGATCGCGCTGGATGCGCACGCGATCGGTAAGGCGATCCTGCAGGGAGTTGTCGAACAGGCGAACGCGGTTCTTGCCGGCGCCCTTGGCGTCGTACATGGCGATGTCCGCATGCTTCATCAGCGTGCTGGCGTCGGTGCCGTGATGGGGGTACACGGCTACGCCGATGCTGGTGGTCACACCGACCTGCTGACCATCAATGCTGATCGGCTCGGCGACGCGCTCGATCATGTCCTGACACACGGCATCGATCCGGCCCTCGTCGTCGAGGCCCGAGAGCACCGCGGCGAACTCGTCGCCGCCGAAGCGCGCCAGCGTGTCCTCGCCGCGCACGCGTGCGGCCAGGCGCATGGCCGTGGTCATGAGCACGATGTCGCCGGCCGCGTGCCCCAGATCGTCGTTCACGTTCTTGAAGCCATCGAGATCGAAGAACATCACGGCGAAGCCCGCGGCGTCCTCCCCTCTGGCCTTCTTGATGATCGCTTCCAGTTGCTCCAGGTAAAGGGTGCGGTTGGGTAAGGCAGTGACGGCGTCGATGTGCGCCAGCTGCTTGCTCAGCTGCTCGCTGCGCGCCAGCGCCTGGGCCGTATCCTCCATCTCGGTCATGGAACGGGTGATCACCCGGCTGAGAACCGCCAATGACGCACCAATGAGGGTGGCACCGAGCAGCAACACGAGACTGGTGGTTCGGGCGATGAAGGCGAGCGTCTGCGTCATGAGCGACTCGAAGTTCATCGAGGCGGCATGCACGCCACCGATCAGTTCCTGCAGCCCCCAACGGGCGTCGCTCATCGGCACTTCATCGCTGAGCACCGAATCCAGCACGGCAGTCGCCTGGGTGACGCGCAGGATGTTGTCCTCGCAGTGCCGTACCAGATCCTGCGTGCCGGCGAGGCGCAGCAGCAGGCGACTCGGCGCACCGAAGCTGCGCAGGCATTCGACGGGAGCGCGGCGCAGATCCACCAGCATCTCACGCAGATCGGAGGCAGGAAATGCTCTCTGTGCGTTGCTCTCGAGGACAGCCTCGAACTCGAACGCCCCGTCCAGCTGCCTGGCGTTCAGGTCCAGCAGCACGGCGCTGTGATGAGTCTGCATCAGGCCCACCAGCACCACGGCGATGAGCAGCCCTGACAGGGGAATCCAAAGCAGGTAGTAGGGGGAAAGCCGACGGGAGCCGACTCCGGACGCCCGAATCCGTTCTGGCAGACGGAACCAGCGGAACAACTGCATAGAACGCTCGCGGAGCTTGTATGACAAGTACCTGAATCGGCCCCGAACACGCACCCTTGAGACGGCTTCCGCAGCACTGGGAATCCCCTCACACTCTCAGCCGGAGCCGCGAACTTACGTCAACTGCACCACCGCCCTGGATCCCGCACACGGGCGCTGGCAAGCTGCGCGCCTTGCCAGGGACCAAGAGCCCCGTGCGACCTATTCACCAAACTTCTGACTCAGGACCCCGCCGTGAACGACGCGTCAGAGCGCCCCGCTGAGACCGACAACCCTTTCCTGCGCCCCCACCCGATACTGCAACTGCTGCGCGAGTATCCCGGCCTGGTGGTGACCGCTGCCTACCTGCTCGCCTCGGTCATCGGCCTGATGTTCAGCTTCGCCTTCTATCGCGAATTCAACGTAAACGTGGTGAATTTCTATCAGCTTTCGGATTTCCTGATGGCGGTGCTGCGCGAGCCCGTCACCCTGCTGATGGGCTTCGGCGGATTCCTCGTGGCCTGGAACATGCGGGCCGTGCAACACTGGGAATGGCGCAAGCTCTCGGGACACGAACCCCGCTTCTGGCTGCTCAGGATCTACAAGCGAATCGCCAGGCCATCGTGGGCCAATCCATGGACCGATGCCTTCATCCTGCTCGCCTACGCTTGGGTGTTCATCGTGCTCTACAGCGACTGGAAGGCCGAGACGATCCGCGACGGCGAAGGCCAGGTGATCAAGGTGCAGATCGACGGTGAGCCTCGCGAGCGCGTCCTGCTCGGCGCCAGCAACACCTTTCTGTTCCTGTTCGATGCGGCACAGGACCGGGTAGATGTCATCCCCCATGAGAGCATCGACCGGGTGGTGGTGCCCAGCCAGCCGGAAGAGTGACAGGCGGATGCTGCAGCTAACTGGCCTTGAAGTTGACGCCGAAGAACAGCGAGTAGAGCAGCGGTACGACCCCCAGGGTCAGCACCGTGGCGAAGAGCAGGCCGAAGATGATGCTGATCGCCATCGGCTCCCACATGGGCCCGCCGCTCAACCACAGGGGCAGCAAGCCCCCCACCGTGGTCACCGTGGTCAGCAGGATCGGCCGCAGACGCGTCTGCGCTGAACGCAGCACCGCATCGGCAGGACTCAGACCTTGCTCGTCGATCTCGATGCGAATCCGATCGAGCAACACGATGGCATTGTTGATCACGATACCGGCCAGGGAAATGATTCCTAACAAGGTCATGAAGCCAACGTAAGAGCGCGCCAGGAGCAGACCGGCGACCACACCGATGAGGCCGAGGGGGATGGTGATCAACACGATCAGGGGCCGCCGCAAGCTGTTGAACTGCCCCACCAGCAGCAGCAGGATGATCAAGCCTGCGATCGGTAGCTTGGCGGCGATCGAGGCGTTGGCCTCACCGGATGTCTCCGCTTCGCCGCCGAACTCCCAGGAGTAACCGAAGGGCCAGGTCTTCGCCTGCGCTTCCAGCCACGGGGTGATCGCCGCATTCACTTCGGCGGCCGTATAGCCCGGTGCCAGCAGCGCCTCCACCGCCACCGTGCGCAGGCGGTCGCGGTGATGGACGACCGCGGGTTCCCACACCAGGCGCACGTTGGCCACATCGTCCAGGGGCACGTTGCTGCCGGTCGACTGAGCGTACACGTTGACCGAGGGTACGGCACCGCCCCGCTTCGGCAGGCTGCCCACGGCTCCCCGCGAGCGCAGAATCACCGGGATCAGTTCGTCCGCCTCCCGATACTCGGTGGTCTCCAGGCCATCGAGGGCCGTCTGCAGGGACAGGGCTACGTCCTGATTGGTCACCCCCGCCAGACGGGCACGCGTCTCGTCCACCACCACCTGCAGCTTCTTAGAGCGCATGCCCCAGTCGTCGGTCACCTGGCGAGCACCGGGAACCTGCTCGAGCTGCGCCTTGAGCGCATCGGCAATGCGAAACAGCTCCGCCGTATCCCGGCCGGACAGGCGCACGGAAATGGGCGGCCAGGCCGGTGCCCCGAGCGGCAAGGGCCTGATGGTGGGATTGGCATCCGGGAACTCGTTCTCCAGGTAGGCCTGCATCTGCGGCACGATGCGCGCGGAGATCTGCTCAACGCTGCTGGCCTCACCGAGGACCATGCCGTAGTTCGGTGACGACGGTTCGGGGTTGTAAGGCAGCAGGAACTTGGGCGCCCCGGCGCCGACGAAGGTACCCCACTGGGTAATTCCGGGTTCGTCATCGCGGGCCAGCAACTGGTCACGCACGAAACCGTCGAGTGCCGTCATCAACGCATCCATGCGCTCGATGGGCGCACTGTTGGGCAGCTCCACCTCGGCGGTGAACTGGGGCCGGTCGTTGGCAGGAAAGAAGATGTTGGGCACGTAGGCGAAACCCTGCATCGCCACCCACCAGATGGCGAGCACGACCGCCAGGGACACCAGGCGATGGCGCAGGATCAGCAGCAGCCCGAATCGATAGGCCCGGTAGAAGCGTCCGCCGTAGGGGTCGACGCCGTCTTCCGTGGCCTTGATGCGCAGGAACCGTGAACACAGCAGGGGCACCATGGTGAGGGCCAGCACCCAGGAACACAGCAAGGTGATGGTCACCACGATGAACAGGGGCGCCGTGTACTCACCGGTGGAGGACTCTGCCAGGTAGATGGGCAGGAAGGCTGCGGAAGTGGTCAGGGAGGAGATCAGCAGGGGCAGACGCAACTCCGCCGCAGACTTCAGGCTGGCATCCCACGCCGACTCGCCGGCCCCCATGCGCACCATGACCGACTCGGTCATCACGATGGCGTTATCCACCAGCATGCCAAGGGCAATGATGAGAGCGGCCAGGGACATCTGGTCCAGACCCACGCCGATCACCGACATGATCAGCAGAGCAGAGATCATGGCCGCGGGAATCAGGCTGGCGACGATCAGCCCCGTACGCAGCCCCAGGAACACCAGCATGACGGCGGCCACGATCAGCACCGCCTGGATCAGGCTGCCGGTGAACTCGTCCACCTTGCGTTGGACTACGCTGGCCTGATCGAGAAGCATCTCGAATTCGACACCGATGGGATACACGGCGCGCGCACGTTCGACCACCGCCCGCACATCCTCGCCGAGGTCGATCACGTTGCCGCCCTCACGCAGGGAGATGTGCAGAGACAGGCCGGGCTCTCCGTCATAGCGGAACAGCTCCTCTGGAGGCTCCACGTAACCGCGCCTGATGCTGACGATGTCCTGCAGGCGGATCACGTCGTCGGAGCCGGGCACGTTGACGATGGTCCGGCCCAGCTCATCGAGGGTCTGGAAATTGCCCGAAGGCTCCAGCAGGAGCTTCTCGTACTCGGTGATCAGGTCGCCGCCGGGCAGGATGATGTTGCGACTGCGCAGGATGCTCTGCAGCTGCAGGGGCGAGAGGCCAAGTTCCGCCAGGCGCGCATTGTCGTACTCGACGAAGATGCGCTCTTCCTGCGTGCCGAAGATCTCCACCTTGGCCACGTTGTCGATCAGCAGCAGTTCGTCGCGCACCTCCTCGGCGATGTCTTCGAGCTCGCGATAGCTGAAGCCCTCGCCCACCATGGCCACCACGGTGCCGAAGACGTCGCCGAACTCATCGTTGACGAAAGGGCCGATCACGCCGTCTGGCAACGTGCCTTGTGCAGCCTGCACTTTACGCCGCAGCTTGTCCCAGATGGGACGCATCTGCGTGTAGCTCTCCTTCACGTTGACGTAGATGACCGAGATACCGGCCTTGGACTCGCTGTTGAGGTAATCGAGCTCGGGCATCTCCTGGATGGCTTCTTCGAGCTTGTCCGTGACCAGCTGCTCGACCCGTTCGGGGCTGGCCCCGGGGAACACGGTCTGCACCAGGGCCGTGCGGATGATGAAGCCCGGGTCTTCGTTGCGCGGCATGGACTGATAGGCGGCGAGGCCGGCCAGTATCACCACCACCAGAGCGACCAGCGTGACCCGGTCGCGTGACATCGCCAGCTGGGTGATGCTCACCGCTCAGCGCTCCAGCAGGCGAACGATCTGATCAGCCTTGATGCGACTGACCCCCGCCGTTACCACCAGTTCTCCGGGCGAGAGTCCCTGACTGATGGCCACGCCCCCGGGCGTGAGATCACCGGCCACCACGTCACGGCGCAGGGCCCGCCACTGATCGCCCTCGGCAGGCTCGAGCACGTAGACGAACTTGCCCTTCGCATCCTCAGCCACGGCCACCAGCGGCACCACCAGTTCGTCGCCACTGGACTCGATACCGATCTCGAAGATCACATCACCTGCCATGCCCGAACGCACGGCATCGCAGCCCTCGATCAGGGCCACAGTGACGGGGAAGGCGGAGCTGCCGCTGCCGGACGCCACCCCCACCTCCGTGACCGTGGCGGGGAACTGACGGTCCTCCAGGGCGCCGATCACCACGGACACGGGATCGCCCTCGCGCACGCGCGAGATGACCGTCCCCGGCACGCTGACCTGCACCTCCGGGCACTCGCCGCAGTTCACGCGCACCACCTGCTGGCCGGCCGCAACGTTCTCGCTCTCCTTCACCGGCGTCTGCGCCACGGTGCATTCCTGGGGCGCGCGCAGGCGCGTATAGGACAGCTGCAAGCGCGCCGCTTCGAGCTGCTGCGTTGCCTGGCGCACCTGTGCCGCCGCCGATTCGGCCTGGGCACGCGCCGAATCCAGTTCGCTGCGCGACGCGTTGCGATTCTCGTACAGGCCGCGGGTGCGATCGTAGGAGGCACGCGCGTTGCGCTCACCGGCCTGGGCCGACGCCAGGCCCGCTTCCGCCTGCTGCACGCTGACCTGGAAGTCCGTGGGGTCGAGGCGAGCGATGACCTGCTGGGGCGCCACCGTATCGCCCACCTCCACGGCGAGTTGCGTGACCGTGCCGCCCACCTTGAAGCTCAGGTTGCTCTCGAGCGCGGCCTGAGCCACGCCGGAGAAGGTGCGCACCTCCGCTGAATCGCGCGGCAGGACCCGCTCGTAGCGCACGGGACGCACCACCGGCGCAACCTCAGGCGCTGGCGCATCGCAGGCCACCAGCAGCTGGCACGAGAACAGCAGGACGGCGGCGCGACGCCACACCTTGGCAGTCGACATCATGGTCTCTCCGGCGCAAGCGGCTGCACGCCGC
>JAAUYD010088247.1_pt1 | contig 14055 bp, 18 predicted proteins | sample 7278101 | NCBI WGS metagenome assembly JAAUYD01 (sample SAMN14350128, study PRJNA611818) | marine sediment metagenome | isolation source: surface marine sediment (0.6m) | place: French Polynesia: Moorea | collected 2018-08
CGACGATCGTGCCGGCCACGTTTTCGTTGCAGTCGGTGGACGCACTGCCCGAGCCACGAATGCGAATCGGTGTCGGCGCACGATTGGCAGGGTCAAAGCAGCGCATCAGGTCGGCCAGCGTCGTGGGCCTGAGGACCTTGGCAGCAGCCTTGTGTCGTACGAATCTTCCGGTGTCGCGAAATCTCGGTGAGGCCATCCGTGTCTCCAGCTTTTTAGCGATGCCAAAGACACGTCCGGTGCAACACGACGATACGTTGCGATTTCGCAATGGCGGCCCCGCTGTCGTAGAGAAAATCCTTAGACCGGTGGCTTTGCGACGCTGTCTTTCGACAGGTGTGCCTTTGTCAAACGAGCTATGATCCTTGCACATTAAATTCGGGCGTGCAACGAAACGCGTTCGACGCTCTTATTTAGTTAAATGCCGCACACGACATAACGAAAAAAGCTAGCAACGTCGCATGGGAATGTTCACCACACTGGTCGGGAGCCGCCTGCCGCCAAAGTATCAGCGCTTCTTCAAACTCCCCGAGCGGGTGGAGAGCTGGAAGGCAACCGACACGGGTTCCACGGCGCTCGGCAAGGCGACGGCACGCTGGCTGCAACACGAGCATGCGACGGCCGGCGTCTACCGGCTCGACTCCGGTTACGACGCGCTCAGCGCGCGCATCGGCCTGATCGACGCAGCCGAAAAAGCCATCGATATTCAGAGTTACCTGATCAAGGATGACGTCAGCGGCAACCTGATCGCACTACATCTCGCCGGTGCCGCGGATCGCGGCGTCCGCGTTCGCCTGTTGATGGACGACGCCCTGACCGACGAGGTCGATTCGGGACTCCTGTCGCTCGATGAGCATGCCAACATCGAGGTCCGGGTCTTCAACCCGTTCCCGCGCCGTCGCTCACGCTTCATCAGCCTGTTGGCGAATTTCAACATCCTCAATCGACGGATGCACAACAAGACGTTCACCGTCGACAACCAGGTGACGATCGTCGGCGGACGGAATCTCGCCGACGAGTATTACCAGACGGGTGGAGAGACTGAGTTCATTGACGAAGACCTGATGGCGATCGGCGCGCCGATCAACGAAGTGTCGGACGGCTTTGATGAATACTGGAATTCGCCGGAGGCGATTCCAATGGAAGCCTTCGACAATCTCGTCGCGCACAGTCATGTGAACCTCTCGTTGCACGAGGCGCGCAAGCTGATCGCCGATCATCGCGACTCAATGTTCCTCCGTAACGTGCACGGCGAGCTCATCGACAAGCTGTTGAAAGGCACGCTTGAACTCGTCAATGCCAACGTCGAGGTCGTACAGGATCGTCCCGATAAGGTTCGCAACCTGGTGCGGCGCCGCCCAAGCGTCACGAGCGACTACCTGCAGCGCATGGTGTCGTCAGCGACCCGGGAACTCATCATCATTTCACCGTACTTCGTGCCGCAAAAGCAGGGCGTGGAGTTTTTCAGCGCGCTTGCCAAGAGTGGTGTCCGCGTCGTCATCGTCAGCAATTCACTCGCTTCCACCAATCACGCGAGTGTGCACGCCGTATACGCGCGCTACCGCAAACCACTATTGCAGCAGGGAGTCGAGTTGTACGAACTGCGGCCACGACTCGAGTCGATGCCGACGGATTCGACACTGACGTTGCACTCGAAGGTGTCGACCGTCGACCGCAAACGCCTGTTCGTCGGTTCCTTCAATCTCGACCCGAGGTCGCTGTACCTCAATACCGAGATGGGTATGGCTGTCGACTCGGCTCAACTAGCCGGTGACATGGCGAAGAGTATCCTCGAGTCGCTGCCGGAGTCTGCTTACAAGCTCAAGTTGTCGGCAAAAGGAAAGTTGCAATGGCTGCTGCAGACATCCGGCGTGCAGGAGATCATCACGACCGAACCGCAATCGAGTCTGTGGCGGCGTTTTCGCACCAAGCTCATGAGTCTGCTGCCCATCGAGGGTCAGATGTGACCGTACCGCAATTGAAAACGTCGGATTGTATGGTCGACAATGGACCACCGAGTTAGAAGGAGCTTGCCATGCGCTGGAAGGGCCGTAGACGTAGCACGAATATCGAGGACCGACGCGGGGCGCGTGCGCCGAAATTGCTCGGTGGTGGTATTGGCACGATCGTGCTCGTTCTGGTTGCGATGTACTTTGGTGTAGACCCGCGGCCGCTCCTGCAAATGCTCGACAGCGGCACCGCAACATCCTCCGGATCCGGGCCGGTTGCCGAGCAACCTGGCGATAACCCGCTGGTCGACATGGTATATGTCGTCGTCGCTGACACCGAAGATGTATGGACAGAGATATTCGCGAGTCAGGGCCGCCGCTACGAGGCGCCGAAACTCGTGTTGTTTACAGGTGCGACCAAGTCAGCTTGCGGACTCGGCCAGGCCGCGATGGGGCCGTTCTACTGCCCGGCCGATCGTAAGGCCTATATCGACCTGAGTTTCTACGACCAGATGCGCACGCGTTTCAAGGCGCCCGGCGACTTCGCGCAGGCGTATGTCATCGCGCACGAGATCGGGCATCACGTACAAAACCTGCTTGGTATTTCGGGAAAGGTCCACCAGATGAAGCAAGGCGTGAGCACTGCCCAGGCCAATGCCCTGTCGGTGCGCCTTGAGTTGCAGGCGGACTGCCTGGCCGGCGTCTGGGCAATCCGCGCCGACCGTGCCAGCGACATTCTCGAAGCGGGTGACGTGGAAGAGGCATTGAATGCCGCAAGTGCCATTGGCGACGACACCTTGCAACGGCGTAGCCGCGGCACCGTCGTACCGGAATCGTTCACGCACGGTACCTCGGCGCAGCGGCAACGCTGGTTCCGCAAGGGACTCGGCAGCGGGGATCCGGACACTTGCGATACCTTCAGCGTCGATCAGGTGTGACCGCAGCAACGGCGGCAAGAGCGCGGCAGGCTGCAACGAGGATCGACGCGTTCGTCGAGCACACGCCGCTCGTACATTCGGCCTCGTTTAGCGAAATGCTTGGCGCCGACGTCTGGTTCAAGCTCGAGAACCGCCAGACGACGGGTTCGTTTAAATTGCGCGGTGCGACCAACCGATTGCTGAGCCTGTCCGATGCGCATCGCGCAAGCGGTTGTGTTGCGGCATCGAGTGGTAATCACGGTGCTGCAGTTGCGTGCGCCGCGCAGCAACATGGCATCGATTGCGTCATCTTTGTTCCCGAGCAAACGTCGCCGGCCAAAGTCGCGAAGATCCGTCACTTCGGTGGTGACGTACGCTTCTTCGGCACCGATGGCCTGGATACCGAGGAGCATGCGCGCGCGTTTGCAACCGAGCATGGCAAGTTCTATCTCTCGCCTTACAACGACGAACAGGTCGTGGCAGGGCAGGGAACCTGCGGCATCGAGATAATTGCCGCACTTCCAGAGGTCCAGGCGGCGTTTATCGCCGTCGGTGGCGGAGGCTTGATTGGTGGTGTTGGCAGCGTGCTCAAGGAACACGACGCCGCGATCCGTGTCTATGGGTGTCAACCGCTGGCGTCGCCGGTAATGGCACGATCGATCGAGGCCGGCAATATCCTGGATATGCCGAGCGAGGCGACGCTGTCGGATGGCACAGCTGGCGGAATCGAGCAGGGCTCAGTGACGTTTCCACTCAACCAGGCTGTTGTCGACGACTGGGTCGTCATAGACGAAGCCGGCATCGCGTCCGCAATGCGGCGCTATATGGACAGCGAGGGCGACACTGTCGAGGGCGCGGCAGGCGTCGCCGTTGCGGGTTTGCTCGAACGTCGGGACGACGTCGTGGGAAAGACGGTCGTTGCCATCATCTGCGGGGGCAACGTGTCAGACGAAACTCTGGAAAAGGTCCGCCAATGCTAGTCAAACAAGTTGCGAGATTCTGTTTTATGGTACTGCTTTGTGCCTGGGCGTCGTTTGCATCCGCCGCACTGACGGCATTCGTCAACGTCAACGTCGTGCCAATGGATGCCGAGCGGGTTCTCGCCGGGCAGACGGTCGTCGTCAGTGACGGCAGAATCGCCGCGATCGGGTCCGTCGACGAAGTGCCGATACCGGAAGGCGCACTTGTGGTCGATGGCACCGACCGTTACCTGATGCCCGGACTTGCAGAGATGCATGCCCATGTGCCGTCGGCCAGTTCGGCGAACATCGACCGTTTCTTCAGCTTGTACGTTGCAAATGGCGTAACGACGATTCGCGGCATGCTTGGCCAGCCGTCGCATCTTGGTCTGCGAGACGCGCTGGAATCCGGCAGCGTGTTTGGCCCGCGACTGTATACTTCCGGCCCATCACTCAACGGCCGCTCCGTATCCGGGGCCGCCAATGCCGGCGCGCTGGTCAGAGAACAACACGCGTCCGGCTACGATTTCATCAAGCTGCATCCCGGGTTGAGTAGCGACGAGTTTGACGCGATTGCGGCGACGGCGCGAGAACTCGGTATGCCCTTCGCAGGGCATGTTCCGGTTGCCGTCGGCGTCGATGGCGCGCTACAGAGCGGCATGGCCACGATAGACCATCTCGATGGCTACATGGCCGCGCTGTTGCCCCCCAAGAGCCCGGGACTTGGCGGCTACGGGGGCTTTTTCGATGTCCTGCTGGCCGACCAGATTGCTGCCGAGGACATTGCGACGCTCGCGGCTGCGACAGCCAAGTCGGGATCCTGGAACGTACCGACGCAAGTGCTGGTTGAGCTGCGTGTCAATGCGACACCGATCGAAGAGCTGCGAAACTGGCCCGAGATGCGGTACATGCCGCCGGCGACCGTTGCGCGCTGGGCCGACGCCAAAGCCGCAACACTTGGCGAGCGTGGTTTCAACGCGGCAACGGCGCAACGCGCCATTGAACTTCGTCGGCAGCTGATTCTCGAACTGCAGCGCGCCGGGGCGGGGCTATTGCTGGGATCGGACTCGCCCCAGGTGTTCAACGTGCCGGGGTTTTCGATTCACCGCGAGCTCGACACGCTGATAGCCGCCGGCCTCACGCCTTACGAGGCCCTGTATTCGGGTACCGCCGCGGTCGCCGAGTTCTTCGGCAGCAATGGCGGCACTGTCGCGTCCGGGCGGGATGCCGATCTTGTGCTTCTCGATTCGGATCCGCTTGCAGATGTTCGCAACGCACGCCGCATTCATGGCGTCATGGTGCGGGGCGAGTGGTACCCGGCCGCCGTGCTAGACGAGCGTATCGCACAGTACAGGCGGCAGAACTAGGCGCTTTGCAACCAATCGCCCCCGGGAGGCGTCTAAATCAGAGAAACGCGCCGAAAACGAAGGGGAATATTATGCGCATTTTCATCCTGGCCGCCGTACTTACCAGCCTCGCGGTCCCGGCTGCGGCCGAGTACACCGAAACTCGCGAGCTTTCTGTAGACGCCAGCGGTGCCGACCTGCTTGAGCTTGTAACCGGTGCCGGATCTCTGATCGTCGAGGGCGTCGCGGGCCTCGATGCTGTTGAGGTCGAAACGCAGATCGTCGTTGACGTCATTAGCGACAGCAAGGGCCGCAAATTGGCAGAGGAAAAAGCTATTCTTGAACTTGACCGTTCAGGTGGCAAGATTCGACTCAAGGCCGAATTCGAGAATGGCGACTGGGACTGGGGCTCGAGCGGCAGAGTGGACGTCGTCGTGCGCGCGCCGACCGGGCTTGAACTCGCAATTTACGACGGCTCAGGCTCAATGAGGGTAGGCGGATTCGATGCCGACGTCCGCATCGACGACGGCTCCGGTTCGATCGTCGTTGACACGATCGGTGCCCTGATCCTGGAAGACGGTTCCGGTTCAATCAAGGTCAAGAACGCATCGGGCGACGTCTACATCACGGACGGGTCCGGGAGCATTTCGATCGATAAGGTTGACGGTACGGTCACGATTGATGACGGATCTGGCGGGATCGACGTCTCCGACGTGTCCGAAGACCTGATCATTGTGGATGACGGCAGCGGCAGCGTTAAGTTCAGCGACGTACGCGGCACGGTCGAACAGGACGGCTAGCCGGATCTGGTAGACTCTCCCTAAAACGTCTCGCTCTTTCGGGGCGAAGGGGAGGGTGTATGAAACTGGTGCAACACCTGCTCGACGCGAAGGGAAACGAGATCATCTCGATTACTCCCGACGCGTCGGTGTTCGATGCGATCAAATTGATGGCCGAAAAGGCCGTCGGTTCACTTGTCGTCATGGACGGTGACAACCTGAAAGGCATCGTCACGGAACGGGATTATGCACGCAAAGTCATAATCAAGGGACGAGCATCCGAGTCGACGGCAGTCGGCGAGATCATGACAGCGGACGTGCTGACCGCGACGACCGACCAGACCGTCAATCAATGCATGACACTGATGACGGAAAGACGCATCCGCCATCTGCCCGTCACTGCTGACGGGAATGTGATCGGTATGATTTCTATCGGCGACCTGGTTCAGGCCATCATTTCCGATCAGCAGGAAGAGATCGAGCAACTGGAGCAATATATCAGCGGCTAGGCTGAGCGGAGCGAAGCGTGAAGGAGAAATCCGGGTACGACCGACGCGTCATGCGTCTTTTCGATGGCTACGTGCACGGAGAAATGAGCCGCCGCGAATTTCTGGAACGGCTTACCATGGCAACGGCGTCGACGACGGCCGCGGCAGCCATTCTCGCCACCCTGAGCCCCGATTACGCCCTCGCGCAGCAGGTTGATCCTGACGACAAGTCGATTCGAACTTCCTACAAACGCTACGGGTCGCCAAAAGGCGCGGGCGTCATGAACGGGTACTTCGCACGCCCCGCGGCGACTGGCCACAAGCTCCCCGCCGTCCTTGTCATCCACGAAAACCGCGGCCTTAACCCCTATATCGAAGATGTCGCTCGACGTTGTGCGGTCGCCGGGTTTATGGCATTTGCGCCCGACGCACTGACCCCGCTTGGCGGCTATCCGGGGAACGATGATGAAGGTCGCGCTCTGCAGCGCCAGCGTGACCGGGACGAAATGGCTGAGGACTTTGTCGCCGCCGTCGAGTTTCTGGCCAGGCACCCCGACAGTACCGGCAAAGTCGGTGCCGTCGGATTCTGTTTTGGCGGTGCGATGGCGCTGCAACTCGCAGTCCGTATCCCGGATCTTGGTGCCGCCGTGGCATTCTACGGCCGCCACCCCGATCCGCGCGTCGCAGCATCGATCAATGCGCCGTTAATGCTGCATCACGCCGAGCTGGACGACCGGGTAAACGCGAGCTGGCCGAAATTCGAGGAAGCTCTGAAAGCGGCAGATCGTGAGTACATCAATCACGACTACGCGGATGCGAGTCACGGCTTCCACAACGACACCACGCCGCGCTATGACGAGGAAGCTGCTCGCCTGGCGTGGGAACGCACGCTGGAGTTCTTCACCGCCAAGCTGGAATGAAACTTAAGTCTTTGCACCTCTGGTCACTAGTCATTTTCGCAATCGTTGTGCTGACGTGGTCACACGTTGCGGCAGAACAAGGCTCGAGAACCATCATTGGGCCGCGCAACGTCCCGCTTGCCGAAGGCGCCGAAGCCCTGAACGCCGGGGAGGTCGAAGAGGGTGTGCGACTCAGCCTGCAGGGTCTTGCAATCGCTCAGGGCGATCGCGAGAAGAAATCCGCGCATTCCAATCTATGCGCGGGCTACCTGATGATGGACAAACCACTGACCGCCCTGGAGCATTGCGACCAGGCGATTGCGCTAGACCCGGACTTCTGGCGCGCTTACAACAATCGCGCGCTGGTCTACCTGCATCTCGATCGCTTCGAGGAGTCGGAAGCGGATATTGCGAAGGGCCAGGCGCTGCGTCCATCGTCGACCAAGCTCAAGGAAGTACGTGGCATGCTTCTCGACGAGACCGATCCGGTCGTCGAGAGCATCGAAGTAGACGAGCGTCGCAGTGCCCCGACGGATGAACAAGGCGATGCTGACGACTAGCGTGCTGCTGCTGCTTTTGCTTGCAGCCGACCCGACCGGGGCAACCGACCGCGTATCGAAAACCGACTCCGATACCGATCGTGTGCCATTACATACGGTGTTTCCGGAATACCCGCGGACCGCGCGTCGCGATCGCATCGAGGGAGTGGTCCAGGTCTGCTTTAGCATCAATCGGCGTGGTCATCCGACGAGCATTGCGGTGCGCCACAGCACGCACCGTATCTTCGAGAGGCCGTCACGCAAAGCCGTGCGCAAATCAACCTGGGTCCCGCTGGACAAGGGCGAACCGATGTCGGGAATCAAGGCGTGTAGAACGTTTCGCTTCAACCTCGTGCCGGTCCCGATCGAAGAGCAAGGCTGAGAATACGGGTCGCGGCATGTTCGAGGTCTTCACCGAAACTGATCAGGCCTCCTTCATGGCCCGCCATCACCGCAATACCCACGTCTGCAAGGTCGCCATGCACGTACAGGCGCCTGAATTCTTCCGCCATTGCGGGAGTACCGTACGCGACTGCCGGATTTGTCGTTGGCAAAACGTTGCGAGTACTGTTCCACAGTCCAGCACTGTGCACGTGCACCACAGCGCGGATTCCCAGATTGACCCGGTAGATCGAGGCATGGGTCATTGCTTCCGAGGAGGCCTCAACCGGGCCGCTGCAAGTTACCCGATTAGCTTCGACGTCGCATGAAGTGACCAGCGTGTAGTGAGATCGATCTGTCTGTTCGAGATGCCCGGTCTGGGTACCGCTGATGAAGAACTGGCCAGGCTGGGAGGCATGGACGCTGATGTTGCCGTAGCCAACCTCGTGTTCCTCGTCGTAGCCGATGAGTCCCAGGGCAAACAACTCGTGACGCCAGCGATCGAGTTCGGCAGCGACAGCACTTGCCGGCGGCGGTCCGGGTGTCCAGATGCTTTCATACTTGATGTAGCCTTCGTCGTAGGTCACGCGTTCAACATCTCCGGAAACAGCCCCAGCAAGCCGTCCTCCGATGCATCACAGATACCGCGCTCTGTGATCAGCCCGGTGACGAGGCGTGCCGGTGTCACATCAAAGGCGTAGTTGCTGACCGGGGTGTCATTGGCCGTAGTGCAAACCCGTGCGAGCTTGCCATCGTGCACGCCATAGATGTGACTGACTTCCTCCGGGTCGCGCTGTTCAATCGGGATCTCGCGAATACCGTCGCGGCTTTGCCAGTCGATCGTCGTGGACGGTAGCGCGACGTAAAACGGTATGTTGTTGTCGTGCGCGGCGAGGGCCTTGAGATAGGTGCCAATCTTGTTTGCAACATCGCCGCAGCGCGTCGTTCGGTCGGTACCCGTGATGACAATGTCCACCATGCCGTGTTGCATCAGGTGACCACCGGCGTTGTCGACGATCAGAGTGTGCGGCACGCCGCTTTCGGCCAATTCCCATGCCGTCAATTGCGAGCCCTGGTTCCGCGGCCGGGTTTCGTCGACCCACACATGCACGTCGATACCGCGTTGCCGGGCGAAGTAGACTGGCGCGGTCGCAGTGCCATAGTTGATCGTGGCCAGCGCGCCGGCGTTACAGTGCGTCAATACGTTAACGGTGCGGCCGTTCTTTTGCTCCGCGATGGCCGCCAGCAATTGGACACCGTGTTCGCCGATGCCGCGGCTGATTTCTACATCCTCGTCGCAAACGGCCTGTGCCTCGGCGCGCAATGTAGCAACCAGTTGGCCATCGTCGGCGGCGTCGAGGATGCCGAGGACACGCTCGACCGCCCATCGCAGGTTGACCGCCGTCGGGCGGGACTCCAGTAGTTGTTGAGCGGCGGCACGAACATGCGCAACTGTGGGCTTTTCAATCGCCGCGAGATAAAGCCCCCAGGCTGCCGTGGCACCGATAAGCGGTGCGCCGCGGACATACATGTCGGCAATTGCGGTGTCGGCGTCCTGCCAGGTCCGCAAGTCATGTACCACGTATTCATGGGGTAACAGGCGCTGGTCGATGATCTGCACGACCGACGCATCGTCGGGTTTGAGCCAGATTGTACGAAAGTTTTCGGCGGTCACGTCGAGCGGTTGTCAGCCTTCGAGCCCGGCCGCCAGCCGTGCCGAACGCAGCGTGTTGAACATCAGCATGGTAATCGTCATCGGTCCGACGCCGCCCGGAACCGGCGTCACAGCAGCCGCAACCTCAACAGCCTCGTCGTAGTCGACGTCGCCGGTGAGTCTGGTCTTCATTTCGCCGTCTATCTCCTTTTCGACGCGATTGATGCCAACGTCGATGACGACCGCGCCGGGCTTCAGCCAGTCTCGCTTGACCATGTCGGGCCGACCCACCGCTGCGATCACGATATCGGCGTTGCGGACGACGCCGGGAAGATCCGTGGTGCGGCTGTGGGTCATCGTTACGGTCGCGTTGCGTTGCAGCAATAGCGCCGCCATGGGTTTGCCGACAATATTCGAGCGGCCGATGACGACGGCATTGAGCCCGGAAAAGTCATTGCCCAGTTCGTCTTCTATCATCATTATGCAGCCGGCCGGCGTGCAGGGCACAAAAGCGTCCGCGGTGTGTCCTGCTGACAGCTTGCCGATATTGACGAAATGGAATCCGTCGACATCCTTCGACGGGGCGATCGACTGCGTAATTGTCTGTTCGTCGAGATGGGCGGGCAGAGGCAGTTGCACGAGGATGCCATGGATCGCGTCGTCACCATTGAGCTCGTCGATGAGCCTGAGAACATCGTCCTGGGATGTGTCCTCGGCGAGTGTGTGCTGCACCGAATGAAAGCCGCAGGCCTCGGCACGGCGCTTCTTGTTACGCACATAGACCTGGCTCGCCGGGTCCTCTCCGATGATAACGACTGCGAGCCCCGGCTTGATGCCATGCTCCGCAAGCAGCGTGGCGGTCTGTTCGGTGATGGACTCGGCAAGTTGCTCGGCCTTGGCCTTGCCGTCGATGCGTTTGGCGGTCATCGTGGGAACCCTCTGCGGTTCGGGAAGCGGGCCGTAGGGTAACGTGTCACCACACTGGATTCTACTCTGGAAACCCCGTCACGCGTGACCAGCGCTGTTCACGCCGAGCGACACGGGCGCGAGTGTCCTCACCGTCGTAGCTGATCGGCTCGCGCAGTGCCATGTTGGGCTGCGGATCGACAAGTGCGTGAGTGTTGATGATGCCGAAACTGCCTTTTGGCGTCTCGATGATCGCGCCGATATACACGCCGCAACGCCGGCAGAGCAGGAAGTCTGCAGTCCGGAGGCCGAAACGATAGCGCTGCAACTGAGCGGGCTCGGTCGCCTCGAATGCGATCGTGCCCGTCGGGTCGGACGTGCTCAGTGCGTTATGCACACGACAAAATCGGCATTGGCAGGCACGGATTGCCCATTCGACCGGCGGCGCTGCGCACCTGTATCGGTAGCCGATGGCACCGCAATGACAGCGACCCTCGTGAATGCCCGCAGCTTCAGCCATGCTGTCTCCTTCGCAGGCCCACGACGAGCGCATAGAGCCCGAGCGCGGCCAGCAGATGTTTTAGCGTGTGGCCGCTAAGCAGCTGCCCGACGGCATAGACCTCGTGATCGAATACTTCCGCAGCCTTGGCGACCGCATAGGCCAGGATCACGACAATCAGGTACTTGCCGAGGTCGCTGCGCCCGCGGCGAACCATGATGATGATGGGCAGAACGATTACCGGCAGGAACTGCGCCAGCGAGTAAGGCCGGAGATCGCCCGCTCCCGACGCTTCGGTGTGAATCCAGTAGAGCACGGACCCCGCTCCGGCAAGCAGCAGCGGCAGCAGCGTCTGCCTGGCCAGCCGGACGCTGATGTATTCGCCCAGAACTACGGCAACGAGCCCCATAAAGCCGATGGTCATCGCCAGTCTGTCCCAGAATAACGACGCGTTGCTTGGATTGAGGTGATACCAGGTTGATCCCAGCCCGGTCAGGCCAACGCCAGTGAATACCGTTAGCCACGCCGCGCGAAGAGGATTGGAGGAATCGCGCGCCGCAAGCCGAAGTCCCAGAGTGCCAACGATCAGGAATGGCAGATTGGATACGACGTTCCAGAAATGGGGAATACCCAGCAGCATTCGCTGATCGGCGAACAGGTGATAGGCGGGGTCCTGTGCGATCGGGTTGAGAACGAGTTCCCATGGACTCACGATTCGCCGCCCGGGGGACCCCAGAAAATGACCCAGGTCGCGAAGTCCTTACTGAACTCGACAAACCGATGCGGCACGCCGGCCGGCACAAACAACGCATCGCCCGGCCCGAAGTCGAGGCGCTCCCCATCGAGCTGGAAGACGCCGGTACCCGCCTGCACGATGTAGATTTCGTCCTGTTCGTGGGGTCCCTGGTCGTCGGTTCCTACGGGCTGGTAGAAACCCAGTTCCATCGTGCCGTGCTCGAGCAGGACACCGTAGAGTCCGTCGGCGGAGGCCTCGACGGCGGCGAAAGCTCGTTCGGGTGTCATGCGTTCGGTCATGTCTCAGGATAGAATGCGCGTTGTTAATTACGAGCATAGTAACTTGAGTTCATTGCTGCGGCACCTGCGCGGCGTGTTCGTCTTCGCAGGCTTCACGATCAACACGATCTTCTGGTTCGTGCCGGTCTTCCTTCTCGCCATCGTCAAACTGCTGGTGCCGATCGCGCCGTTTCGGCGCTGGCTGACGCGCGTACTCATGTCGATGGGCGAAATGTGGATCGCCATCAATTCCGCCAACCTCGCTGCTTTCGGATCTATCGATTGGCAGGCGCGCGGCGTGGACAACCTGCGTAGCGATCACTGGTACGTCGTGATGGCCAATCACCAGACCTGGGTCGACATACTGGTGCTGCAGAAGGTCTTTAACCGGCGCGTGCCATTCCTGAAGTTCTTCATCAAGCGGCAGCTAATCTGGTTTCCGTTTCTTGGCATTGCGTGGTGGGCGCTCGACATGCCGTTTATGAAGCGTTATTCGACCAAGTACCTTGCCCGCCACCCGCACATGAAGGGGAAGGACCTCGAAACGACGCGCCGGGCGTGTGCAAAGTTCCGGCATACGCCAACGTCTGTCATCAACTTCGTCGAAGGCACGCGATTCAGCGAAGCCAAGCGTGACAAGCGCAACGTTCCGTACCGCCATTTACTCAACCCGCGCGCGGGCGGGTTTGCGATCGCGATGTCGGCAATGGGAGAACTGTTCGATTCTGTACTCGACGTTACGCTCGTCTATCCCGACGGCCCGGCCCAGTTCTGGGAGATGTGCTGCGGGAAGCATGTCGAGGTGATCGTCGACGTTCGCGAACGGCCAATCGAGCCCTGGCTCGTCGAGGGAGATTATGAGAACGATCGTGAATTCCGCCGCCGCGTGCACGGCTGGCTCGGAGATATTTGGCAAGAGAAGGACGACCTGATACAACAGACTCTCGACAGTCGGAGATCACATGACTGAGAGCCGCCAGTACGACACCGTATCGTTTGACGTTCGCGACAACGCGATGATGCTGTTTTTCGCAAAAACCACCGAAATCGGCGAGATCGATGATTATCTGCTGCTGATGCGCACGATCGAGGAGGACTTTGATGAGTCCATCTACCTCGAGATCAACGACAAGGATTTCGGCGGCCACAATCTCATTCGCGAGGCATCGATGACTGGCAACATTCTCACGCTGCATCTCCACGAACCCGCTCAGGCGCTCGGCGGCGTCGCGGATATCGTCCTGACCTGGTCGGAAACCACTGAGAACCTCGATGCGATCGAGATTGGGGCTTTCCGCGTGCTAGGCGACATGCTGGTTGGCGGCAACGCCTGACCGTCCCGGTGGCCGCGGCCGAATACAGCCTGTACATCGTCCGTTGCGGCGGCGGCACGCTCTACACCGGCATCGCCACCGACGTGGACAAGCGCCTTGAGGAACATCGCAGCGGCCGACGCGGCGCCAAGTACCTGCGCGGCCGCGGTCCAATAGAGCTGGTATTCCGTGAGGTTGCCGGCGATCGTGCACGCGCTTCGCAGCTCGAGTATCGGGTCAAGAAACTGCCGCGCGCCGAGAAGCTTGCGCTCGTTGACGGACGACGTAGTCTCGCCGACCTTCTTACAGGTCAGGTGCTCGAGGAAGACTGCGCGTAGAGCGCAATCGGCTTGCCGAATTCCGGCAGCAGGATGATGCAATCCGGGTCCCAGGTCGCCTGGAATTCATTGAACCA
>JAAUYD010033553.1_pt1 | contig 14050 bp, 14 predicted proteins | sample 7278101 | NCBI WGS metagenome assembly JAAUYD01 (sample SAMN14350128, study PRJNA611818) | marine sediment metagenome | isolation source: surface marine sediment (0.6m) | place: French Polynesia: Moorea | collected 2018-08
CCGGCGGCGATGCCGGCCACATGGGTGCCGTGGGTGCAGCCGCTTTCGGCTGCGCTGTAGCCGGTGGCGGCGGCCACACAATCGCGGCCGGTTCCGGTCCCGGTTGCTTCAGCAACCCCACCGGGGCAAACGGACACCGAGCCATACCCGCTGTTTGTTGAAGAGTAACATGCCTCAGAGACAATGCGATTGCCCCCGGTGGTAAACGCCGGATGATCGAGATCTACGCCGGTATCCAGAATGGCGATCGTTTGCCCTGCGCCGGTATAACCGGCCGCCCACGCTTGATCCGCCCCAATCACCGGGATACTGCTGGAAAGCGCGGCCGGAATCGGCACATCCTCCTGAATAGAAAGGACCTCGGCCATGGAAGTAAGCTGTTCTAAAGCGGCCGCGTCAACCTCCAAACCCAGAAACGGGATCGTTTGAAAAACAGCGGTGACGGCGGCTGATGCAGGAGCCAAACGCGCTTGAATCCCCTCCTGGGCGGCCGCGATTGTTTGCTGCTGGACATCCGCGACCGGGCCATCAAGTGAAGCCTCACCCCGATACGGAATATCTAGACGGACAATCACCCGCACCCGGCCGGTGTCTTGAACCTTGCTCATCAAATCGGAGGGAACAGATGTTTGCGCGTGAATTTCAGCCGGTGATGCAGCGTAAAAAATCGTGCACAGAAGCACAAGTAGCAAGAGTATGGGGCCGCTGAGGGAAGTGATGACAGATAAAAATCGGCGAGCAAACACGCATTTCTCCATGAAGATCAATTTGAGGAAGGTCAACCCCCAAAGCCATTTTATCGCTCTCTCCGAAATGGTATATCCGCAAATAGTACTACCCTCTGTGATTGTTCAAGAAAATCCAATGTTGCGTGATGCGCAACATTGTTGCACAATTAGCAACAGGAGGTAGAATGACTATCCAATCTATCCAGCGGGCAGCAGCTGTATTACGCAGCTTCTCTGAAATTCGGCCGGAACTCGGGGTCACCGAGCTTGCGGCCATCCATGATGTTCACAAAAGTACAATTTCCCGAATTTTGACCACTTTAGAAGCTGAAGGGATGGTCAGCCAAAATTCGGAAACCGGAAAATATCGTTTAGGTATTGGTCTGGTCGGCTTAGCTGGAGTAGCTCTTGGTCGGATAAGCGTGCGTGGCGCAGCGCAGCCGATCATGTCGCAGTTGGTTCACGACATACAGGAAACATCAATTCTCATGGTCCGTGACGGCCGGGAAGCCGTGACGGTTGAATGGTTTGGCAGCACCCAGGCTTTACGCTATGTCGGCTGGATCGGCCGGCGGGTTCCCCTATTCTGCACGGCGGGGGGCCGCATATTATTGGCCTGGGAGCCATTTGAAAAACAGGTCGCTCTCATGCCGTTTTTGCCCCAAAAATATACGGAATCCACGGTCATAGATCCGCAAGCGTTGCAAAAGCTTCTAGCGGAGGTCAAAGAAACCCAAATCGCGGTGGTGCGCGAAGAATTTGAAGAAGGGTTTAGCTCGTTGGGCGCCCCCGTTCGAGATCGTCACGGCCGCGTGACCGCCGCCCTGACAATCGCCATCCCTTCGGTGAGATTAACCGCTGAGAATTTCCCCACGCTTCAAGCAGAATTGCGATTGGCGGCGCAAAATATTTCTGCCGAGCTTGGTTATGGGTTTGGGGGTTGACCGATGAAAATGCTCACCCCAACCTGCATCGTACCTGACCGCATTTTTACTCATCCTCAACACACGATTTACGACCGCCGGGTCCTCAAATATATGCTGAGCCAAATTTGCCTGCAGTTGGCCAACAAGCACATCAAGCCAAGGACATCGATCCAGAAAGAAGAAGCCGACGGCCGCACCCACCGGATGCTGCTCGTGCGCCCAGAGACGCTCAAAGAGGCCAAATTCATTTCGCTGGTGGGTTTCTTTGGGCAGCGACAGGTTGGTACCGCCAATGAAGGGCTGCAATCACGCGATGCCCTGCTGGTTGAGCTGATGGTCGATCAAGATGGATTGTTGAGCTATACAACCCTCGAATTAACCTGCGGCAATTTTGCCAACTGCGTTCTTTTCACCTCAGAGGAAGCCAAAAACCGCTGGGGAGCCAATCCCCTTCACCAGGAAATCGCCCACGACCTCTCTCCCCGCTTTTACGATTCGGTTCGCATCTACAACGGGTCAATCGAGGGAGGGATAACCGACCCGGCCGGGTTAAGCCTCGCCAGGGTCAAATACTTTGATTACCGCAGCCGGCCGGTTTGGCGCGCGCAAAGGGAGTTAAAGGGTTGATAAAATGTCTCGGCCGCTCCACATCTCCACCTGTCAGGCGATCAACACCGTTGCCTGCACGCAGCGGCTGGCCCCCTATTTATCGACCCCAGAACGTTCGATCAAGTATGTTGACCACCGATCCTGGCGCGAGCGGTATGACGATTTGCTGGCCGGTACGCTGGAAATGGCCTGGGTTTGCTGCTGGCCGGCGGCTCGATTTTTGATGGAATTTCCCGATCAGGTTGAACTGCTGGCCGTGCCGGTGATGGCTCCTGATCGCTATGCGAATTCCGCGCACTACTTTTCAGACATTTTTGTCAAAGTCGAAACCCCGTTCCAATCTTTAACCGATCTTTGCCAAACGACTTTTGCGATCAACGACCCAGACTCCCATTCCGGGGCGCGACTCGTTCGCTTTTCTCTGAGATCCGCCCCTACCCCTTTTTTCCGACAGGTCATCACCACAGGCGACCATCTTTCCTCCCTCATGGCGGTCCAAAATGGGTCGGCCGATGCCGCGGCCATCGACAGCACCATCGTCGACTGGCTGGCCGTCAATCAGCCGGAGAGACTACGTGGTTTACGGGTTCTGACCACGCTTGGCCCCAGCCCGATTCCCCCTCTCTTGATTCACAAAAGCGTACCCGATCAGCAGCGCCAAAAAATACGGCATCAGCTGCTAAATATGAACCGCGGCCAAGGCGGACAGGCGATTCTCAAAACCGCCCTCCTCCACAAATTTGCCCCACCGGCCGCTTTTGACGCCACGCCGCTGTGGCGAATGGCAGAGGAAATAGACCAGAGACAAGAGACGGGAGACAAGAGAAAGAAGTTCGAGTAAAATTCTTTTAATCTCTGGTCTCCAGTCTCTGGTCTCTTTTCCTTATGATAATTGTCGCCAGCAGCAACGGTCGCATCGGTATGCCGGCCGCCCTCAACGCCCTCCAATCCGGATCAGTCATCGATGCTGTAGAAGCCGGTATCCGCCTTGTGGAAGCCAATCCCGATGACCATACCGTTGGTTACAACGGGTATCCCAATATCGTTGGAGATATTGAACTCGACGCCAGCATTATGGAAGGGCAATCGCTCATGTCGGGCGGGGTGGCGGCGATGAAAGGATATCCCTATGCGATTTCTGTGGCCCGTCAGATCATGGAAAAATTGCCTCACGTGCTGCTGGCCGGTGAAGGGGCAGCGCGATTTGCTCGTGAAATAGGGGCCGAAAGCAGAGACCAGATGTTGACCCCTGAGATCGTCGCTTTTTGGCGACGCAAGCTCGAGCAGCATCTGCCGGCCGAAATCCTGGCTACGCTGGATGACCAAAGCGCTTTGACCGAATGGGTTCGATTAGCCACTGATCCGGAGCGCGCTTACAGCACCGTCAACTTTATCGCCCGCGATGATCAGGGCAACCTGTGCTCAGGGATTAGCACCAGCGGTTGGGCGTGGAAATACCCCGGCCGAGTTGGTGATTCACCCATTATCGGTGCTGGAAATTACGTGGACAACCGGTATGGTGCGTGTGCCTGTACCGGTATGGGGGAAATGGCCATCCGGGCCAGCACTGCCCACTCAGTTGTCTTCTATATGAAAATGGGCCGATCGGTTAAGGAGGCTGCGATCCAGGCAATGCACGATTTGCGGGATCTTGGCGGACCGTACATCGGGGTGATGAACCTGATCGCCATGGATAAAGATGGCAACCATTTTGGGGTGACAAGCATGGCCTCGCGCACCTACATCATGCAAACGCCAGGGATGAATCAACCGGCAGAACTGCCGCGTTATTTTGTCGAAATACCGCTGCGCTGGGAAACGATCAATTGACAAAATTTTTTGTTTATTGACCGCCCTCAACAGTGAATTTACAATTTCTCCGTTACTTTTTTCTCCAAACCACGACTGTATTAATGTACGGATATCCATTGGGAAGTTGCTTTGATGAATAGTTTCGGTTTGTGGATGAAAAAATGCAAAATTCTTTTTAAGTTATCAAACAGCTTACAAACCAAAGTTAACGGTTTCACCGGGGTTATCATTTAAATTCAGATGATCAATCACGAAAATTCATCGACTGCTTCCACTGAAAATGAAAAAGAGCTTCTTAAAAAAGCTCGGCAATTTGACATGGACGCTTTGTCTCGTATTCACGATCGATTTTACCGGGCTGTTTATCGGTATATTGCTTTTCGCCTCTCCAACTCAAACGTGGCTGAGGATTTGGCAAACGAAGTGTTTACTCGTTTTCTGCAGGCGCTCCGTCAGAAAAAAGGGCCAAAAGATTCGATCCGCAGCTGGCTTTTAGGAACAGCCTCAAATATCGTCAACGATCATTTTCGCGCGAAGTATAGGGTAACCGAAGTGGAGATGAGTGATCAGATTGAATCAAATATAGCCCAACCGGAACAGGTTGTAGACCAAAAGCTGAGAGAGGCAGCTCTCAAAAAAGCGATGGGTATTTTAACCACAGAACAACAGCACGTCCTGGCTCTCCGTTTTGGAGACGGCCGGTCTATAAAAGAAGTTGCCAAAATGCTAAGGAAAAGCGAAGGAGCTGTAAAAATGCTCCAGGCCCGGGCCATTGCATCCTTAAGTGATCGCCTTCAGTCAGCGAGGGGAACCGCCAATGGCTAATATCGACGACAAAATCCTAATTGAAGCCCTGGATGCCCTCGAAGCTGGTGATTTGCTCGACGAAATTCTCGCTCGCTATCCGGCCGAGGCGGAGCAGTTGCGCCCGCTGCTGGAATTAACCACCGAACTGGCCAGTCGGCCCCTAGAGCCGACTACCTGGACCCAGCGGCAATCTCGCCAGGCATTTTTAAACACCGCCGCAGAAATGGGACCTTCCACCCCGAACAGATTATTCTCCTGGTGGCCGATCCCTCGCCGGGCATTGACGTTTGTCTCGTCGATGGCCCTGGTAATGATTATTATTTTTTCCGGTATCGTGACCAATGCCGCCGCTCAGCGGGCGGTTCCCGGTTCGAGTTTATACGGCATTAAAAGATGGGGCGAAAATTTACGCCTGCAGCTCACCAGTGAAGAAAACCGCACCCTACTTGAACAACAATTTGCGGCCGAACGCCTGGCAGAAATTAACCAGCTTCTTCTCAGTGGAGATCAGGCGGCCGTTTCTTTTACCGGCCAAATCGAAGCGATGTCTGATGATTCCTGGACGATTGCCGGGATCCCGGTGATTGTCACCTCTCAAACCGCCTTGACGCCAGGTTTGACGCTGTCAGAAATGGTTGAGGTGAGGGGTGAAGTGAACAACCGCCAGTTAATCGCGGCGGCCATCCAGCGACTGCCCGGCTCTCAGCCGTTACCAACACCGACCGAGACCCCCATACCGACCGCAACCGAAACGCAGCCGGCAACCGCTACGCCAACATCAACTATTGAGCCAACCGCCGAACCGCCACCAACGGAAGTAGCGGCAACGCCTTCTCCAACGGTCACCGCGGAAATTACCGTGCCTCCCACCGCATCGGCCCCGGTCGCCACACCTCAGCCCTCACCACAGCCGGAAAATGGCAATGATAACAGCGGGGGAAATGATGGTAACGGTAACGACGGTGATGACAGTGGCTCTGGGGGTGGTGATGACAATGGCAACGACAACTCTAACGATAATGACGATGACGACGACAGCTCCAACGGCAACGACGATGACGACGACGACGACAGCTCCAACGACAACGACGATGACGATGAGAGCTCCAACGATAATGATGATGACGATAGCGGCTCCAACGACAACGACGATGACGACGACGGTAACGGTGGCTCCAGCGGTGGTGATGAGGATGAGGATGACGGCAATTGAAAAATATAATCACCGTGGTTGAAAGCGAAATTGGGTTAAAATGGGGGTTACCACTCATCTTTCGTTTCGCGAGGTAACCCCATGAACAAAGCTGCCGTCGACTATTCAAGCTATCTTCAGCTTGATAAAATCCTCAACGCCCAGGCCGAAAAATCGGCCGGGCCCGAGCATGATGAAATGCTCTTTATCGTCATCCATCAGGTGTATGAACTGTGGTTTAAGCAAATTCTCCATGAACTAGACTATCTGGTGGAAAAGATGGTCGAAAACGACCAGTCGCGCATCCTTCATACCTTACGGCGACTGTTGACCATTCTCAAAACGGTCGTCGCCCAGATCGACGTTTTGGAAACGATGACCCCTCTGGAATTTAATGCCTTCCGCAGCTATCTTGAAACCGCCAGCGGTTTTCAATCGATCCAGTTTCGGGAATTAGAATTTGCCCTGGGGTATAAGCGTTTGGGCATCTTAAACAGCTTTCCTAAAACGGTACCGGGTGTAGAGAGGCTTCAGCGTCGGTATGAACAGCGTACCCTCTGGGATGCTTTCCTTTCGCTGCTCAACAAAAATGGCCATCCGATTGAGGAATCGATTCTTGCCCGTGACGTTACCCAACCGGTCACTCCTTCAGCTCACGTTCAGGAGGTTTTGCTCAACGTGTACCGTCACGATCAGGCATTGATTCGCGTTTGTGAGCGTTTGATTGATTTTGATGAAGGGATACAGGAATGGCGCTATCGGCATGTCAAAATGGTAGAACGCACAATTGGTTCAAAGCGAGGGACCGGCGGCTCGGCCGGTGCGGAATATTTAAGAACAACCTTAAAACCGGTATTTCCTGATCTGTGGGCGATTCGAGCGGCAATTTAGGGAAAAAAAAGAGAGGTGGCTATCTAGCGGGCGCTAGACACCACCTCAGAGGGAGCCTACACATCAATAAGTATATCAAAAAAAAATATCGATGCAATACTTTTTGGAAAATTGGATCAATTAAAATCCAAACCAATCTCCCAACGTATCTTTAAGCTGATTAAATATTCCCTTCTCATGTTGGGGAATAACTTCTTTTCCAAGGGTTTCTCCCAAGTCCATAAACAGGCGTTCCTGGTCCGGTGAAAGTTTTTTGGGAATGGCAACTTGAACCACTACGTGCTGGTCTCCACGGCCGGCTCGCTTTAATCGGGGTACACCCCGGCCTCTTAGAGTGAATTTTGTTCCGGGTTGAGTGCCCGCCGGTATCTTGAGTTCAGCTTCACCATCAACCGTGGGAACCATAATCTCATCCCCCAGCGCGGCCTGGGTTACGTTAATATCCAGCGGGAGGTAAATATCATCCCCGCGCCTCTGGAAATAATCGTGAGGTTTGACATAGACAATGACAAAAAGATTTCCTGGTGGGCCGCCGTGTTCTCCCGGTGCACCTTCTCCGGTCAGGCGGATTTGCATATCGCTATCCACCCCTGCCGGGATTTTAATATTGAGCGGCTTTGTTTGCTGAACCTGCCCCCGTCCGTGGCAATTATGGCATTTTTCTACGATCTTTCGGCCGCTGCCGCTGCACGTTGGGCAGGTCGTTACGTTAACAAACTGCCCCAAAATCGACTGCTGAACCCGACGAATTTCTCCGGTTCCGCTGCAGTCTGGACAGGTAATGGGGGTTGTACCAGGCTCAGCACCCGAGCCATCACAATCCGGACAGATGATCGGCCGGTTAATTTCAATTGTTTTTTCAACCCCAAAAACCGCATCGAGGAAATCAATTTCGAGGTCATATCGCAAATCCGGGCCGCGACGTGGCCCGGTTCGTCGGCGGCGGCCGTTGCCGGCAAAACCGGTGAAAAACTCCTCGAATATATCGGCCATGCTGCCAAAACCGGTAAAATCCTGATAACCACCGCCGGCTCCACCCTGAAATGCAGCGTGACCAAACCGATCGTAGGCGGATCGCTTTTGCTCGTCAGAAAGCACTTCGTACGCTTCGTTGACTTCTTTGAATTTTTCGTCAGCCCCGTCTTCTTTGTTGACGTCAGGGTGATACTGGCGCGCAAGCTTGCGATACGCTTTTTTGATTTGATCTTTCCCGGCGCCTTTGGCTACGCCAAGAACCTCGTAATAATCCCGTTTACTCATATTTGTTTAACTCTGACACGTTGCCATCATTTTGACCGATATTAGTTGGCAACGCGTTAACATGGTTCAAAATACTCTAAGTTGCCACTCTTATTTTCAAGTATTTGGCATGTTGACAAGCTGCTGGGCAAAAGAAGGGCGCGCCAATGGCGCGCCCTTTGATTACAAATCTTCGACAGACAAGGGGAGCATCGTCCTCACCCACATGAACAACATGGCGTTTAGGCGTCGGTGAACTCCCCTTCAATGACATCCTCATCCGGTTCGGATGCCCCTCCATCTTCCGGAGCGGGGCCTTGGCCTTGCTGGTACATCGCGGTGCCAATTTCCTGCATGGCGGTCTGCAGCTCATTTACCGCTGTTTGGATCGCCTCCAAATCATCCCCTCCGGCGGCGGCCCGCACTTTGCCGGCCAAATCGTTCAGGGTTTGTTTTTGAGCATCGGTTAATTGTTCGCCATTATCGGCGACAAATTTTTCGGCCGCATGAGCCGTCGTTTCGGCCGTATTTTTCGCCTCAACCGACTCCCGGCGCTGGGCGTCATCGGCCGCATGCTTTTCAGCATCGTTGACCATTTTATCGATTTCATCATCGCTCAAGCCGGAAGAAGGCACGATTTGCATCGCCTGTTCGCGGTTGGTGGCCTTATCTTTGGCGTTAACGTTTAAAATGCCGTCCGCGTTAATATCAAAGGTCACCTCAATTTGAGGAACACCGCGGGGAGCGGGGGGAATGCCATCCAAAATAAATTTACCCAGACTTTTGTTGTCGGTGGCCATGGCCCGTTCACCTTGCAGCACGTGAATTTCAACCTGGGTTTGGTTGTCGCTGGCCGTCGAGAACACCTGACTCTTCTTGGCCGGAATGGTCGTGTTGCGCTCGATCAGAGGCGTAGACACACCACCCAATGTTTCAATACTCAGGGTCAGAGGGGTGACGTCAAGCAGGAGAACATCTTTGACTTCACCGCCGAGCACGCCGGCCTGAATGGCTGCCCCAATACCAACCACTTCATCCGGATTAACCCCTTTGTGGGGTTCACGGCCGAAGAATTTCTTAACCGCTTCCTGAATCGCCGGCATGCGGGTCATACCACCAACCAGGACAACCTGTCCAATTTCATTCTTTTGCAGCGAGGCATCTTTAAGCGCCTGACGACACGGTTCAATCGACCGTTCGATCAGGTCGGCGGTTAGCTGCTCAAACTTTGCTCGACTTAACGAGAGGTTCAAGTGCTTCGGGCCCGAGGCATCGGCCGTAATGTACGGCAGATTGAGTTCGGTTTGCTTGGTCGTTGAAAGCTCAATTTTCGCCTTTTCGGCCGCTTCGCGCAGGCGCTGCAGCGCTTGACGATCGTTGCGCAAATCGATCCCCTGCTCCATCTTGAACTGCTCTGCCGCCCAATCGACAATTCGCAGGTCAAAATCATCACCACCCAGGAACGTATCCCCGTTGGTCGATAATACTTCAAACACCCCATCACTCACTTCCAAAATCGAAATGTCAAAGGTGCCTCCACCCAAATCGTAGACGGCGATAATTTCATCGACTTTATTGCCCAAGCCGTAAGCCAGGGCTGAGGCGGTAGGCTCATTGACAATCCGCAAAACCTCCAGACCGGCAATTTTGCCGGCATCCTTGGTGGCTTGCCGTTGACTGTCATCAAAATAGGCGGGGACAGTGATAACCGCCTGGGTCACTGTTTGACCCAGAAACGCTTCCGCGTCCGCCTTAATTTTCTGCAAAACCATCGCCCCGATTTCGGGGGGAGAGTATTGGCGATCTCCCATGGTCAGACGCACATCCCCATTCGGGGCCTCACTAACCTCGTACGGCACATATTCGCGCGCCCGTTTCACCTGAGGATCGTTAAATTTGCGGCCCATAAACCGCTTGGCCGAAAAGATGGTGTTGTCTGGATTAACGACAGCCTGCCGCTTGGCAACCTGACCAACCAACCGTTCACCTGTTTTAGCATTTAAAGCCACAATCGACGGAAAAGTGCGAGACCCCTCCGCGCTTGGAATGACAACCGGTTCTCCACCTTCCATGACGGCCACGGCAGAGTTTGTTGTCCCCAGGTCGATGCCTATTATTTTACCCATGTTTACATGTTCTCCTGCTTTGGATTCGTTTTCATTATTCAGCGACAATCACCAGTGCGGGGCGGATGACGCGGTCGCCAATGCGGTAGCCAGCCTGAAGCTCGCTTACAATTGTTCCGCTTTCTTCGGTGGTTGATGGATCGGTTGAGAGCGCTTCGTGGACATTTGGATCAAATTGTTCACCCAGCGCCGGGATTCGTTCAGCATTTATCCCTTCAAGAATTCTGTTGAGCTTGCGCAGCACCCCACCCAATCCATCAAACCAGGCGTTTTCAGCGATTTCAGGGGGTACACTTTCCATGGCCCGGTCAAAATCATCTATGATGGGCAATACTTTGCTGACCACGTCAACCGTGGCGTTGGTAAATGCCATCTGGGTTTGTTTGTCAAACCGTTTGCGAGCATTTGACAAATCAGCTAAAGCCCGCTGCCAACCGTCGAGATTTTTTGCGGCTTCTTGTTGAGCGGCCGCAAGCTGCTCTTCAATTGAAGGCTGTTCAGAAACCTCTTTTTCGGCAACAGCTTCAGGAGCTTCCGCTCCATCTGGTGCAGCCACATTGGCCACCATTTCTTCTTCGTTGTGCATATCTTCGTTCATCGCTTCGTCACTCTCCAAAATGGTGTTGGATTAGACAGAAAAACCAGCCCCATGCAGCCAAATTTTCACCAGCAGGTGAATCAAATGATTTTAAGCGGCATGTAAATTGGTTATTTTTCAGGGTCAAAAATCGATCCACCCAGGTCGTACGCTTCAAAATCTTCACCGGAAGGAAGCGATGGATCGACGTAATAATCGTTTACAAATTCCGTCATGAGGTTGGCCACATAGCGTACTGCTGAAATGTTTCGGCTGTAAGACATGCGCGTCGGCCCCAGTACGGCCACATCCCCAACCAGTTCATCGCCAACCCCATAGCGCGACAGGATCAACGTACAATGCTTTAGCTCTTCCCAGCGCCCTTCACCCCCGATGATGACCTGAACGCCAGAAGCATCCTGTTCATAAAGATTTGAGAGTAAATTCGCCAGACGGCTGCTTTCTTCGAGCAAGTGAACCGCTGGTCGGGTCATGGCGCTGTCGATTAAGTTGACGATACCGGCTTTGTAGACGTGGCTGATCGATCGAGAATCAACCCGTCGCAAAGAGTCGATAATTAACGTGCCCACTTCCTCTTCTAAAACCCGGTCGAGGGTGCGAAGTTTGGGCTCAATTTGATTGGCGTTTAAACCTTCAAGGGTGGCGTTTAGGCGATCGGCCGCCTGGCTTAACCGGGCCTGGGGCAGAGATTCCGCCAGATGGAGCATTTGCTGGCTGACTTCCCCGCCGTAAAGAACCAGAACCATCAAAACCAGACGTCCCTGAGTGGAAATAAGCTGCACGTGTTTAAATCGAGTAAAGCGCGGTCGAGGGGAGGTTATAAAACTCGCTCCGTGAGAAGTGCGGGCCAAAATTGCGGTAGCCAACCTCATCCACTGCCCAATTTCAATCCGCGCCTGGTGAAACTGGTGCTGGATCATCTGCTTTTCGGAAGGCGGGAGCTCATATTCACCGAGCAGTCGCTGCACAAAGTAGCGATACCCTCTTTCCGTTGGGACACGGCCGCCAGATGTATGCGGCTGGACCAGAAATCCCTCTTGATCCAAATACGCCAGCTCGTTGCGCACGGTTGCGGAACTAACCTGCAAGCCATAGCGCTCAACAAGCGTTTTTGAACCGACGGGATTGCCGTCTTCCGTATAAATACGAATCAGCAGTCCTAATATTTGCTCCTGACGATTGGATAGTGACATGTCTTCCTCATAGCCTTTTAGCAATCTATTATAAAGAGTGCTAAAAGAGGTCAGAGAATATGTTAACATGCCAGTTAGGCCAGGTCAAATAAGTGTTATATATGAATTTTGAGATGGGAAATACGATGGACGAGATACGGAAGATGGGGGGTGAAATACAAGATCTCGTATTTCGTAGCTCGTATCTCGTATTTCTAAATTGAGCTCACAATTTGATCGGCCGCATACACACCCGTCTCATACGCGCCGTGAACCGTGGCATAAAAGTGAGGATGGGTGGCTTCCCCGGCAAAAAACAGGCGTTGACCAACCGGCCGGCCGAGAAGCTGTCGATCTCCAGGCCGCTGCCCGACCTGATTAAATGAGTAGCTGCCGCGGGCATAAGGGTCATTTTCCCAGCCGGTTCGCACCACCTGCAGCGGGTCTGGAATTGATCCAAAGCCGTTTTTACCAAATATTTTTTGCATCGCGGCCCGGGTTTTGGCCACTATCTCTTCATTGCTCCAGCGGTTGATGAACTGCGCCCGCCGGCCGGCATGATAAGCGACAAGCACCGGCTCGCCAGTGTAATATCCGATATTGAGCCAGGCGTTATAGAGAGGGGGATGATCGTCCCCTGGCCGGCTCAAGAAATTGAGCCGCTGCTTGTCCTGCGGCCAGTAAAAACGGTCAAAACGCATGGCCAACTTCTCGTAATTGCCAAAGCCGATCCGGGCGATTGCTTCCAATTTTTCTTCAGGGAGTGGGGGATCAAAGGAAATCACACCGGCTTTTAGCACCCCTAGGGGCAGGGTGAGGATGAGGTAATCGGCCGACCACCGGCCGCTGGCGGTTTCGACGCGCACGCCATCCGCATCATAGGTGATTTGGGTCACCTCGCTGCCGAGGCGCACGTCCAACCCCTCTACCAGGCGGTGGGTAATGGCGCTGTATCCCCCACCCCACAACAGCAAATCATCTCCGGGCAAAGCCCGAAAAAGTCCGCCTAACCGCCAGTCGATCAGGTCAGCATCTGCGGCATTACCGTATTCAGAACTTATGATGCTGTAATAATGAAACCCAAGTCGTTCACTGTGACTCATGGCTTCCGGTTGGGGCAGGCCAAAGTCCAACGCATCTTGCAGAGAATGGATTGTTTCAGGGGGATGGTAAAGGAGCGAGCCGGTCGCTTTGACAAAGGCCGCTTTGGCCTGCAGCTGCCCCCGAGTGTAGGCGGCCATGTCGAGAGGGCAGCCGTCGTGGTCATACGCCTGGACCACCCGGCCGGACCGGTTGACAAAATCGGTTGGGCCGTATTTAACCTGATAGCGATCCGCCAAAGGGGTCAGTGGATTACCGTCCGGACCGTGGATCCACGCTGCGCCCAAGTCAACTGAAACCCCCAGAGAATAATCGGTGTGGGTCCGGCCGCCGATCCGCTCGCGGGCCTCCAGGCAAACCACTTCTATCCCGGCTTCCTGCAGGGTTTTGGCGGCCATGATGCCGGCCATGCCGGCTCCGATGACGATGACCTTAGATCTCATATTTGCTAATGGTTAATAGCAAAATAATGGTCAATAATCAATTGGCAATGGCTAATAGCTAATGGCTAATAGCTGATGGCTAATAGCTAATTGCTATTCAAACCCCACCGAAAACATCGCTTCGAGATCGTGTTGGGAGTAAACCTTGAAGGCGATGAGGGTTTCTGAATCGAGGATACCTTCGTTCTGCAGCATTTTACCGGTAACGAGATCGGCCAGGGCTTCATTGTTAGGCACGCGTAATATCGCGACCAGATCGTAGCGGCCGGCGACGGAAAACACCTCCGAAACCCCTTTCATGGCCGTGAGGGCTTCGGCCACTTCGTTGATCAAATTGCGCTCGATTTTGAGTAAAACAATGGCGGATACCATGGGACCTCCGTTTGATGTGGAACTTTGATAGTTA
>JAAUYD010151236.1_pt1 | contig 14042 bp, 9 predicted proteins | sample 7278101 | NCBI WGS metagenome assembly JAAUYD01 (sample SAMN14350128, study PRJNA611818) | marine sediment metagenome | isolation source: surface marine sediment (0.6m) | place: French Polynesia: Moorea | collected 2018-08
AGCCGATGGGAGACGATCGCCAGGGTGACCCCAAGGGGTTCGGCGGATGACGCCGCGTGGGAGTGGTCTCCCGTCACGGCGAGTGCAGCGCCATCCACCGCGCAGTGGAACACGAGCCCGGCAACCGCGAGCGAGAGCACGAGCCGAGAAGTCTCGTGCCGCGTGGGCTTCAACGACCGTTCCGCCAGGCTGGGCAAGAAGAAGCCCAGCAGCGCCACGGGGAAGGCCCACAGGCCGGTGTCCTCGTAGGCATGCGGCAACAAGAAGAGGAGCGACAGCCCCGCGGTCATCACGAGGACGAACCCGTCCAGAGCGGATCGCAAGGTGGCGCGCCGTTCCAGCAGCGACGCCAGGAGCGGTCCGACGGCGAGGCTCGCGATGGCGAGAGGTAGGGCGAGGTGGGCGGCGCTCAACGGGCGGAGTCTACCGTTCGCCGCCCCGCAGCTCCCGAGGGGGTCGGCTGGCCGGCGGAGGCCGGCCTTCCGAGGCTAGAAGCTCAGACCTGCTCCACCGGGCCGTGGTCGTCGCAATGGTCGCCGTGGGCATGGTGCAGGTGGCCGTTCACCAGGTAGTCCACGTGGTCGCCATGCGGCATGGCTTCGTGCCCACATCCGGGGCCGTGCTCGTGGCCGGCCTCGTGCGAGCCGCACTCGTGGTCGGGCGTGCAGCTCGCCGGGTTCCTCCCTCCGACCTCCAGACGATGCTCGTCGACGTGGTCCGAGTGGGGGTGATGCAGATGTCCGTCGTGCAGGTAGTCGGTGTGATCCGCGTGTCGTACGGCGACGTGACCGCACCCTGCTCCGTGGACGTGGTCGTGACCCTTGTGCTGATCGCAGGACATGGCGCCCCTCCGTAGGAATCGTCTTTCCCATTCTAGCAATCGGACACTTCGGGGGCGGGGTTGAGTGTCGCGGAGCCGTTGCCAACCCGGGTACACCTGCGCGGCGCTCGACACGCGGGGCGCAGGCCCGGGCTACGAGCCCTCGCTACGCAGTGCGCCGCCTGATCTCGGCGGCGACGAGCCAGAGCCGGTCCTGGCCCCAGACGGCCAGGTCCGCCTCGCCCTCGGGGCTGGACAGCCGGAAGCTCGGCACGCCCCACAGGCCGAGTCCGTCGACCATCTCGTCCTGGTTCCGCTCGACCATGGCCTTCCAGTCGTCGCCGTCGATCACCTTCTGGGCCTCGGCCCAATCGAGGCCCGCCGCCTCGACGGCCTTCCGCATCCCGGCATCCTTGTGCAGGCCGACACCGAGGGCGAAGGCGTGCCGGAGGAGCGAGCTCATCAGGGCCTCGTCCTTCCCCTGCGCCATCGCCCAGGGGAGGAGCGAGTAGGCGCGGCGGGTGGGTGTGCCGATCGGCATCACGAGATTGCCGAAGGCAACTCCTTCCGCGTCCGCCTCTCGCTTCGTATCGAAGACGATGTATCGGGCCTTCGGCGGTGGCGCCGGAACGCCGCGCATCACCATCGGCAGGACCGGCTTGTGGTGGAACTCGATTCCGCACGCATCCTTCAAGGCGATGGTCCGGTCGAACACGATCGACGTGTAGGGCGAGTTCAGGGACGGATAGAAGTCGAGCCGGAGTCGGCTGGCATCGATGCCGGCGACGTCGGCATCCGGACGCGGCGCGATCAGGGGCGCCTCGGGCTCCTTGCATGCACCCAGCTCGCGCAGGCGGTTCTCGAGGTGGAAGAGGCGATCGACGCCCCAGTACCACTCCCCCCCGTAGAGGAACATCGCACCGGAGTAGTGCTTGTTCTTGGCGAGCCGGGCGGAGCCTCGATCCAACGCCGCGTCCAGCTCGGCGACGCTCGCTCCCTTCTCCGCCAGGCCGGTGAGCGCTCCTTCGTCACCGGACCAGAGCGCTTCGGAGACCGCTGCGATGCTTGCGATGCGTTCCTCGTCACTGCTTGCGGCGAGCGCGCGGCCGGCGAGCACCTGATGGCTCGGGTCGGGCACGGTGCCGGACTGCGAAGGGAACGAGAGGCCGAGATGGGGCGCGATGAGCTCCGCGTCGCGACGCGCCCAGACGGCCAGCTTCTCGAGCTCGGGCTGGCTCGCTCCTCCCGTGGCTCGGATCAGGTGGACCCGAAGGGTCACGTCGTAGTGCGAAGCGAAGGCCGCGAACACCTGGGCGGCCAGATGCGAGTAGGGATCGTCCAGCTGGTGGAAGTAGTCGACGACGTGGGGCTCGTTCCGACGGCGGCGCTGCGCCTCGGCCTTCTTCCGCCGCGCCTGGATCACGGCCGGGTTCGCCTCCGGGCCCAGGACGCGCCGGCTCGTGAGCCAGCGCAGCCAGGCCGGCGGGTCGACGAAGAAGCTCGGGTTCGGGTTGTTCTCGGGCTCCAGCATGGATCGTGCCTCGCAAGCTCGCTGTCCGATTCCGGAGCCTAGTGCAGGCAGCGGCCACCTCGCTGGCTACGGAGCCGGTGCAGAGCTCAGCCGGACGTCGTCGAAGTCGACCTCGAGGTCCGAGCCGGGGAACGCGGGGTCGACCTGGTTGAGGTTGACCAGCCGGATGCCGAGGGGCTGTCCCTCGAGCGGCGGGGCCGCCCCGGTCGTGAAGGTCACCACGCTGGTGCCGAACTCGCCTTCGCCGAGGACGCTCGCAAGCGTGTTGTCGTCCTGGGCCAACACGGTCCCCCCCGCCAGCAGGTCGATCCGATAGCCCGGAAACCCGGCGAGGTCGAAGAACTGGCCGCTGCTCGAAACGCCCGAGTCGATGTTCCCGACGGCGACGCGCAGCGTGTAGGTGCGGTTCGGCTGCAGGGTCGCGGCCAGGGTCTGCTGGAAGCCGTACTCACCCTCACCGCCACTGCCGGCAAAGTTGAAGGCGATTCCGACCCGGTCGCCCTGGGGAGCGCCTTCGGGAAAGAAGCTGAAGACGCCGGGATTCCCGACGGGGTCCGGCTCGACCGGCGTCAGGGTCCCGATGAAGTAGGTCCCACCGGCGCCGCCCCCGGCGATGCCCAGCGGATCGTAGAGGTCCCAGCCCGAGAGCGGGCCGAAGGTGAACTCGTTGGCCGGGGTCTCGCCAGTGAGGTCCTCGAACCCCGGATTCAGCACGAAGAGCGCCGAGACACAGCTCGTGAGGAGCCCGGCTCCGAGGGCGAGGATCAGGGCGAAGGGTGCGGCCAGGCGGTGGTCAGGGCGGGGCAGGCGGGTCATGTGGACTTCCTCCAGGGGTGGGTCGGGCTCGACCCGGTGCCTGCAGACTAGAGCGGGGCAGCCCCGGGCAATTGAGGAGGACTTGATCGTTCTTTGACGACGCAAGCCGGGCGGGGACGCTCCGGGCACGAGAGCCCCGCAGGGCGTGCCGCGTCGCGGCAAGGGAACCGCATCTGCGCCACCGGCCTCTCAGCCGAAGGGGAGGACCATCATGCCGCGCGTCTGGATGCTCTTGCTCGCCCTCTGGATGCCCGGCGAGGCGACGGCGCGGGTCTTCCAGTTCGAGAACCTGACGGATCGGCCCGGGGGGCCCGGCGAGGGGAAGGATCCCCAGATCAACGATCGCGGCGACGTCGCGTTCTTCGCCGGAACGGAGGTGTGGCTCTACCAGGAAGGCGCCGGGAGCTTCACCGAGATCACGGCGCTCCCCGGGGCTCCGGCCGCCGCGATCTTCCCGAAGATCAACTCGGCCGGCGATCTCGTGATGATCGATCCGGGGTCGAGGGATCTCTGGCTCTACGAGGCCGACACCGGGAGCTTCACCAACCTCTCGAGCCTCCCCGGCCATCCGGGCAACACCGAGAACTTCGACCTCGGGCGGGTCTTCGACCTGAACGACTCGCGGCAGGTGTCGTTCCACTCGGGCGATCGGAACCTGGGCCGCGTCTGGCTCTACGATCACGCGACGGGTGGGATCTCTCCCGTGACGGGGCGTCCCGGCGGGGCTCTGCGCGGGCGCACCAACGCCCTGAACGACCAGGGGCAGGTGCTGTACATGGGCTTTCCCGACGCCTACCTGTACGACCCGGCCACCGACTCGACCGTCAACGTGAACGATCTGCCGGGAGGTCCGCAGGTCGTGACGGACAACCTGCTGCTCTCGAACTCCGGCGACGTGGCCTGGGTCTCGACGGACGTGACGCTGTACCGGGCCGACCTCGGCGACTTCCTGTCGCTGGCTTCGCTCCCGGGCTTCCCCGCGTCGTTCGTCTCGACCAATCGCAACGGGCTGAACGAACGGCGCGAGATCGTCTTCTGGAAGGATGCGACCTGGTACTTCGATCCCTCGGACTCGACGTTCACGCAGCTGAACGGGAGACCGGGCGTTCCGGCCGGGGGCATGGAAGGCTCGATCAACGAGGTGGGTGTCATCGCCTTCACCGGCGGCACCGACGTCTTCCTGGCGATCCCCGACGCCGACCTGGACGGCGTGCGCGACGACCTCGACAACTGCAGCCAGGTCGCGAACGCCGACCAGGCTGACGTCGACGCCGGTAGCGACGACGATTCGTCGTTGCCGGGAGTACAGCACTACGGCGATGCCTGCGACGCCGACCTCGACGACGACGGCCTGGTCGGGCCGAGCGACTTCTTCGCGGTGTTCCGACCCTGTCTCGGTGCCGACGTGACGGTCACCCCGAGCTGCCTCGAGGCCGATCTGGACGGGGACGGCGTGGTGGCCCCGGCCGACTTCTTCACGTCGCTGCGTCCCGCGCTCGGGCTGGCCCCCGGCCCCGGTGTGACCGAGCCGTAGGCGGCCCGATCGCCAGTCATCGATGCGGCGGTCCCCAGAGGGTACGCCCCGCGCGGCCCTTCCTGAACTTCGTTCCGCCCCGATGAACGCCCCCGGGCATCATGAGAGCTCGCCCGAAGCGCATTCGAAGTCTCCTCTTCGCTCTTCTCGTGGGTCTCACCCCGCTGCCGTCGCTCGGCGCTACCGAGGCCCTGCTGCTGGATGGCGCCGGAGACTGGGTGAGCGTGCCCGCCGAGCCCGGCCTCAACGTGGACGGAGCCATCACGGTGGAGGCGTGGGTCCGACCCTTCACGACGACCGGGTGCCAGACCATCGCGAGCCGCGACTTCCGCACCTCCTGGTGGCTCGGGATCTGCGACGGCCGTCTGCGCTCGTACACGCAGGGCGGCTTCGATTCCATCCACGATGGCATCGCGACGTTGGCCAGCGGCGAGTGGACCCACGTCGCCTTCACCTTCGACGGGACGACCCGGCGCCTCTACGTCGATGGTGTCCTCGATGCCGAGGAGCTGGCCGCTGGCGACGTGGGCGTCAACGGGTTCGATCTGGGCATCGGGGCCGAAGTGGCGCCCGGCCACTCGAATCGCTTCGAGTTCGAGGGCTTGATCTCGGAGCTCCGGATCTGGAGCGTGGCTCGCAGCCAGGCCGAGATCCGCCGCACGTTCATCCAGCAGATCTCGACCGATGAGCCAAACCTGGTGGCCGCGTTCGGCTTCGACGGGAGCTACGAGGATGCCGATAACCGCTTCTTCGGGGTCCCCGTCGGCGACGCCGAGACGAAGCCGGCCAGTGACGTGCGGGCGATCCCCGCTGGCGACGGCCTGCGCATTCCGATCTTCATCGGTTCGAGCGTGCCGACCCTCGACGGCGTTTGCTCGACGGGCGAGTACGGTGAGGCGGCGCTGCTTCCGGTCTGGATCGACGCGCCAGGCCTCGAGTCGCTCCTCTGGGTGAAGGCCGCCGGAACCTTCGCGAATCTCTACGTCTGCTTCGACCGCGTGCCCAAGAGGTCGAGTGGGATCCCGCGACCCAGCACGGGCGTCTTCCTCGACCTGGACGCCGATGGCGGGAGCATCGCCACTTCCGGCGACTACCGCGTCGCCATCGACCAGACGGGCGACTTCTTCGCCGTCGGCGAGGGAAACGGCGCCGGTGGCTACGTGGAAGATCGCGGGACCGGCGCCCTGGCGCTCACACCCAACAACCAGGAGTTCTTCTGGTCGTCCGAGTATCGGATCCCGCGCAGCCTGCTCCCGACCGGGCCCGGTGCCGAAGACGCGGTGTTCGGTCTGGGTCTCGCGACACGAGCCCTGCGTTTCGTGGGTGACGACTACGGATTCCCCGAGGGCTTCCACTGGCAGCAGCCCGCCACCTGGCAGCGCGCGCGCATCGACAATTCGCTCGTGATCGAAGCCGACTCGGGCCGGCCGAACGTCACCGTGAGCCACAGCCCGGAGCGCCCCGGAGAGGGCGGCACCATCACGGTGCGCGCCAACGCCTTCGACAGCCAGGACCTCGATCGCGTGGAGATCTGGATCGATCGGCCTACCAGCGAGCCGCCGGATCGGGTCTGCTTCTTCCCGGGCGTCGGAGACAACTCCAAGGTCTGCGAGTGGACGGGAGCCCTCCCTGTGGGCAACCACACCTACATCGCCCGAGCGGTGGACTGGCGCGGGAAGACCGACTTCTCCGAACGCGGCTCCCTGCGCGTCGTTCTCGTCGGCAACCGGCCGGAGCTCGAGATCGGGACGGTGCCCGCCGTTCCCGTGGCGGGCCAGGACGTCACGGTCGTCGTGACGGCGAGAGACCCCGGAGGCCTTCGCCGCATCCAGATCGCGGGCCTGCCCGCTCCAGCCCTCGATTTCGAGTGCACCTACTCGAACTCGGCTCCCATGCAGGCGTGCGCGACGACCTTCCGGGTCGCGCCCTCCCAACGCTGGATCCGCCTCGACGTGACGGCCGAGAACGCGAGCGCCTTCATCGCCCGTGGCTCGCGCACGATCCTGTTCGACAACGGCGGACCCGACACCGATTCGGACGGCTTGAGCGACGAGATCGAGGCGAGCCTGTGCACGAGCCCGCTGCTCGTGGACACCGATGGCGACGCCCTGGAGGATGGGTGGGAGATCCTCGGCTTCGCTCCGCCCGGAGCCGGGCGCTTGATCGACCTGCCCGCGCTCGGCGCCAATCCATGTCGCAAGGACATCTTCCTCCAGCTCGACTACGAGACGGGCGCGCGCGTGGATCCGCTCGCCGTCGAGGAGGTGGTCGCGACCTTCCTGCGTGAGGGCATCTCGTTCCACATCGAGACCAATGAGCGGCCCCGGCCACCGGGCGCCGCCACCTCGCCACTGGATGCGCCGAGGGCCGCCTTCCAGACGGATGGTCAGGGGCGCTTCTACTTCGAGCCCGAGCTCAACTGGACCCACTACTACGCCTACGCGGCCCACCGCAACGGCCGAAGCGGAGCATGGGGGCGCTACTTCAACTTCCTGATCTACTCGGGCGGCGCGACCCAGTGCAACTGCCCGCTCGACGTCGATCCTTCGACCTGCCAGAACGGGCGCCCCAACCCCGCCTGTGTCCGCCCCAACACCGACCTGCAGGCCCGCACCTTCATGCACGAGCTCGGTCACTCCTTCGGGCTCGGCCACGGAGGCCGCGTCGGCACCCGTGCCCCCATCCATGCCGGGGAGTACCTGTACTACTCCGGGGGATGGAGCAGCGAGAACCACAAGCCCAACTACCTGAGCGTCATGAACTACAGCATGAACGGTGGCGCCTTGTGCACCCTCCCGCCCCTCCCCGGGGATACCTCGCCGCGGATCATCCGCTCGCTCGACTACTCCCAGCGCGGCCTCGGGAGTCTCGACGAAGAGGCGCTGGACGAACGCATCTCGTCGACGTTCTCGACGCTTCTGCGATCCGGCGACTGCAGCCTGGCGGATCCGGGAGCGAGCCCTGCCAGCTTCTACACCTGCTCGGACCCGGACACGGCGGGCTTCGGCTCGGACGAGCACAGCCGCTTCTCGATGATGACGGACGGTCTCCGGACGATCGCCCGCCGCCGCCACCTCGTCTCGCGATGGAGCCTGACCGGCCTTCCCGTCGCGGACTCCCTGGGAGTCGACTGGAACTGCGACGGACGCATCGAGGCCTCGGTCTCCCAGAACGTCAACGGAGACGGCGGGGACTTCGTCCTGCCGGGCGAGATCTGCGACGACGAGGACAACGACGCCGATGGCGACACCGACGAGGGCTGCGACTGGGACGACGATGACGAAGTGCTGACCAGCGGTGGCGACTGGGATTTCATTCCCAGCCCGCCCAACTGCCTCGAGAACTACGTGACCAGCGATGCCTGCTACGCGCAGCCCGCCAGCTACCGGAGCCTGATGGGCGCGGTGCCGGATTGCCGACCTTCCGGCGAGCCGGATCGGGATTGCCCCAATCTGGTCGATCTGTTCGATCCCAGCATGGCCTACATGCCCATCGAGCTGTACGAAGAGCTGCCGCCCGAGACGCTTCCCGATACCGAAGGATGCAACGGTGCCGACGATGACGGTGACGGCGATGTCGACGAGGGCTGCCTGGATCGGGACGCGGACGGAAACAGCGACGGGCACGACAACTGCCCCGAGACGTACAACCCCGAACAGGTGGACCTGGATCATGATGGGTTGGGTGACGCCTGCCAGTTCCCGGCCGCACCGGACGGCCTGACGATCGACCCGGCCGGAGGGGAGGCCATCCTCACCTGGACGCCCTTGCCCGACGTGGCCGGCTACGCCGTCTACCGCTCGTCGTCGGTCGACCCCACCCCTCGATACCTGGGGCTGGGCTATCCGAGCGCGGTCGTCCCGGAGTATCACGACGCGGAAGCCGGCTTCGGCAGCGTCCACTACGAGATCCGCGCCGTGAACCGGCTCGGGCAGGAGGGGCCGCCGGCCCGTATCTCACGGTCGGGCGACTCGGACGGAGACGACGTCCCGGACGACCAGGACAACTGCATCCTGGTGCCGAACGTGGACCAGGCCGACGCCAATGCCGGAAAGGACGACGACTCGTCGCTTCCCGGGGTGCAGCACTACGGCGACGCCTGCGACGCCGACCTCGACGACGACGGCCTGGTCGGGCCGAGCGACTTCTTCGCGGAGTTCCGGCCCTGTCTCGGGTCCGACGTGACGGTCACCCCGAGCTGCCTCGAGGCCGATCTGGACGGGGACGGCGTGGTGGCCGCGGCCGACTTCTTCACGTCGCTGCGTCCCGCGCTCGGGCTGGCCCCCGGCCCCGGTGTGACCGAGCCGTAGGGGCCCGGGGGCGCGCCTCGCTGCCGGACGATCGAGCGAGCTAGGATCGGGGTCGAGCCGCCGCTCCGAGGAGCCCCCATGGCAGATCCCGAAATCACCCGCGCGTACCTGGAGTCCGAGGTCGATCGCCTGGAGCCCTTCGGCTTCCTGGCGATCGTCCCGACGGAGCGACCGCTCGACCGCGTCGAGGTGCGGCGGGCGGAGGACGGATCGCTGTCCGTCTCCGTGCCCGGTCGCCCCCCGGTGATTCCGCCGCTCGACGAGGCGGCCCGCACGGCGCTCCGAGAGGCCGGGCTCGAGTGCGAGGACGCGGCCGACGCGAGCCAGCCCTGGACCGCATCGACTGCGGATCCCGGCGCTTCGGTCGCGCTGGCCGGACGCGTGCTCCGCGAGGCGTTCGATCAGAAGCCGGATTCGCCACTCGACGTGCTGCACGGGAGCAGTCGGGCCGAGCACGAGGCGAAGGTCAAGCTCGAAGCCCTGCGCCGGCGCGTCGAGGGAGTGCTGTCGGAGATGTTCGGCGAGCTCCCCAAGCAGGACGCGGACGAGGACTACCTGCTGCGGATCGGAGAGGTGCAGGTCGTGGTGGCGCCCCGGGCGATTCCGGGTGGCCCGGCGATCGTGCGTGTGTTCGCGGTCACGAACGTGAGCATCGCCGTGGTTCCGGAGCTCGGCCTCTTTCTCGCACGCCTCAACTTCGGGCTGATGTTCGGCCGCTTCGCTCTCGACACGGAGAACCAGGCGATCTGGTTCGACGAGACGCTGCTCGGCGACCAGCTGAACGAGGAGGCCCTGCGCTTCGCGATCCGCGTGGTGGCCGAGACCGCAGACGGGTGGGACGACCGTCTGAAGCAGATGTTCGGCGGCCTGACCCACTACGAGGTGCTGCAGGCGCGCGGCGACGTCGAGTCGCCCACCGTGAAGCCGGGTGAGGCGGGCTCGAGAGAGGGCACCGGCCTCTATCTCTGATCCTCGAGGAGCCGGTCCACCCATGCGCCGAGACCCGGCTCCTCGGCATCCTCGTACTCGTACCGGGCGCGCACGACCGGCAGACGGAGAGGAACGAGGGCCGCCAGGTCCACGGGTGTACCCGCGACGATGCAGTCCGCGTCAGCGGCATCGAGGGTGCGCCGCAGCGCGTCGAGCTGCGCCTCGCCGTAGCCCATGGCGGGCAGCACCCGCTCGAGGTGGGGGTACGCCCGGTAGACGGCGAGTATCTCGGGAGCGGCGCCCGGCCGCGGGTCCACCACCTGCGCCCCGGCGGCCACCGCGGCCTGATGGCCGGCGCCGAAGGCCATCCCGCCGTGCGTGAGGGTGGGCCCGTCGTCCACGACCACCACGCGGCGCCCGCGCACCGCCTCCGGGTCGTCGAGTCGCACGGGGGAGGCCGCGCGCAGGATCGGCACGTCCGGGCGCAGCTCCCGCACGGCCGAGACCGCACGCTCCACCTGCTCGGGCTCCGCGCTCCGGACCTTGTTGACCACCACCACGTCCGCCATGCGGGCGACGACCTCCCCCGGGTGGTGGCTGGCGACCTGATCGGGGCGGAGGGCGTCGACCAGGACGACGTGCAGATCCGGGCGCACGAAGGGGAAGTCGTTGTTGCCGCCGTCCCATACGATCACGTCGGCCTCGGTCTCCGCGGCAGCGAGGATCGCCGCGTAGTCCACACCCGCGAAGACGACGCCGCCCGCCTCGAGGTAGGGCTCGTACTCCTCGCGCTCCTCGGTCGTGCAGCTCGCGGCTGCGAGATCCTCGTGCTTCGCGAAGCGCTGCACGCGCTGTCTCTCGAGGTCGCCGTAGGGCATCGGATGCCGCAGGGCGGCGACGCGCACGCCGCGGTCGCGCAGGCGCCGCACGATCCAGCGCGCGGTCTGCGACTTGCCGCAGCCGGTACGCACCGCCGATACCGCGATCACGGGCAGACCCGAGCGCAACATGGTGCGACCGGGGCCGGGGATCTCGAAGTCCGCACCGGAGGAGAGCGTGCGCGACGCCAGGTGCATCACCCAGGCGTGCGGGACGTCGCTGTACGCGAACACCACGCGGTCCACCGCCTGCCGACGGATCAGCGCCTCGAGCTCGGACTCCGGCAGGATCGGGATGCCGTCCGGATGGTTGGGCCCGGACAACGAGGGCGGGTAGCGGCGGTCGGCGATCCCGGGGATCTGGGTGGCGGTGAAGGCCACGACCTCGACTTCCGGGTCGTCCCGGTACAGCAGGTTGAAATCGTGGAAGTCCCGGCCAGCCGCGCCCAGGATCACGATGCGCGCTCTCGGCATCGGCCGTCAGGCCTCGCGCTTCCGGCCCACCTGCAGGGCTCCCATGGGGCCGGAGTCCCGACGGTCGATGCTGCCCTGGCATGTGTGGATCACGGCGTGGGGTCTCCGACGAGGGTCGACTCGACGGCACAGGATTCCCCATCCCACGAGATCCCGCGCCCCCTGCCCGACGCCGGGCCCCCGTGCGCGCGGCTGCGCGCTCCTCCACGGGGTACGATCTCGCGGGCGGGGGCCGAAGCGGAGCTGCAGAGCGAGCGTTGAGCGAGGTGAGCCGCGGGGCCGGTAGCGTGCGAGTCGATTCGGGCGGTGTCCTGGTCCGGTCGGCCAGCGATCTCGATCCGCGCTGGGCCGAGCGCATCGTTCGGGCCCACTGCCAGGACGCCCGCGTCTCCGCCCTGAAGTCGCTCTCGGTCGAGACCGGAACCACCACCCGGGTAGCGATCGCGGTGGATCACGACGGGCCGGAAGAGCTCGCGCGTCGCTGGTTCGTCAAGCTTCCGTCGGCGTCGTGGAAGGCGCGGGCGATCACGGCGCTCCCGCGGCTGCCGCAGATGGAGGTTCGCTTCTACAGGGAGCTGGCCCACGAGGTTCCCATCCCCCACCCGAGGGCCCTCGCCGCGGCCAGTGCGTTCGGGCGCGGCCATACCCTCGTGTTGGGCGACGTTCGCGAGACGGGCGCCACGCCTTCTCGGCCGGGTCAGGCGCTCCGTGCGGACGAAGCCATGCGGGTGGTCGAGGCCCTGGCGCGCCTTCACGCCCGCTTCTTCGAGGCCCCGGCCTTCGACGACGTACTCTCCTGGCTCTCGGGCCCGGTGCGACGGCTCGAGGCCGCGCTCGGCTCGGCCCTGGCCGTTCCCTTGATGCGGCGTGGCCTGCGACGCGCGGGCTCGGTGGTGCCCGCGCACCTGCACGCGGGCGCGCTTCGATACGCGAAGTCGCGGCGCCGCGTCGCGCGCTTCCTCGACCGCGGGCCCCGCACCCTCGTGCATCACGACTGCCACCCGGGGAACCTCTACTGGACCGACGGCGAGCCGGGGCTGCTCGATTGGCAGCTCGTGCGCGTCGGGGAGGGCGTCGGTGACGTCGCCTACCTGCTCGCGACGGCGCTCGAGCCGGAGACGCGCCGCGAGGCCGCTCCGGGCCTCCTGCAGCGCTACGCGGAGGGACTGGCGGCCGCGGGTGCGCCGGCTCCCGACGCTGCCGTTCTCGAGCGGCGCTACCGCGCCCACACGACCTATGCCTTCGAGGCGATGGTGGTGACCCTGGCCGTCGGCGGGCTGATGCCCGATCCGGTGGTGCTCGAGCTGGTGCGCCGGACCGCCGCCGCCGTCGCGGATGCGCACGGATTCGAGGCCCTGGTCGAGGCCTAGGGACGGAAGGTCCGTGTCCGACCGACATAACGTCCGGACTCGGAGTCAGCCTGGGGTCGACCCCGTCGCCATGTTTCTCTTGCCCCAGCAGGCGCGAGTGTGCGGTAATGGGCGCGCTCGAATGCGATCCGGCCCGCTCCGGAAGCACTCCACACACCCGTCGACACACCCGTTCGCACACAGGGGGATTGCCGTTGCTCCGCAGGTTCTCGCTTGTCCTGGGACTCGTCGTCTTCTTCTGGTCCAGCTCCGCACAGGCTTGGTGCTGGTGGAACTGCAACAGCGCCAGGACGAAGTACCCGATCGTGCTGGCGCACGGGGCCGCAGGCTTCGACGAGCTGTTCGGAGTCATCGAGTACTTCTACGGCATTCCCGGCGCGCTCCAGGACAAGGGCGCCACCGTGTTCGTCACCGAGGTGAGTCAGCTCAACGCCACCGAGGTCCGCGGGGAGCAGCTGCTGGCGCAGGTCGAGACGATCGTCGCGATCACCGGCAAGCCCAAGGTCAATCTCATCGGCCACAGCCACGGCGGATTGGACGTGCGCTACGTGGCCTCGGTGCGACCCGATCTGGTGGCTTCCGTCACCTCGGTCGGCTCCCCTCACAAGGGCGCCGACCTCGCCGACTTCCTGGCGGCCAACTTCGAGGACGGATCCTTCACCCAGTCGGTGCTGAGCTTCTTCGCAGAGCTGCTCGGAACCGTGATCGGGATCGTTTCGGGCTCGAGCAACCCGCAGGACGGGATCGCTGCACTGGAGTCGCTGACGACCGCGGGCACGGCGGCCTTCAACGCGACGCATCCGGCGGGCGTTCCTTCGTCGTCGTGCGGCGAAGGCCCCGCCTCGGTCGGAGGCGTGCGGTACTACTCGTGGAGTGGAACCGGCATCCTGACCAACGTCTTCGACATCAGCGACCCGGCCATGGGGCTCACCTCGCTCTTCTACTCCGGGCCCAACGACGGGCTGGTCGGCCGCTGCAGCTCCCATCTGGGCGACGTGATCCGGGACGACTACTTCCAGAACCACCTGGACGAGGTCAACCAGGCCTTCGGTCTGGTCTCGATCTTCACGTCGAACCCGAAGACGCTGTTCAAGAACCACGCGAACCGGCTCAAGAACCTGGGCCTGTGAGCCCCGGCCGCCGCCGACTGCTGCTGGCGTCGGCGCTGGCCGGATGCATCGTGGCTGCGCTCTTCGGGTTCGGGAGGCTCAAGCCTGGCGGAAGCGACGCAGGGGAGCGGTCCCTTGCCGACGCCGGCCCGGCGCGTCCTTCGCCGGAGCTCCGTTCGCCGACCGGGAGCGTCCGGCTGCCGCGCGCGCTGCCGGCCTCTCTGGTGGGGACGGAGGAGGACGGGGCGCTCGGTGTCGACCAGGATGGGC
>JAAUYD010240872.1_pt1 | contig 14041 bp, 10 predicted proteins | sample 7278101 | NCBI WGS metagenome assembly JAAUYD01 (sample SAMN14350128, study PRJNA611818) | marine sediment metagenome | isolation source: surface marine sediment (0.6m) | place: French Polynesia: Moorea | collected 2018-08
ACTGCGCCAGCTGCCATTCCGGCACCTTCCAGACGGACCAGTCTTTTCGCGCCATCGCGATGCCGCAAATCGGCCCCGGGAAGGGTGACGGCGCAGGTTATGAAGATTTCGGTCGTGAGCGGGTTACGGGAGACGCGACCGATCGCTACAAGTTTCGCGTGCCGGCATTGCGCAATGTTGCGCAGACCGCACCCTATGGCCACGCAGGCGCCTACGATACCCTCGAGGCCGTGGTTCGCCACCACCTTGACCCGGTTACCAGTCTGTACACCTACGACCCCTCACAGCTACGCATGCCGGGTCGCCCGGATCTCGATGCCAAAGATCTCGAGGCCATGAGTGACACTGCCGTCGTCGCGGCCATTGCAGGCGCGAACGAGCTATCGCGCACCGTTTTGACCGATGAGGAGATCGGTTATCTGATTGATTTCCTGCATGCGCTGACCGACCCTGCGATGCTCGATCTGCGCAACGATGTGCCGCGATCGTTGCCGAGCGGACTACGGCTCGCCGATTGACTCGCGCAAAAGAAAGCCCCGCATAGCGGGGCTTTATTCACTCAACCCGTCAAGGGCGACACCCGTCAGGCCACGGCGGGTGTATAAACCTGTGGCTGCGCAACCTGGCGCTGCTTGCGCACATCGTGAAGAATCTCCGACGCCATCTCCTTGCAGGAACCGCATCCCGTGGCGACGCCAAGTTCCGACTGCAGCGACCAGAGGTCCGTCGCGCCGGCTTCGGCAGCGCGGCGGATGTCCTTGTCGGTGATCGCATTACAGACGCAGATATACATAAATCAATCACTTAGTGTGCTTTATAGTATTCAAACGCAAATGCGAATGATTGTCAATAACATTACGTATAATCCGAGATACGGGTCACGGTTGGCCGAGAGCCGGCATTTGAGGTGATCCTCGCAGAATCAATCACCTACACCGTTTGTAGTATGCCGCTGCGCGACCCAAATCCTTTATGATGCCTTGGCTCGCGCCGAGACGAGCCAAATCGTTGAAAAACCTGAGTTAGTCATGACCGATTTCGACAAGAGAACGCTGGATGACTGGGCAACGCTTGCGCAGAAAGAGTGCAGGGACGAGCCGCTCGAGTCGCTGACCGTCAATACGGCCGAGGGGATTCCCGTCAAACCGCTCTATACGGCCGAGGACATTGCGGAACTGGAGCATGTCGGTTCGCTCCCCGGTTTCGCTCCATTCGTGCGTGGGCCACGTGCCACGATGTATGCCGGCCGCCCGTGGACCGTGCGCCAGTACGCCGGTTTCTCGACTGCAGAAGAATCCAATGCCTTCTACCGCCGTAATCTCGAGGCGGGGCAGACAGGCCTGTCGGTCGCGTTCGACCTCGCGACACATCGTGGTTACGACTCCGACCACCCCCGCGTCGTTGGTGACGTGGGTAAAGCTGGTGTCGCGATCGACTCCGTCGAGGATATGAAGATCCTCTTCGACGGCATACCGCTCGACAAGATGTCGGTGTCGATGACCATGAACGGCGCGGCGCTGCCCATCATGGCGATGTATGTTGTTGCCGCCGAGGAACAGGGCGTCACGCCAGACAAGCTCGCAGGCACGTTGCAGAACGACATTCTCAAGGAGTTCATGGTTCGCAACACCTACATTTACCCGCCCGAGCCGTCGATGCGCATCGTCTCGGACATCATCGCGTTTACGGCCGGCAACATGCCGCGCTACAACTCGATATCGATCTCGGGCTATCACATGCAGGAAGCCGGGGCGACCTGCGCCCAGGAACTCGCCTACACGATTGCAGACGGCGTCGAGTATGTGCGCACGGCCATCAATTCCGGGCTCGACGTCGACAAATTCGCGCCCCGCCTGTCGTTCTTCTTTGCGATCGGCATGAACTTCTTCATGGAAATTGCCAAGCTGCGTGCCGCACGCCTGCTCTGGTCGACACTCATGGCCGAGAAGTTTTCCCCCAAAGACCCGCGCTCGCTAATGCTCCGCACACATTGCCAGACGTCCGGAGTTTCGCTGACCGCAGACGGCCCCTACAACAACATCATGCGCGTTACGACCCAAGCTATGGCGGCCGCACTCGGCGGCACGCAGTCGCTGCATACGAATTCGTTCGACGAGGCCCTCGCACTGCCGACCGATTTTTCGGCAGGCATTGCGCGCAACACCCAGCTCGTCCTGCAGGAAGAGTCGGGCATTACCGATATCGTCGACCCGCTCGCGGGTTCCTATTACGTCGAGAAGCTCACCGCCGATCTTGCCGCCGAAGCTCGCAGGCTCATCGACGAGGTTGAAGACATGGGTGGCATGACCAAGGCAGTCGAGTCGGGCATGCCGAAGCTTCGCATCGAGGAAGCTGCCGCGGTCAGACAATCGCGGATCGATCGCGGTGAGGAAGTCATCGTCGGCGTCAACAAGTATCGTGCCACGGACGAGGTGCCGGTCGAAATTCGGGATATCGACAATACGGCGGTTCGTGACGGACAGATCGCCCGCCTCGAAAAGGTCCGGGCCGAGCGAGACGAAGACGCATGTCGTGCCGCTCTTGCGAAGCTAACCGACGCGGCCAAAGACCGCACGGATAACCTCCTTGCGCTGGCCATTGATGCCGCTCGCGCTCGTGCCTCGGTCGGAGAAATATCGGATGCCCTCGAAGATGTTTACGGACGCTATCGTGCGATGACGCGTTCCATATCCGGCGTGTACGGCGCTGCCTACGAGAACGACGACGACTTCCAGGGCATCTGGAACGACGTCGAGTCATTTGCCAAAGCTGAAGGGCGTCGCCCGAGGCTGCTCGTGTGCAAGCTGGGCCAGGACGGTCACGACCGTGGTGCCAAGGTCATCGCGACTGCATTCGCCGATCTTGGCTTCGATGTGGATATCGGGCCGCTCTTTCAGACTCCGGAAGAGGCCGTGCGCGAGGCGATCGAGAACGACGTGCATGCTATTGGCATTTCGTCACAGGCGGCGGGCCACAAGACGCTCGTGCCCCAGGTCATCAATGGCCTGAAGGATGCCGGCGCGTCCGATATCATCGTCATTTGCGGCGGCGTCATACCGCCACAGGACTACGACATGCTCTATGAAGCAGGCGTCTCGGCTATCTACGGTCCGGGCACCAACATCGTGAATGCAGCCCGGGAAGTGCTCGACAAAGTCAAGGAAAAGAGAGCGGCATGAAAGACATCGTTGACCAGTTAGCCGAAAAACGCGCGGCGGCTGCCCTCGGAGGCGGCCAGGCACGCATCGACAAGCAGCACGCGCGGGGCAAGCTCACGGCGCGCGAGCGCATCGAACTGTTGCTCGACGAGGGGAGCTTCGAGGAATGGGACACTTTCGTCGAACATCGATGCACGGATTTCGGCATGGAGAACGACAAGGTCCTCGGCGACGGGGTTGTCACGGGCTACGGCACTGTCAATGGTCGCATGGTGTTTGTTTTCAGCCAGGACTTTACGGTGTTCGGCGGCTCGCTATCCGAGACTCACGCCGAAAAGATCTGCAAAGTCATGGAACAGGCGATGAAAGTCGGGGCGCCGCTGATCGGCATCAATGACTCGGGAGGTGCTCGCATCCAGGAAGGCGTCGTCTCACTTGGCGGCTATGCCGATGTATTTCAGCGCAATGTTCTCGCCTCGGGCGTCATTCCGCAGATCTCGCTGGTGATGGGGCCTTGCGCGGGTGGCGCGGTTTACTCGCCCGCGATGACCGATTTCATCTTTATGGTCAAAGACACGTCTTACATGTTCGTCACGGGTCCGGACGTCGTGAAGACCGTGACGCACGAAGTCGTGACCGCGGAAGAACTTGGCGGCGCGACGACGCACTCAACCGTTTCCGGCGTCTGCGACGTGGCGTTCGAGAATGATGTCGAGGCGATAATGATGGTGCGCCGATTCATCAATTATCTGCCGTCCAACAACCGCGAAAAAGCGCCGTTTCGTCCGACGCCGGACTCGGCGGATCGCGCCGAGATGTCCCTCGATACGCTTGTGCCGGACAACCCGAACAAGCCCTACGATATTAAAGAAGTCATCTACAAGATCGTCGATGACAGGGAGTTCAGTGAGCTCCAGCCGGATCATGCGAAGAACATCGTCATCGGCTTCGCGCGGATGGACGGTCACCCTGTCGGTATCGTGGCCAATCAGCCGCTCGTGCAGGCGGGGTGCCTTGACATCAAATCGTCGATCAAGGCGGGTCGCTTTGTGCGTTTTTGCGACGCGTTCAATATTCCGATCGTCACGCTCGTGGACGTGCCCGGATTCATGCCCGGCACGGCGCAGGAGTACGGTGGCATCATCAAGCACGGCGCCAAGCTGTTGTTCGCGTATGCAGAAGCGACTGTGCCCAAGGTCACGATTATCACTCGCAAGGCGTACGGCGGCGCGTATGACGTGATGGCGTCCAAGCATCTGCGCGGCGACGTCAACCTTGCATGGCCGAGCGCAGAGATTGCGGTGATGGGCCCGCAGGGTGCAGTAGAGATAATCTTTCGCAAGGATATCGGCGACGAAGCAAAGATCGCGCAGCGCACCGAGGAGTACCGCGAGAAATTCGCCAACCCGTTCATCGCTGCGAGTCGCGGCTACATCGACGACGTCATAGCGCCACACGCAACTCGCAAGCGGGTCTGCCGCTCACTGGCGATGTTGCGCGACAAGCAGCTCGATAACCCGTGGCGCAAGCACGACAACATCCCTCTTTAGCGAACAGGCGGGGCCTGCCCTCTGTGCTGAGATCAGCCCTGTTGTGACTGAAAATGCGCCAATCAAGGCGCGAGGAGAGAAGTTTGGTTATTCCAAATGAGCGACGAGAAACGCCGAGTGGCGCATTTTCAGTCGCAACCTTGAGGGCCGGGGCTATTTGCGCACCGGCGTCGTTATCAGACGTTCATGTAGCGACGCTACACGTCACGTCTTCTGCCTTGCCGGATGTGCAAATATCCGCCGGCAGGGCTGATCTCAGCACAGAGGGCAGGCCCTACATTGTTTGACAAGATACTCATAGCCAACCGCGGCGAGATTGCCTGCCGCGTTATCAGGTCTGCGCAAAAGATGGGCATCAAGACGGTCGCCGTGTATTCGGACGCCGACCGGGATGCACTGCATGTACAGATGGCCGACGAGGCTGTGCACATCGGAGCTGCGCCATCTGCCGAGTCTTACCTGGTCGCCGAACGCATCATCCAGGCCTGTCTTGATACGGGTGCGCAGGCTGTGCATCCAGGCTATGGATTCCTGTCCGAAAACGCGACCTTCCGCAACGCGCTCCAGGAGAAGCAGATTGCGTTCATCGGTCCGGGCGTGAAAGCGATCGAGGTGATGGGTGACAAGATCACGTCGAAGAAGCTTGCCGACGACGCGAGCGTCAACACGATTCCGGGCTACACGGATGTCGTCAAAGATGCCGAGCACGCCGTCGAGATCGCGCAAGGCATAGGCTATCCGGTCATGCTCAAAGCATCGGCTGGTGGCGGCGGCAAGGGTATGCGCGTTGCAAATGACGACGCAGAATGCCGTGACGGATTCGAGCGTGCGACGAATGAGGCGAAGTCGAGCTTCGGCGACGATCGCGTCTTCATCGAGAAGTTTATCGTCGAGCCGCGTCACATTGAAATTCAGGTACTTGCCGACAGTCACGGCAATGTGATTTACCTCAACGAGCGTGAGTGCTCATTGCAGCGCCGCCACCAGAAAGTCATCGAAGAAGCGCCGTCGCCGTTCCTCGATGCGAAGACGCGCAATGCCATGGGTGAGCAGGCCGTCGCACTTGCGAAAGCCGTGGACTACGAGTCGGCCGGTACCGTCGAGTTCATCGTCGACAAAGACCGCAACTTCTACTTCCTCGAAATGAATACGCGCCTGCAGGTTGAGCATCCGGTCACAGAGCTGACGACGGGCGTCGATCTGGTCGAGCTGATGATCAAGGTTGCGGCCGGCGAGAAACTGCCTCTCAAGCAGAAAGACGTCGGCATCAACGGCTGGTCTATCGAGTCACGCGTCTACGCCGAGGACCCGTTCCGTAATTTCCTGCCATCGACCGGACGCCTTGTGTACTACCGGCCGCCGGCAGAGGATGACAACGTTCGCGTCGATACGGGCGTGTACGAAGGCGGCGAAGTCTCGATGTACTACGACCCGATGGTCGCAAAGCTGATCACGTGGGGTCGAGACCGTGACGAAGCCATCGCCAATATGCGCGATGCGCTCGACAGATTTGTCGTGCGTGGAATCCAGACCAACATTGCGTTTCTGTCGGCGCTGGTCGCGCATGAGAAATTCCGCACCGGCAACATCAGTACCAATACGATTGCCGAGGAATACCCGGAAGGCTTTGATCCGGCACACGTTCCAAGCGAAGATCCCGCGACTTTCCTGGCCGTCGTCGGGTCGGTCGTGCGCAAATTTCGCGATCGCGCCGCGACGATAGAAGGACAATTGCCCGGGCACAATCGCAAGGTGCCCGCCGAATGGGTTGTTATCGGGGACGCGCATCACTCGATCACGGTCGTGCCGGGCGATGGGTGTTACGAGGTGCAATACAACGGCCAGTCGTACACGGTGTGCACCGACTGGGAGTTTGGCCAACACCTGTTCAGCGGCACGATCAACGGCGAGGAAGTTCATGTGCAGGTTGCGCGCAACGGGCAGGTTTACACCCTGTCTCGCGGCGGTTCGCAAGTCGACGTGCTCGTGCTGAATTCGCGTGCCGCAGAATTGCACAGGCTCATGCCAGTCAAGGAAGCACCCGACACGTCCGGACACGTGATTGCACCGATGCCGGGACTTATTGTGTCGGTGTCAGTGAGCGAAGGCGACGACGTCAAAGCCGGTGATGAACTCGCCGTGCTCGAAGCGATGAAGATGGAGAATGCCCTTCGAGCAGAGCGCAACGGTGTTGTGGGCAAGGTAATCTACAAGGCCGGTGACAGCGTCGAAGTCGACGAGATCATCATGGAACTTGAATAAGACCCTGATCGTGGCTGATGACACCGACGCGCTCGCGCAAGCCATCCTGAACGGTGACCGCCGTGCCCTGGCGCGGGCAATCACCCTCATCGAGTCCACGCGGCGTGATCATCGTGCGGCGTCCGCTGCATTGTTGGAACAGCTCATGCCGCAAACGGGCGACTCAATTCGCGTCGGAATATCCGGCGCGCCTGGCGTTGGCAAGTCGACGTTCATCGAAGCGCTTGGCAACTACGTCATCGACAAGGGCCTCAAACCGGCCGTTCTGACTGTCGATCCGTCGTCCGTGATTTCGGGCGGCTCGATACTCGGCGACAAGACCCGCATGGAAACGCTTGCGCGCCGGGACGAGGCTTTTATCCGCCCATCTCCGTCCGGCACTACGCTGGGTGGTGTCACTCGTCGCAGTCGCGAAACGTTGCTGCTCTGTGAGGCTGCTGGTTTCGACGTGATCCTCGTCGAGACCGTGGGCGTCGGCCAGTCGGAGACCAGGGTGGCGGACATGACTGACATGTTTGTATTGCTGCTGCAGCCGGGCGCCGGCGACCAGTTGCAGGGCATCAAGCGCGGCATCATGGAGCTGGCCGACCTGATTCTCGTGAACCAGGCGGACGATGGCCGCGACGAGCTGGCGCGCAATTCGGCCAACGACTATCGACATGCCCTGCAGTTGTTGCGACCCCGCTCTGCAAACTGGAAAGTCGAAGTAGCGACGTGCTCGGCGCGCGATCAAAACGGAATAGACAATGCCTGGGACGCCATCGTGCGCCACCAGGAGGCGCTGAGCGGCAGCGGCGAGCTGGCCGACCTACGTGCTGGACAGGCGCGCACCTGGCTCTGGACCGAGGTCCAGGACAGCCTCATTGCAGATATGAGGGCAGATCCCGATGTCAGGGAGCACATACCGGCACTCGAAGCGGCGGCCAGCGAGGGCCGCATGCCGGCGGCCACGGCAGCCGAGCGCCTGCTGGACATCTATCTGAAGAAAAAGACGGAAAAATCATGAGCGAACGACCGTTCAAAGTCCTCGGCATCCAGCAGATTGCCGTAGGTGGCCCCGACAAGAGCCGGCTGCGCACCCTGTGGGTCGATACGCTGGGGCTTCAGCTCGATGGCAATTACATGAGCGCGAAAGAAAACGTCGACGAGGATATTGCGTTTCTTGGTCGGGGAGCGTACCGCGTTGAAGTCGACCTGATGCAGCCGCTCGATGCGGAGAAGAAGCCGCGCGTGGATTCGCCGCCGCTCAACCACGTGGGCTTGTGGGTTGACGACTTGCCGACCGCCGTTGAGTGGCTCGCAGGGCGGGGCATGCGTTTTGCTCCTGGCGGCATTCGTAAGGGCGCTTCGGGTTACGATATCTGCTTCGTGCATCCCAAAGGCAACGACAAATTCCCTATCGGGGGCGAAGGCGTGCTGATTGAGCTCGTGCAGGCGCCGCCAGAAGTGATCGAGGAGCTTTCATGACCACTATGTTCATTTTTCCCGGGCAGGGATCTCAGTATCAGGGCATGGGCAAGGATATCTACGATTCCTACGACGTCGCGAAGCAGGTCTATGATCGAGCCAGCAAAGTACTCGGTTTCGATATTGTGGATCTGTCCTTCAATGATCCAAACGACGAGCTGAACCTGACGCGCTTCACCCAGCCTGCGCTCTTGACCCATCACATCGCGTGCCTGGAAGTGTTCAAGAGCCTGGGGGGTGACGGTCAGCCGGGTATGGCAGCGGGACACAGTCTCGGCGAGTATTCGGCCCTTGTTGCTGCCGGCGTCCTCGAGTTCGAAACAGCATTACGCCTCGTGCAGAAGCGCGGCGAGCTGATGGGCGCTCACGGCGAAGGTGAAATGACCGCGTTCCCAATCGATCTCGAGACGATTCGCCCGATTGCCGAGGCCTACCACTGCGCCGTAGCAGGCTACAACCTCCCGGAGCAGACCGTGGTCGGCGGCCGGGCGGAGGACCTGGAAAAAGTCGAGGCTTATGCCGCGGAGCACTTCCCGCGTAAGCCGGCGACGCGTCTGAAAACAGAGGGTGCCTTTCATACCTATTACATGGTTGCTGCGGCAATTTACTTTCGAGCGATGCTTGACGATGCAGAGTTCACACCGACCGAAATAGGCGTGCTGTCGAATTTTTCCGGTGGATTTCATTATCGCGACGCGGCCAGCATGCGCGCGCGATTGTTCTTCCAGCTGTTCCACCCGGTGCGCTGGTTCAACAATCTCGAAACTGCTTTTGAAGCAGGCGTTGAGAAAGTGATTGAGTTCGGTGGCGGGATTGGTAAAGGGGACGCAGAATCCAAGCGGCCCAATCTGCAAGGCATGATCAAGCGCGCCACCCGTGCAACCGGACACAAGCTTGAATACGTTGCGGCGATAAACAAAGCGACCATAGAGGCTTCCCTCGGCTAATTCAGATACAGGAGCGTCACCAACCTGAAGAAACCCCGGAAATTCGCCCTCGCCGTTGTTCTTTCGCTGCTGCTGACAGCATGCGGCGGGCCAAACCGTGATGACGCTGTCTTGTTTCGAGGTAACGGTGGCGATCCCGGGTCGCTTGATCCGGCGCTTGCGCAGGACGAGCATGCTTTCAATGTGCTTGCCGATCTTTACGAAGGATTGCTCACGCACGGTGCCGACGGCACCTTGTTGCCGGGCGTTGCGGAGCGCTGGACGATTAGCGACGATGGGCTGATCTACACATTTCATCTGCGCGAGAACGCCCGGTGGTCAAATGGAGAGCCGGTCACCGCAGCGCATTTTGCCGCGGCATTCGCACGCGCGCGCGATTCCGACACTGCGGCGCCATTGTCTTTTTTGCTCAGCTCCGTCGCATCCACCAATGTCAGGGACGATCGCACGCTCGCTATTACCCTTGAGACGCCAACACCGTATTTCGAATCTGTATTGGCGATGGCAATCGCGTCGCCTGTATGGCCCGGTGCCGAGGCGGGCGAGGTCAGCAACGGGCCCTATCAGCTTGACGAGTGGATTCCAGGGGAACGTATTCGATTGCATCGGAACGAGTTCTATCATTCGAATGATGATGTCGCGTTCGAGACCGTGGAATATTTTCCGATCGCCGATCCGAGCGCCGAGTATCGGCGATACGCGGCGGGGGAGCTCGACATTACTGCGACGATACCTGCCGCTCACCTGCAGAAACTCCGGACGGAGGCTGGTAACGAGCTTCGCGTTGCTCCGAAGCTGGCCGTCTACTACCTCGTACTGGATCTAACCGGCCCACCCCTGGATGATCGCGCGGTACGTGAGGCGCTCTCGAGAGCGATCGATCGGGAGGCACTCGTCGAAGTGCTGGGTCGAGGTGAGCAGCCGGCGTACGGGTTCGTGCCGGACGGCATCGCAGGGTATTCGCCGGCGCGATATGCATGGGCCAAACCCCTCCCCGAACTCGATGCCATTCCGCCCATTACGCTGCTCTACGACACGGGTGATGTGCATGAGACCGTCGCTTTAGCCGTTGCGTCGATGTGGCGCGATGCGCTCGGCATTGACGTGACATTGGAGAAGCGCGAGTGGAAGTACTTCCTGGACAGCCGGGACCAACGCCAGGACTGGGACGTGATGCGATTTGCGTGGACCGGCGATTACGCGCACCCGACCACGTTCCTCGAGCTGTTCCAATCGGATGGCCCACTGAACCTCCCGGCTTGGTCCAGCGAGTCTTTCGACAGGCTCGTGGCAGCTGGCGAATACCGGCAAGCGGAAACGCTCATGCTCGCTGACTATCCTGTCATTCCACTGTACTTCTACGTCTCGAAGCACCTCGTGCACCCGTCGATCAAGGGCTTTGTCGACAATCCGCTAGACCTGCACCCAAGCCGCTACCTCTCTCGCTAGAACGCCGAGGAGGCGTTCCGAAGACCGGTCAGACTCCTGACTTATGTCAAATTGTGCTTGCAAAAACTTATATGTGTGCTAAAACAGCACACATATAAGGACTCAATTCAACAGACTGCCGTGCTCAAAGACATCGTTATCAACAGCTGCCGTCACCTCTTGCGGCCCATCGTGCGCTTCCTGTTGCGTCAAGGCGTGCAATGGCGAGAGTTCTCGGAGCTTGCCAAAGAGGTGTACGTCGAGATTGCACGGGCTGATTACGGGATTGAGGGGCGGCCGACCAACAATTCGCGCGTCGCGATGTTGACTGGTCTAAGCCGTCGCGAGGCGGCTCGCGTCCGTGACGTCCTGCTACAAATTGCCACACAAGGCGAAGAACGGCAGGGGAGCCGGATGGCAAAGATACTCACCGGTTGGCACACGGATCCGGAATTCACGACAGCCGCTGGGGTCCCGAGGGAGCTCGGCCCGTCGGCGTTCGATAGCCTGTTGAGTCGCTTTGCGGGTGACCTTCCACATACAGCCGTCCGCAAGGAAATGCTCTCGCACGGCCTCATCAAGGAACTGGATAGCGGCGAATTACGTGTATTGGAACGTGACTTCGTATATTCCAGCCTCGATCCCGAAATCGTACGTCAGATGGGCGTTGCGCTGCATGACCATGCTTCGACGCTGGATCACAACCTCAACGAGCATCGCAATTCGGCACCACGTTTCGAAGGCATCGCTGACAACGTCGCAATTCCCGCCGCAGCCGTCGAGGATTTCGAGCAGTTCGTCGAGGAGCGGGGCATGGTTTTTCTCGAAGCTATCGATCTGTGGCTCGCCCAAAACCAAACCAATGAGCACGATGCGAACACGGTGCGACTCGGCGCCGGCGCGTACCTCATTCGCAGTGAGTAATGACATAGGCCAGAAGACCTAAGGACCAGAGCAATGATTACGAGAACAGTCAGAATTATCTCCGCATTGATCGCATTTGCATTAACACTTGCCGCGTGTGGCGGAGGCGGAGGAGCCGCTAGTGGCCCCGTCGCCAACCCCAATCCAGGCGGCAACACGGGTGGCATTACGCGGACCGGCAACGCGGTCGCTGTCGGACCGATTACCGGTTTCGGTAGCGTAATCGTCAACGGCGTCACCTACGACACGTCGTCGGCGACCTTTACACAGGACGGTACCGCCGCGACAGAGGCCGATTTCAAGGTGGGCCAGTACGTGTTGGTGCAGGGCACGATCGACAGCAACAACACTACGGGTTCCGCCAGCTCCGTCTCCTTCGACGACAATGTCGAGGGTCCGGTATCGAGTGTCGATTCGGCGGCCGGCTCGTTCATCATTTTGGGTCAAACCGTGTCGGTAAACGGCAACACGTCGTTCGATGACAGCTGCCCGGCAACGCTCGACGACTTGCTCGGGGTTGCTTCAGTCGAAGTTTCGGGTCCGGTGCTGGCGGATGGCACCATCGCAGCGACACGGGTGGAATGTAAAGCGATCGCGGGAGAGCTGGAAGTGACCGGGACCGTCAGCAACCACAATGCCGGAGCGATGACGTTCCAGATCAATGCCCTGGTAGTCGACTACAGCGGCGCGAGCGTCGAGGATTTCCCGACAGCCGGCATCATCAATGACGGTGATCCCGTCGAGGCGAAGGGCAACGCACTTGGCGGAGCCGGGGAACTGCGGGCGACTCGTGTAGAGTACAAGGGTGCAGAGTTCGCCAACAACGAAGGCGATCATGTTGAAGTAGAAGGATTTATTACGCGCTTCGTTTCAGCAACGGACTTCGACGTCACTGGAATCCCGGTAACGACGAACGGTGCGACGGCGTTTGAGGGCGGAGCGGCGAACGATCTTGGTCTGAACCTCAAAGTGGAAGTAGAGGGCGAATTCGATGCGAACGGCGTTCTTCTTGCGACGAAGGTCGAGATCAAGCAGGCGACGAGCGTGCGCGTTACCGGGCGCATCGACACGATCAGCGGCTCGACCGTCCTGATACTCAATATTCCGGTGACGACCGACAGTCTGACGACGCGATTCGAAGACAAGAGCAATGCCGATGTCGACCCATTGTCGATTGGCGACCTCAACGTTGACGACTACGTCGAAGTGCGGGGCCAGGAATTCCCGGCGGGTAGCGGAGAGATTCGCGCGGTATTGCTCGAACGTGAAGATCCGCGTCCCGAAACGGAACTGCGCGGCTTTGTCGAGGTGGGTGGCGTGAACCGACCGACGCTGACGATCCTCGGAGTGACGATCGACACCAACGGATCGACGGTTTATCGAGATGCGCTGGATCAGGTCATGCTGGCCGACGATTTCTGGGCCGCGGTCGGAGAGGGGACACTGGTCGAGGCAGAGGGCACTGAAACGGGTGTGTCTGCATTATTGGCCGAGGAGCTCGAACTCGAGGATTAACAAGCGCATTTCGTCTCCCCAAGGCGCTTCAAAGGCCGCTCATCGAGCGGCCTTTTCATTTATGGAACAGAGACTTGGGGTGAGGTTCGCAAGTCAGAGCCGGAATACGTAAAAATACGAATGAGAATGATTGTCATTTACAATATCATCCAGTAATCTTCTCACACGCTTTCATTACAGGACTCAACGCCTAATGAACATTCGCAAAGCGGCTCCATGGTTGGGAGCGCTGGTACTTAGCAGCTCATTGGCGACGGCACAGGATGCCACGCCGACGCTCGAAGAGGTCTGGACCATCGTCCAGGAACAACAGGCCGAAATAGAGGCACTCCGTGCCGAGCTCGACAGGGCGCGTGCAGGCCAGGCAGCGACCGAGGCCAAAGTCGCCGAGACCGAGGCGCGCGTCGAGGCGACCGGCGACGTAGTGGAGGCACTGGCTGTTGCCGATTCAGGTTCGGGCAGAGTTTCGATCGGTGCCTACGGCGAGCTGCACTACAACAACATCAGCGCCGATTCCGGCGATACGGAAGAAATCGACTTTCACCGATTTGTTCTGTTCTACGGCCACGAATTCTCTGATCGGGTTCGCTTCTTCTCGGAGTTTGAGCTTGAGCATTCGCTATCCGGCGACGGTAAACCGGGCGAAGTCGAGCTTGAGCAGGCCTACGTGGAGTACGCGCTCAACAACGATACGTTTGCGCGGACCGGTTTGTTCCTGATACCGGTCGGCATTCTCAATGAGACTCACGAGCCGCCGTCCTTCTACGGTGTCGAGCGCAACAGCGTTGAA
>JAAUYD010284380.1_pt1 | contig 14041 bp, 10 predicted proteins | sample 7278101 | NCBI WGS metagenome assembly JAAUYD01 (sample SAMN14350128, study PRJNA611818) | marine sediment metagenome | isolation source: surface marine sediment (0.6m) | place: French Polynesia: Moorea | collected 2018-08
ATTACCGGTGATTTGATCACCCCGATCGCCATGGAAAAAGAGCTGCGTTTTGCGATCCGCGAAGGCGGACGTACCGTTGGCGCTGGCGTGGTCAGCGAGATTATCGAGTAAAACAACCTAAGGAGTTGATCGGTGAGAGTGATCGTAACGCTGGCATGCAGTGCATGCAAACGCCGGAACTATACAACGACGAAGAATAAGCGGACCACGCCGGACAAATTGGAATTTAGCAAATATTGTCCGTTTTGTCAGAAGCATACACCGCATAAGGAAACCAAATAGCCAATAATTAGGCTGATTGCAGACCCAACAGTAGTCAGACGCTTATGCGTAGGCCAGTAGCTCTAATTGGTAGAGCATCGGACTCCAAATCCGGGTGTTGGGGGTTCGAATCCCTCCTGGCCTGCCAAGCGGCGGACTATTTGACAGATGAATGGGTGCCGTGACCGCCGCGGTTATTTTGCACGGCGATTAGGAGAGGCATGGGACGTATACAGAAGAAGAAAGACCCCTCTAAAAAAAAGGCTAAACAGGTTGCCAAGTCTGAGGAAGTTCGCGTGGCGGCCAAGGACGGGACCGGTTCAGCCGTGGCTAAGCCCCTCGGTGCAGTAAAAAAGGCAAGTGGTGCCGACAAACCTAAATCGGTAGTCAAAGAAGATAACTTCGTGCAAAAGAGTATCCAATTCCTGCGGGAAGTTAAGATCGAGCTTAAAAAGGTCACCTGGCCGACCCGAAAGCAAACCATGGGAACTACGGTGGTCGTCCTGATCCTCGTCGCCATCATTTCCCTGTTTTTGGGTTTGGTGGATTTGGGCCTCTCCAGTCTCGTTCGTGTCGTGCTACCCTAAACTAGGAAGGTGAAGCTTGGCGCTTAGATGGTATATCGTTCATGTTTATTCTGGTTTCGAAAACAAGGTGAAAGCTGCCTTGGAGGAACGAATTGCGGCTTCGCCCAATCCGCAAAAATTCGGCGAAGTGTTGGTGCCCACCGAAGAGGTTGTTGAATTGGTGAAGGGGAAGCGGCGCACCTCGGCCCGGAAATTCTACCCCGGCTATATTCTGGTGCGGATGAGCCTTGATGATGAAACCTGGCACATTGTGAACGACACGGCCAAGGTGACCGGTTTTCTGGGCGGTCGGGATAAACCGGCACCGTTAACGGATGAAGAGGCCGAACGCATCATCAGTCGTATGGAAGCCGGTAAAGATAAACCGCAACCCAAATACTCCTTTGCAGAGGGTGACGAAGTTCGCGTCATCGACGGTCCCTTTACCAATTTTAACGGTTCGGTGGAGGAAGTGAACCAGGAGAAAGGCAAGATCAAGGTATTGGTCAGCATATTTGGTCGCTCGACGCCTGTTGAACTGGACTTTGTACAAGTCACCAAGCTTTAAATGTTACATATATAGTCATTGTTAGGAGATAATTAAGAATCATGGCGAAAAAGGTATTGGCACAAATAAAATTGCAAGTCGAGGCGGGAAAGGCGAATCCTTCGCCCCCTATTGGTCCGGCGCTTGGTCAACATGGCGTCAACATTATGGATTTTTGCAAGGCTTTTAATGCACGTACTGCCAATGATGCCGGCATGATCATACCTGTGGTGATTACCGTCTTTCAGGATCGTTCATTTACCTTTATCACCAAAACACCGCCGGCCGCTGTCCTGTTGAAGAAGGCGGCCAAGGTAGCCAAAGGCGCCGGTGACCCCAAGCGTGACCGCGTGGGTAAGGTGACCCGTGCTCAGGTAGAAGAAATTGCCAAAATCAAAATGCCCGATTTAAATGCAAACGACTTGGATGCGGCGTGCCTGATTATCGCCGGTACGGCCCGTAGCATGGGTATCGATGTCGTCTAGGGCCGTTGCAAAATTTTAGGTCAAGGAGTGGGAAGTAAAAATGCCGAAACGGGGTAAAAAATATTCAGAGTCTGCCAGCAAAGTAGATTCGCAGAAACGACACGATGTCGCCGAAGCGGTTGAATCGGCCATTAAATCTTCGTATGCCAAGTTCGACGAAACCGTTGATATGGCAGTCCGCCTGGGCGTTGACCCCCGGCACGCCGACCAGATGGTTCGCGGTACGGTGGTACTGCCCAATGGTCTCGGTAAAGAGGTCAAGGTCCTTGTTTTTGCCAAAGGCGAAAAAGAGTCCGAAGCCAAAGATGCCGGTGCGGATTTCGTGGGCGGCGATGACATGGTCCAGAAGATCCAGGAAGGATGGTTTGGTTTCGACAAAGCCGTGGCCACGCCCGATATGATGGGAACCGTGGGTAAAATCGGTAAACTGTTGGGACCGCGCGGCCTGATGCCGAACGCCAAGACCGGTACGGTTACCCAAGACGTGACCAAGGCCGTCAATGAGCTCAAGGCGGGTAAGATCGATTTTCGAGTTGAAAAAACGGGTATCGTTCATGCGCCCATGGGCAAAGTTTCCTTTGGCGCCGACAAATTAGTGCAGAACATCGCGGCCTTTTTAGAGACGATCCTGCGTTTGAAACCGGCTTCCAGCAAAGGTGCATATCTGAAAACCATTGCGATTTCCACCACCATGGGGCCCGGTATCAAAATTGATCCGAACTTGGTTAAAGATATTCTTTAATCGCGTTATCTGGCGCGGTTGTTAGGTTTCGGAGCCCGGCATCAATTTTCAACGACACGGCAGTATCCAACAGTTGGGATTGAGCCGGTTCTGGATTCAACATTTATAAATTTATTAACGCTGTCAAAGACCGTAGGTTCACGCTGTGGAACATCGGGCGTGTTTAATTGGCATCTGCCGGCCTACCGAGACAGATTGGCAACTCAAAAGAGTGCCAGCCTCATAGCTGATTACGTTACATCCTTCGGTTATTTGCAGTGATGGAGGGAGGTGTTATCTAAGGTTGGTTATCGAATCAAAAAAACAATTCGTTAAAGAGCTGAAAGAGCGTCTGGAAAAAAGCAGCGTGGTCATTTTGACCGACTACAAAGGCTTGGATGTTGAGGCCATGACCGAGCTGCGCGCAAAGTTGCGTGAAGCCGATGTCGAGTACCAAGTGGTGAAGAACACCATGTTGCGGCTTGCGTCCGAGGGGACCGGTACTGAAGCGATCAAAGACAGTTTCGTCGGCCCCAGTGCCATCGCGCTGAGTTACGACGATCCGGTTGCCCCTGCAAAAGTCCTGACCGAATTTGCCAAGGACAACGACAAGTTGGAGATCAAAGTCGGTGTGATGGACGGAAAAATGCTGGATCTCTCAGCGATTAAGGCACTTTCAGATCTGCCGTCTAGGGACCAGTTGCTGGCTACGGTGCTTTCTGCCATGAACGCAGTACCGACATCGTTGGTAACGGCACTGAGCGATGTACCCCGACGCTTGGTCAATGTGTTGCAGGCCATCAAAGATGAAAAAGAAGCGGCCTGATGTGATCAACGCAAACCCGACACGTTGCAAATTGGATGTAATGTTTAGATTATAATTTTTTGGAGGAAACAAAGAATGGCTGATGTGACAAAACAAGATGTTATTGATTTTATAGCTAATATGTCCGTCTTGGAGCTTTCCGAGATGGTTAAGGAGCTCGAAGAGAAATTTGGTGTTTCGGCCGCCGCACCGGTTGCTATGATGGCAGCGGGTCCTGGCGGTGACGCTGGTGGTGCTGCAGCAGCAGAGCAGACCGAATTCGACGTTATGCTGCTCTCTCCCGGTGACAAGAAAATCGCCGTCATCAAAGAAGTACGTGCTATCACCGGCCTTGGTCTGAAAGAGGCCAAAGAGTTGGTCGACTCCGCACCCAAGGCGGTTAAAGAGGCGGTTGCCAAGGAAGAAGCAGAGCAAATCAAAACCCAGCTGGAAGAAGCCGGCGCTCAGGTGGAACTCAAGTAAATTCCCGATCTGTAGAATTGAATGTCAATTCCCGACGGAAACGTATACTTCGATTCGAAGCGAAAATGGGGTGAAAAGGCCGAAAAACCTTTTATCCCATTTTCGCGTTTCCTAAACCCTTAGAATTTTCGAAATCATAGGATATTAACAGGCACCCCAAAACATTAGAAAAATCGGGTCCCAGCCTGAGAATATATGGCGATCGGCGCTGCATTCAGGTGTTTGCAAATGCTGATCATCGAAAAAGCTGCCGTCTGCTTTAGCATGCAGATGGGCTGAAAACAAAATGGAGATGCCATGGCTGATCGGTTATCGCTGGAAAAGCGTATCAGAAAGAGCTTCGGTAAGATTAAGAAGATCGTTGAGATTCCTGATCTTATCGGAATGCAGAAAGAATCGTACAGACGTTTCCTGCAGCTGGACGTTCCCCCTGAAAAGCGCGTAGACATCGGTCTGCAAGCGGTATTCAAATCGGTTTTTCCGATTAAAGACTTTACCGGTAGCGCCTCTTTGGAGTTCGTCTCCTATCGTTTTTCCGAGATTAAACACAGTGAAGATGAGTGCATCCAACGGGGCATGACCTATGATTTACCCGTCCGCATTACGGTACGACTGGTGGTGTACGATGTGGATAAAGAGACGGGTGTATCCAACATCCGGGACATTAAAGAGCAGGAGATCTATTTCGGCACCATTCCGCTGATGACCGAAAAGGGGACCTTCATCATCAACGGAACCGAGCGCGTTGTGGTCAGCCAGCTGCACCGCTCCTCGGGTGTATTCTTCGATCATGACAAGGGCAAAACCCACTCCAGCGGAAAAATTATTTACAGCTCACGTGTCATTCCGGTGCGTGGCTCCTGGATCGATCTGGAAATCGATCCCAAAGATATCGTCTATATTCGCATTGACAGACGGCGCAAGTTCCCGGTTACAACCCTGTTCAAAGCCATGGGGTACAGTACCGCCGATCTATTGGCCTATTTTTATGAGACCGAGAAGATCATGGTCAAAGGCCGACGGACGAGCAAAGCGCTCAACCCCGCACACTTGAAGGGGCAGCGCGCCAGCAAGGATGTCCTGCATCCTGAGACCGGCGACGTCCTCGTCAAAAAAGGCCGCATGTACACCCAGCGGGCGCTCAAGCAGATGCTCGCCGAGAACATGACGGAAATTCCCATCGATCCCAATGAACTGCTCAGCAAGGTTTTTGCCTATACCGTCAAGGATCCGAAAACCGAAGAGGTGATCTTTGCTGCCAATGACGAGATCGACGAGGAAGCACTGGAACGCTTGAAAGCGGCCGGTATCAATGAGTTTGAAATTCTACGCATCGATGGTGTCACCAGCAGCGATTCGGTCCGCAAAACTTTACTGCTGGACAAGGTGAACACCAAAGAAGATGCGTTGATCGAAATATACCGCCTCATGCGCCCCGGCAACCCTGCCACGCCTGAGGTGGCCCAGGACTTTTTGGATCATCTGTTCTTCAAGTCCGCTTATTACGATCTTTCCGGCGTGGGGCGGTTGAAAATCAACCTGCGATTGGGCATCAACGCCCCGGTTGATCTGCGCACCCTGCGCAAGGAAGATATCCTGCTGACCACCAAGACGCTCATCGAACTGCGCGACACCCAAGGCGTTGTGGATGACATCGACCACCTCGGCAACCGGCGTGTGCGTGCGGTGGGTGAACTGCTGGAAAACCAATATCGAATTGGGTTGGTTCGCATGGAGCGTGCCATCAAAGAGCGGATGAGCCTTCAAGAGGTCGACGCGTTGATGCCCCACGACTTGATCAATCCCAAACCGGTTTCAGCGGTGGTCAAAGAGTTCTTCGGCACCAGCCAGCTCAGTCAGTTTATGGATCAGACCAATCCGCTCTCCGAGACAACCCATAAACGCCGTTTGAGCGCCTTGGGGCCAGGCGGCCTGACCCGTGAGAGGGCTGGCTTTGAAGTCCGCGACGTCCATCCCTCCCATTACGGCCGTATCTGCCCCATTGAGACGCCGGAAGGTCCCAACATTGGTTTGATCGTCTCCCTGAGCACCTATGCCCGGGTCAACGACTTCGGGTTTATTGAAACTCCGTATCGTGTGGTCGATAGCGGACAGGTGACCAAGGACGTAAAATTTCTCAGTGCCTTCGAAGAGAAGGATCACCCCATTGCCCAAGCCAATGCGCCGGTGGACAGCAAGGACAAGTATATCAATCCGCTGGTAACCTCGCGTGTGGCCGGCGAGTTCATGATGGTCGAACAGGAGAAGATCGAACTCATGGATATCTCGCCCAACCAGTTGGTGAGCGTGTCAGCATCGCTCATTCCGTTTCTGGAAAATGATGACGCCAACCGGGCATTGATGGGATCCAACATGCAGCGCCAGGCGGTTCCCCTGATGATCAGCGAGGCTCCCCTGGTGGGGACCGGCATCGAGGGCGTGGTGGCCAAGGATTCAGGGGTTACGGTGGTTGCGGCGCGGGACGGGGAAGTCGTGCATGTGGATGCTTCCCGTATCGTGATCCAACATGAACCCGATCCCAAGGGTGAGCGCAAACCGGTGACCATCCATGACTTGTCGAAATTCATCCGGTCCAACCAGAACACCTGTTTTAACCACCGCCCCATCGTGAAAAAGGGCGACATGGTCAAGGCCGGCGAAATCATCGCCGATGGTCCGGCCACGGATCACGGTGAGTTGGCCCTTGGCAAGAATGTGACCGTGGCATTTATGCCGTGGGGTGGTTACAACTTCGAGGACTCCATCCTGGTATCCGAACGCCTGGTTCGCGACGGTGTCTACACCTCGGTTCATATAGAAGAGTTCGAAGTTGTGGCCCGGGACACCAAACTCGGCAAAGAAGAGATCACCCGCGACATTCCCAACGTCGGCGAAGAGGCAATGAAGAACCTGGATGAAAGCGGTATCATTCGCCTGGGTGCCGAAGTTGTTCAGGGCGACGTGCTGGTGGGAAAAATCACCCCCAAAGGCGAAACCCAACTGTCGCCGGAAGAAAAACTGCTGCGCGCCATCTTCGGTGAAAAAGCCGGCGATGTAAAGGATACCTCCCTGCGCGTTCCCCCCGGCATCGAGGGCATCGTGATCGATGCCAAGGTGTTTGCCCGCCGTGGGACAGATAAAGATGAGCGTACCCAGGATATCGAAATGGATGAAATTCGATCCTTGGAGCGCAATCGCGACGACGAATTGAAGATTATTAAAGAGATCGTTCGATCTCAAATTGAAAAACTGGTGATCGGTAAAAAACTGGCTGCCCCGATCAAAAAGGGAAAAACGGTTTATGTCACCAAGGACACCAAAGTAGAAGCCGGTGATCTGGCGGAAGTACCTATGGCCCAGTTGGAATCATTGGTATTGGATGATGCCGAACTCACGGAATCGGTGCATGATCTGTTGGAGCAGTATCGCCAGCAAAGCGATCTCGTCCGCGAGGCCTTTGAACGCCAGTTGGAACGCTTCGAGCGTGGTGATGAGCTGCCGCCGGGCGTGATCAAAATGGTCAAGGTCTATGTGGCCATGAAGCGTAAGCTCTCCGTAGGGGACAAGATGGCCGGCCGCCACGGCAACAAAGGCGTGGTCTCCCGTATTCTGCCGGTCGAAGACATGCCCTATTTCGAAGATGGCCGTCCCGTGGATATGGTTTTGAATCCACTGGGTGTACCGTCCCGTATGAACGTGGGGCAGATTCTGGAAATTCATCTGGGTCGGGCCGCCAAAGGATTGGGCGACCAGATCAATAATATGATTGAAGAAAGCAAAGCCGCTGAATTGCGCAAAAAGTTCAAAAGCGTCTTTGCCAAATCCCCGGTTGCCAAGCAGGTGGACAAAGCGGATGACGACACCATCATGGCCATGGCCGACAATTACAAGAACGGCGTGTTTATGGCCACGCCGGTGTTTGATGGCGCCAAAGAGGAAGAGATCAAGGAACTCTTGAAGGAAGCCGGCCTCGAGGCCAGCGGCCAGGCGACCCTGTTTGACGGGCATACCGGCGAACCTTTCAAAGAAAAAGTCACCGTCGGCACCATGTACATGCTCAAACTGCATCACTTGGTGGACGACAAGATCCATGCGCGATCCATTGGGCCCTATTCTCTGGTTACCCAGCAGCCCTTGGGCGGTAAAGCCCAATTCGGAGGCCAGCGTCTGGGTGAGATGGAAGTCTGGGCCATGGAAGCCTATGGCGCCGCCCATGCACTGCAGGAGTTCTTGACGGTTAAGTCCGATGACATGGCCGGCCGAACCCGCATGTATGAAAAAATCGTCAAGGGACAAAACGTTCTGGAACCCGGACTGCCGGAGTCTTTTAAGGTGTTGACCAAGGAGCTCCAGGCCCTGGGTTTGGATGTCAATCTCTTGGAACGGCCCAAGGGCGGCAAGTAATCTAAGAAAGTGAGGCCATCGGCCGCTGAATTCGTGGCGATGACCTTTTTCATTCATTTCCTAACGATAAGGAAATAGTTATGGAAACATTATATGATTTTTTCGCAAAACCGACCGATCCACGCCTCTATCAAGGCGTTCGGATTGCCCTAGCTTCACCCGAACAAATCAGGCAATGGTCTCATGGCGAGATCAAAAAGCCTGAAACCATCAACTACCGGACCTTTAAGCCTGAGCGCGATGGTCTGTTCTGTGCAAAAATCTTTGGCCCGACCAAAGACTACGAGTGTAATTGCGGTAAATATAAGCGTATGAAACATCGCGGCGTCATCTGCGAAAAGTGTGGCGTCGAGGTCATTCAATCCAAAGTTCGCCGTGAGCGTATGGGCCATATTGAATTGGCCACGCCCGTATCCCATATTTGGTTTTTAAAAAGCCTTCCGAGCAAGTTGGGCAACCTTCTGGATTTGACCTTGAAAGGCGTCGAGAAAGTCCTCTACTTTGACTCCTATATCGTTATCGATCCCAAAGAGACGGCCCTGACCAAATGCCAACTGCTGAGCGAAGAGAAATACCGCGAGGCCATGGAAGAGTATGACGGCCAATTTGAGGCCGGCATCGGCGCCGAAGCCGTCAAAAAGCTGTTGGAAAATCTTGATCTGGAAGTACTATACGGAGAGCTCAGAGAAGAGGTTCGTGCCACTAAATCAGTGGCCAAACGGCAGAAGTTGTCCAAGCGGCTGCGCATTGTCGACGCCTTTCGCCGCAGTGGACTGGATCCCACATGGATGATCATGGACGTCATCCCGGTCCTGCCCCCGGATCTGCGTCCGCTGGTGCCCCTGGAGGGCGGGCGTTTCGCCACCTCGGATTTGAACGATCTCTATCGTCGGGTGATCAACCGCAACAACCGCCTGAAACGGCTTGTGGATCTCAAAGCCCCCGACATCATCGTGCGCAACGAAAAACGCATGCTTCAAGAGTCGGTGGACGTGCTCTTCGATAACGGTCGTCACGGCCGGGTGATCACCGGTACCAACAAGCGTCCCTTGAAGTCTTTGAGTGACACCCTCAAGGGTAAGCAGGGACGTTTCCGCCAAAACCTTCTGGGTAAACGTGTGGATTACTCGGGTCGTACCGTCATCACCGTCGGGCCCAACCTGCGCCTTCATCAGTGCGGCCTGCCCAAAAAGATGGCCCTGGAGTTATTTAAACCCTTTGTTTACTACCGATTGGAGCAGAAGGGACTGGTCTCCACCGTTAAAAGTGCCAAGAAAATGGTCGAGCGCGAAGTTCCTGAAGTCTGGGATACCCTGGATGAAGTGGTCAAGGAGTACCCCGTGATGCTCAACCGGGCGCCGACCCTGCATCGCTTGGGTATTCAAGCATTTGAGCCGACCTTGATCGAGGGCAAGGCCATCCAACTGCATCCCCTGGTCTGTACGGCATTTAATGCCGACTTTGACGGGGACCAGATGGCCGTACATGTTCCCCTATCGGTGGAATCCCAAATCGAGGCCCGCGCCTTGATGCTCTCCTCCAACAACATTCTGTCCCCGGCCAACGGCAGCCCCATCATCGTACCGAGCCAGGATATCGTACTGGGCACCTATTACATGACCCGCGACATCGACGGCTGTAAGGGCGAGGGCAAGATATTCGCCAACACCCAGGAAGTCCGTATGGCGTACGATTCCCGGGAAGTGGACCTGCATGCCAAAATCCAGATAAGGATCAATGGGCAGCGCAACCAGACCACCGTTGGTCGGGTATTGCTCTGGGAGATCATGCCCAAAGACAACCTGATGGCCATGCGGCACTTACGGGTCACAGATGCTGAGCTTGCTGAGACCATCTCAAACAAGCTCAGCAGCGGTGAAGATTTTATCGAGCTGGTCAGGGCCCATTCCGAGAGCGCCGACAGGGAAGAAGACGGTTACATCGGTCTGTTGCGCAATGATGAATTCCAGCGGGTATTCGATGCTCAGGAGGCTGACGCCGACCTGGTGTTCGCACTGGATGAAGACGATGTGAGCCCCATTATCAACATGGGAAACAACTACCATTTCTTCCAAATTGTCGAGAAACGACCGGCCATGCCGTTTGAGGCCGTGAACAAGGTCTTGGACAAAGGGGCCTTGCGTGAGCTGGTGGATTTCGCATACCGGAACCTGGGATCCAAAGCCACCGTCATTCTCTCCGACCGTCTGAAAGATACCGGGTATAAATATTCCACCAAGGGCGGCCTGTCCATCTCCATCAACGACATGATTATCCCGGATGCCAAGTGGGATCTGCTCAAACAGGCTGAAGCGCAGGTGACCGAAATCGGACGCCAATACACCGAAGGCCTCATCACACAAGGTGAGAAATACAATAAAGTGGTGGATATCTGGGCAAAGGCCACCGACGATGTGGCCAACGAGATGATGGATGCCATGAAAAATGCCCCTGTCTATGACGATAAGGGCAAACCTGTCATAGGAGACGACGGCAAGCCGGTTCTCTCGGTGAGCTTGAACCCCATTTATATGATGGCCGACTCAGGCGCCCGCGGCAGCAAGGACCAGATGCGCCAGTTGGCCGGAATGCGCGGCCTGATGGCCAAACCTTCGGGTGAGATTATTGAAACTCCCATTCAGGCCAACTTCCGTGAAGGGCTGTCGGTGTTGCAGTACTTTATCTCGACCCATGGTGCCCGCAAAGGTCTGGCCGATACAGCGCTTAAAACAGCCAACTCCGGTTACCTGACCCGCCGTTTGGCGGATGTCGCACAGGATTGCACCATCACCGAAAAGGATTGCGGGACCATGATGGGGGTTGAGGTTGAGCCCCTGATGGAAGGCGGTGAAGTCATCCAGCGTCTGGGCGAGCGTATATTGGGACGTGTGACGGTAGACGACGTTCTGGACCCCTTTACCGATGAGGTTGTTGTACCGGCCGGAGTCGAGATCGAAGAGAAAACGGTAAAAATCATCGAAGATGCCGGTATAACTCACATGAAGATTCGGAGTGTACTGACCTGCCAGACCAAACATGGTGTGTGCGCCAAGTGCTATGGCCGTGATTTGTCCCATGGACATCGGGTCGAAATCGGCCAGGCCGTCGGTATTCTGGCGGCGCAGTCCATCGGGGAGCCCGGAACACAGCTGACCATGCGGACCTTCCACATTGGTGGTACCGCCAGCCGGCGTGTGGAGCAGGCCGATATTCGTGCCCGTACCGCCGGGAAGGTCAAATTTGTCGATATTCAACTGGTGACCAACGCCGAAGGCAAGACCGTGGTCATGAACCGACGCGGTGGTGAATTTGCCATCGTGGGCAACACCGGTCGAGAGCGTGAGCGTTTTCCGGTGATCTATGGCGCCCACATCGTCGTTGAGGAAGGCCAATCCGTGGAGCCGGGCGACCTGCTGGCCACGTGGGATCCGTTCACCACCCCCATCATCACCGAGGTCAGCGGTACGGTGAAATTCGGTGACCTGGTACCGGGTAAAACCATGCAGGAAAAGGTGGATGCCGTAACAGGAAAGTCGAGCCGCACCGTTATTGAATCCAAAACCGGTGAAGAGCGACCGAGGATATCGATCAAAGGAGCCGACGGCAAGACTGCCAAATTGACTGGCGGCAGCGGCATGGCCCGGTATATTCTGCCTGTGGAGGCCATTTTAATGGTTGAAGAGGGAGACGAGGTTCGCGCCGGTGACGTGGTGGCCAAACTGCCCAGGGCGACAACCAAGACCAAGGATATCACCGGTGGTCTACCCAGGGTGGCTGAGCTGTTTGAAGTTCGCAAGCCTAAGGAAACAGCCGTACTCAGTGAGATCGAAGGGTATGTGAATATCGCCAAATCCACGAAAAAGGGTAAACAAAAGGTGACCATCACACCGGTGGATGTAGGGGATAAGAAAGAGTATCTGATTCCGCGCGGCAAACATATCAATGTCTATGAAGGGGACTATGTAAAGGCTGGTGAACCCCTGGTGGGCGGCGCGGCTGTACCCCAGGACATCTTGAGAATCAAAGGCGAGGTGGCCTTGGCGCGCTATCTGGTGGATGAGGTCCAAGAAGTTTATCGACTCCAGGGTGTGCGGATCAATGACAAACACATCGAGGTGATCGTACGGCAGATGATGCGCCGGGTGAAAATCATCGATGTGGGCGACACCGATTTTATCGTGGAGGAGCAGGTCGACCGCATCGCCTTTAAAGATGCCAATGACCTCATTATTGCCAACGGCGGCAAACCGGCTACGGCTGAACCCCTGATCCTGGGTATTACCAAGGCTTCGCTGAGTACGGATAGCTTTATTTCCGCAGCCTCCTTCCAGGAGACCACCAAAGTGTTGACAGACGCATCCATTTCCGGCGCCGAAGATTATCTGCGGGGCCTGAAAGAGAATGTCATCATGGGACGCCTGATCCCGGCTGGTACCGGTTTAAGTGATTTTCTGGGCATCACTGTCACCAACAGCGAGTCGGCTACCCAATGATCTGATTTAACGGATCCAATACCGCAGGTTCCCGACACAGAGAGCTTGCAAGGGTCGGGTATGCCGCAAGGTAATAAAAAAACGCGGTTGTTGATTAAAATTACTTGACAATAAACAGGTACCTATATACAAAAACGATTTTTGCGAAGACGCATTTTTGCGCGATGAAAATAATATCGATACGAGGATAAAATGCCGACGATCAACCAACTTGTGAAAAAGGGCCGTAAGCGGATCAAGAAAAAAACCAACACGCCGGCCTTGAAAGGGGCTCCCCAAAAACGCGGGGTTTGCACCCGGGTCTACACTTCGACACCGAAAAAGCCCAACTCAGCCTTGCGTAAAGTTGCCCGTGTAAGGTTGACCACTGGCATTGAAGTGACAGCTTATATACCGGGGATCGGTCATAACCTTCAAGAGCACTCCGTTGTTCTGGTACGGGGCGGCCGTGTAAAAGATTTGCCTGGTGTGCGCTATCATATCGTGCGTGGCACTTTGGATACATTGGGAGTTGAGGATCGTAGACAGGGACGCTCAAAATACGGCGCCAAACGTCCCAAGTAAAATTGCGCTCGAGCGAAAACCGATTTAACAACCAAAAGATGGTGTAGCAAATGCCGAGAAGAAGAGAAGTTCCAAAGCGCGTCATCATTCCGGACGCAAAGTATAACAGCAAAATGGTGGCTAAGTTCATCGCTTCAATCATGCGCGATGGTAAGAAAAGCGTTGCAGAAGCTATTTTCTACAATGCCTTTGACGTCATTGAGGACAAAACAAAGAATCAGCCGTTGAAGGTCTTCGAACAGGCCATGGACAATGTGCGTCCGATGATCGAGGTTAAGTCCCGGCGTGTCGGTGGTTCGACATACCAGGTTCCCACTGAGATTCGGCCTTCACGCAGAACGGCTTTGGCCATGCGCTGGTTGATCGGTTATGCCCGCAACCGCAGCGAGCGGGGATTCGCCAATAAACTGGCCGGAGAATTAATGGACGCCGCCAATCAACGCGGGGGCGCTGTGAAGAAGAAGGAAGACACCCACAAGATGGCGGATGCGAATAAAGCATTTGCGCATTACCGCTGGTAAAAAGGAATTATATCGACTTCACAATAGGTTTTAAATATTGACATCACGTTGGGCCCCGCCGGGGCTAATTATTTAAAACCTATTATTTTGTCTAATCGATAGTCCGCATCACGGGAGGACGAGATGGCTAAAGAAAAATTTGAGAGAACAAAGCCGCATGTCAATGTAGGTACCATCGGTCACATCGATCA
>JAAUYD010042785.1_pt1 | contig 14039 bp, 9 predicted proteins | sample 7278101 | NCBI WGS metagenome assembly JAAUYD01 (sample SAMN14350128, study PRJNA611818) | marine sediment metagenome | isolation source: surface marine sediment (0.6m) | place: French Polynesia: Moorea | collected 2018-08
ATGGTCTTATCGCTGCTGACCTTTCTATCGACCTCGATCGGCGGCTATCTCTACTACCACAACCTCAAGGAGTCGGCCCTGCTGGAGGCCGAACAGCAGGCCGAGGTCCGGGTGGAGATGCTGCGCATCAATCTCAGTGCCAAGATCTCGGAAAATATCCGACCGGCACGGGTTTTGGCCGGCATTCCGGAAATTGTGCACGCCCTGCAAAACCCCAGACCGGCACCGCTTGGCCATGCCAACCAGGTTCTGGACCATTTCAATCAGAATCTGGAAGCCGATGTCTGCTACCTCATGGACCACAGCGGCCTGACGGTCGCCTCGAGCAATCGCGACGACCGGGACAGCTTCGTCGGTCACAATTTCGACTTCCGTCCCTATTTCACCAGGGCCATGCAGCATGCCCCCGCAACATACCTGGCCTTGGGGACCACTTCCGGGATTCGCGGCGTTTACAGCAGCTGCCCGGTGTACGGGACCGACCAAACCATTCCGCTGGGCGTCGTCGTGGTCAAGGCCCCCATCGAACGGATCGAGGAAGAGCTCGGTCTGGGCCCCGAAGACATCATTCTGGTCACCAACCCCCTGGGGGTCATCTTCATCTCCAACCGGTCGGAATGGCGCTATCAGCTGCTCTGGGATCTATCCCGGGAGGAAATCGCAGGCATTGCCCGCTCGCGGCAGTTCGGCGAAGGCCCCTGGCGCTGGACCGGGCTGAAACTGCGTGACGACCGCTACGTCCTGGATCACAAGGGCCGGCGTTATCTCATGAACCGCACCCGGATCGATAACTACCCCGGATGGGACATTATCCATCTGCGCAGTCTGGATGCCATTGCCAAGGTGGTGTCCGAACCGCTGATCCGCATTACCGGTCCGGTGGTCTTCACGGCCAGCATCCTGATCGGGTTTTCCGTTTTTTTCCTTTACCAGAAGGCCAGCCAGGAAATCGTCAAACGCAAGGAGGTCCAAAAAGCGCTGGGCGACAGCGAGCGGCGCTACCGCTCCCTCTACAATCACACCCCGGCCATGCTGCATTCCATCGACAGCAGCGGTCATCTGGTCAGCGTCAGCGACTTCTGGCTCGAGGCGCTGGGGTATCGCCGCAACGAAGTGATCGGCCGCCAGCTGACCGATTTTCTGACCGAAAGCTCCCGCCTTTACGCCGAGCAATCGGTGATCCCGGATTTTTTCCGCACCGGCATCTGCCAGGACATTCCCTACCAGTTTCGCAGGGCCAACGGGGAAGTCATCGACGTCCTGCTCTCGGCGGTGGCCGAACGTGACGAGACCGGCAAGCCGGTGCGCTCGCTGGCCGTCTCGATCGACGTCACCGCGCGCAACCGGGCGGAGCGCGCGCTGCAGCTGGCCCAGGAGGAGCTGGGCCGCTACACCCGGGGGCTCGAGAAGCAGGTCCAGGAGCGCACGCGCGAAATCACGGGCATTCTGCGCTACACCCCCGACGTCGTTTCGATCAAGGATCGCGACGGCCGCTACACCCTGATCAACACCCGCTTCGAGGCCATCCTGGGCCGATCGAATGACGAAGTCCGCGGGCTGACCGACACCGATCTTTTTCCGCCGGCGGTGGCTCGCCAGTTCCGGGAAAACGATCTCAAGGTGGTACGCGAAAGACGCTCGTTCCAGTTCGAAGAGCCGATGCCCCATCCCGATGGCACCATTCACGATTACCTCTCGGTCAAGTTCCCCTTTTACGGCGAGGACGGCGAGGCCAGCGGGGTATGTGAAATATCCACCGACATCACCGAGGTCAAAAAGGCCCAGAACCAGCTGCGGCGGCTGTCGGCCAGCATCATGGCCGGTCAGGAAAAGGAGCGGGCGGCCATTGCCCGCGAGCTGCACGACGAGTTGGGTCAGGTGCTGACGGCCCTGCGCATGGATTCGGTCTGGATGGCCAAGCGGCTCGAAGATCGAGATCCTGCCGCTGCCCGTCGCGCCCACGACATGTGTCGCCTGATCGACAAAAATATCGAGGACGTCCGGGGGATGGCCATCCGTCTGCGTCCCGGCGTTCTAGACGATCTGGGCCTGGTGGCGGCCCTGGAATGGTACACCACAGATATCGAGCGCCGATCGGAAATTGTTTGCGCTTTCGAACACGCTGCCATGCCCGTCATTAACGAGGCGGTGGCCACGGCGGCGTACCGCATTGCCCAGGAGGCCCTGACCAACACGGTACGCCATGCCCGGGCGAGTAAGGCCTCGGTGGGGCTGCATGCCGAGAGAGAGCACCTCATCCTAAGGGTCAGGGATAATGGGCGAGGCTTCGACCCCCATGGTGCGTCCGCGTCCGAGGGGATCGGGTTGGCCGGAATGAAAGAGCGCGCCAACCTTGTGGGAGGTCGCTTACGGGTCTGGTCGGCTCATGGACAGGGCACTGATATTCGATTGGAGGTCCCTCTGATGGATACAGGAAGGAACCCGACATGATCAAAGTTCTGCTGGCGGATGATCACAGTATCGTCCGGGAGGGATTGCGCCGTATCGTCGAGGAGAGCGCTGACATGGAAGTCGTTGCCGAGGCCGCCGACGGACGAGACGCCATCCGGCAGGTCGAAACCGCTGCGCCCGACGTGGCCGTAGTGGACATATCCATGCCCGGTTTCGATGGCCTGGAGGTGATCACACGCCTCAAAGGGTCCCACCCAGAGCTGCCCGTGCTCATCCTGACCATGCACGAGGAAGCCCAGTACATCGTGCGCGCCATCGAAGCCGGCGCCATGGGCTATCTGACCAAGCAGTCCGCACCGGAACAGCTGGTCGAGGCCATCCGTAAAGTCTTGAAGGGCCATCGCTTTATCACCGACGAAGCCGCCGAGCTGCTGGCGCTGCGCATTGCCCGCGGCACCCACAAGCAAACGCCCCTGGACAGCCTTTCGATGCGCGAGCTGCAGGTCCTGCGACGTCTGGCCATGGGTTATACCAACCGGGAAATTGCATCCGCCTACGGCATTAGCATCAAAACCGTCGACACCTACCGCTTCCGTTTGCTTAAAAAACTTAATCTTCGCAACAATGCCCAATTATCGCGGTTTGCCATCCAGAATCAATTGATCCAAACTTAAATTCATATTCCCACTCCCCCTTTGTAAGAAAATTTCTGACATCAAAATCAGAAATAGTCCCATTGACAATTTCCTTCAGCTCTATAATCTGGGACGCGCGCAATGAGGCTTCAATTTGGCCGCATCATTGCTGGCAGGAAAGGGGGTGGTTTACGGCGGTGTAATAATAATGAACATCGAAACCTGATTTAAAGAACGTGAACCTACGATCTGTTAATCAACTTTTGCCGAGGAGGAGCTTCATGAAATCAAGAAATGTTACGCTGATAGCTGTAATGGTCGCGTTTTTCGCCATAGCGTTTTGTTTTTCGACCAGTGCTTCCGCCAAACTGTACGTTTTCGGCGGCGGACCGGCCGGGGGGACCTTTCAGGTCGTGGCCAATGGAATCCAAGTCTATAGTCCCGTCAAAGCTCTGGCTGGGGAGGGTGTAACCGTCAAGGCCCAAACATCGGCCGGTTCTGTGGAAAACCTGCGCAAAACCGATGCGGGTCGGCAGCAGTTCAGCACCGTTTATTCGGGCCACGTCTGGCTCGGCCGCAACGGAAAAATGAAAAACGATACCAAAAAATATGAAAACGTCATGGCGGTGGCCTGGCTGTACGGTGCGCCGGCCCAACTGGTGGTTCGCGCGGACAGTGGCATCAAAAGCGTCAAGGACCTGGCCGGCAAAAAGGTGGGGGTCGGCAACGCCGGTTCCGGCGCCTTTGCCAACTGCGAGCTCTTTTTCACGCACATGGGGGTCTGGGACAAGATCGAACGCAACGCCATGGGCTACAATGACGCCGCGGCAGCATTCGGCAACCGCCAGCTTGACGCCTTCTGGCTGTTTACCGCCTTTCCCAGCGGTGCGGTCATCATGGCGGCCCAGACCAACGACATCGCCTTGCTGCCCTTGGCAGAAGATGCCGAAAATTCCGGATTTTTCAAAAAATACCCCTATTTCGGCAAACTGGCCGTTCCGGCCGGCACCTACCGGGGTGTCGACTATGATTCACCTTCCTTCCAGGACAGTGCCCTGTGGGTGGCCAACGCCGATGTGCCGGCGGACGTGGTCTACAAGCTGCTGAGCGCGATCTACACGGACGAGGGGCTGAAACACATGGTCGGCCAGAAAAAGACGTTTAAAAACATGAGCCTTGAAACCGGCGCCACCAACATTGTCACGCCCTTCCATCCCGGCGCCGAAAAATTCTGGAAAGAAAAGGGCATGCTGAAATAAACGCCTTACCCACCCCGGTTTCATCACCTGCGGTGATTAAACCTTGAATAACTGCGTGGGATATGGGCAATCAACCCATGTCCCACGCCCATCTGTTCCAGATCATTTAGGTTTTTCTAAGGTGTGCTATGGTGGGTATCGCACCGGATTTCGTGCGTCGATTCGGCTGGCCGTGACCGTCAGCGGTATTTGTTTCAGGCGCCGGCTCTTGACAATCACCTTCACGCTATCGGACACAGGACCAAGAGGCCTTCAAAAGGTCGAACCGGCCAAGGCGTCGTAATGCCTGAATCGTCAACGGAAGCGCAGGGGGAGTAAAAAAGTGTACGCGAAACTCAATAACGTAGAAAAAATCGTATTCGACATCCTTGCCGTATTCCTGGTCCTTTTTTACTCCTATTCGGCCGTTTTGCAACCGGCCTCGACCCAGTTCCACCGGGGCATTTATGTGATCATCACCTACGTGTTGATCTTTTTGACCTATAAATCCAACAAGACTTTTTTCAGGGTCATTGACTACATTCTGATCATGTTGTCGGTTTTTTCCATTGGCTACTGGATTCTTAATTTCGAAGCCATCAACTACCGAACCGGCGCCGAAACCCCCTTTGACAAGGCCGTAGCGGTCATTGGTGTGCTCATCGGTATCGAATTGGCCCGTCGGGTGGTCGGAACGGTGTTCGTCATCATGGGGACGGTGCTGCTGCTTTACGGGGTCTACGGCGCTTACATGCCCGATCTGGTCGCCCATGCCGGTGACAGCTTTCCGGGCTTGTGCACCAGCATTTTTTACAAAAGCGACGGTGTCTTCGGTATCATGGCCAACGTCCTGGCCACATACGTGATCTTATTTGTGCTCTTTGGCGCATTTCTGGAAAGCAGCGGCGCACAGCGATTTTTTATTGATTTTCCCTTGGCGGCCGTCGGTCACAGGGTCGGCGGGCCGGCCAAGGTCTCGGTCATCGCCAGCGGCCTGTTCGGCTCCATTTCGGGCAGCGCCATCGCCAACACCGTGTCCACCGGTGCATTTACCATACCGATGATGAAAAAAGCCGGTTTCAGGCCCCATATCGCCGGGGGTATCGAGCCGGCGGCCTCGATCTCGGGGATGTTCATGCCGCCGATCATGGGTGCTGGCGGCTTTATCATGGCGGAATTAACCGGGGAGCCCTATTCCCGAATCATGCTGGTGGCGATTTTTCCGGCCCTGATGTACGTGTTCAGCGTGTTCGTCATGGTGCATTATGAAGCCAAAATGCACAATATCGTCGGCGAAAGAAGCGAACACAGCGCCATGGTGATTCTCAAGGAGCAATGGCTGTACATCGCGCCGCTGGTGGTGATTACCATTTTAATGCTGTACGGGTTTTCTCCCGGCTATTCGGCGATTATCGGCCTGGCCACCTGCGTTGCGGTCAGCCACAAGTCAATGGACACCAAAATCGATCTTGCCATGGTCTGGATCATGGCCTTGATTCTGATCGGCAGTTGGCTGGCACCGCTCATCCCGGACACCATGAGCCCGGCCACCGCGCAGAAATTGAGATCGTTTCTGACGGGCAACGGCATCCTGGTGCTGGGTATCATTGTATCGGTGGCGATCGCTTTTTTTCGCCATCGGCGAGGCGTTCAGGTCAAATCCGAGTTGATCCGATTCGTCGAGGCCTCGCGCAAAGGCGCTGAAAGCAGTTTGAAAATCGGCGCCACCGTCGGCGTTATCGGCATCATTATCGGCGTATTGACCTACTCCGGGCTCATGCTCACGTTCGCCGACATCATCATTCAAATGGCGGCCGGTCGGCTGTGGTTGACCATTTTGCTGATCGCTCTGGCCTCGCTGATTCTGGGGATGGGGGTTCCGGTGACGGCCGCCTATCTGATTACGGCCGTGGTGGCGGTGCCGGCTCTGATTCATTTGGGGGTCAACGAAATCGCCGCCCACATGATCGTCTACTGGCTCTCCCAGGACTCCAACATCACCCCGCCGGTGTGCATTGCGGCCTTTGCCGGGGCCACCATCGCCAAAGCCAACATGTGGCGCACGGCCTTCGCCTCTTTCAAATTTGCCAAATTCCTGTATCTGGGGCCGTTTCTGTTCGGCTACGTGCCGGGCTTCTCCCTGAACGGCAGCGGCCGGGACATTGCGATTACCTTCGTGCTGATTGCTTTTGGCACCTATATTTACGCCTACCTGCTGAGCGGTATCTGGGTGAAGCAGATCCGCAACCTGTTCGGCAAAAAGACGGCCGCCACGGCCGAATAACCTCAACGCGGAGCTGATACGACATCATGAACACGACCATCCCCACGGTGGAAATCAAACGCATTCTCTACGCCACCGATCTGTCCGAAAATGCCCGCTACGCAATGGCCTACGCCGTCAGCCTGGCCAACACCTACTGCGCCCAGATCGTCATCCTGCATGTGATCGACGAGACCCCCGACTATGTCGACGCCGGCGTCGAGGGTTATATCGGTGCGGACGAGTGGGAGGCCATCAAGAAGCGCAACCTGGATGAAACCCGGAAGACCCTGACCGGTAAGAAACGCGGCAACCGCATGGTGCGCGAGGTGCTGGAACGTTTCTGCCAGAACCTGCGCCCGGGTACCAACGACCACGAGGTCGCCATGGACGAAACCGTCATCAAGATGGGCAACCCGGTGGCCCAGATTTTGGAAACGGCCGAGGAGAAAAACTGCGACCTGATCGTCATGGGCACCCACGGCCGCGGCGCCCTTGTGGACACCATGATGGGCAGCACCACCAACCGGGTCAGCCGAAGATCCCGCATACCCGTGCTTTCGGTCAGGCTTCCGGACAAGAAATAAGATCGTTTACCGGTCACCACCCCGCCCGGTAGCGTTAACCCACGGGACCGGGCACCTCCATCGCCATGCGTCACAAAGCCATCGGCCGCCATCCTCACTGGATGTGCGGCCGATGGCGTTTGTTTAGAACGGCCTGCGCGTGCGCGCTTCGACCGCCCGCCGCCCGTTCAACTGTCAATGGTAAACTTTGCCCCTCCAGAAGGGGTAGATTTTGGTTCAGGCCAAGGCCGCAGTGCTTTTGAAACCGCAGGCGTAGCTCAGGCTACGTCGAGGATTTCGAAAGCGCGAGAACGCCGGCCTGGGCCAAAAGATGCCCTTTCTGGTTGGGCACTCACATGCCGGCCTTGAAGAAGTCCTCCGGATCGGCGATCGTATCCGGTGGTTTGGTGTATTCGGTGGGCTCGGTGCCTTCCTTGAAACATTCGAAAATGGTATCGGTGGATTCCGGGATGGGGAGCAGACCCGTTTCCGCGTCGATGCGGGAGAAGACGATGCCGTCGGGGACCTCGAACGCCTTGACCGGCTTGGCGGCGATCGCTTTCTGCATGAAGGCCAGCCAGATCGGGCTTGCGGCCCGCGATCCGGTTTCTCCGCGACCCATCGAAGCCTCTTCGTCCATGCCAACCCAGACCCCGGTAATATAGTCCGGCGTGTACCCCACGAACCAGGCATCATAAAGGTTGTTGGTGGTGCCTGTCTTGCCGGCCACGGGGCGGTTCAGGGCCTTGACCCGCTGGCCGGTACCCTCTTTGACCACGCTCTCCAGCATGCTGTTCATGATGAACGCGGTGGTGTTTTCGATGACCTTCTCCTTTTCCGAACGGGCCTCTTCCAGGACATTGCCGTCGCGGTCCTCGATACGGGTGACAAAAATCGGCTTGACCCGGTAGCCATTATTGACGAACACCGAGTAGGCGTTGACGATCTCAAGAAGCGAGACGCCGGAAGAGCCTAAAGCGATGGATAGATCCCGGTTGAGGTGGGAATGGATCCCCAGTTTGCGGCTGTAGTCGATGGCGTAATCGATGCCGATGTCCTTGAGCAGTTTGACCGTGACCACGTTGCGGGATTTGGCCAGTGCTTCGCGCAACCGGGTGGGACCGTAAAATTTCTCCTTGTAATTCCTCGGCTTCCAGGTGAAGTCCCGCTCGGTGTCCTCGAACACGATGGGTGAGTCGAGAATGATCGAGGCCGGCGTATACCCCTTGTCGATGGCCGCGGCGTAGATGAGCGGCTTGAAGGCCGAGCCTGGCTGACGCCGCGACTGAAAGGCACGGTTGAACTGGCTTTCCTCGAAGCTGCGCCCGCCGATCATGGCTTTCACGAACCCGGTTTCGGCCTCGAAGCACAATAGAGCAGACTGGGCCACCGGTGTCTGCTCGAGGGATAGCGGCCAGGGCTCTCCCGGTTGCTCCGGCGCGGCCTTGAGACGCACCTGGATCACGTCCCCGACCCGCAGGACATTGCCCGGCCGCTTCACCTTGGCGGCCCAGTAGACCACGTCCGGATCGGGCTTGCGGGCCCAGTCCATATCTTCCAGGGCCAGCAGGCCTTCAGCCGCGCCCAGGTCGGCCTTGACCACCAGGGCCCGGTTGTCCACGGCGGTGACCAACCCTTTGAGCTCCACACCGGTTTCCAGCCTGTCCGCCTGGTCCACGGTCAGCGTTTTCAGATAGTCCTCGCGGTCCACCTCCGGAATGTTCGTCAGCGGCCCCCGGTATCCCTGGCGCTTGTCGAGCTCATGCAGCCCCTTGACGATCTCCTCGCGGGCGGCGTGCTGCATGGCGAGATTGACGGCCGTAAAAATCTTGAGGCCTTCACGGTTGATGGCGTCGGCGCCGTATTTCTGTTCGATGTAGCGGCGGACATGCTCGGTGTAGAAAGGGGCCTTTTCGGCAAACCAGTTGCGGCGCGGTTTGATGTCCCAGGGCGCACTGCGCGCTTCCTCGGCCTGCTCCGCCGTGATGAATCCCTCCTCCTGCATGCGGTTCAGCACGTAGTGCTGGCGCTTGCGGGCGCGTTCCGGATGGCGGTAGGGCGAGTAGCGGCTGGGCGCCTGGGGCAGACCGGCCAGAATGGCGCATTCGGCCAGATTCAAATCTTCAACCGATTTATCGAAGTAGTTCTCGGCCGCCGCCTCGACCCCGTAAGCCCCGTGCCCCAGGTAGATCTGGTTTAAATAAAGATAGAGTACATCCTGCTTGCTGAAGGTCTTGGTGATCCGATAGGCCAGGATGGCCTCCTTGAGTTTGCGCTTGTAGCTGCGCTCCGGGGTCAGGAAAAAGGATTTGGTGACCTGCTGGGTGATGGTGCTGCCGCCCTGGACGATCTCGCCGGCTTCGATATTTTTGAAAAATGCCCTCACAATACTGACAAGATCAATGCCCCGGTGTTCGTAGAAACGCGAATCTTCCGCCGCCAGGAAGGCTTCCACGAGCATGTCGGGCATGGCTTCCAAGGGCAGGACGATGCGGCGCTCTTCGTAGAACTCGGCGATTTTCTCTCCGTCATCGGCATAGACCACCGAAACGGTAGACGGCCGGTAGTCCGCCAGGCTCGTAATCTTGGGAAGCTGCCGGGAAATGTGCAGAAAGAACCCTGCAGCGGTCAGACCGCCGGCCACCAGCACTAGGAGAGTGATGCCCGCAAACCAGCGCACCAGGCGCCGTCGCCATGATCCCGGTGATTTGCGGGCCCGCTTTTTGACAATCTTCTTGTTTTGGTTTGATTCCGCCATCGATTCGTTCTTCGTACGCTTTAAGGCGCCCGGTGCCTGGGCCGGCCTTAACTTAGCGTGTTGTCCGTCGCCCTCGTGGAAGGCACAAACGCGTGTCCAACCGGAGACGGTCGGTTGTGGTTGAGGCCAAGGCCGCGGCACAATTGACAATGTCGGACGCCGTCGTGCTGCACGGTGAATGATCAAAGCGCGCGAACGCCGGCCGCAGCCGTCGATACCGTCATGAATGGGCTTAAACTATCAGATGCCTTTCCAATTGGCAAGAAAGGCCACCATAAATCGTTTGACAATATATAATGATGCCGATAACGTAACAAATTTTATGTCGTCGCTGTCTCCTGGACCGGAGAGCCTTGATTTGGTCTGGGATTCATCGCCTCGATTCATAAGCCGAGAGGATCGCCATGTTCGATCTCGAATTTGAAAAAATGGGGGGGCTGGTACCGGCCATCGTTCAGGATGACGCCAGCGGCGACGTGCTGATGCTGGCCTATATGAACGCCGAGGCCCTGACGGCCACCCTGGAGAGCGGGGAAGCCACCTTTTTCAGCCGCAGCCGCCAGGAATTATGGATCAAGGGCAAGACGTCCGGTCATGTCCAGCGTGTCCGCTCCGTCCACATCGACTGCGACGGGGACGCCATCCTGGTGCGGGTCGAACAGGTTGGCGGCGCCGCCTGTCACACCGGCTACCGCAGCTGCTTCCACCGGCGCGTCGAAGGCCAGACCCTCATCATTGAAGACGAACCCGTATTCGATCCCAAGGAGGTTTACAAGAAGTAATGTCCACCAATTTGAAACTGGGAATCCCCAAGGGCAGTCTGCAGGATGCCACGATTGCGTTGTTCAAGCGCTCGGGATGGAAAATCAACGTCAACGGCCGAAGTTATTTTCCCGAAATCAACGACCCCACCATCGACTGTGCCATCTGCCGGGCCCAGGAGATGTCGCGTTACGTGGAGAGCGGCACCCTGGATGCCGGATTGACCGGCAAGGACTGGATCGCCGAAAACAGCTCCGACATCCACGTGGTCTGCGACCTGGTCTATTCCAAGGTCAGCGCGCGCCCGGCCCGCTGGGTGCTGGCGGTTCCCTACGATTCGGACATCAAGAGCCTGGAGGATCTGCAGGGACGCAAGATCGCCACCGAGCTGGTGGCCTTCACCCGCCGCTATTTCCAGGAGCGCGGCATCGATGTGGATATCGAATTCTCGTGGGGCGCCACCGAAGCCAAAGTGGTTTCCAAGCTGGCCGACGCCGTCGTCGAGGTCACCGAGACCGAGAGCACCATCAAGGCCCACGGGCTGCGCATCATCCATGAACTGATGCAGACCAATACCCAGTTGATCGTCAACCACGCAGCCTGGCAGGATCGCGAGAAGCGCGCGAAGATCGAACAGATCGCCCTGCTGCTCAAAGGGGCACTCAAGGGCGATAAAATGGTGGGGCTCAAAATGAACGTGCCCCAGGGCCGCCTGGACGCCATCGTGGCCACACTCCCCAGCCTGAACGCGCCGACGGTGGCCCCGCTCTATCAGTCCGACTGGTTTTCGGTGGAAATCGTCGTGGGCGCCGACGTGGTGCGCGATCTGATCCCGAAGCTGCTCGATACCGGCGCCGAGGGCATCATTGAATATCCGCTCAACAAGGTGGTATAAACCGTATACATCCATTAAAGGCATCTTCCGGCACCGGCCGGCCTTCTCGTGTTGACAAAGCCTCGACGTCGCATTGCAACGCGTCGCTTCGCGCCGACGGCCACGCCGTCGGTGAAACAAACACGCGGGCTTTGACCGGAACCCCAATCGACCCTTTTCGGATGTATGCTTGCTATCGCCGGCCACCTTCCTCAGAAAACGGTTGTCGTGCCGGCCGCGCCGCTGAAAATCGGCACCGGCGGGACGACCGTTGAAAGGACCGCGTCATGGTCGCCAAACGCACCGAAGAGATCAGCTCCTTTATCGTGATGGACGTGCTCGAGAAGGCCTGCGAAATGGAGGCCGGCGGGCAGGACGTCATTCACCTCGAAGTGGGCGAGCCGGATTTCGACACACCGGCCTGCATCAAAGCGGCGGCCTGTGCGGCCATGGATCAGGGGCATACCCACTACTGCCACAGCCTGGGGCTGCCTGAACTGCGGCAGGCCATCAGCGACTACTACCGCCGGATCTACGCCGTCGACGTCGATCCCGATGGCGTTGTGATCACTCCCGGCACCTCACCGGCCATGTTCCTCCTTTTTGCGGCCCTGCTCGAACCCGGTGACGAGGTCATCATCTCGGACCCGCACTACGCCTGCTACCCCAACTTCATCAAATTCGTCCAGGGGCGGGTGGTGACGGTGCCCGTTTACGAGGAAGACGGATTCCAGTACCGCCCGGAGGCCATCCGGGACAAGATCACGGATCGCACCCGGGCCATTTTCGTCAATTCGCCCTCCAACCCCACCGGCAACCTGCTCGCGGCCGATCGGATGCAGGCCATCAGCGCGTTGGGCCCGGCCGTCGTCTCCGACGAAATCTATCACGGGCTGGTCTACGAGGGGCGCGAGCGCAGCGCCCTCGAGTTCACCGACCGGGCTTTCGTGCTCAACGGCTTTTCCAAACTCTTCGCCATGACCGGTTTCCGTCTGGGCTACCTGATCGCGCCGCCCGAATTCATCCGGCCGATTCAGAAAATGGTCCAGAATTTTTTCATTTCCACCAATGCGATGGTGCAGATGGCCGGTATCGCCGCCCTTACGGATCCCGCGGCCGAAGCCGACACCCAGCGCATGAAGCGCATCTACGACGAGCGCCGCCGCTTCATGATCCGCCGGCTGCGGGAGCTTGGCTTCGGCATCACGGTCGAACCCACCGGGGCGTTCTATGTTTTCGCCAATGCCAAGCATCTATCCAACGACTCCTATCGGCTGGCGTTCGACATTCTCGAAAAGGCCCGCGTGGGGGTCACACCGGGCATCGACTTCGGCGCCAACGCCGAGGGCTACCTGCGTTTTTCCTATGCCAATTCGCTGGACAACATCGCCGAGGGCATGGACCGGCTGGAACGCTATCTCGCCCGGCGGTGCTAACCCCGCGGCGGCATGCCAACGGATGAGGGCCCGGTCATGATGGTCAAATCGTCCGAATTCATCACCAGCGCGGTCAAACCGTCCCAATATCCGCCGGCGGATCTGCCCGAAATCGCCTTTGCCGGGCGCTCCAACGTGGGAAAATCCTCCCTGATCAACAAGCTCGTCAACCGCCGGCGCCTGGTCAAGACCAGCAGCACGCCGGGAAGGACCCAGCTGATCAATTTTTTCCTGATCAACCAGCGCTTTCGCTTCGTGGACCTTCCGGGCTACGGTTACGCCAAGGTGCCGAAGGCGGTGCGGCGCCAGTGGGGGGCCATGATCGAAACCTACCTCACCGGGCGCCCCTGTCTGCGCGGCCTGATCCTGATCGTGGACATCCGGCGCACGCCCGGGAGAGAGGAGGACGATCTGCTCCACTGGCTCGACCACCACGGCATCGCCTGCCGGGTGGTGGCCACCAAAGCCGACAAGCTCTCGCGCAACAAACAGATCCGCCCGCTGCGAAACATCGCGGCCCGCCTCGGCGTCGCGGGCGAAACGCTCGCACTGTTTTCGGCCAAGAGCGGCATGGGCCGGGACACGGTCTGGGACCAGATCGAAGCGATGCTGGAAATCAGGCCATGAGCGCAACCCCCACCCATGATTTCCAGGGGTTCCGCTCGGGCTTCGTCGCCATTCTGGGGGCTCCCAACGCCGGCAAATCGACTTTGCTCAACCGGATGCTGGGGGAGAAAATCGCCATCACCTCCCGCAAACCGCAGACCACACGCAACCGCATCCTAGGGGTGGTCCACCGCCCCAAAGCCCAACTGGTCTTTATCGATACGCCCGGGGTGCACCGCTCCAGGACGCCGCTCAATATCCGCATCGTCGACACGGCCCTGTCGGCCCTGACCGATGTGGACCTGGTCCTCATTCTGGCCGATGCCGAGCGCCCGGATCCGGCCTCTGAAACTTATCTCCTGCAGCGCCTCGAGGGCGCCGGCAAACCCCTCCTGCTGGCCCTCAACAAGACCGATCTCGTGCCCCGGAACGAGCTTCCGGCCCAGATCCAGGCCTGGTCGACGCGGGCTGCTTTCGAGGCCATCCTGA
>JAAUYD010125451.1_pt1 | contig 14037 bp, 9 predicted proteins | sample 7278101 | NCBI WGS metagenome assembly JAAUYD01 (sample SAMN14350128, study PRJNA611818) | marine sediment metagenome | isolation source: surface marine sediment (0.6m) | place: French Polynesia: Moorea | collected 2018-08
GATCCTGCGCCGAGCCCGGCGACACCGGGATAACCTCCGCGAACTTTCGGCCAAATACCGGCAGCTGTTCGTCAAGGAAAATCGAGTCTGTCTGACCCTGCCGGCCTGGTTGAGTTACGGTGCCGAAATACCCCATGTGCTGGTCATGTTTCGTGAACCGCGTGAAGTGGCAAAATCGCTGAAAGCCAGAAACAGGATTCCCTACTCCCTGTCCTATCGCCTGTGGTGTCGGCACTATCAATCTCTCCTGAAGGAGACCGAATCGATACCCCGAACCTTTGTCTGGTACAACCGCGTGATAGACGCTGAAGACGGCGAGGCGGAGACCCAGATCGTGCTGAGGGCATTGGGCCTGCCGAGTGAAGGCGCCGCGGAGCTTGTCGGGCGCACGGTGCGTTACAGCAAAAAGGCGGAACCTCCAGGAGCGGACACCTATCCCGCGGCGGTTGAAGATCTGTACCGGCAGCTGCAGGAATCCAGACAAGAGGGGATTAAAGAGTTGAGTAGCGTCCGTTGAAGACTCAATCAATCGAATTCGTGTCGGTGATAGTGCCCGTTTACAACAGCCAGGACACCATCGCTGACCTGGTGTCCAGCGTGGTCCAGGCGCTGGACGAAAAGTACCAGAAACTGCAGATTGTCCTGGTCAACGACGGCAGCGCCGACGACAGTCACCGCGTCATTCTTGAGCTGCTGGACGGACCCCACGGCAGCTACATCAAGTATGCCCAACTGGCCCGGAATTTTGGCGAGCACAATGCAGTCATGTGTGGCTTGCGCTACGCAGACGGCGACTGTGCGGTCATCATCGACGACGATTTTCAGAATCCCCCGGAGGAAATCTCGAAGCTGGTGGACAAATTGGACGAGGGGCACGACGTAGTATTCAGTTACTACGACAAAAAGAAACACTCCCTGTTTCGCAACCTCGGCAGCCGTTTCAATGATCGCGTCGCCACGCTGCTGCTGAAAAAGCCTCCGGGCCTGTACCTGTCCAGCTTCAAGGCATTGAACCGGTTCCTGATCGATGCAGTTGTTGGATACGGCGGTCCCTACCCTTATGTCGACGGGTTGATCCTCCGGTCCACGCGCTCCATCGGCACCGCGCTTTGCGACCACCAGGAACGTGAAAAGGGCAAATCCAACTACACCCTGGCAAAGCTGGTCAGCCTGTGGCTGAACATGTCGACCAGCTTTTCATTCACGCCCCTTCGGCTCGCCGCCTATCTGGGGCTGCTGACGTCGTTCGTCGGACTCATTCTCGCCGTCTTTTTTATTGTGGCCTGGAGCGTCGGCGGTATCATCGCTGAAACCATTCCCCAGGGGTGGGCTTCCATCATCGTCTCAGTGACACTGTTTGCCGGCATTCAGTTGCTCGTACTCGGAATGATCGGAGAATACCTTGGAAGACTGTATATGACGCAGAACCAGCAACCTCAAGCCATTGTCAGAAGCGTCTTCGATGGCTCGTCGCGACCAGCCGATGATTGAGTTTTCCGGCAAAAAAGTTCTCATTCTCGGCGGAATGGGGTTCATTGGAAGCAACCTGGCGATCAGGCTTGCCGACCTTGGTGCCGACGTCACCGTGGTCGATTCCATGCTGGCCCAATATGGCGGCAATCTGGCCAATCTGGACGGTCACCAGGACCGGCTGCACATCAATTTCTCAGACATCCGGGACAGCCACACGCTGTCATACCTGGTCAGGGACGTGGACATCATCTACAGCATGGCCGGCCAGACCAGCCACGTGGAAAGCATGCACGACCCGTTTACCGATCTTGAGATCAACTGCAGTTCCCAACTGTCGATTCTCGAGTGCTGCCGCAAGTTCAACCCGCAGGTCGAGATCCTGTACGCCAGTACGCGTCAGATATACGGTCGCCCCCAGTACCTGCCCGTGGACGAGAGCCATCCGATAGTTCCCGTAGACGTCAACGGCATCAACAAATATGCGGCCGAGATGTACTACACCCTGTACCACAAGGTGCACGGTATGCGCTGCACTTCACTGCGGCTCACCAATACCTACGGGCCCCGTCAACATCTCAGAGATAACAAACAGGGATTTGTCGGCATATTCCTGCGCCTGGCGTTGAGCGGCGAACAGTTGAGAGTGTTCGGAGATGGTCAGCAGCTCAGGGACTTCAACTATGTCGATGACGTCGTGGATGCCTTTCTTATGGCAACGGGTCGAGAGGACCTCCATGGCGGGGCCTTCAATCTGGGACACGGAGACAAACATTCGCTGCTGGAGTTCGTCCAGACCCTGGCCGAGTTTACCGATGTTTCTTACGAAATCGTTCCATTCCCACCTGAACATAAGGCCATCGATATTGGCGACTATTACGCCGATTTCTCACTTTTCAGCGACAAGACCACCTGGGTCCCCCAGGTGGATCTCAAGTCAGGGCTGGAACGAACCGTCAACTATTTCAAGACGCGTCAGAACCTGTACTGGTAGAAACCAATGATCAGGATGTTTGACTACCAGGCGCTGTTGCCAGAGATCCGGGATGACATGGATCAGGCCTTCCATCGCGTCCTCGATTCGGGTCGGCTGATACTTGGACCAGAGACGGAGGCTTTTGAACGAGAGTTTGCCGCGGCAACCGGCGCCCGGTATGCGGTTGCCGTGACATCCGGGACCATGGCCCTTTATGTGGCGCTGAAAGCATTGGACATCGGGCAGGACGACGAGGTCATTACGGTTGCCAACACCTGCTCCCCCACGATCGCAGCCATCCGGATGGCTGGTGCGCACCCGGTGTTTGTCGACGTGGATTCCGACACGCTGATGATGGACACGGGCGCGGTGTCGGAAAAAGTGACCGCCAGGACCCGATGCATACTCCCGGTTCATCTTTGGGGCAGCTTCGTGGATGCATCAGAGCTGAATCGCCTGTCGTCGGATCTCGGTATCCCGGTTGTGGAGGATTGCGCCCAGGCCATGGGAACCCGGTACGCGGACCGCCAGGCGGGCACGTTTGGCGCCATGGGCTGTTTCTCCTTTTACCCGACAAAGAACCTGGGTGCCTACGGCGATGGCGGTGCGGTGGTTACCAACGATTCCGCCCTGGCGGCCAAGCTTCGACTGATTCGAATGTACGGCTATGACGGCTCGGCTGTGTCCGAGATTGCCGGCGTCAATGCGCGTATCAACGAACTGCAGGCGGCCTTCCTGAGAATAAAGCTCGAGAAATTCCCCAACTGGCAGAACAGGCGGCTGGCCAATGCCGAAATCTATAACAAAAGACTCGCCGGTATTGCCCGGCCGAAGGTGCCGGACCATGTTGTGCACAGTTACCACCAGTATGTGGTTCTCTCGGAAAACCGGGAGTCCGTGATGTCGAATCTGCTTCAAAACGGTGTGGAGTCGGGTATCCACTACCCGGTGCCGGTACACCGGATGCCGGCTTATAACGAGTTTTGCGTCCCCCTTCCCACAACCGAATCCGCGGCGACGAAGGTTTTGTCACTCCCTGTTCACGAGGGACTCGTGCCGGAGCAGATTGAGACCGTTTGCCGACAGATTTTGAAGATTTCGGATTTTTAGGTATGTCCAGTACAGGATTTCCGCCGCCGGCAGAGTATTATGATGTTGAAGACGGAATCAACGTCTGTATGGCCTGCGGAAACCCAAGATTCACCCTGCTTCACCGCGTTGAGCACTTCGGTTTTCCCTTCGAATTTTTTCGCTGTGAATGTGGACTGATCAAACAGGCGCCGATGCCCAATGAACAGTTCTTCGAGTGGTTTTTTAATTCTGATCTGTTTTTCAGCGCCAAGGAATCCGACTCCGAGGAGATCTGGGGGTTTTACGACTATTTCAAAGACGAAAATTCCCGGCTCAAGACCTCTCGTCGGAGGTTCAGAATCCTGCAACAGAAACTGAACTGGGAGACGCCGAGAAGCATCATGAAGATCGGGCCCTCAACGGGTACGTTCCTGTATGTTGCAAGCCAGGCGGGGCACCAGGCGTTGGGCTGCGATGTTTCAGATCAGTTTGTGAACTACGCGAAAGAGCACTACCAGGTTCAGATTGACCACGGCCGCTTTGAGCATCACGGCTACGCGGACGGCCAGTTCACCGACCTGCTGCTGTTCAACGTGATTGAAAACGTGCCAAACCTGGATGAGTTCATCGCCGCCATCAGGCGCACGCTCAGAGTGGGCGGTCACTTCATCTTCAATCACGTTGAAATGCGCAAAAACATGATTGCGGCTTTTCAGAAAGACAAGTATTTCATTTTCCGCCCTCCGATCTGCTACGCCTTTGAGGACCCCGCGTTAAAAATGATCCTGGAGAAACACGGTTTTGAGATTCAACTGCGGTTTCGCGATATCCGCTACTTGCACGCCGAAAAAATCACCACGCTGCTGCGCTGGCGCTGGGCTTTGAAACTCAGCCGGATGCTGAAGATCGAAAGGGTCAATTTTCCAATCTGGGCCTACCCGTCCTGGATTACCGTGGCTCGACGGGTCAGCTGACTCGACCCGACCAACCGAGATTTGCCAGAAATCCTGCAATCACTACCGGCGCGTACTGAACCAGATGCAGGGTAAGGACAAAGGCTAACGCCGGCGGACCTTCTTCTGCGATGCCGAGGCTGAGGATGACCATCACCCCGGCTGCCTCGAAGATGCCCCATGCCCCGGGCGCCGATGGCGCCGCCGAAAAAATGACCGTCACAGCCGTAAGCAGCATCGCCTCGCTGATGGTCAGAGAAAGCAGGTCGGAACCCCCAGCCAGAAGAAGGGCGCCAGCAGCCAGCATCACCCACATAACCAACGTCAGGCTGTAAGCGGCCACAATCTGCCAGGGAGAGGTGGCGGAACGCAATCCGACGCCAATCTCGGAGACGATGTGACTGATCTTTCGCGCCACCGCGGAACCTGGAACAATTTTCAGGACCACAGATCTCAGCCATCTGTTTAACGGCGGACTGGCCAGCAACAGGGTCACGATCACAACGAACCCGGTGAGAACGGCCATGGATCGAACCGCGGCGCTCAGTCCCTTGCCGTCTTCGAGGGCCAACGCGCCAACCGATGCTGAACTCCAGAGGAATACCGAAGCGATTGCCAACAGGACGACACCATCGGTAACCCGCTCGGTTACCAGAATGGCGCCGGCCCTGGGAAGCCCGATTCCCCACGTTCTGGAGGTCATCCCCACCTTCGCCAACTCACCGACCTTGCCCGGCAGGACGGCATTGATCGCCAGCCCGATGCTGGAAATACGAACCGCGGAGCCGACGCGAGCCGCCGAGGATTCGCGACCCAACAGGTACCAGCGAATCCCTCTCAAATAGAGATTGACGAAAGTACACAACGCCGCAAGAACAATCATCAGGGGATCGATCTGCAGCAGCGCCTCAAGTACATCGTCAACCGGAATCCAGACAAACAGAGCCCCCAGGAACAGGAGCGAGATAATCAGGCCCACTATTTTCATAGAGGCTACTGCGCCGCAGTGTCCGAAGTGCCGGATACAGCCCCAAGGTCGTAGACCTCGACCGGAGAGCTGGCACCGGACGTGAACCGCGCCACCACGGGCTGACTGATCATGTGCTCGTAATATTCCACAATGCGGCTGAGCCGGTCGAGATCCCCTGAGGGTACTTCATCGGCGTTCAATTTCAGGAACCGGTTGTAGGCCGACGGGGAGGTTACGAACAGCGGCCGCCGACCCTCGCCCAATTCCCTTGGGTCGACAGTCCCAGGGTGCACCCGCTGAATCCCGCGAACCGGCATTTTTGAGTACATGTGTGCGCGATAGGTATGCCCTGCCCCGTGACGAAATCGGGCTGGGGTCTCGAACCCCTCGAAATAGATTCGAACCTCAGCGCTTCCGTCACAACACCACTCAAAATTCAGCCACCCCGTCGCAGGGGTAATCGCGTCCGAGGCGAATCGGTACACGACGTAAGGGTCGTCGCCGGTAGTGGAGTATTGCCATCGGCCATCGGGGTCGGCCTCCAGATTGATATGTTTCTGCCGGACCAGTTTCCCCGCAGCACATGCTTTGCCGGCATGGCTGCAGGCCCCGTCGAATTGCAGCCACCCCTTTCCACTGGGCACGTCAATCCGAACCGAAACCGACCCAAGCCCTGGCGATTCCCTGAACACTGCCAGTGCCGGTGCATAACGCTCGTACAGGTACCTTTCAAAAAGCGAATTGAGATATTCGTTCTGGTGTCTTTGATAGATAAATGCTCTGGAGATGTGTTTTGAAACGCCCGGATCGGTCACATCGTAGATTTTTGGAACGACCCAGCTGAATGCGCCTTCCAGATAGATGTCCCGAGTGCCCACCACCTGATCTTCAAGCCACCGCTTGGCCATCAGGACGTTGTTCGGCTTGCGCGCATGTTTCAGGAAGCCGACGTAATGATCCCAACCCCGGATCACTGTGACCATGACTCCCGCCATGACCAGCGCCACGCCCACATGGCGCAGGGCCCTGGATCCCAGGGATTGCAGCAGCATGCCGACTGAAAAAAACGCTATCAGCCGGACCACGTTGTACACCGGCAGAAACCAATATTCAGAAAGCCGCGTGGCTACCACATAGGGCAGCATCAATAGCGCGAGGATTCCGACAATCCAGAGCAGTCTGGGATTACGCCACAGCGCCCATGGCGCCAGCAGGAGCCCGCTCATCACAAGCCAGCCCACCCGGTCATACAGGAACCCGAATATGACCTGAGTTCGTGCGCCCAAGTCGGTGTAGTTGGTCTTGGTGAGCTGAATGCTCTCAGCGCCAATGTGCCGGCTGATCAGCTTTTCGGCCACCTCAAGCGGGTTCATGAACGGCTGCAGGGCCCACATCAGAAGCCCGGAAAAAACCACCAGCGCCACCATCATGTATCCATTGATGATGCCCTTGCGCAACGCAATAACAGACGCAACGGCTGGAACCGCCGCAAGGGTGACAGCGGAAATCTTGCAGGCAATCGCTGCAGCCACGGTCGCACACATTCCCACCAGGACGCCGCGGGAAAGCGGGCGCAGCGACAGCACGACCAGGATGGCCGAAAAAAGCCCCAGCCATTGGTCGACACGCAAGTAGTTGGCGTAGACAACCGCATCGGAACTGGTCACGCAGACCAGGAAAAAGCCGATCCAGACCAGCCAATGCACACCCAGGGCACGCAAAGAGTAAGCATAAAGTACCGCCGCCATCACACCGACAAATGCGAAAAAATGCCGGGCAATCTGAAAAAACACCCCGGATTCGAAGACCTGCATGGTGTAGCCACCGAAGTCGCTGAACACGCCCAGCGCAACCGGCAGGCTGCCCAGTGCCGCGTACACCAGAAACAACAGGTACATTGGCAGGTGTCCGTATCCCTGCCACTTCGGGTCGAGATCTCCTCCGAAGAATCCAATCGCAAAGTGGACTATTTCTGATTCATCGACCTTGTCTCCGCCCCAGTGCCAGAGCGTCACAACCTGGAAGGCAGCGACCAAAACCGCCATCAGGGCGAGGCGGGGAGCACTCAGCGTGATTAAAGGAAAGCGCATGGGGGGCTGGGCGCTGTCCTGGCCGTCTTTGGTGTGCACCCTGATCCAGTCATGGCGGACAACTCTCCTTGGGTCAGACTGATTGATCCTGGTCCCGGTCTCTGGCCGCTACGCTGCTCGAAGGCTTTTGCGCTATGGCCGCAGCGTAATGGTTCTCGCCCAGATCGGAGGCCATATCGTCAACCAGCAGCAACAGCTTCATCAGCGGCAGATCGTCATCGGTGAAGTTTGCCAGCACATCGTTCAGCGCCAGGTGGTAAACCGCGCCTCCGGTCAGTTTGAGCTCAACCTCGGGGAATATCCGCTGGAGTTCGGGGATGATCCGATCGCTGTCCGCGGCCTCGGTGGGATCATCGGCGATCAGCTTCTCCGCGCTGGGGCGCCTCACCTCGGCGGGGATAACCTCCTCCGACCGCCAGCCCTTCAGGAATCGGGCGGGAAGTGATTGGCGAACCTGGGTTGCAATTTCCAGGTTTCGGTCAGTCCACTGGAAGCGGCTGGGTCCGACAAAATCGTCCATGACCAGGTAGCCGCCCGGCTTGAGCACGTCACGGCTGTATTGCAGGGCCTCCCGCACATCCAGCATATGGTGCAGAGAATTATCCCAGTAGACCAGGTCGTAGCGTTCCTCGGCGGCTTCGGCGAACGGACTGTGGCTGTGATATTGAATGCGGCCCTCGAGTCCCGCCTGTTGCGCATTCAGAGTTCCCTGTTTGACGCGTTCCTCGGCGATTTCAAAAAGGTCGAAGCGGTCAACGATTCCGGCCTTGATCAGGTTGATTTCCTTGACCGCATTGCCACAGCCTATGGATACGCCGGAGGCGAGGGGCAGGCCCGTAATCCTGGAGCTTACCCAGCGGCGGAGACCTGCGCCCGCACCGTCAATGTCCGTTCCGCAGACTCGCCGATTGATATGACGGCAGATTGCACGATGCTGCCACCATCGCGGACGGACTTCCGCCGGCGGCTTTTCCTTCTTTCACCAGTGTTCGGCTGCCCGTTGAAGCTCCGACTTCATGCAGCGGCTCCTGCGCTGGGGCGCCCCCGGGCGGACATCAACTCGGTCAGCACCCGCTGAATGGTAGCTGCGCGCCGGGCGAATGAGTGTTCTCCGGCGATGGTTCGCCGCAGTTCGTCGAGCACCGCCGGGTCAATCGCCTGCGCTCTTCGGACCGCATCCTGGATATCACCGGCATCATCATAAACGGTGACCGCATCACCGAACACGGACTCCATACCCACGCATCGGTCTGACACGATGGGTCGGCCTGACAGGGCGACGTCAAACAGCCGGTTGGAGACAAATCCTTTGGCCGCCATGTCCGGCCAGTGGTCATTCAATATCACGTCGGCACCGGCGTAGTGCAGGCTCAGCTCGCGGTTGGGGATGTTTTCCCCGCGCCAGAACCGGGGGTCGATGATGTCGCCCCACAGTGTTCCATACACCTCCAGATCCAGATCCGCTTCCACCGCATCCATGACAATTTTTCTTTTCTGTTTCCTCGAGTTGCCGACAAACAGCACGCGGTGACGGTATTGCGGATCATCGCTGGCCGCGGTGGTAAATCGCTCGGGATCGGCACACTGCAGCAGCGGCGAGACCGGCGTGGCGACCTCGGCAGCCAGGGTTTCGGCGTAGGACTCCGAGGCCACGAAGACGTGATCGTATTCGTTGTATTCGTCGACCGAAACCTTGTCCGGGTGGCTGATATTCCACATCAGGTTCAACTGGCCGGTCCGTGGCTGATAGCGCGATAACCCGCGGAAGACCAGTACGACATCGTCCATGAATGACTCGGTCCGCTCCCATTCCGGCAGGAAGTCGATCCGCACCAGGTTGCCCAGCCTGCGCAGCTCCTTGGCCAGGGCGCTGGCGAAATGGTAATCACCCCACTGTTCGGACTGGCTGCGGTCGGGCACCGGAATTTTCATGGCGATGCGCAGTCCCCGGGTCAGGTGTTTCTTCAGGCAGTCGAAAAAGGAGCCGGCGCGGTGCTCGTAGGTATGCTGCCGGAAGACCCGGCGCTGCAGACGCTCGACCAGCTCACGCCGACGCGGCTCGTTCGACGAGAACTCCACCAGGAGCTTTCGCAATGACTCTTCGGAATCGTAGGTTGGCAGTTCTCCATCAAACGCCTCTTTCGACGCCAGGGGAGAATTGCTCAGCACCAGGCAGCCGCTGGCAATGGCGTCAAATACCCGGCTGTTGGTGGACCCCCAGGGCTTGGTGACGTGATTGGCGTCATCGATGACAATCTTGGAGCGGGCATAAATCGCGGGCAGTTGCTCGTAGTTCAGGAATCCACGGTATACGTCCTTGAAGGGCTCAAAATCGTCCCAGCCTTTGCCGTAGACCGCCCCCTTCAGCCCGGTTGCGCCCGGGTCCAGGAACGACATGATCTCCCGCTCTGCCTTCCAGTAACTGCCGGTGAAAACATAATCCAGCGTCCTTTCCTGGCCGGTATCGAAAAACGCCAGCGGGTTGGTGGCGATCTGCAGTTTCTCCACACCAAGCCCGGTGGCCTGGTTCAGGTAGTCGGTCGCCTGGGCGGAGGAAGCCAGCAGCAGGTCGTAATGCTCGATCCACTCGCGGCCGGCCCAGCGGTCAAACCAGTTTCGCGCCCAGCCGATTTTCACCAGGTGGGGGCTGGCGCCCTGGATCCTGGTCAGATCATAGTCATCCCGCATGGTGACCAGGAAATCGATACCCCGGAGCTCATACCATTCGCTGATGGGCAGATAGACCACGCGCCAGCCAAACTGGTTCTTGATTTCGTTTCCCAATTCCTGGGCTGTGAACAGGTCGCCAGCCGCTGTATGGCCGACTTCGGTGACGGCAAACGCCAGGCAGGTCCGGCGACCGCGGATGCCTGGATAATCCTGGAACAGGCCACGGTAATAATCCCGCCTGATTTCCGGACCCCAGCGCTCCCACAAACACTGGATATTGTTTTTCCTCTGCCTGACCGTCTCTGCGGATGGCACTTTCTTGCGCGTGGCGCCGTCGGCGTGCAGCAGCGAAGGCCGGTTAAGGACCCGGTTGGGCCGGCCCAGAGCCCGCGACAGGTTCAGGCACAGATCGACATCTTCGTACCCATACACGAAGCCACTAAAGAACCCGCCCTGAGCCAGAAACTCCTGGCGCCGAACCATCATCGCCGATCCGGTGACCGCGCTCACCGAACCGGAGGGCATGCCGCCGGGTACCGCCTGGTGCGAGACCACGTTGTGCGGCCGGATGAACTGGTGCTGCGGATCGGTTTCAAACTGTATTCCCAGGTGATGAATCCCGCTGACCTGGTCCCCGTCGAACCCCTCCAGCTGCGCTATGCCCAGGGCGGCCGGATTGGCCCGCAGGAATTCGTGCACCATCTCGGTCAGTGCGTCGCCGACGAACACAATATCGTTGTTCAGGAAAAGTACCAGCTCGGCGCTGCTGTGCTCCGCCAGCTGGTTGTTGGAATCTGAAAAGGTGTCGTTTTGCGCCTTGAATACCGTGGTGATGGGCAGCTGCCTTTGCCAGTGTTCCAGCACGGCGCGGCTGTCGTCGGTGGAGGCGTGATCGGTCACCAGGAATCGGAAGTTGGGATAGGTGTTGTGGGCGGTAAAGCTCGCAAAAAGCTGTCGCAGATGATCTGCGCCATTCAGGTTCAATATGCAGATGGCGACGCTGGGCATTTCACCGAATGCTTCAAACCCGGGAAACGCCGCGATCTCCCGATTGAAGATCCCGTGCAGATCCCGCAGGTACGCAAATCGTCCCGGCGCGCTCTCGGGGCTCGTCTGCTCATCCGGATTGAGCAGCTTGGCGTTCTGGTCGGCCCGGTAGGCAATCTTGCCCGCAATCCGTTGGATAAACCTGTCGGCTCTCGCCCTGGTTTTCAGCATCAGCAGCGCAGGAATCCGGGTGACCAGTGAGCCCAGCTTCCATGACAGGGACTTCATCACCGCAGCTGACGCATCGCTGAGCCGGGTTGCCAGATGCTGGGTGTCGTTCAATGCGGCCTGCAATTCAGCCTGGACCCGCTGATGGTTCTGCAGTTGCCTGGTTTGGGTTTGAATATCGCCCTCAAGTTCCTCGATGGCTCGAAATACCCGGCTGGCAAGATCGGCCTGGCCGCGCGAATGTCCTAACAGGCTGACGTAACTTTCCCGCAACCCGGCGACGCGGTGGCTGACCTCAGTGCCCGTGGCGCCCACGGTTTGCCCGATCTGTTGCAGCTCTGCTCGCAAACCGTTGCGCTGCTCAAACAGGACCCTGGAGGATGCCGCTTCGTCGCTCAATCGTTTTCGAAGGGCGCCATGGGCAGCGCGCGCGGAAGCGTACTTTTCCTTGAGCAATTTGATATTACGGAGGGCGCTTTCGTGGCTGGCCTTGAGCTTCTCGTGATCCTTGCTCCGATGGGTAAGCACTTCCAGCCGCTCCTCGAGCAGGTCACCCCGAGCCCTGGCCTCATCCAACGCTTTCCCGGTTTTCGCCAGCTCGTCCTCGAGGGTCTTGTCCCGCGCCCTGGCCTCTTCCAGCGCTTGTGCCGTCTGTGCCAGCTCGGTTCCAAGCGATTCGTCCCGCGCCTCTGCTTCCCTCAGGGCTTCGGCCGTCTGTGAGAATTCAGCCTGCAGGGACTCGAGCTGGCTGGAGGCACCGGACAGCCTGGTTTCGACGGCTTCCCGTTGCCCCGTCAATTCCTGGACCTGGGCCAGCGCGGCGGCGTGCTCCCGGCCCAGCTCTTCCGCGGTCTTGCCGCTGGTGGCCAATGCGGTCTCCAGCTCCTCTTTTGCGGTCTCCAGCTCCTTTTTTTCTGCCAGGAGCGACTCATTTTCGGCACTCAGGGCGCGGCTGGCTTCGGTTTGCTGAATCAGCTCGGATGCCAGTTCGGACGGTTCCAGGTCTGGATCCCCATCGAGCCTCGATGAAGAGCTGATCCAGTGCCAGAGCTCCTGCTGCGCCCCACTGAGCCAGGCCGGAATCGATTCCAGGCTCGATTTCGCGCGATACAGGTCCGGGCTGACGAAACTCAGAATCTCGCGGTCCGCGGGCAGTGACAGGCCTCGCACGCCTGCCTTCTCCAGTTGCTCAAACATTCGTCCAACCGCCGGAACGGGGTCGGCCAGCAATTCATGGTGATCGACCCATACCCGGGGGAGCCCGGACGAGGCGGCCAGCGCCCGCCTGGTGTAGGTTTCCCACAGGGCGATCCCGAAATGCATGGAAAACCCGTTGCGGGTACGCAGCGACTTGGCGATTTCAACCGGGTTGCGAACGACGTGCAGGCACACCGGCAAATCCAGGAAATGTCTGAATGTGCCCAGGGTGAAGCACAGTCGGGGTTCTTTCAGAAACCAGGGCCGGTGAGCGTCAAGATCCAGGATTAACGATTTCAGTTTTTTATCCTGTTCACTGCCCTCGGGCAGGGGCCCCAGGGCTTCCGGCGTCAACGCCGACACCTGGTCCCAGTCTCCACCTGCTGAACGCAGCACCGAGTCATTGAATGCCCGGAAGTCCTTGCGCTCCCAGAACCCCTTCTGGTTTTCCTCGTTCATGCCTGTACTCATGCCTTCAGGGCCAAAATAGGCCCCAAGCATGTTCAACAGTCTGGCCACCATGGACGTGCCGGACCGGTGCATAGCAAGAACGAGAAGCTGCATTCCAGATTTTTCCCTGTCTGAGACAGGCAGCAGTATGCCTGCACTGTCGGGTAACGCAAACCAGCGAATCCGCAGGCCCCGGAAGCTCAGCAGAGGCGTCGCAGCCCGCTTTTCGTTTTTCCGGAAACCCAGCAAAAAATCCGGTACCCCGATTTGCCGGCGGAACCCGCTCTCGGCTTCCACGGCGGGCGACCTGGAGACCGGGCTGGACGTCAATATTCAGGCACGCCGCCCGGGCGCCATGCGGCCGACAGATCCATTTTTCCTGACGGAATTGCCTCCACAGGAAGTATCATGTCAGCCCAGCCCATTGCATTGCCTCGCGGCACCCGGCGAGATGACTTTCATAACCGCGGTCGTTTGTGTCCACAATCAGCATGACGTTGCCCGGCGCTGCATCGACAGCCTGGCTGGCGATCTGCCCGCGGATGCGGAAATCCTGGTCATCGACGACGCATCTCGACCGCGATTCGAGTACACCGGGAATCGTCCGGTCACCGTCCTGCGAAACCCCCGGCGGCAGGGCTACACCCGGTCGGCCAATCGCGGACTCAGGGCCAGCACTTCGGACATTATCCTGCTGGCCAACTCCGATACGGTCTTTCCATCAGGATCCGTGGCAGGCCTGGTGGCCGTCCTGGAAAACGGGGCGGACCTCTGCTCACCCCTGTCCAATGCGGCGTCCTGGCAGTCTGTGCCGGCGAAACTCTCCAGCAGCGGGAACTGGACGGCCAACCTGACTATCGCAGCGGGGGACGCCAGCCGGCTCAATGAAATTGTTCGCAGGGTATCCCGGCGAGACCATCCCCGGGTGCCGTTGCTGAACGGATTTTGCCTGGCCATGGCGTCCAGCGTGCTCAA
>JAAUYD010000175.1_pt1 | contig 14036 bp, 11 predicted proteins | sample 7278101 | NCBI WGS metagenome assembly JAAUYD01 (sample SAMN14350128, study PRJNA611818) | marine sediment metagenome | isolation source: surface marine sediment (0.6m) | place: French Polynesia: Moorea | collected 2018-08
CCTCGGTGGCCCCGAAGCTGCTGCCGTTCGAACGCTTGACCTCCCAGCGCATCGTGCGGCCACTCTGCGGCCGGCCGAGCACCAGATCGGCGCGGCGGTCCCCGGTCACGTCGGCGACGTAGGAGAGCATGCCGCGCTCTCCCGCATCGGGGCTGAACTCGGTGAAGCTCCCGAAGGACGAGCCGTTCGAGCGCCGGTTGGCCCAGCGCACGGTGAAGGCCGAGTCGAAGATGCCGTAGGTCAGGTCGGCGAAGTTGGAGCCCGCGTTCACGTTGGCCAGCGGGGCCCAGTGATTGCGGGGCTGGAAGGACTTGTAGAGCACGCGGCGGCTCGAGCGGACGCTGAAGAAGCGGTCGCGAGCCGCGCGCTGCTCCGGCGTGAGCCCGGAAGAGGCGCCGCTGGCCATGACGTGGAAGTTCACGTTGGCGTCCGTCGTCCCGGCGAAGCCGTCACTGCAGAACTGACCCGATGCGACGAAGTCGTCGGCCGCGTGGCAGTGGCGCAGTCCGAGCACGTGGCCGAGCTCGTGGCTCGCCGTGTGCGAGATCGCCCGTGCCACGCGGGCCGTGGTCGCGTTGGCGTCCTGCAGGGAGTTCAGGTTCGCGATGCTCCCCACGTACACCTCGGCCGAGCTCGTGGGATTGCGCCAGGTGTCGATCCCGGAGCAGCTGCCGAACTGGCAGCAGCTCGGGCCAGCGCAGCCCAGGAGCCCGCCCGCCACCGCGTTGCCCAGGATGCGCAGTCGCGTGAAGCGTCCCTCGTTCGGCTGGAAGCGGACGAGGTGGACGTCGAAGCGCGCGAAGTCCTCGGTCATGTTGGCGAAGATCAGGTCGCGAACGGCGTTCCGGTCGGCGTTGGTCGGCGGCGAGTTGCCGTTCACCGTGGGGAAGCCGCCCAGGTTGAAGCCGCCGAAGTCGAGGAACACGACGTGCTGGGCCGCCGACGCGGTCGGCAGGGCCAGCGCGAAGACGAGCCAGAGAAGGAAGCGGGGCGGGGTCAGCGGGGTCTTCACGTTCATTCTCCTCGGATCCGGCGCAGGGTCTGGCGCGCCTGCTTGCGCACGAGCCGGTTGGGGTGCTCACGGGCGATCTGCCGCAGCGCGCGGCGCGCCGAGCGATCGCCGTCCTTGCCGATCATCCCGAGGGCGTGGACGGCCGTGCCGTGCAGCCCGAGATCGTCGGTTCCGTCGAGCGCCAGCTCGATCAGGGGGTCGACCGCTCCCGGCACGCCGAGCTTTCCCAGGGAGAGGGCAGCCACCTCGGCCAGGTCGTCGCTGCCGGCATCGAACTCCTCGGGAGGGAGCAGCAGCGGGATCAGGGTGTCGGCGCTCTTCGGGTCGCCCAGATCGCCGAGTGCACTCGCGGCGGCCACGCGCTCGTCGAAGCTCGCGCTGTCGGTCGCCTTGTCCTCGAGGCAGTCGCGCGTGGAGTCGAGACGGAGCCGACCCGCGGTATTCATCGCCCACAGGTGGACCGACTGGCGCCAGACGCCGGTGGCGTTGCAGGCGGCGCGCTGCAGGTCGGGCTCGTCGTCAGGGGAGACCCGGGAGCGGAGCTCTTCGAGAGAGATGCCGATCAGCACGGGATGGACGGGTTCCGCGGCCTCGAAGAAGCTCGGCTCGAGCGCCTTCCAGCCGAGCGCGTCCTGCTCCCGGATCAGGGTTCGGATCAGGTCGGCGGTCGCCGGAACCATCTCCTCGGGAACGACCAGCACGCCGCTCTGCCCGCCGATCGGGGTGGCGAGGCCGCCACGCCGGTGCTTGCGCTTGCGGTCGCGGGCCTTGGGGCCGTCCATCGGGTCGTCGCCCAGGAAGAGCACGACCTGGATGCCGGGCTCGAAGTTCGGCTGGGTGGCGTCCATCGTGTTGCCGGGCACGCGCACGACGGGCGTGTGCCGGCCGCGGAAGGTCTCGCTCACCCGGACCTTGGCCCGGATCTCGCCGTCGGGGCCGGGCTTCGACACCCGCTCCACCGTGCCGAGGACGATGCGGCTGGCGGGCGCACCGAGGGTCTTCCAGCTGCGGGTGGCCTGATCGGCGAGCGCCGGCCCGGCGAGCAGCGAGCAGGCGACGAGCGCGAGGATCGCCACCATCGGGTTGCGCAGACTCATGTCTTCCTCCGATCCCTTCGTGTCCATTGGGGTCGTGTCCGTGGGGGTCGTGTGCATTGGGGTCGTGTCCATTGGGTCGTGTCGTGGACGGCGGCAGGATCGGGGAACGGAGCCCCGTCGACCGTCCCGCGGAGGGGGGACACGCGTCGCGACATCCGCTTTGCCGGCCGTTTCGTAGGGAGAAGGCTGCGAGACCGTTGCGGGCACGGTGCCCCTCGGCCGGCGTCCCCCAACGGGGGGACGCGCCCTGCGGAAGCCGTCCGGGCTAGCCTTCCGGTGTGTCTTCTGGCGTCCCCAGCTCCCTTCCCGTCACCGTGCTCGTGGTCGAGGACGATCCCGCCATGCGCGGGCACCTCACCCAGGCGATCGAACGAGATCCGGGCCTCGAGCTGCTGGCCGCGGCGGGAAGCGTGGCCGAGGCGCGGGACCAGCTCTCCCGGGATCCCGACGTGCTGGTGGCCGACCTCGGCCTCCCCGACGGCAGCGGACTCGAGGTGATCCGCGCGCGGCGGGAGCGGAACCCCGAGGCGCTCTCCATGGTGGTGACCGCGCTCGGCGACGAGCGCAGCGTGATCAGTGCCATCGAGTCGGGGGCGTGCGGCTATCTGCTCAAGGACGAGACCACCAGCGAGATCGCCGCCGCCATCCATCAGCTGCTCGAAGGCGGCTCGCCCATCCACCCGGGCATCGCGCGCTTCCTGCTGCGGCGGCTACAGCCGGAGTCGGCCCCGGCGCCCCCGGAAGGCGCAAACGTTCCGCGGCTCAGCGAGCGCGAGCACGAGGTGCTGACCCTGGTCTCCAAGGGCTTCCGCTTTCCCGAGATCGCGGACATGCTCTCGATCTCGGCGCACACGGTGCGCACCCACGTGCGCCGCGTCTACGCCAAGCTCGAGGTCGGCTCCAAGGGCGAGGCCGTCTACGAAGCCGTGCAGCTCGGCATCCTCAAGCTCGAGGAGTAGCGTCCGGATCGGCGGAGGCGGCGGAAGCGGCGGCGACGGGCGGAACGTCGAGGCGGACCTCGGTGCCGTCGGGCCCGCTGTCGATCGTGAGACGTCCCCCGAGCTCGCGCGCGCGACTCGAGAGGTTCCCGAGCCCCCGCCCGCCCGGCCGCTCGGCGACACCGCCCTGGCCGTCGTCGCCGACGCAGAGCCAGTAGCCGCCGCCCGGCCCGCTGCCGGCCCGGACCTCGACTCGCCGGGCTTTCGCGTGACGGATCGCGTTGCCCACGGCCTCCTGGATCCAGCGCAGCAGGTTGCCGGCGTCCGCGGCGTCGAGGTCGGTGACGTGGTCGATGTCGCCGATGCGCCAGTCGAGCACGATGTCGTGGGGACGCAGCCGCCGCTCGATGGGATCACGCATCACGCCGAGCACGCCGGCGAGCGTCGTCTCGGCCGGGTCGAGGGCCTCGAGGGTGGTGCGCAGGTCGTCGAGCGCCTCCTGCAGGACGAGGGAGAGCTGCTCGGGCGCGGCCTCGCCGGAGCGCACCAACGAGAGCGCGGAGACGAGGTGTCCCGCCGTCCCGTCGTGCATGTCCCGCACCATCCGGTCGCGCTCCTGCGTGATCGCGCGGTCGCGCTCGAGGGCGGCCTCGGCCCGCTGGGTAGCGAGCTCGGCGTCGAGACGCTGGGCCTCGAACACCGCGCGCAGGGTGTTCGCCAGCAAGAACCACGTGAGACACACGGCCGCCACCCCCGTGTTGAGGACCGAGGGCCGCAGGCGAAGGTCGTCGGTGGGGCCGATCCACCAGTCGACGACGGGAAGCCCGAAGATCGCGAAGGCCAGGATCATCATCGGCGCCCTCGGCCAGAGGCTGCCGTTGCGCACGGCCCGCAGCGCGTTCCAGCCGCCGTCGAGAGAGAGCAGGAAGACGAGCGGAATCCCGAGAGCCAGCAGGGGCAGGAAGCGCTCGTACGGGACGAGGGCCAGGCCGAGTCCGAGGGCGCTGGGGATGCCGACGGCGATCGCGGTATGCTGGCGCGACGAGCGCGCCGCGGCGCCGCGGAGCCCGACGGCTCCGAGACCGACCGCGAGCGACAGCAGGGTCCACGAGACCCACTCGAGGAAGCGGCCGGGGATCGGGTTCTCGGGGAACAGGATCGAGAACGAGCCCAGGCTGAAGCAGAGCATCCCCACGCTGATCCAGGCCATGCCGGGCCGCACCTCGCCGCCGCGCACGATGCGCACCAGCGAGAGCGTGGCCACCAGCACCGAGATCGCGTGGGCGAGCTGGGTGACGTTGAGGGCCAGGAAGCGCGCGCGGCCATGGATCGGGCGCAGCACCTCGTCGGGACCGATCCAGACGGGATCCAGCCCGCCGAACGATCCGAGCGACGTGCGCAGGCGAACGTCGATCCGGTTCGACCCCTCCTGCAGGAGGGAGCCGGGGAGCGGTACGTAGATCGGCAGGAAGTGGTTGCGTGCGATGGGCGGCTCGAAGCGCCCACCCTGCCCGAGCAGCACCCCGTTCACGTAGACCTGGGCGTTGAGCGATGCGCGCGGCAGGTACACGCCCTGCAGGGGACCGGGCGCCGCCGGGAGCTCGAGCTCGAGGGCGTACCAGCCCTCGGTGGCGCGGAGTCGCCGCTCCTGGCGCCAGTCGTCGGGAAGGGAGACCGCCTCGAAGCCCCGGGCCGCCCGTCCCGCCACCGGCCCCAGAGGCGGCGGCGCTTCCGCCTCGCCCACGTACAGCCACGCCTCGCGGATCGCCTGGAGGCGCTCCGAGCCCTGTGGTGCATAGCCGGCGAGCAGCACCACGGCGAGCGGCAAGAGGGCGGCGAGGCGCATCGCCCGAGTATACGGGCGCCTTCTGGCTAGTACTCGACGTGCGCCTCGAGCCGCCCATCCTGCTTGACCACCCGCAGGCGGGTCAGGCAGGCCATGCAATAGATCCGATCGCCCTCGCGGAGCTCGCGCGTCGAGCGCACGACGATCTTGCAGACGGGGCAGATCACCTCGTTGGGCTGGAGCACGTCGTCATCGCCCAGCCACTTGCGATAGAACTTGCGGTACTTCTTCGGAACCTCGTCGAAGCCGCGATCGTCGAGCTCGAAGCGCGCCCTGGGAGCCTCCGTCTCCTCGCCCCCGGCCTCTGCGAGCTGGGAGCGTGCGGGGTCGCCCTTCTCGAGCATCACGCGAAGCCCAGCCTCTCCACGGCCTCGAGGTAGCGGCGGCCGAGCTGCGTGGTCTCGTCCGCGGGCGCGCCCAGCGAGTGCAGGGTCTGCTCGAAGGTCTCGAGCACCATCGCGTCGAGCTCCTTGCGCACGTAGTGGAGCTTCTCGCGCGCGGCCGGCTCGTGCTTGAGCCGCCGCCCGAGCTCGTTCTCGCCGAAGCCGATGTGGCGGCGCTCGTCCTTGATGATGCCCTCGAGCACCTGGCGGGTGACCGGATCGGCCTGGCCCGCGTGGCGGTGGAAGACCGCGAACTCCATGGACTCGAGGATCACGTTCTGCGCGAAGAGGGCGGCGTCCCAGTCTCCGCCGTGGACGTACTCGAGCAGCCGGCGCTTGAACGCCAAGAGGCTCGGATGGGCCCGGCTCGCGATCTCCGACTCGACGTCGGCCACACCGAGCTCGCGCAGGCGGTGGGTCAGCACCTCGAGGTGACGCCCCTCGTCGACGGCCTGGGTCGAGAGGTAGATCTTGCTGGCCCGGTTGGGCGCCACGGCGATGAGGCCGCCCGCTCCCTCGAGCGCGGCGGTCTCGCCGACGCAGTAGTTGCACAGCGTCGTGATCAGGCGGTCGCGCTCGTCCGCCTCGAGCGGCGTGGCCCGCGCCGTCGGGTCGTGGCCGTACTCGAGGCCGTCCAGGTAACCCTGGACGGCCCCGAACCAGAACTCGAAGGACCGCACCTGCTCGCGGAAGTCCATGGGCGACAGGTTATGCGGATCTTCCGCCAACGGTGGCTCCTCCAAGCTCCAGTTTCCGTACGGCTTCAGGGCGCGGTCGGGGTCTGGTAGTCCAGACCGATCCGCTCCAGCCGGATCTTGAACTCCTTGAGAACGGTGTCGGAGAGGACGCCCTCGAGCTCCTCGGGCGACGCGGCGGCCAGGTCGACGCCGTGCCACTCCTCCTTGGCGGGCTGGGGCTCCTGTCCGTGCTTCTTCAGGATCTCCTGCACCTCGGCCTGGGTCGGCCCGCCCCGGAAAGCCTCTCCGAAGGTCGCGAGCATGTGGTACGACATCTCCTTCTGGAGTCGCTCCACGTCGGCCTTGCGCTCGGGATGCTCCTTGATGAGCGAGCCGATACGGTTCTCGCCGAAGCCCACGTGCCGCCGTTCGTCGGCGATGGTCCCGGAGAGCGTGTGGGCGAACTTGGGATTCGCCTCGACGTTGCCCGCGTGCATCATCTCGAACACGTGGAACGCCATGCCCTCGAGGATCACGTTCTGGCCGACCACGCCGGCGACGAAGTCCTTGGCGTCGACCTTCTCGAGCAGGGTCTCGGCGAACTTCACCAGATGCGGGTTGGCGAACTCGCGGATGGTCGACTCGAGGTCGGCCTTCTTCACTCCGAGGTCGTAGAGCCGGTGGGTGAAGACCTCGACGTGGCGCGCCTCGTCGAGGGTCTGGGTGGCGAGGAAGCGTTTGCTGGCTTCGTCGGGGGCGGCGTTGATCAGGCCGGACGAGGCGGCCAGCGCGCAGCGCTCGCCGAGCACCAGCTGCACGGTGGCGCGGATGGCCTGCTCGCGCAGGGTGTCGTCCTCGAGGATGATCGCCGGCTCCTTCTCGCCCGGCTTGTGCCCGTACTCCGTGTCCTCGAGGTAGGCCTGGGGACACGACTCGAGCCAGTACTGGATGTCGTAGCCCTTGAGGAAATCGGTCATGGGACCCTCCGGTATCGCCGTGTTCGGGTTTCAACCGATCGATAGAGCAAGGGATGTGCCGACGCCTAGCGCGCGCTGGGGACCCGACCGATCGGTCAGTGCCCCCCTGCGCCCCGGTCGTCGGGACAGGCTGGGTGAGGAGTCCCCAGCCGCGACTTCGGTCGGATTCAAGTTGCTTAATGAAACCTTCGGGGATACCCTGGCGGCGTCCTGTCCTCTGGCATCGACAGCGCCCCGGGAGCCCCGCGACCATGACGACCGACACCTGGCACCAGACCGCCTGCAACCTGTGCGAGTGCAACTGCGGCATCGAGATCCAGCTCGGGGGCGAAGACGGCCGCCGCTTCGCCCGCGTGCGCGGCGACAAGGCCCACCCCGGCTCCAAGGGCTACGCCTGCGAGAAGCCCTCGCGCCTCGACCACTACCAGAACGGGCCCGACCGGCTGACGAGCCCCCTGCGCCGGCGCGAGGACGGGAGCCATGAGGAGATCTCCTGGGACACCGCGATCCGCGAGGTCGCGCAGCGCCTCTCGGCCATCCGCGACGAGCACGGCGGCGAGACGCTCTTCTACTACGGCGGCGGCGGACAGGGGAACCACTCGCCCGGCGCCTACGCGCGCTCGACCCTCTCGACCCTGGGCGTCCGCTACCGCTCCAATGCCCTCGCCCAGGAGAAGACGGGCGAGTTCTGGGTCAGCGGCAAGATGCTCGGCAACTTCACGCGCGCCGACTTCGAGCGCTGCGAGGTCGCGCTCTTCGTCGGCAAGAACCCCTGGATGTCTCACGGCCTGCCCCACGCCCGGGTGACCCTGCGCGAGATCAAGAAGGATCCCGCGCGCGCGATGATCGTGATCGACCCGCGCCGGACCGAGACCGCCGACATGGCGGACTTCCACCTGCAGGTGAAGCCCGGCCGCGACGCCTGGCTGGTGTCGGCCATGGCGGCCGTGCTCGTGCAGGAGGACTGGATCGATCACCCCTTTCTCGACGAGCACATCGAAGGCCAGGAGAAGGTGCTCGAGATCCTCTCGGGCATCGACGTCGGGCGCTACTGCGAGATCGCGGGCGTCGAGGAGTCGCTGGTCCGCGCCGCCACGAAGCGGATCGCCGACGCCGAGAGCGTGTCCGTCTTCGAGGATCTCGGCGTGCAGATGAACCAGCACTCGACGCTGCTGAGCTACCTGCAGCGCATGCTCTGGACGCTGACCGGGAACTTCGGCAAGCCCGGCACCCAGTACTCCCCGAGCGCTCTCCAGGCGCTCGCCAGCAGCGGGGGCAGCGGCGGCGAAGAGCGCGTGAGCCCGGTGGCCGGCGCGCGCATCATCTCGGGCCTGGTGCCCTGCAACGTGATCCCCGAGGAGATCCTGACCGATCACCCGAAGCGCTACCGGGGCATGATCGTCGAGAGCGGCAACCCCGCGCACTCGCTGGCGGACAGCCCGGCCATGCGCGAGGCCCTCTCCTCCCTCGACACGCTGGTGGTCATCGACGTGGCGATGACGGAGACGGCGCGGCTCGCCGACTACGTGCTGCCGACGCCCACCCAGTTCGAGAAGGCGGAGTGGACCTTCTTCAACTTCGAGTTCCCGCACAACGTGTTCCACGTACGCCACCCGCTCCTCTCGCCGCCCGAGGGCGTGCTGCCCGAGGCGGAGATCCACGCCCGCCTCGCCGAGGAGCTCGGCGCCATGCCGACCGAGGACCTCCCGGCCCTGCGCGAGGCTGCCGATCGGGGCCTCACGGACTTCGGCGCGGCCTTCTTCGAGCTGATGGGACGGCGGCCCGAGGTCTTCCCCCTGGCCCCGGCGATCCTCTACCGCACCCTCGGCGAGACGCTTCCCCGAGAGCTCAAGGAGGCCTCGGTGCTCTGGGGCCTCTGCCAGATGTGCGTGCAGCAGTTCGGCGACTCGGTCCGGCGCGCCGGCTTCGAGGGCGAGGGGCTCGAGCAGGGCAACGCGCTGTTCGAGGGGCTCCTCGAAGCGAAGACCGGCGTGGTGTTCACCGTCGACGACTTCGACGAGAGCTTCGCGCGCATCCGCACGGCGAGCGGCCGCATCAACCTCTCGATCCCGGAGCTCGAGGACGAGCTGCGCGGGCTCGGCGACGGAATCGAGGACGATCCCGCCTTCCCCTTCCTGCTCTCGGCCGGGGAGCGGCGCTCCTTCACGGCCAACACCATCTTCCGCGACGCGCGCTGGCGCAAGAAGGACGCCGAGGGCGCGCTGTCCATGTGCCCGGCGGACGCCGAGCGGCTCGGCGTCGCCGACGGTGGGCGCGTGCGCATCACGACCCGGCGCGGCGAAGCCGAGGTGCTGGTGATGGTCTCCGACCGGATGCAGCCGGGGCACGTGTCCCTGCCCAACGGGCTGGGGCTCGACGCCAGCTCCGAGAGCGGCGAGATCGAGCGAGTCGGCGTGGCGCCGAACGAGCTGACCTCGGCGGCCGACCGCGACCCCATCGCCGGCACCCCGTGGCACAAGCGCGTGCCCGCGCGGATCGAGGCGCTCCCGGCCTGAGCTTCGGGCCCCGAGGCGCGAGGCCCGGGGCTCGCCGACTCAGTCCTTCGCCTTGAGCTGGGCGTCGTTCTCGGCGATGAAGGCCCGGATCTCGTCGGCCATGTCGAGGAGCCGCGCCCACTGCTCCTTGTAGAGCGTGACCGGGAAGCGGCCCAGGCCATAGACCGAGACGGCACCCTTCTGGCTCACCTTGAGGCTCAGGCCCTTCTCGCTGCGCTTCTTCAGCGACTCGTTCTCGGCGCGCAGCCGCTCGAGCTCGGCCTGCATCGCCTCCTGGCTCGCGTCCCGATTCCCGTCTTGACTCACGTCCTCTCCTCCCCCGGATGGTCGGCGAGGAGTCTACCTCTTCGAGCCCGGCGATTGGAGCAGCGACGGCACCAGGAAGCGCTCGACCAGCGCACGCTCCTCGCGGGCGCTTCCGGGCGGGTCGGCCAGCAGGGACACGATGGCCCGCACCAGCCAGCGGGCGCGCAGGTCCCGCTCGCGGGAGCGCCGGGCCGGACGCTCGGGATCCGCGGCGAACGCCTCCATCAGCGTCTCGACGACCTCCGGAGTCTGCGACATGCGCGCCGCCAGCCCGCGCGCCCCCGGGTCGAACCACGCCGCCGTGCCCGGACGGGCCCGCACCTCGCGCAGGGTCGCGAGAACGTAGGCGGCGAGACGTTTCTCCGGGCTCCCGATGGAGGCGACCTCGGCGCCGACGCGCTCCATGATGCGGAGCCCCGTACGCTTCACGTACGCCAGATGGAGCGCGTGGCGGTTCTCGAAGTAGCGGTAGAGGGTGCCGCGGGAGCAGCCGGCGGCCTCCGCGATCTCGGCCATGCCCGCCGCGGAGACGCCGAGCCGCTCGAAGGCCTTCTCGGCGCCGTCCAGGATGCGGTCCTCCGCCGGCTCGGCGGCCCCGCTCAAGCCACGCCGCCCTTCGCCTCGAAGGGCAGGTGCTCGTGGCGGCGCACGAATGCGCCCGGCGCGTAGCGGCCGCCGGCGACGTCGACCGCGAACTCCGGACAGCGCGAGAGCAGCTCCTCGAGCACGACCCTTGCCTGCAGCCGCGCGGCGGCCGCCCCGATGCAGTGGTGCGGCCCGTAGCTGAAGGCCAGGTGCCGGCGGATCTTGCGGGTGACGTCGCAGCGCCCGGCGCTCTCGCCGAACTCGCGCTCGTCGCGATTGGCCGAGGCGTAGAGCAGCAACGTCTTGCGGCCCTCGGGGATCCGCGTGCCCGCGATCTCGACGTTGCGGGTCGCCGTGCGCGCCAGGCCCTGGACCGGCGAGGTGAAGCGCAGGAACTCCTCGACGGCTCCCTTCATGAGCTCCGGGTCGCGAAGCAGCAGGCGGCGCTGCTCGGGATCCTCGGTCAGCACCTCGAGGGCTCCGCCCAGCATCCCGACGATGGTGTCGTTGCCGCCGGTCACCATCGTGAAGCCCACGCCGAGCATCTTGGCCAGGGAGACCTCGCCGCCGTCCTCCCCGCCCGGTTTGCCACCGAGCCGGCCGTGGACCATGGCCGAGATCATGTCGTCGCGGGGCTCGCTTCGGCGCTTCTCGATCAGGTCCTGGAAGAAGGCGAACATCTCGCCGACGGCCTCGCCGGCGCTCAGGACGTCGCCGCCGGCGGACGCGTCCATGATGGCGCTGGTCCAGCGCCCGAAGACCTCGCGATCGTCGTGGGGAACGCCGAGCGCCTGGGCCACGACCAGGCTCGCCATGGGCTTGAGCAGCTCCTCGACGATGCAGCCCGCGCCCGCCTCGCGGAGCCGCTCGATGCGCTCGACCACGAAGCCGCGCACCAGGGGGTCGAGCCGCAGGATCTGCTGGGGCGTGAGCCGCTTGATGATCAGCTTGCGCAGGGAGGTGTGCTCGGGCGGATCCATCATCACGATGGGCGCCTCGAGGCCGAGCTTTCCCATCTCGCCGTACGAGAATGTGAGGCCCTGGGCCGAGGACCAGGTGCGCGCGTCCACCGATGCGGCGAGCACGTCGTCGAAGCGCGAGAGCACGAAGTAATCCTCGCCTTCGCCGTTGTCGGCGACGTAGTGGACGGGCTCGTGGTCCCGCAGGGCGCGGTACATGGGGAAGGGGTCGCGCCAGGTCTCGGCGCCCCGGGGCTCGAAGCGAGCAGCGGACATGTCCGGTACCTCCGGACGAGACGATAGAACAGAATCCGTATTTTGTTCCATTTCGTTGTCACTGTCCTATTGGCACACCTTGTGTCAATATCTGGCAACGCTTCCCAGGAGATCCCGATGAAGGTCGAGAACCAGGTCCAGCCCGATCCCGAGAACCTCCAGGCATTCCTCTCCGGAGCTGCCGAGCCCGTCGTGATGGTCAACCTGCTGCGCTTCAAGGAGCGGGCGGAGTACCCGGACGGCCGGGACGGCGACCTCTCCGGGCGCGAGGCCTACGAGCGCTACGCCTCGGCAATGCGCGGGCTGGTCGAGGCCGAAGGGGGCCGCTTCCTCTTCGGGGGCGAGGTCGAGAGCCTGCTCCTGGGACGCACCGACGATCTGTGGGACGTGGTGGGCCTCGTCGAGTACCCGACCCCCCAGACGCTGGTGAAGATCGCGAGCACCCCCGAGTTCCAGGAGATCGAGCAGCACCGCATGGCGGGCCTCGCGGGGCAGCTGAACATCGCCGTCCGGGAGGGTCGCCTGGGCGATTGAGGCTCCCTGCCCCCACCCTCCGGGCCCCGACCGCGCCCGGAGCGTGAACATCGTTCCCTCGGACGTCACGCCACCCCTTCGCATAGGAGGTGCGCCGTGATCCGTCCGTTCCGACTTCCGTTCCTTCTCCTCGTCGCCTGGCTCCTCACCCTCGGGGGACCCGCCGCGGCCCAGACCGACGTGGTCACCGACACGGCCGGAATCAACGGCGCGGAGCTGTTCGGCGACGGCCTGTTCTGGTGGAACGGCGGCAACTGCGGCGAGATCCTCATCCCGGGGACCGTCCGCACGCGCTCGACCATCAACGGCAACACCAACTTCGTCGCGAACGACTGCGACCACAATCCCGGCAACTCGAACGCCACCCGCGACGAGAACTTCGTCTACTTCGTCTCGGGCAACTCGATCTTCCGGAAGTCCGCGACGGCCAGCGAGAGCGATCCGCCGCAGCTCGTCGATTCGGCGCCCTTCGTCACCGCCCTTCCCGACGTGTTCGGCTCGCCCCTCGCGGTCTTCGAGGACCACCTCTACTGGTTCCGCACGAACACGGGCGCCGGTACGTACTCCCTGGTCCGCAAGCCCCTGCCCGGTGGCCTGGTCACCACGATCTTCACCCGCACCGGACCGCGTCCCTTCAAGCTCGACGTGATCCGCTACGGCGACGCCGACAACCTCGCCTACCTGTGGATCGAGAACGACGGCGACCTCTTCGTGCGGCGCCTCACCGGCTTCCTGACCCAGGACTTCCTGCTCTCGACCCACGCCTCCGACTTCGCGGATCACTCGGTCACCGCCTTCGTGATCGGCCAGGGCGCCGTCAAGACCACGAGCCTCTACGTCTCCGAGGGCGTGGCGACTCCGGGACCCTCCTCGCCCGCGGGCTCGGTCAAGCGCATCAACCTCGACACCCTCTCGTCGACCACCTTGTTCACCTCCGCCGGCGACAACCAGGTGCTCTCCATCGCCACGGACAGCGACGTCACCCTCGGCGGCTTCGCCAACGTCTACATCATGGAGGCCGGCATCTCCTGCGGCGGCCTCTTCTGTACGCCCACCGACGTGTTCGCCCGGCGGCGACGCATCTCGGGCGGCATCGTCGGAGCCTTCCAGCTGATCCTCGCCAGCGGAGGCGGCGGCAGCCTCTCGAGCGACGACGAGTTCATCTACTGGGTGAACGGCAACACCATCCGCAAGCTCGCCACCGACGCACCCCCGATCCAGATCGACTGGGAGGCCGTGGGCGTGGAGGTCGTCCAGAACGTCCAGAGCCTCACCCACGACACGCGCATGGTCTCGGGCAAGCGCACCTTCGCCCGCGGCTACGCGAAGACCAAGATCAACAACTCGGGATCCCCCATTCCGGTGAGCGCCTGGCTGCGCGGCTTCCGCGGCGGCAACGAGCTGCCCGAATCCCCGCTCCAGAGCCTGGGGAGCGTGGTGCTGCCCACGGCGGACACCCTGGACGAGCTGCGGGGCGACCTCGAGAAGAGCCTCCTCTGGGAGCTCCCGGACAGCTGGACCTCGACGGGCAACCTCACCGTCCGCCTCGAGATCGACGGCACCCAGGCCACCCCGGAGACCGGCCCCACCAGTGACAACATGGTGAACAACGTGGGCGCCGTGCGCTTCGAGCCCCGCGGCCGACCCTGCATCCTGCACCGTCCGGTGAGCATCGCGGGTGCGCCCAACTACTACGGCAACAGCGACCCGAACCTCACGGTCATGCAGCGCCGCGCGACGTCGCTGCTGCCCGTCGAGACCTTCCGCAACCGCTTCGACAGCGAGCCGATCACCGAGCCCGAGGTGGTAGTCGAGGTCGAGTGCGCCGTGTGCTTCCCCTTCTACTGCTGCGCTCCGGTTCCGCAGATCGAGGAGGGCCCCTTCGAGTTCGACGGCGAGGACGACGACGGGAGCGAGGCGCTCTTCTTCA
>JAAUYD010053927.1_pt1 | contig 14034 bp, 10 predicted proteins | sample 7278101 | NCBI WGS metagenome assembly JAAUYD01 (sample SAMN14350128, study PRJNA611818) | marine sediment metagenome | isolation source: surface marine sediment (0.6m) | place: French Polynesia: Moorea | collected 2018-08
CATCCAGATGCGGATCAGCGATACCGGTCAGGGTATGGATGCCGCAACACGCAACCAGATCTTCGATCCCTTCTTTACCACCAAAGAGATGGGCCGGGGCACCGGGCTCGGTCTGGCGTCCGCATACGGCATCGTCAAGGCCCATGCCGGTTATATCGACGTCGAATCCGAAGTCGAACGAGGAACGACCTTCACGATCTATCTGCCCGTTTCCGAAGGGACGGTGACCGAGGGGCCCACCAGGGAGGCCGTCATCAAGGCCGGACAAGGGACCATCCTTGTGGTCGACGATGAGGCCATGGTGTTGGAAATCGCCACCGAAATGGTCGCAAAAATAGGATATAAGGTCCTGTCAGCTCAAAACGGTAATGAGGCCGTCGCATTATTCAATCAAAACTGCAGAGAAATTGACCTGGTCATATTGGATCTCATCATGCCCGGCGTCAGTGGTGCCGACACGTATGACCGCTTGAAGGCGGTCGACCCCGAGGGCAAGGTCTTGTTGGCCAGCGGCTACAGCATCGACAGTCAGGCCAAGGCGCTGATGGACAAGGGGTGCAACGGGTTCATCCAAAAGCCCTACACCATCGAAGCCCTGTCTGAAAAGATCAGTGCAGTGCTGGGCCGTTAGACGCACGTTCACGACGAATTGTCGAAAACGGGATCCTTATTGAATGATGACCAACTGAAGAATACGGGCTCTATGCTGCAGCCCGATGCCGTTTTGTTGTGGCTGCGCTGCGGAGGTGACAGGCATCGGCTCGCCTTTTTGCGTCAACCGGCGGCCCGGTTGGCAGGATGAGTATTGGCTGCCTGATGCCCATCCGGCTATGCCGACCGGGCCGGTTCGGTAAACTGATCACCGCCATGGTCTTCTATAGGGGTTGGGCGACCGTCTTCGGTTTCGCACCACACGACCCGGTTCTTGCCATGATGCTTGGCTCGATACAACATTCGGTCCGCCGTTTCGACCAGTCGAGCGGCCGTATCTGCATCGGTGGGATAGATGGCACCGCCGATGCTTGCCGTTACCAGATGGCCTTCGTCGATACCCGGTATTGCGAAGACCTGTTTCTCGATCAGGTTACGAATGCGTTCGCCGACGGCCTTGATTGATTGCTCTCCGCCGTATGGCAGGACGATGGCAAACTCCTCACCGCCATAGCGGGCGGCCACGTCGATCTCCCGGATGGATTTTCTGATCAGGCGGGCCACGGACCGCAAGATTTCATCGCCGGCCACGTGTCCCAAGGTGTCGTTGACCTGTTTGAAGTTGTCCAGGTCGAGCATCAATAGCGCCGTCTGATGCCTTTGGCGCTCCGAACGCTTAATTTCAAGCTCCAGAAAACGCTTGAAGTAGGCGTGGTTGTAAAGGCTGGTCAAACCGTCCAGAATGGCCGAGTTGACTGCTTTCTCGTAATGCTGGTGAAGGTTGTCCAGGTACGACTTTTTTTTCAGCAGTACGTTTACCCTGGCCTGCAACTCGCGCGGATCAATGGGCTTGATCAGGTAATCGTCGGCTCCCAACTCAACGCCTTTGATCTTGTTCTCGACGTCATTCAGGCAGGTAATGAGTACTACCTGAGTATCCCTGGTTTCGGTGGTCTGCTTGATTCGTCGACAGATCTCGAATCCATCCATACCGGGCAGCAGAATGTCCAGCAGGATTAGGTCGAAATGTCTGCGGCTGATGGCATCGATGGCATCTGAGCCGTTGCTGACCACATCCAGGTGGTAATCAGGTGATATCAGGTGGCTGCGCAGCAGTTTGAGATCCTTGGCATTGTCATCCACGATCAGGATGTGCCGGGACCGTTGCTCATCTTCGCATATCGGCGTCCGTGGATTGCTCTTGAGCAGCTTGTCTTCCGAACTGGAACGGAGGCCAAGTTGATCGCGGTAGCGTTTGAGTTTGAGCATGGATTGGATGCGTGCTTCGATCTCGACCGGGTTGACCGGTTTGGTCAAGAACTCCTCGGCACCGGCTTCGAGGCCCAGGACCCTGTCTCGAGGGCTGTCCAGGGCCGTGACCAGAATAATCGGGATGGTTTTGGTTGCCGCTCCGGCCTTCAGGCGCCGCGTCACCTCATATCCGTCCATTCCCGGCATGATGACATCCAAAAGAATCAGATCGGGCGGGTTCTGCTCGACCTGCGCCAGGGCCGTGGCTCCGTCTGCGGCGGTAGACAATTCGTAGTTGTCCCGCGCCAGGAGCCCACGCATCAATTTCAGGTTTTTGGGATCATCGTCAACAATCAGGATGCGTACCATGTTGTTTGGGGGAGTTTTGTGGGCAACCGGCCTGTCGCCCCCCACCGGTGGCAGATAGGTGTCGATTACATCCAGAAAATGTTTGGTATCGATCGGCTTGGTAAGATAACCGTCGCAACCGGCATCCATGGCGCTCATCTTGTCCACTTCCATGGCGTACGAAGTCAGGGCCACCACCGGAATTTCCTGCAGTTGCGGATCCGCTTTGATCATCGTCGTGGCCGCCAATCCGTCCATGCCCGGCAACTGGATGTCCATCAGGATCAGGTCCGGCGATTCTTCGCGGGCCATGTCGATGCCCGCTTCGGCATCGCTCGCTTCCAACACCCGGTAGTCCCCCATTTGCAGCAGGACACGCACAAGCTTCATGTTTTTTTCATTGTCTTCGACTACAAGGACGCTGCGCTGTGACATAATTGTGCTCCTATGCCGCAAGGCTCTCGCCGCCATCGGGCAATGTGATTGTAAATACGGCCCCCTGGCCGTGGCCTTTGCTTGTTGCCTGGATGGCGCCGCCGTGGAGTTCAACCATTCTTCGGGTCAGGGTCAGCCCCAATCCGGTGCCTTCCTTGGATGTGTTTTCCCGGGATGAGACCTGTTCAAACGGATTGAAAATACGCTCCAGATCATCTTCAGGGATGCCGATGCCGCTGTCGGCCACCGTTATGGCCCAATGGTTCCCGCCATCATTTTGGCAAAGCGATTCGCCCCGGGCGTTGGGGCGGTCGGTTTCGTCCGGCTTCCAGGCCCTGACATGGATGCGTCCACCGTCGGGAGTGAACTTGAATGCATTGGACAGCAGGTTGTAAGTGATCTGCTTCAGCTTGATTTCGTCCGCGAGGATGGTGTGCGGTGCGGATTCAGACTCCAACACCACATCGATGTGGTGTTTCATGGCCTTTTCTTTGAACATCACCATGCAGTTGGTCAGAAATGCCCTGACATTCACTGTGGTGAGGTTGAGTTCCATTTTGCCGGCTTCGACCTTGGAGAGATCGAGGATGTCGTTGATGAGTGCCAGCAGGTGCCGGCTGCTGGTAAGGGCATCGGTAAGATACTCGCTCTGCATTTCGTTGAGGCTGCCAAGCTTTTCGTCAACGACGAGTTCGGTGAACCCGATGATATGGTTGAGCGGCGTGCGCAGTTCGTGGCTCATATTGGCCAGAAATTCGCTTTTGGTCCGATTGGCGCTTTCCGCCTCGATGCGGGCGTATTCGAGATCCCGGGTGCGGGATCTGACTCGGGCCTCCAGATCGTCATGGGCCTTTTGCAGGGCGGCTTCGGCCTGGAGACGCTTTGCGACCTGATCATTCAGTTCCTGGATGGATGCCGTGGAACGTCGGAGATTGTCGACCATATCATTGAAGGCATGGGCCAGTTCCGCGATTTCATCCTTAGCGCCCAAGGTGGAGACCTGCACATCCAGGTCGCCGTTACGGATTGCCTGGGTGGCTCGTTTCAATGCGTTGATGCGGCGCAGGATCGGCCGGGAAACCAGAGTGCCAATCAGGACAGCGATGGAAAAGGCGGCCAGTGCGAATAAGAAGGTGAACATAACGGTATTGTGTACCTTGGCTCCGACTTCATCGACGGAGGACTGAATCTCTTCGACGGAATCATCGAACAGATCTTTTGACGCGGTACGGATGCTTTTCTCGATCGGCCCGTGGTGTTGGAGAAAAAAAACGTTCGCTGCCCGGAATCCCTGCGTGTCTGCGACACCAAAGGTCTGGTGCATCGCTTGCCCGTATTCCTGCAGCATCGCCTGAAGCTCGACAATCTCCTCCATTTCCGTCTTTTCACCGCTTTCCTCTTCATCATCGTCGGCCAAAGCAAGTCCGGCCTCGGTTGACTCCTTGAGGCTCAAGATAAGCGTGTTCAACTGGTCCCAGTCACTGGTGATCCGTGTTCTGAGCGAAGCCTGGCTTTCAACCTGCCCGTTGATGCCCTCCAATAGATAACGGCTGATGTCCGCATTGATACGGGCAATTCGGTAGGCGATATCGATGGACCCTTTTACCTCGCCGATGTTGCTGCTGCCGATTTCTGTGACTTCGCCTTCGATTTGCTGGATGAATGCCATTTGAATCCCCCCCACAGACACCAATAGGAGGGCCACGCTTGCAAAGCCCAGGATCAATTTTTGACTCAGTTTCATACCCGTTTCCCGATGAGGTGAGCGATCGTGCAACGGACTGCACTACAGATGTCCTTTTCAGCCTTATCGCCTGATTATCGGATAAGTTTACCCGGCACCGGTCTTTTTGTGTTTGAAATGGGTTCCCGGCCGGTGCGCTGCCCATCTCCGGTACCAGTGCCGATGCAGGAGATGTTCGAAGGGCGAACGCCGGTTGGTGATGTGGGAGGGGGATGATTCCAGTCGCCCGGATTGCCATCCGTTGCAAGGCTGTGCGCGGCGAGCGATTCGGGTTGAGAAAAGCCGCCGCCTTTCAGCGCGGTCCGGCCGGCGAAAGGTCGCCCGCAGCCCCATGGTCGGGACGCGTCATGACCGCCGGGGGGCGCCCGGATCGGAGGTGGCGCAGGTGGGTACCGACAGCGTTGGCTCTATGGCTTGATTTTTCGGTTGCCCGAGTATTTCAGGGATGCGGCAATGAAGCTGCGGAACAGCGGGTGGGGGGTCATGGGTCGGGATTTGAATTCCGGATGAAACTGGCACCCCAGATACCATGGATGATCCTCGATCTCCACTATCTCCACCAGTTCGCCCGACGGCGCGATACCCGATATCTTCAGTCCGGCTTCCTCGAGGGGCTCCATGTAGGCATTGTTGAATTCGTAGCGGTGGCGGTGGCGCTCGGAAATGGATTCCGTACCATAGGCGTGGTAGGCGATGCTGCCCTCGTTCAGCTTGCAGGGGTAGGCGCCCAGGCGCATGGTGCCGCCCTTGTCCGAATGGATATCTCGCCGTTGGACGGTTCCCGATTTGTCGTCGAACCACTCCTCCATGAGGTATATCACGGGATGGGGGGTGCTCATGTCAAATTCGGTGCTGTTGGCGTCGTCCAGGCCTGCCAGGTGCCGGGCGAATTCGATCACGGCGATCTGCATGCCCAGGCAGATTCCGAAATAGGGGATCTTGTTCTCACGCGCATAGCGTGCCGCACAGATCTTGCCTTCCACACCGCGTGAACCGAAACCGCCGGGCACCAGCACCCCGTCGACGCCTTCCAGGCTCAGGTTGCAGGTGTTGGCATCGATGGTTTCCGAATCGACGAATTTGAGATTGACCCGGCTGCGATTGGGGATGCCGCCGTGGATCAGGGCCTCGTTGAGGCTTTTGTAGGATTCGGTCAGGTCCACGTATTTGCCGACGATGGCAATGGTGACCTCATACTCGGGTGCGCCCATGCGCCGGACCAGGGCTTCCCAATCTTCCAGGCGGGGAGCGCGGGTCCAGATGTTGAGCAGTTCGACGATCTTGTTGTCCAGCCCCTCCTGGTGGAAGAGCAGGGGGACTTCATAGATGCAGTTGACGTCCTTGGCCGTGATGACCGCATCCGCGCCCACATTGCAGAACATGCCGATCTTGGCTTTGATGTCCGGACTGAGCATGCGGTCGGTGCGGCACAGCAGGATGTCCGGCTGGATGCCGATGCTGCGCAGCTCCTTGACGCTGTGCTGGGTGGGCTTGGTTTTGACTTCTCCGGCGGTACCGATATAGGGCACCAGGGTCAGGTGGATGTAAATCACGTTGTCTTTGCCGGCGTCGTTGTGGAACTGGCGGATGGCTTCCAGAAAGGGCAGACTTTCGATATCGCCGATGGTGCCGCCGATTTCGACGATGACCACGTCGACATCGTCGGATGCCTTGCGGATGCTCTCTTTGATCTCATCGGTGATGTGGGGGATGACCTGTACCGTACCCCCCAGGTATTCGCCCTGGCGTTCCTTGGTAATGACACTGTGGTAGATTTTTCCGGTGGTGTAATTGTTGTCCTGGCCCAGTTTGGCATGGGTGAAGCGTTCGTAGTGGCCCAGGTCGAGATCGGTCTCGGTGCCGTCGTCGGTGACGAACACCTCCCCGTGCTGGAAGGGATTCATGGTGCCCGGGTCCACGTTGATGTAAGGATCCAGTTTCTGGATGGTGACCGTCAGACCGCGGCTCTCCAGCAGGGCGCCGATGGACGCCGATGCCAGACCCTTGCCCAGTGACGAAAGCACGCCCCCGGTTACGAAAATGTACTTGGTGTCATACCCCATGAATAATCCTCGACCTGATTTTTTTTCCGGTCAATCCAGAATGTGATGTTCTTGCCGTGATGCCGTCCGTGAATTTGCGACTGGCTGTACCATATTTGACCGGATTGGAAAACCGGCTATTCAAATTTTTTCTGGAAGTCCTCCACCGCCTGCTGAACCGCTTCCACGGCTTCCTGTTTCTGCCCTAAGGGGGTCTCGGCCTGGCTGGCGGCAACCGATGCCTTCAAGACTTCCGGATCCATCAGTTCGGACGGGACGGATGGGTTGGGCTGCAGGTTCGCCACCCGGATCTCCCGGGCCAGTCGGCCTGAGGTGTAGAACGCCACCTGCAGGGGAAACCAGCCGCTCTGGACTTTTTGCCAGTTGCGGTAGAAGATCTCCAGGCGCAACTCATCGCCTGCTGACCGATCGTCCACCAGGAGGAGACGAACCGGCAGAAAGGTGCTTTTGTCCACGGCCAGTTGGGAAGCCGTTTCGTCGGGATAACGGGCGCCCAGGACGAATACGACCTGCTCCTCCAGCCGTCCCAGACTGGATATGGCCGTTTCGACCCCCATCTGGTTGAGGGTTCGCATCAGACGCGGCCGGGTCCGGCTGCGCAGCAACCGTTGGTAGCCATCGAACGGGTCGCGGTCCATGGCCAGGCGCCCGTCGATGACGGTCAGCCAGCTGTCGGCGAATACCAGATGGGTGCGCTGGATCTGGTCCGAGACGATATCCGAACGGAACCGTTCCGGCATGACATAGATGGCGGTCTGATCGTACACCGTGGGCGCGCCGTCCGGCGTCGGCGAATAGACGATCAGTTTCTGGTCCACCTGCAATGCGGCAATCGGGCCCATGGCCTTGGCGGCCAGTTCCAGGACATGGGGGCCTTCAAGCACATAGGCGCCGGCCGAGGGCGGCGCGGCGGCCGCGACGCACCATATTGAAAGGGCAGCCATGCAAGCGGCTGCCCTCCATGTTGTCATCGATCTGATTTTCATTAATGCGGGTCCATGTTTTTGAGATACGCGCTAATCGCCAATGAAGATATCCTGGGCAAAGCGTGCCCCCTTGCCCAGGGCCTCTTCGATACGGATCAATTGGTTGTATTTGGCGATCCGGTCGGAGCGCGAAAGGGAACCGGTCTTGATCTGACCGCTGTTTACCGCCACGGCCAGATCGGCGATAAAGGCGTCTTCGGTTTCGCCGCTGCGGTGTGAGATGACCGTCGTGTAACCGGCCTGTCCGGCCATTTCGATGGCGTCCAGGGTTTCGGTCACTGTGCCGATCTGGTTCAGTTTGATCAGAATGGAATTGGCGATGCCGTCTTCAATGCCCTTGGCAAATATACCCGGATTGGTGACGAAAACGTCGTCGCCCACAATCTGGATGGTTTCATCCAGCCGATCGGTGAGCATCACCCAGTTGTCCCAATCCTGTTCGGCAAGGCCGTCTTCGATAGACAAAATGGGGTACTTCTCGACCAGCTGTTCAAAATAATCCACCATCTCGGCGGCGGAGAGAGATTTGTTCTCACCTTTGAGATTATATTTTTTCTTGGCATACAGTTCGCTGGCCGCCACATCCAGGGCCAGCCCCATATCCTTGCCGGGGCTGTAACCGGCTGCCTCGATGGCCTTCATGATGAATTCCAGGGCCTCTTCGTTGGTGTTGAGATCGGGTGCGAAGCCGCCCTCATCACCCACGGCCGTGCTCAAGCCTTTGGACTTGAGGATTTTTTTAAGGGCGTGGAAGGTCTCGGCACCCATCTGAATGGCCTGGGCCATGGTTTTAGCGCCGAAGGGCACGATCATGAATTCCTGGATGTCCAGGTTGTTGGCCGCGTGGGCCCCGCCGTTGATCACGTTCATCATGGGCACCGGCAGGATGCGGGCATTGACGCCCCCCAGGTAGCGAAACAGCGGCAGGCCGAAGGCGTTGGCCGCTGCCCGGGCGGCGGCCATGGAGACGCCTAAAATGGCATTGGCACCCAGCTTGGATTTGTTGGCCGTACCATCCAGCGCCAGCATGCAGCTGTCCAGGGTCAGCTGGTCGGCGGCATCCATGCCCCGGATGTCGTCGGCGATGATCGTGTTGACGTTTTTCACGGCCGTGACCACCCCTTTGCCGCCATAGCGTTTGGCGCGGGTATTGCGCAGTTCCAGAGCCTCGCGTTTGCCCGTGGAGGCACCGGAGGGAACCGCCGCGCGGCCCCTGGCCCCGCAGGCCAGCATCATCTCAACTTCCACCGTGGGGTTGCCCCTGGAGTCGAGGATTTCTCTCGCCCTGACATCAATTATTTCGGTCATGCTTCATCCCCCGATCGTCTGGTTTGCACGCTCGCCGGCGATGGCGCCGCTGTTGCCCATTTGGCATATAACACGCTTGAATAATTTGATTTCGAGGAGTGGCCGCGCCAGGTACATGTGGCCCGCTTGCCGCTTGACAATTCACCGGCAGATGTTACTCTGCTTGCCAGGCGATGTCAAGAAATTGGCCGTCAAGGGCCCGCATATCAACCGCTCAATCGCAGGAATCAAACCGCATGAAACCTACTGATCTGTATACCACCGCCCATCTGTTCGTGGCGGCGGTGCGCGTGCTTGACCATCAGGACGGTGCGCCGCCTTCTCTGGAGGCCGTCTGCCGTCTGCTCGACTATTCGGACGAAAAGGGCAGCTTCCTGCTCAATCGGCTGAAGGAGGCCGGCATTGTGGATACGGTTAAAAGCGGCTTCAATGACCGATTGGTCGTGGGCGACCACCTGGCCATCGAGCAGCTGCCCCGGGATACCGAGGAGAGCCGCCTGGAGCAGGAACTGAAAAAATTCAAGCAGGGCAAGGATGTCATGCAGGAGAAGGTGGCCTCCATCAAGGCCCAGCAGGATCAGAAGAAACAGGATCTGTTCGCCGAGATCGAAAAGAAGCTGAAACGGAAAATTGACAAAAAATAGCCCGGCTGCCTGCCGTCGGGCTATCGGGCGCTGTCTATCCGGTCAAGCCGATGGCCGATTGTCGACTCACGGCAGCAGGCACTGAAATGCGTGAACCATGAAATTGGCGATTCTCTCGCCGCCTGAAGATCTTCCTGACGAGCAACGGGTGGTGGGCCGCATCCTGCGGCACTCATCCGCCATCTTCCACCTGAGAAAACCCGGGCGTGGAGATGCCGCCCTGGCCAGGTATGTGTGCCGGATTCCCGACAGCTTGCATCCGCGGATCATGGTTCACGACCATGTTGAACTGCTGGATCGCTTCCCGCTGAGGGGCATTCATTTCACGGAATTGACCAGACGACGCCATCCCCAGGCCGTCCACCGACTCGTTCAGGCGTACCCGCAGGCCCGCTTTTCATCATCCTTCCACAGCCTGTCGGACCTTTATGCGGCCAGCGACCGATTCGATTATGTCTTTCTGAGCCCCATCTTCGACAGCATCTCAAAAACCGGCTACCGGGCGGCGTTCGGCCACCAGGCCCTGGTGCGTTTCCTGAAAGGCGCCCGGCAGCGTGTGTTTGCCTTAGGGGGCGTCGACGGCCAGCGGATCACCACGGCGGCGTCGCTCGGGTTTGCCGGCGTCGCCGTGCTCGGTGCCGTCTGGAGCGCCGCCGACCCGCAACAGGCCGCCGCTCAATTGTCGGCAGCCTGCCGGAGCGTGGGTTCGCCGATGGTTGCCGGCCAACCGGGGAGTCAATCCGGTCCCTAAACCACAACCGCCGGTGGTTCGGCCCCAGACCGGTCGCCGACGGTCGGGACCGGCGCTTCGATCACCGGGGGAGCGTCGACCAGGCGTCCGTCGGCCATGGTCAGAATCCGATGCACATGGGCGGCGCAGCGGCTGCTGTGGGTGACCATGATGATGGACATGCCTTCGGCATTGAGGCTGTCGAACAGGTCCATGACCGCTTCGGTGGTGCGGGTGTCCAGATTGCCCGTGGGTTCGTCGGCCAGCAGAATCGGGGGGGCGTTGACGATGGCCCGGGCGATGGCACAGCGCTCTTTTTCGCCACCGGAGGCCTCGCCGGGAAGGCGGTCCGCCTTGCCGTCCAGGCCTACCCGCTGGAGGGCGGTCAATGCGCCGCTGCGTTTTTGCATGGTGGACATGCGTTTGGTGGCCAGCGGCAGCATGACGTTTTCCAGCAGCGTCAGGTACGGGATCAGGTGAAAACTCTGGAAAACGAATCCCAGAAACTCTCTGCGGAAATCGGCGCGCTGCTCTGACTTCAAACGGTAGACATCGATGCCGTCCACCTCCAATCTCCCTGAGCTGGGAGTGTTCATGGCTCCCAGAACGGAGAGCAGGGTGGATTTGCCAGCGCCCGACTCTCCCATGATGCCGACGAATTCACCGCTGTCGATGGTGAAACTCACATCGGCCATGGCATGGACCATGCCCGATCCCTGGCCGTAGGTTTTACCCAGTTGATTGGCGATAATGCTGCTCATAATGGTTTCCTCCTACAGTGACCGCAGGGCGGTGTTGGGGTCCAGGCGGGCGGCCATGATGGCCGGATAGATGCTGGCCAGCAGGCCGACGGCCATGGCCAGGATGATTGCTGCGCCGCACAGGACCGGATCGAAGGCCACCGAGGCATGCTCCAGGCTGGAGAAAAACCGCACGGCCAGCAAGGTGGCGACGGACCCGGTCACATAGCCGATGAGGCCGGCCGGACCGGAAATGATGGCCGCTTCGGAAAAGATGATGCCCATCACATGGCTTTTGCGAAAGCCCATGGCCCGGAAGATGCCGATCTCCTCCTTGCGCTCGCGCACGCTGCTCATCATGGTGGTCAGCACCACCAGGCTGCCCACCAGAATCACCACCGCGGACATGCCCAAAGAGAAGGTGCTGAAGCGGTGCAGGGTGTCCATACGCCCTTGGACCACCTGTTGGATCGCCATGACTTTGGCCTCCGGCAGGGCGCCGGCGATCTGGCGGACCATCTCATCGATGGGGCAGGCGTTGCACAGGGCGGCCACTTCCGCCATGGAGATCTGTCCCTGCTTGCCCAGGAGGGTCTGGGCCGTGGCCAGTTCGGTGAACAGCAGGTGGTCATCCTGAGAACCGGTGGCATCCAGGATGCCGACCACCGGCATGGGTGTCCCGTTGACGTTGACGTTCCGGCCCACGGCCAGGTTCATTACCCGGGCTGTCTTGGCACCGGCCAGCAGGCCATTGCCGCTGGGCCGCTGGCCGTTGAGTTGCCACCAGGGTTTGAGGATATTGACGCTCTTCAGATCAATGCCCGCCAGCAGTACCCGGCGTCCGTCGGCCTCGACCACGCCCAGCAGGGTGGGGCCGGTGGCGGCGATATTGGCGGCGTTCTTGATCGATCCCAGCCGCTGCAGATCGGCCTGCTGAATGGGTGCCACGTCAAAGGCGACGCCGCCTAAGTTGATGCCCCCGTAGCTCAATTGAAGGTCTTCGGTTTTGGGCAGGATCAGAATATTGGCGCCGTAGCGTTCCATCTTGTGGTTGATTTCGGCGGTCATGGTGCGTACGAAACCGATCACGGCCACCATGGCGGCCACACCCACCACCAGACCGGCCATGATGAAGCCGGTCTTGGCCTTGCGCCGCACCAGATTCTTGAGGGAGATGTCGGTCAGTTTCATAGCTATGCCTTTGCGCGAAAGTTGAAGTAGGCGGCGCCTTTTTTAATGTCCTCCACACGGATCACCACCTGGTCGCCTTCGATGGCGCGCTCCAGGGGGGCCGGGTTGCAGCCGCCCTTGACCTCGTTGACCTTGACCGATTCGAACCGCCGGCCGCAATTGCGGCAGACCATGCTGTCGCCTTCCTGGTAGTAGCCCTTGCCGGCTTGCCAGCAGACATCGCAGGCATCGAACGCCGCCCGAATGACACCGTCGGTGCTTTTAAGGATAAAATAAGCGATAGTGGTGTTGCTGTCGGCATCGGCAAATTGAAAATGGCGGGCCTTGCCGTCGGCAAACAGGCTGACAGCGTAGGTAATGCGTCCGTCATCGAGGACGGACGCCGCTGGCGCGTTGCCAGCTACAGGTGCCGACAGCGTGCTGCCGCCGGGAAACAGGAACAGGCCCAGACCGGCGGCCACGGCAACGGCCACTGCCACGGCGATGATGAGGGGGACCTTGCTGGTTGTACCGCTGTTCATGACGATGGCTTTCTTGGTTTCACGGCTATTGTGCCGGGGTGCATGTTTCTTGGTGGTCATGGCAAATATCCTCACGTCTGAAGATGGTTAACGATACCCGAACCGGCCGTGCAACAGTGCCAGCACGGATATCGGCTGATGGCTGTGGCAACGATAACTAAGGTGAAATCAATTGATGGGATAGAGCAGGTCGCAGGAGTTGCCTGTCCCCTTTTCCCTTCCGGTCAAACTGGAGATCTTCAACAGATCAGGCGGCAGGTCTTCAGGTACACGGCTAGAGGGTCATGCTCATGTGTGATCGGTGCCCATGGGACGGGCGCCAGGAGGGACTGCGGGGGCAGGCTTACTTTATCTGCAGCCAACCAGGCGTGACCGCTATGGTCAGATGCCTGGCCGGTGGTCGGAACCAGGGCCGGCGGGGGGGTGGGCAGCTCTGTCGCGGACATGTTGCAGGGCGATGATGCAGTTGGGCCGCAGCAACCGGCATCACTGTCTGCGGCCAGTGTAATGGTTGGGACGGATCCGTGGCGGGGGGGCGTGCAGCAGCAACACTGCCGATCACATGCTGCCCAGGTGCTGACGGCGGCCAGGAGGGAAGTCGCCGACAATGCCACCGTCAACACCAGGCAGATGATGACAGCCAGGGGGCCTGGCCGTTTTTGCCATCGGATGGGATTCATGGCCGCAACCATAATTGAGATACCACAATGTGTCAATCAAAAATCTATATGGTGTCACTCCGATGAAGCAGCGCGCTATCGGAAAGCGGGGTGGGAGGTCATCTGTGGAAACGCCATTGTGGAAGCGGTGGCATCGGTCTGCATCGGCTGTTCTTGAATCAGCTTCTCCAAAAGATCGATGCGCTGGTCGGGCGGCAGGCTGCGGTGAAGGCGATCGAATAGCGGTGCATCCGGATGAACTTCAAGGGTCCGCCAGTAAAATTCGACCAGTGCCTCCGGTCGGCATTCCGACCGCCGCAGCAGGGTCAGGGCAATGGTCGCTGCGCGTCGCTCCTCTGTGCGGCTGTAATAGCGCTCGTCGGGCCCCAGGTCGCGGGCCTCGATATAGGCCAGCTTCATCCAGTCCATACCTCCGACATAGAGGGCGCCCTGGCTGGCGATCATCAGGGCCGTCGAGCCGGCCAGCGAACCGAGCTGAAAGAGCAGACTGGAGATCGGGTTGAACCGGACCGGGTCGGTGTGGCGGGACAGGTCATGAGCGATTTCGTAGGCCAGCAGACCGGCCAACTCGTCTTCGCTCTGAAGGGCACCGTAAAGACCGGACCAGACAAAGATGCGGTTTCCGGCAACCGCGCGCACATCGATGACCTCCGGGGCCTCGAGCAGAACCACCCGCCAGTTGCCATAACCGGTCCCGGCTGCGTTGGCCAGGTGATCGACGATGCGTTCAAGCTGGGCGATG
>JAAUYD010080213.1_pt1 | contig 14032 bp, 27 predicted proteins | sample 7278101 | NCBI WGS metagenome assembly JAAUYD01 (sample SAMN14350128, study PRJNA611818) | marine sediment metagenome | isolation source: surface marine sediment (0.6m) | place: French Polynesia: Moorea | collected 2018-08
AGAGATGACAGTGGAGCTGATAGACCCTGTGGCGATGGAAGATGGGATGCGGTTTGCCATACGTGAGGGAGGCCGAACGGTGGGTGCCGGTGTTGTTTCCTCCATCATTGAGTAAGAGGTAGGCCGCCATGTCGACGAAGATAAGAATTCGCTTAAAGGCATATGACCACAAGCTGCTCGACCAGTCCACATCGGAGATAGTCGGAACAGCAAAGAGAACAGGTGCGCGGGTGGCTGGGCCAATCCCCCTGCCCACGCGCATCAACAGGTACACCGTGCTCAGGGGACCGCATATCGACAAAAAGTCCCGGGAGCAGTTTGAAATCCGAACTCATAAGCGCCTCATCGATATTCTCGAGCCCACCCAGCAGACCCTGGATGCGCTCATGAAGCTCGATTTGAGCGCGGGTGTGGATGTGGAGATCAAGAGCTGATTCAACCACTGTCAGCGCGACGTTCGCGATAGGCATGAGCGCGGATGGGGCCGTCAGAGGAAGAGCGATGCCCAAGCTAAAAATAAAAAATACAAAGAACGAAGAGGTCGGCGAGATTACCTTGAGCGATCGGGTATTTGGTGCAGATGTGAAAGAGCACCTGATGCACGAAGTTGTGAGAATGCAGCAGAATCGCAGACGCTCTGGCACTGCCTGCACAAAAGAGCGCAACGCCGTGGCCGGCGGGGGGGCAAAGCCCTATCGCCAAAAAGGCACGGGTCGCGCGCGGCAAGGTAGCAGGCGGGCCCCTAATCACGTGGGTGGCGGGACGGTTTTTGGTCCGCGACCCCGGTCGTACAATTTTTCTCCTCCCAAGAAGGTCAGGCGTGGCGCCATGTGCAGTGCGCTCTCACTTTTTGTAAATGAAAATCGGCTTATCGTGGTCGACAAGTTCGAAATGAATGACGTAAAGACACGCGATTTATCCGAGATTCTGGATCAACTCGGGGTTCAAAGCGCGGTCATCGTCGACCTTCGCGAGAATGAAAAACTGAAAAAGAGTGCCGGCAATCTGTTGGAACACTGTTTCCTGCCGCCTGAGGGCCTCAACGTGCTCGATATTCTCAAACACGACGAGCTGATCGTTACCGAGCGCGCTGCGCTTGAAATTGAGAAAAAACTCGAGAGCCCCGTGCGAGTAAGGAGGGTGAACTGATGAAATCGCTCCACGATGTCATCGTTCGACCGCTCATTCTCACTGAAAAAGGTGAGACGCAACGAGCAGAGCATAACAAGATCTTCTTTCAAGTGGCCATGAAGGCAAACAAGATAGAAGTGAAACAAGCGGTCGAGCGGCTGTTCAATGTTCAGGTCATCGATGTAAATACCATGGTCGTCAGGGGAAAGCCGGGGCGGATTGGCCGACGCGTCGCAAAGCGGCCGAATTGGAAAAAGGCAGTCGTTACGCTCCGCGAGGGCGATACCATCGAATTCTTCGAAGGGGTATAGGCGATGGGTATTAAGCAATACAAGCCTACATCTGCTGGTAGGCGGTTTATGACGGTGGCTGATTTCTCCGAAGTAACGCGCAGTGAGCCAGAAGCATCACTGCTGAGGCCACTCAACAAGCGAGGGGGGCGAAACAATAACGGGCGCATTACCTGTCGTCATCGGGGCGGCGGCCATAAACGCCAATATCGCATCATTGACTTTAAGCGCAATAGGATTGGCATCCCAGCCACCGTAAAGGCGATTGAATACGATCCGAATCGATCTTCGCGGATCGCCCTGCTCAGCTATGCCGACGGCGAAAAGTCTTACATCTTGGCGCCTGATCAGCTAAACGTGGGCGATCAGGTCATTTCAAGCCGTCACGCGGATATCAAACCTGGCAATGCCTTGCCGTTGAGATTCATTCCCCTGGGCACCATGGTTCACAACATAGAGCTCAAGCAGGGAAAAGGCGGTCAGATGGTGCGATCCGCTGGCACGGCAGCCCAATTGCTGGCCAAGGACGAGCAATACGCGCATGTCCGATTGCCGTCTGGTGAGGTGCGGCTCATTAACATCAGCTGCCGCGCCACCATCGGTCAGGTATCGAACATCGATCACTCTCGCATACGCATCGGCAAAGCCGGGCGCAAGCGGTGGCTGGGTCGGCGTCCAAAGGTGCGCGGTGTGGCCATGAACCCGGTCGATCACCCTATGGGCGGGGGCGAAGGGCGCTCTTCGGGCGGCCGTCACCCCTGTACACCTTGGGGAAAACCCACAAAGGGATTTAAAACGCGCAAAAACAGGTCGAGTGATAAATTCATCGTCAAGCGGCGTGGCCGAAAGAAATAAAAGGGCGATATCATGAGCAGATCAGTTAAAAAAGGGCCGTTCGTCGATGAACATCTCATAAAAAAGATAGACGACGCGGTCCGAAACCAGAGCAAGAAGGTGATAAAGACTTGGTCGCGGCGCTCAACTATTATTCCCGAGACGGTGGGCCTTACGTTTGCGGTGCACAATGGGAAGAAGTTTATCGCCGTGTACGTGACCGAGAATATGGTCGGACATAAGTTTGGTGAGTTTGCACCAACGCGGACCTTTCACGGACACGCTGGGGATCGGAAGGGAAAAGTAGGGGGCAAGAAATAGAGAAGGTGTTGATTTTATTAGATTTTTTGGCGACACGAATCGCTTGACTGGACGCATCGGATATGATACTTAGCGGCGTCTCGACGGCTGTAAATTGGAGTGATTTTTTTTAATGATTTCGATGATTAACACAATGGCACCCCAGGTGTTCAGCATCGTATTGGGGATTCTCAGGGCCGTCGGCTCGAACGAGCGCCCACTCGGGTGAGGCTATTTAGAGGTTATTATGGAATCCAGGGCAACAGCACGCTTCATTAGAATTTCGCCTCGCAAAGCGAGAATCGTGGCTGGACTGGTGCGCGGAAAGGACGTTGGAGAGGCGCTGAGCATTCTCTCCTTTACCCGCCGCTCTGCTGCGCCGCACATAAAGAAACTGATTGAGTCGGCATTGGCAAATGCAACAAGAGCGTCATCCGGAGTCGATGTGGACTCTCTTTACATCAAGCGTTTGACGGTTGATATGGGACCGACGCGCCATATGCGACGGTGGCGTCCCAGGGCCATGGGACGTGCGACGAGAATCGTCAAAGGGATGAGCCACATGAGTGTGGTTCTCGATATCCGCTAAGCGAGGAGGACGAAGTGGGTCAAAAGGTACATCCTTACGGCTTGCGGTTGGGCGTCATTAAATCTTGGATGTCCACCTGGTACCAAGACAAGACATATGCCAAGTGGCTCCACGAGGATATTGCCATACGGCGCTATATTAAAAACAAGCTCAGGCATGCCAGTATCTCTGAAATCGAAGTCGAGCGGGCGGCGAGCAAGTGCAAAATAATCGTTAGAACAGCGCGGCCGGGCATCATTATCGGCAAGCGCGGTGCTGGCGTCGAAACCTTAAAGACCGAAGTGCAAGCCCTGACATCAAATGAAGTCTTCATCGATATTCAGGAAGTGCGAAAAGCAGAGACAAATGCCCAACTTGTTGCGGAAAACATCGCGACCCAGCTCGAACGCCGGGTGGCCTTTCGGCGCGCCATGAAAAAGGCATTGTCCACGGCGATGAAGTTCGGTGCCAAGGGGATTAAGGTCGAGTGCGCGGGCAGGCTCGGTGGTGCTGAGATGTCGCGGCGGGAGAAATATCGTGCCGGTCGCGTGCCGCTCCACACGTTGCGCGCGGATATCGAATACGGATTTGCCGAGGCGCGCACCACCTACGGCATCATCGGCGTCAAGACATGGGTATTCAAAGGCGAGGTGCTCAAAAAAGCACCGGCCATGAGATAGGTTAGCGACATGCTGAGTCCCAAGAAAGTCAAGTATCGCAAGAAGCAAAAGGGCCGTATGCGCGGTAAATCGTACCGCGGCAATAGTGTCGACTTTGGGGATTTCGGTCTTCAGGCGCTCGGGCCTGGTTGGATCACCGCCAGGCAAATAGAGGCAGGGCGAATGGCCGTGACCCGACATGTCAGAAGGTCTGGCAAGTTGTGGATCCGCATTTTTCCGGATAAACCGCTCACCAAGAAACCCGCTGAAACCAGAATGGGTAAGGGCAAGGGCAGTCCTGAGGAATGGGTCGCCGTGGTGAAACCCGGGCGTGTTTTATATGAGATCTCTGGTGTTTCAGAAGAAGTGGCCAAGCGGGCATTCACTCTCGCTGCCCACAAACTGGGCATACCGACCAAAATGATTGCCCGGGGAGGTGCACTGTGAGGGCCAAAGAGATGCGCGAGCGCAGCGATGAAGAGCTGGAACGCATGCTAACAGACGCGAAAATGCGGTTGTTTCGCGCTCGGCTCGACAATGCGACCCATCAGCTGAACAACACGAGTCAGATCAGGGCCACGCGAAGGGAGATCGCCCGCATTAACACCTTGAAAACAGAGCGGCGCCAACACCTATCGGCGACCGATGGCAACGCACCGCAAAGCGGCGAGGAGTAGGCAAGCAATGGCACAAGGACGCAAGCGGACGCTCATGGGACGCGTTTACAGCAATAAAATGGATAAGACCGTTGTCGTTGAGGTTCGGCGCCGCGTGAAAGAACCCCAGTACAAGAAGTACATCGAGCGACGGGCCCGCTACAAAGCCCATGACGAAAACAATGAATGTACGATCGGGGACACCATAGAGATTCAAGAATCCAGGCCATTATCGCGAGACAAGCGCTGGGTCGTCACCCGCATTATCGAGAAGGCAGTGGAGGTCTAAGTCATGATTCAGATGCAGACGACACTCCAAGTGGCTGACAATTCTGGCGCGAAAAAACTCGTGTGCATTAAGGTCCTGGGCGGGTCCAAACGCAAATACGCAACAGTGGGAGATACGATTACAGTATCCGTGCGCGAAGCAATGCCGAATTCAAAAGTAAAAAAGGGCGACGTGGCCCGGGCGGTGATCGTTCGGACTGCCAAGGAAATCGCCCGTCCCGATGGATCGTATATTAGATTTGACAATAATTCCGCCGTACTTGTGAACGCCCAAAACGAGCCGATTGGCACCCGTATTTTCGGACCGGTTGCCAGGGAACTCAGGGCAAAGAAATTTATGAAAATAATATCCTTGGCTCCGGAAGTACTTTAGGCGTTAGCTGGAGAGTAAGACGATGCTTCGTATTCGCAAAAATGACACGGTAATCATCACCGCTGGCAAGGACAAGGGAAAGACCGGAAAGGTCGTTCGCGTTCTATTGGAAAAGAACGCAGTGATCGTGGAACAGGCGAACATCGTAAAGAAGCACGAAAAGCCGAATCAGCAGAACCGAACCGGTGGTATCGTGGACAGGGAGGCGCCAATTCACATCTCCAATGTGATGTTGCTGGATGGAAAGACCGGCAAGGGCACTCGGTTCAAGATCTCGAGCGGTAAAGACAACGACAAGATCCGGGTGGCCGCGAAATCCGGTACAGTGTTCGACTAGGACGAATAAAATGCCTGAGATAGAAAAGCCGCGATTGCGGAATAAGTACGAGAGCGAAGTGATAACCGCGCTGATGAAGCAGTTTGGGTATGTCAATCCGATGCAGGCGCCCAGACTGGAGAAGATCATTCTCAACATGGGCCTTGGCGAAGCCATCCAGAACCCAAAGATACTAGATGCCGCGTCTTCAGAGCTCGCCCAGATAACCGGACAAAAGCCCATGATCCGGAGAGCGCGGCGATCCATTGCCAATTTCAAGCTGCGCGAGGGCATGCCGATCGGATGCAGTGTAACGCTGCGCAGCGCTCGAATGTGGGAATTTTTCGACAGGTTAATTACATTCACGCTGCCCCGGGTGCGGGACTTCAAAGGCCTGTCGAGGAAAGCCTTTGACGGCAGGGGAAACTACTCACTCGGCATCCAGGAGCAGATTATTTTTCCCGAAATCGATTATGACAAGATAGACAAAATAAAAGGTCTGAATATAACATTTGTAACGACCGCGCAACGGGATGAAGAGGGACGCTCACTCCTAGAGCTCCTCGGTATGCCGTTTCGAAAACAGTAGATAGGGTGAGGAGGTCGAGGTGGCGAGAAAAAGTGCCTTTGCCAAATTGAAGCGGCCGCTGAAATTCAAGGTTCGGCATCGCAATCGATGTCCGCTCTGTGGGCGACCACGAGGGTTTTACCGCAAGTTCAACATGTGCCGCATCTGTTTGCGGCAATTGGCGCACCGAGGGGAAATCCCAGGTGTTATTAAAGCGAGTTGGTGAGAGATATGGTCGACCCTATTGCAGATTTAATGAACAGAATTCGCAATGCGGCGATGGCCAAGCACGCGTCCACTCGGATTCCCTTCTCGAAAACAAAGGGTCGCATTATCGAGATCCTAAAAGAAGAGGGGTATATCGATAGCTTTTCCGTGGACGATGGAGACGGCATTCACCGGGAGATCGTCGTATATCTCAGATATTTGGACGACAGCAATACTGCGATTCATCGGATGCGTCGGGTGAGCAGACCGGGTCGGCGATTTTATTGCGGTGCAAAAGACGTCGCCAAGGTCAAATCCGGGCTTGGTGTGGCAATTATTTCGACTTCCAAAGGCATTTTTACGGATCGGGAGGCCAGGCGGCTGAACGAAGGCGGTGAAGTGCTGTGCGAGGTCTGGTAAGTTAGTGCAGCTCTTGAGGTATTGAGATGTCACGGATAGGCAAAAAGCCGATTATTCTACCCAATGGCGTGACAGTGACGCTGAAAGGCAACGATATTGCCGTTAAAGGACCGTTAGGAACGCTGCATCGGCGCCTGTCCCCCAATGTTGAAGTCAACGTGGATCAGAGCGAGATTCGCGTGACGCCGGCTGGTAAAGGGCGCCGATTAAGAGCTTTTTGGGGCCTTTCGCGGGCACTGCTCGCGAATATGGTCGTCGGCGTCAGCGAGGGATTCAAAAAGGAAATGTCCCTTATCGGCGTCGGGTATCGGGTCGCCCTGGAAGGGAAGACGCTGGTGTTTAATTTGGGGTATTCGCACCAGATTAAGTTTCCACTGCCCGCAGGCATAGACGCCAAGATTGGGGATCGGGGGGTTGCATTCAGCGTCCACGGTATTGATAAGGAGCTCGTCGGACAAACCTGTGCGACAATTCGGAGCTTTAGACCGCCTGAGCCCTATAAGGGAAAGGGCATTCGCTATGCGAATGAATACATTCGACAGAAGGCCGGCAAAGCAGGCGCGAAATAGAGGTCTATGAGATGAAAACAAAGGCCGAATGCAGAGCTTGGCGAAAGAAGCGGATTCGCAAGAAGGTGCGGGGTACTGAGACAAAGCCGCGACTTTCTGTTTTTAGAAGTGCAACTCACATCTATGCACAAGTGATCAATGACGACACGCATCAGACAATGGTGGCCGCATCTTCCCTCTCTGCCGAGATTGCGAAAAAAGAGAAAGCCACGAAAACAGAGGTTGCAAAAAAAGTGGGTGCGTTGGTGGCTCAAAAGTGCATGGAAAACAATATAAAAAAGGTTGTGTTTGATCGGAACGGGTTTGTCTATCACGGGCGGATTCGGGCCCTTGCAGAAGGGGCCAGAGAATCCGGTCTCGAGTTCTAGGAGCGCGACATGGCGCAGCAGGAATACAGCCAAGATCTCCCAAATGGGGAGAGCGACGAGCTGATTGAAAAAGTAGTTCATATTAATCGCGTGGCAAAAGTCGTAAAAGGCGGTCGGCGATTTAATTTTTCGGCCCTGGTCGTGGTGGGCGATGGCAAGGGGAATGTGGGCGTCGGATATGGCAAAGCCAACGAAGTGCCCGAAGCCATTCGCAAGGGGACGGAGAAAGCGCGGGCGTCTATGTTCGAGGTTCCCCTTGACGGGGATACGATTCCCCACGAATCCCTCGGCATTGAAGGACCGGGTCGCGTGCTCCTCAAACCGGCAAACCCAGGGACCGGGGTCATCGCAGGTGGACCTGTCCGAGCTGTGGTCGAGGCTGCTGGCATCCGGGATGTATTGACCAAATGCATTGGTTCCAATACGCCTATCAATGTCGTAAAGGCCACGCGGACAGCCCTTAAAAATCTCGAGAATATCGATATGGTATCGAAGCGGCGCGGCAGAAGAGTCGAGGACATACGCTGAGCTGAAGGAATAGTGCCATGGCGAGCTCAAAATTGAAGGTAACGCAAAAACGAAGTGCCATTGGGCAGAACCGGCGCAATCGGGCCGTTCTCGCTGGGATTGGTCTTCGAAAAATCGGCAGCAGTGTGGTTGTAGACAACACGCCGTCATTTCGCGGGATGATTAAAAAAATTATTCATCTGGTTCACGTGGAGGAAGCCGATGTCTGATATCTTAAGCAGGCTTAAGCCGCCAGAGGGTTCGAGAAAGCGGATCAAGCGCGTGGGCCGAGGTCCTGGATCTGGGCTCGGCAAAACCTGCGGCCGCGGGCAAAAGGGACAAAAGTCCCGATCCGGCGCGGGCGTGGGGCGCGGGTTCGAAGGCGGTCAAATGCCGGCCCAGCGGCGAATGCCCAAGCGCGGATTCACCAATCCGTTTCGAAAAGTGTTTACGATTGTTAATTTGAGCAAACTCGAATCATTTGAAGATGGCGCCGTGGTCGACCCAGAGGCCCTTTTTTTAAAAGGCATTATCCGCACGACGAAAAATGACATCAAAGTGCTCGGAAAAGGTGCGTTGACAAAGAAGTTGACCATTCGGGCCCATGCAGTCTCTACTGGCGCTTTGGCTAAAATTGAGGAAGCAGGGAGTACGTTCGAAAAAATTTAGCTGTCTTGCCATTTTTTATTGAGCGGTAAAGACAGGGAAGAGGATTAGACGTGGCCAGCGGCATCGCAAATATCGGCAAAATACCGGAGCTTAGAAAGCGGATATTTTTTACGTTGGGGATTCTCGCTGTCTACAGGATAGGGGTTTTTGTCACTGTTCCGGGCGTGAACCGATATGTCATGCGCAAGCTCGTGGCAGAGGGTTCTGGCTCATTCATGGGGTTGTTCAACATGTTCTCCGGTGGGGCACTCGAGCAATTATCCATCCTCGCCCTTGGGATCATGCCCTATGTGACGTCCTCTATCATTATGCAGCTGTTGTCTTCGGTCATCCCAAGGCTCGCAGAGCTTCGCAAGGAGGGGGAGGCCGGGCATCGAAAAATCAATCAATATACGCGCTATGGCACGGTAATTTTAAGTATTTTTCAGTCATTCGGCATTGCAGCGTATCTCGAGAGTCTCAATCAGACGAGCACTTTTGGCGCGGTGGTCGCCCACCCGGGAATTGGATTCAAGTTGCTCACAATGATCACGCTGACCACTGGCACAGCGTTCATCATGTGGCTCGGGGAACAGATCACAGAGCGGGGTATTGGCAACGGCATATCACTGATCATCTTTGCCGGTATTGTTTCGGGATTACCCGACGCCATATTGGACACGATCAGACAGGCAACAGCGGGTGAACTCGAACTCGTGAGTATTCTGTTTATCGGCGTGGTCCTTATCGGCGTGATTGGGACGATCATCTTTTTTGAGCGGGGGCAGCGCAGGATTCCCATCCAGCACGCAAAGCGCATGGTGGGTAGGAAGGTCTATGGTGGGCATTCCACATTCCTGCCCTTGCGGGTTAATCAGGCGGGCGTGATTCCGCCCATTTTTGCTTCGACCCTGCTGATGTTTCCCAACACGATCGCCAACTTTACCGGCTGGGATTGGTTGAACAACGTCATTAGTTTTGGCAATTGGCAGTACAACGCGATTTACGCCATACTAATCATGTTTTTCTGTTATTTTTATACGGCCATTACCTTTCAGCCAGCAGATGTGGCGGACAACCTGAAAAAACAGGGGGCCTTCATTCCTGGCATTCGCCCGGGAAAACGGACGGCCGAATATATCGATAAGGTACTGAATAGGATTACGTTTGGCGGTGCCTGTTACGTTGCGGCGGTGTGTGTATTGCCGTACCTCGTCATTAACGAGTTTCAGGTATCGTATGCCCTTGGCGGCACTGGATTGATGATTGTGGTAGGCGTGGCACTCGATACGGCTCAGCAGATCGAATCTCATCTGATCACCCGTCATTACGATGGGTTTACAGGACCTAAAGGTACGCGGATACGCGGAAGAAGATCGAGAGGTTGACCATGGATTTGATTTTATTGGGTGGTCCCGGCGCAGGCAAAGGTACCCAGGCAAAGAAGCTCGTGGCGTTGCTCGATATTCCTCAGATCTCCACAGGGGATATGTTGCGCGCGGCAGTGGCCAATGGCACCGAGCTCGGCACCAAGGCAAAAGCGTTCATGGATGCTGGACAGCTGGTGCCAGACGAAGTGGTGATCGGCTTGGTAAAAGAGCGCCTCGGCGAGGCGGATTGCAAGTCGGGTTTTATGCTGGACGGGTTTCCCCGCACGGTTGCTCAGGGCGAATCCTTGGAGCGAACCCTGACCGAGGCGGGCCGTACGATAGACCACGTTGTGTCGTTTGATGTTGACGATGAAGAGCTTGTCTTGCGCATTACCGGAAGACGGACCTGCGGCAAATGCGGTGCGATTTACCATCTCAAGTATTCGCCGCCGCCCCAGGCCGATACCTGTGCCTGCGGTGCCGTTGATCTTCAGCAGCGGGCCGACGACAACGAAGTGACCGTTAGAAAACGGCTTGAAACATACCATTCACAGACCGCGCCGCTCATCTCTTTTTATGCGGAGCGCGGTTTGCTGAGAGAAATAAAGGGCACTGGGCTCTCGCCCGACGGGGTGTTCGAAAAGACCCGTGAGGTGCTGGGCCGCTAAAGGCAAAGGATGGGCTTTGGCGCGGAGGCAGTGATGAAAGTAAGGCCGTCGGTGAAAAAAATTTGTGACAAGTGCAAAGTCGTGCGCCGCCGTGGCGTTGTGCGCGTGATATGCGATAACCCGCGCCACAAACAGCGCCAGGGCTAGGCTTAGGAGGTCGATGTGGCACGTATTGCTGGTGTAGACTTACCGCGAAAGAAGCATTTACGCATCTCGCTCACCTATATTTATGGGATCGGACGTACCTCTGCTGAGGAGATCTGCCAAAAGGCGAAGCTCGATCCCCAGATGGTCACCGAGTCGTTGGCTGAGGGCGAGATCAAGAAAATTCGAGATATTATAAATGAGCAATATAAGGTAGAAGGCGACCTCAGGCGGGAGGTTGCAATGAATATCAAGCGCCTGATGGATCTCGGATGTTATCGCGGCCTGCGCCACCGTCGAGGGCTTCCGGTGCGCGGGCAACGCACCCACACCAACGCCAGGACCCGCAAGGGACCGCGGCGTGGCCAGGCGATTAAGAAGAAACGAACGAGTTAGGCAAAAAAATGGCTAAGGCGACAAAGGGCTCTCGAGGCAAGAAGGTCAAAAAGAACATCCCGTCCGGGGTGGTGCATATTAAATCGACCTTCAACAATACGATAATTACCATCACCGATCCCAGTGGAAATGCGGTTAGCTGGGCGACTGCCGGCACTATCGGATTCAAAGGATCCCGCAAGAGCACGCCGTATGCTGCTCAGATAGCCGCGGATGCGGCAGCGCGCAAGGCAGTTGAAAACGGCATGCGGCAGGTCATGGTGCTGGTCAAAGGACCTGGCGCTGGTAGAGAATCTGCACTTCGGGCGTTGCAGTCCTCTGGATTGAAGGTAACAGTTATACGGGATGTGACGCCCATCCCCCACAATGGATGTCGGCCTTCGAAAAGACGCAGGGTGTAACGAGGTAGAGGAGGAATAGAGGTGGCACGTTATAGCGGCCCGGTCTGCAAACTGTGTAGACGTGAAAGCATGAAGCTCTTTCTCAAAGGAGAGCGGTGCTATTCGGATAAGTGTTCCTTTGAGCGACGGCCCTATGCCCCAGGGCAACACGGTCAGCGCCGGAGCAAGGCCTCCGAATATGCTAGGCATTTAAGGGAAAAGCAAAAGGTACGCCGGATTTACGGCGTTCTTGAGCGGCAGTTTTCCAATTACTTCCAAAAAGCCGACAAGGCAAAGGGGGTGACAGGCAAGAATCTGCTGATCATGCTCGAGCGGCGCATTGACAACGTCGTTTACCGCATGGGCTTTGCCAACACCCGACGGGCGAGTCGGCAACTCGTTCGACACAACCACGTGCTCGTCAATGGCCGCCGCGTGAATATTCCGGCATATCTCGTAAAACAAGGGGATGAGATTACCATTCGCGAGCGCTCAAAGAAAATTGCGGCAATCCAGGAAGCACTAGAGGCCAGAGAACGCCGTGGACTAGACGCCTGGATTGAATTGGATCAGAAAAATTTCAAGGGAGTGTTCAAAGGGGTCCCTGATGTTCAGGACCTGCAGCTTCCGGTCGAGGAACAACTCATCGTCGAGTTCTACTCGAGATAAACGAAGAGGAGGTCGGCATGTACATGCGCAACTGGCGCGAGCTTATCCGGCCGCGGGGACTGAACGTCGAAGAGGGTACACTTACCGAAACCTACGGCCGGTTCAGCTGCGAGCCTCTGGAACGGGGTTTTGGCATTACCCTCGGAAACTCGCTGCGCAGGGTGTTGCTCTCATCCCTTCAGGGCGCCGCAATTACCGCGGCGAGGTTCGATGCGGTTTCCCACGAATTTACATCGATCCCAGATGTGGTCGAAGATGTAACGGATATTATACTCAATCTTAAAGAGACGATTTTTCGGATTCACGAACCCAAATCGTTCACCCTGCGGATTGATGTCGACGGCCCGGCAGAGGTAACGGCCAAAGATATTCAGATTTCCGATCTCGTCGAAGTCCTAAATCCGGACCATCATATAGCCACTGTCACCGAAGGTGGGCGGTTAGCATGCGATCTGATCATCGGACCGGGACGTGGGTACGAACCCACAGATCGCAGGGACCTTGAAGAGGATATCGAAATTGGCTGGATCCAGATCGACGCGCTCTATTCACCGATACGCAAGGTAAACTACACGGTCAGCAATGCCCGCGTAGGCCAGATTACCGACTACGACAAGTTGACAATCGAAGTATGGACCAACGGCAGTGTGCGTCCTGTTGATGCTGTTGCCTATGGGGCCAAGATTCTAAAAGAGCAGCTCAATATCTTTATTAATTTCGAGGAAGAAGAGGAGACCCAGATCGGCATACCCGAGGAAACAGAGCAGCCGGTCAACGAGCACTTATTTAGAACGGTCGAGGAGTTGGAACTCTCGGTCAGGTCGGCCAACTGCCTGCAAAATGCTGGGATCACATATATCGGTGAGTTGGTCCAAAAGACCGAGGCTGAAATGCTCAAGACAAAGAATTTCGGTCGAAAATCCCTAAAGGAAATCCGCGATTTACTGAGCGAAATGGACCTTCAGCTCGGCATGCGGCTCGATAATTGGGAGCAACTGCTCGCTCGTTTTAAACAGCAGCATACTTCATGAGGGCGCAATGAGGCATCACAAGAAAGGGCGCAGGCTGGGGCGCAATTCGAGTCATCGCCGCGCGATGTTTCGAAACATGGCCGCGGCCCTGCTCGTCCACGAAAAGATAGATACTACCCATGCCAAGGCAATGGAGCTCAAGCGGATTGTAGAAAAGGTCATCACCAAGGCCGCCAAGGCAGGGGATGCGGTGGGTAAACCCCTAGATTCCCTGAGCGATACGCAGCGGGCAAGACAAGTGCACCTGAGACGAATTGTGGGTAAGTTTATCCCCAGAGGATACGAGGATGGTCAGGGGGAGTATATCGACGTACTGCACAAGCTGTTTTTTGTTTTCGGCCCGCGATTCAAGGATCGTCCGGGCGGATATACCCGCATCACCAAGCTCGGACCAAGGCGCGGCGATAACGCTCCCATCTCCCGTCTGGAAATTCTTTCCTAGTACCGTAATCAAACGTTATTTTTCGGGTTAAGCAGGTAGATTCCCCCTTGAAAAAGGGGGGAAGGGGGATTTTGTTACCTTGCAATGCCAGGGGAAATGACGAAATCCCCCCTGCCCCCTTTACCCTACTTGACAATTGTCAACCACCTTTCTTGAAATGATTGAGTTTTTTTGATTGAGGGGAACAGCGTTCCCCGGATTGTCCATTTGAATTCCTCTTTCTTGAAAGG
>JAAUYD010011739.1_pt1 | contig 14031 bp, 15 predicted proteins | sample 7278101 | NCBI WGS metagenome assembly JAAUYD01 (sample SAMN14350128, study PRJNA611818) | marine sediment metagenome | isolation source: surface marine sediment (0.6m) | place: French Polynesia: Moorea | collected 2018-08
ATATCACCTCCTTTATTGAAAGGATTTCAAAATTCCGCGAGAGCTTACGTTCAGCACCAGAGACATTTGGTCATTTATCAAGCTTGGAGTACATTTCTTCGATCGTATCGATTTCGTATTTCATGGCATTTGGGTGATCCCAGAACCAGGCTTTATAATTCTCACCATTGATCGCTTTTACGATTTGGTTTGCATTGAAAATGCTACAACCATAAATCCAGTTCGCCATATCGAGCATGGATGTCATATGCGCCGCCCTAGTACCTGCCGTGCATGCATCTTTGACGATTGAAATCGTATAATGCCGAGTGAAGGCATCATAGACGGAAGTCAAAAAACACGAATCGGTAAACACGCCCATCATAATCAAATGGGTTGCACGAAGTCCTTTTAGGATAAGAGACAAATTTGTCTGATAGAATGCCGAAAATCTTTGTTTTTTAACGACGATCTCATCTTCAAACGGTTTCAAGGCATCAACGATTTGACAATTTTCAGTCCCGTCAACCGAGTAAATCGGTCTTCCATTTTCATCCTTCAAATCAAAAGGGTGGCAATCAATACCATCTGGTCTTCGGGCGACCATCAGGTGTACCACTGGATACGCTTTTTTTCGGCAGGCGTTAAGAACCTGTCGTGAATTGGCCACGGTGGCATTCCAATTATATGCCTGCCAAAACCCTTGGGGACTGTCCTCTATTTGCATATCAATGATTACCAGTGCCTTGCCTGCAGGATCATTTAATTTTGGAATATATTTCATAGACCATTCCTTATCCCTTCTTCGCTTGCATCGCCGAGGATTCGCCGTGCGTTATCGAGTAATTGGCGCTGCCTTTTGAGCAGATCAAGCGCTTCTTCCCGTCCGATTAGCTTAAACCTGATGCGATCTCCAGGAGACAATTGACCAACCCGATCCACATCCACCCGGGCCACTATACCAACTTTGGCATAGCCGCCGGTGACCTGCGCATCTTTAAGGAGTATAATGGGCAGTCCGTTACCGGGAACCTGTATGCTGCCTAAAGGTATGGGATCCGTGATGATGTCGGGACCGCGGTCCCTCTCGATGCTCGGACCCTCAGTTCGGCAGCCTTGCCGATCTGAAATCGGCGATATGGAATAAGCCGATTCGGTGAAAGTTTCTTGACCTTTAGGCGTGAAGTAATCAAATTGGGGTCCGGGCAAAACCCGGATAGGTTCGGTCAGTTCCAAGGCAGGCCGGAATTTATCTGCCAGACTTCTTCCCACATGCGGTGTTTGATGTTCAAATGGCAGAGACCGAATCAGATCGCCTTTTTTGAAGACCATTCCTATTCCGCCGCGGAGATAGACCGACCTGGACCCAAGGATGACGGGGGCATCGAATCCACCGGCAATTGCAAGGTAAGCTCGTAATCCTTTTCTTTTATTGGTGAACCGCAGGACATCACCTTTTTCAAGATTAAGCACCGTCCACATTGGAGCGGCCTTTCCGTTCACCACCATTCCGAGGTCCGCGCCGGTGACGGCGATCAATGCATGGTCAAGCGCCTTCAGGGCGAGTCCCATAGCCGTAGTCTCCAGAGCGGCTGCACTTTCTGGGTTTTTAACGAGCAGATTCGCCAAGCGCAAAGCGGTTTCATCCATCGCGCCTGATGGGGGCAGCGCGAACTTAAGCATGTCAGGACGACCTAAATCTTGATAGGTCGTCAAAAAGCCTTGATTCATAACTTCAAAGCTACTCAATGAAGGCCTCCATGGTTTTTTTGCCTGCTGCCTTTGCTTCATCTTCGCTCACAGCCGCACACTGGACCTGATCACCGGGTTGAAAAGCCGTCGGAGGAAATGCTGTGGGATCAAAAACCTTCACAAAGGTTCGGCCGAGATAATTTAAGCCGGACGGCGAGTCGACTGCCAGTATATTGGCCTGGGGACCGGCGATGCCAAATGACCCACCCGCAACCAGCGGCCGAGGCGTATCGTGGCGTGGAACCCAAATGGATTCGGGTACCCCCCCCAGATAGGCCTGGGAACAGATAAATCCCAGAAAATAAACCGGAAGTATTAGGTTGGCGCAGCAATGAATCACTTCTGCCGATGTCATTCCGGTCCTTTCAACAACGCGATCCAAATCCGGACCGTAGTTCCCGCCATATACGGTGGGCAGCTTAAACAGCCGAACCGGCGGCGCTTCCATCTGGGTGAGGTCAGAAGAGATCCTCTCGGCGTTGTCCATGATTTGCTTTGCCGTAGTGATTAACGGATCAAAATAAACGATCACCGAACGATAGGCCGGTATCGCCATCTTCAAGCCAGGTAGATGCGCTTGTTCCAAGCCGTATACCAGGCATCGGGCCTTGCGGTTGGTTTCAAGGTTGACCTCGGCTTCGAATTCGACCAGCACCGAGTCCTCAGCCAACGCTCGGATTTGTGGATAACTGATATGGTGCTCCGACATCGCTCAACCTATCAACTGGCTCATTGGCTTGATCCGAACCTGGTTTTCTTCCAGGACCGCCCTGATTTCACGCACCAGATCTAATGCACCGGGTGTGTCGCCATGGACGGCAATGGATTGAAAGCTCATGTTAAGAACCTTACCGTCGAAAGTGGTCATTGTACCATCGGTAACCAGTTGGGTGATGCGCCTTTTTATCTCGGATAAATCCTTGATAACCGCGCCGGGTTCTTTTCTGGCAACGAGGGTAAAATCAGCATTGTAGGCGCGATCCGCGTAGCATTCTTCAACGACCTGCAACCCCATGGATTCGGCGATGTGGCGGGTCTTGGTCCCCGCATAGGTCAGCCATTTAATGTCTTTGTCCAGCATACTGATTGCTCGGCAAACGGCTTCTGCAATCTTTTCATCTTTTTCGGCCATCCCGCTCAATACGCCGTGCGCTTTGACATGCTGCAGTTTAACTCCGGCCGCATCACAAAAAGCCCTCAGCGCACCGATCTGATAGACAAAGAAGTCCTCCAGCTCCTGGGGTGTGACATCCATTTTCCTCCGACCGAATCCTAAAAGATCGGGTAGCCCCGGATGGGCCCCGACGCCCACACCGTTTTCCTTGGCCATGGCAACGGTTTTTCGCATCACATGGGGATCACCGCCGTGAAATCCGCAGCCGACATTGGCAGAACTGATTAGTCGAATGACCTCCTCATCCATCCCCAGCTTGTAAGGGCCGAAACTTTCACCCATGTCGCAGTTGATATCAATTTGGTTCATTTTTGATTGGTTCCTTTCATCGTTCCGTTGTGAAGTTTCCGCGGCTGTCTTCAAATAAGTTTGGCTTCAAATTCATTGGCAAGCTCTGCGATAGTTTGCTCTGCGCCATCCGGAAGCGGTATCGACCTATAGTTTTCGATGATATCGATTGCCTTCTGGTAGGCGTTTTCCAGCGCGTAAGGAGATCCTTCTTCCTGCCAGGTCGCCCGAGGACTTCTGTTGAAAACCGTCACATCGGACTGCTTTCTCATGTTGTCCAAAGTCTCTTCCCGTAGCAGGAAGGTGCCGCCCGGCCCGACATCCCGTATCTGATCGTATGCCAGATGATATTCGTCCACCGGTATCCCTTGGATGGCCATCTGCAGGTGCCGGATGTGCTCACAGTCCAAAACAACCTTGGCATGGTCAAATGTCAGTCCGCTTTCAATACTGCCCACACCATAAATAATGGGGGGAAGGGACATGGCCACCTGGGTCATGTTGATGGCCGTTTCATAAGCGGCCTGAACGTCGAGGCTTTTGCTCTCCGTGACACCGCTGGCAATGGCGGCAGGCAACCCATAGAAATCGGCCATCTGCGCGATAACACGGCCCAGCATGCCGTATTCAGGAGCGCCAAAAGCCGTGGAGGCGTTTTTTAGATACATGATGCTGGTGCTGCTGCCATAGGTGCAGGGCGTCCTTTTTGCTGTAAGCTGGGTCAGAGCGACACTGCTTAGGATTTCCGCATTGTGTTGTACGACGGTACCGGCCAGGGTCACCGGACCTGTTCCGCCGGCAAGCACCGCAGATGTGAGCCAGAGACCGACACCGGCACCAGCGCATTCGATAATTACGTCACAGGTATGCGTTGACAGGGTCAGAGGGCTTGAAGGGCAGGCAGAAAAGGTGATGATGGGTCTTTCGGAAAATTTCTGTTTCCCCCCTGCCGCAATATAAGCCATGCGCATCATGGTTTTCCAGCTCTCCCGGTTTTCGGCCCCGATAATGATGTGCTTGGATGTATTTTTGAGTAACGCTTCCAAATTATGGACCGATTGACTCTCGGACATTTTATCCGTGGAGCAGACAGCCCGCTCCATGACGGTGAGATCATCGAAATAATCGACAATCTTTCCGGTATGGCCGCAATCCTCCTTCGTGGATGGACGAATTTCCCTGGTGTAAGGATCGACAATCTGCACACATTCACCGAAGGTAGAAAACCCGACCTTCCCACTTTTGGTGTCAAAATCCTTTCTTTGGTCTCTACCATAAAAAACAACCGATTTCGGAGCCCATCCGATGCAGTCTCCTAGCAGATGCTCAGGCAACCGGACAATGCCACCGTTTTTTTCTCTCCTGATATCCGCCCCGCCAGCATGAAATATTTCCAGAGCCTTTTCACTGCCCACCCGCACACCAATATTTTTCAAGACTTTGAGTGTTTCGTAGTGAACACCGTTTAGTGTATCATAATCCCAGCACTGAAAACCCTTTGCCATCGTCTACCTCGATAATGCTACCGCCGCCTTATTGGCATTGATCTTCTGAGTGGCAATCGTTACCGCATCCATGGCGGTTTCACCATATCCGTCCGCACCGATTTCATCAGCCCATTGTTGGTTGATGGGACCGCCGCCGACCAGAACAATGAACTGCTGGCGGATATTCATTTCTTGTAATGTATCGATCAGTTCTTTTTGATACGGCATGGTTGTGGTCATCACCGCCGACAGGCCGATCACATCCACTTGATTATCCTGAGCGGCATCAATGATGTCCAAGGTCGGCTGATCTACGCCAATGTCAACCACTTCAAAACCGTGGGTTTCCATTACTGTGGCCACAATATTTTTTCCCAGATTGTGAACGTCACCCTTGACGGTAGCCAATAATATCGTCCCCAATTTTTTTATATCTGTCTGATTAGCTTCGATGGTTGGCTTAAGGATTTCCATTGCTACATTAAAAACATCAGCAGCCATGATAAGTTCCGGCAAATAAGATTCACCGCATTCAAACTTTTCTCCTACAGTCAACATGCCTTTGGAAATACCTTGTTCCAGGGCCTCCAAAGGGTCAATATTATTGTCTATTACGGCCCGCGCGTTGTCCCGGGCCAAATCTTTTTTTCCGGCAATCACGGCGTCAGCCAAGTTATCTAAGATCAACGATTTTTCCATCTTTTCCTCCCGTGGCAACTGGTAAATTGCCTTTTACAAATGATTTTGACGCTTTATTTGCAGCCCAGCAAAATATGGATTTGTCAATTGTTATTGGCTAAATTTCAGAGTGTAGATCCCAATAGCCTTGAATGGATTTCAGGGTCCTTTTTTCACTGAGATTCAGATGATCAACAATGGTCGCCTCAATTTTCTCATCATCGCCCTTCTGTAAGGCCTTGATAATCTGCAAATGTTCTTGGGCACTTGCTTTTAAATTATATGATCCATTGGACCTCGATTTTGCGGTAGCTTCCACAAAGGTCCTGATCCTCAGGGCACGATCACCAACAATATTGAAGAGCTCCCTCAGTATCGTGTTTTCAATCAGCAATAGCATTATTTCATTTAGTTCTAAATCTAACTGGGAATAGCTTGACGGTCTGGCAGTTTTTTGGCACAAGTTCTCGGTTTTTTTCCTCAGATGCTGGAGGCTTTCCACGAGTTTTGCATTATTCTGCAAATGTCCTTTTATGGATTTCGCCACATGCACCTCGAGAAGACGTCGGACCTCATAGACTTGCTTAACATCTTTTTGCGTAATATTACTAACTCGCAGTTTCTTGTTTGGCTTGTAATCGAGAATTCCCTCATCGGCAAGTCGAACCACCGCTTCACGCACCGGTGTATGGCTAATGCCAAGGCTTTCTGCCAGCAAATCGGTCGACAGCGATTCGCCCGGCATAAATTTGTTGGTCAACACAGATTCTTTAATGCTCTGATAGGCTTTTTCCCTGAGTGTCCGAGTCCCGATATTATTCAATTTCTTCATCATAATTCCTAACTAAAATACCTAAAGCGATGATGCCAGATGAATAAGAAACACCAACTCATTAGAAGGGTATTCCATCCGCGGCAAGCTCCTCGATGACATCGCTATACAGCTTAACATACGCATCATTGGGTTTGCCCGTGACCGGATCATGACAATCTTGATATCGATCTCCTTCTGGAGGTGAGGTGATGCGAGACTCATATTTTTCAAGTATTCGAATCACCAAATCGTTGGCTTGCGCTCGGGTCAGCTTAGATGCCGCCTTACCGAGTTCCACGCAAAATTTGGCTTCCAATGGGGTAATGCCATCTACCTTAACCGCTTTTGCAGGATGGGGTTGATTGACACAGGGCGCTCCCGATGTGACCCAGGCCAAGTAGATTGCAGCAGCTTCATACATATACATCTTGGTATTCGGTCCGGCCGCACAATAGGGTCCCCAAAGTACCGGAACGGCGATGTTTCTGCTTGCGGCCTGGATGGCCAGGGATACTCCCCATAAAACATCGCGGCCGCTTGAACATGAATGCATGAAGTGAATGGGGAAATTGAGCTGCAAATGGCATTTATGGACCAATTGGCCTGCAATTAAATAGGCGGTGCATAATATGGCAAAGCCCTCAGGTCCACCGGCATATCCGCCTAACATGGGGCCGGATTCCGCTGCCACATTTGCTCCTGAGGAATGCAGGTAGGCCACTTTATTTAGAGTGTCGTAACTCACTTTCATCTCGGCAATCATTCCACACAACCACGCATCAGTTAGACGGCTACCGAACTGCGGGGCGCTGGCAGCAATGTTGGTGACCGCCACAGCAGTCGTGGGGTGAAGGTTAAAGATCGGAAGGCCCGGCCGGCCGGCGCGCTTGAGAGCATCTAAGGCAGTTCGTAAACCCAGGATTCCGGCGTAAAATTCCGTGGGCGCACCTGCCGAAATGGGAATACCTCTGATGCGTGACAAACTGGGGATTTGGATGGAATTCACCTCGGGAATAGAGGCATACCCCTCAACGATATTTGCTGCATACTGTACCTCTGATGAAACAATCCCGGATCCTACCTGAAACCAGGGCCACTTGGGTTCATCCGGTTTTCTCATACCAAATACTTTGGCGTCATTACCCTCACCGGCCCGCACTTGCCCTGGCGCATTGCTGATCGCCGCCTCGATTTCCTGCCGGCTAAATTGCATCACCCGCGCAGTGCTCAGACAGTAGACGCCTGTCTGTTCCACCAGCTCTTTGGCGGCATCAAAGATCCTGTCGGCAGCAGTATCATCCTGGGGTACTGGATTTTCTCTGTCGAATTTAATATCAATATCCTTGGCCAACTGCAGAGCGGTTGGCATGAAATGATTTTTGTCGAAATCTTCTTCTTTCATAATAGGGCCATTGAGTGCCTTTTCACAGATATCTAAAATATTTCCCATTTTTGCCTCCCAATATATCGATTTTACCGGAAACGTCCAAATTACATAAAATCAAAAAGTGAAACGTTCAGCTAAAGCTATGAAGCTTCGGCTTCATTCTCTTTAATCGCACAGATAGCTAAATCAGGACAGTTTATTTCGCATGTTCCGCAGGCAACACATTTTTCTTGATTGACCGCCTCAATAATATTAATCCCTTTTGCGTTTCTACGATCGGATATTCCTAAAACCCCCTTTGGACACCGATAAACACAAATACCGCATCCCTTACATATATTTTCCACAATCCAAACCGCCATGGCTAAACTCCCATCCGTCCAATAATTTCCGGTATCTCGCGTGCAGATTTAGCAATGAAAGCTCCAGCCGCTTTTAAAGCATTGATTTTACTCTCAGCCGTGCCTTCATCGCCCTCGATGATGGCACCGGCATGCCCCATTTGTGCACCCCTTGGTGCCTTTCTACCAACAATAAGGGCAACTACCGGTTTGCTCATCTGATGTGAAATGAACCTGGCGGCGTCGTGCTCGAGTTTGCCGCCTACTTCGCCCAATAACACAACAACCCCTGTCTCAGGGTCGTCCTCGAATAGCTGAAGAACCGCCTGCTGCGAAAATCCCCAAATGGGCCCCCCACCAATGCCCACTACGGTAGACTGACCAATGCCGGCGAGGGATAGGAGTCTCCCAACCTCATAAGACAAGGAGCCACTCTTGGAGACAATGCCCACCGGTCCTTGCTTGAACATACTATGGGGATGAACACCCAACTTGCTTTTACCCGGCGAAATGAGCCCCGGTGTGTCAGGCCCCAAGACGACTGCATTCTGCAGTTCTGCGAAACGCAGAAGGTCCAGGACGTCATGATCCGGAATGCCCTCGGTCGTAAGCACCAAAAAAGGAATTTCACAGGCTAACACCTCCATCGCGGCATCCTTGGCAAATCTTGCAGGTACGAAACTGATGGCGGCATTGATGTCGTGCTCATGGATGGCCTCCTCCACCAAATCGTAAACCGGTATTCCTTCCAGATCGAGTCCACCTTTTCCAGGCGTTACACCGGCTACAATCTTGGTGCCGTACGCCTTCATAATTTTGGACTGGAAAGCACCGACCTTGCCAGTGATTCCCTGCACGAGAGCCCGGGTAGTTTTATCGATCAGAATAGCCATTTTAGGGCTTTCCAATTTGAACAGCAGTGTCCACCGCTTCTGTAAGATCTTCAAATACCTGCACGCCGATTTCTTTTAGAACCGGAATTCCCACATCTGCTTTGGTGCCACACATTCGGGCCACAATCGGCACCACCATACCATGCTCGCGCACATAGGCGGCAATACCCCTGGCGATGTGATCCATGCGCGTCATACCACCGATCAGACTGATCAATAGGACCTTAACTCGTTCATCGGCAAGCACGACTTCCATGGTTTGTTTAGTGACCTCCTCGGCCGCCATACCCCCCATCTCGCAGAAATTGGAAGGAAATCTCCCCAAGTCATAAACCATATCGAGGGTCAGCATGCCGGTTCCTGCACCATCAGCTATGATGCCGATGTCGCCTTCCAATGGCACATAGGTAATACCCCTAGCCTGAGCCAACGCTTCAGATGCATTCAGCATCTTTTTTTCGATCGCTGTTCGTTCATCATTATATTTGTCATATAAGGCAGCATGACGGAAAACAGCTTTGGCATCCAAAACAATTTTGGCATCCAGCGCTAACAGGCCTGCCGAAGTTTGAGCCATTGGATTGATTTCCACCAGAGTGGCATCTTGATTACGGAATATCCGCCAAAGGCCCTGGATAACTTTCGCAAATTTATCTACCTCAGCCACCGCTAAAGCCTTGGCCATCACCCTGATCTGGTAGTCTTGCAAGCCCACCAGTGGGTCGACAGGTCTTTTTACCAATTTCTCAGGATTTTTTGCGGTGATCATCTCTACATCGATGCCGCCGGCTGCGCTGGCAATGATCATAGGGCGATTCAGTTGGCTGTCGTTCAAACAGGCGATGTAATATTCTTTTTCGATAGAGCAAATCTCTTCAGCCAGTATGGCATAAACAGGGTATCCTTTTACTTCCTTTGCAAAAATCGATTCGGTCGCTGTCTGTGCCTCAGCAAGAGAAGATACATGCTGGATCGCACCGGCTTTGCTCCGACCGCCCACAGGAACCTGCGCTTTCAATACCGCCGGATAGGAAATCTTGTTGAGCTCGGAAACATTCCTAATCAACACGCCATGGGGGACAAGAATGTTTTGCTCTGCCAGCAGCCTTTTTGCCTGGAATTCTAGCAATCGCATGACGTGTGACCTAACCAGAATTAATGTCTGTTTTGCCAGCAGCCAATAACATCCCCTTTCTGGCAGCCTGTAAATTGGCATCAAGATATTTTTGCGGTACGTTTTCGGAGATGATTTCCAAAAGATCTTTCGGTGAGAATATGTCTAGCAAACCTTGAAGGTAGCCCAGCATAACCATGTTGGCTGCCAGCTTAACGCCGATTACGTTCGCGATTCGCGTGGCCGGTACCGCTCTATCAATAATGCCGTTTTTCGTCGGCGGCTCAACAAAGGCCGGATCGTATATTAAAACGCCACCGTCTTTTAAGGTTGGCAAAAACTTATCCAGAGCCAACTGCGACATAACGACTAAAACGTCCATTTCATCTGCCAGAGGAGAATCAATGCTATCTTTTGAAACGATTATTTCCGCCTGGCACTCCCCCCCCCTGGCTTCGGAGCCGTACGACTGCATCTGAACCGCGTTAAGTCCAGCCTTTATTACTGACGTCGTGCCAAAGATTATTGAAGCCAGAACAATACCTTGACCGCCAAAGCCGCAAAACCTCACATTCAAACGGCTTTCCTTCATAATCTCCCTCCTATTTATCAAGCACAGAGCTACCCGCAAAAACTGGCCGGCTTATCTCGACAAACTCGCCGAGCACAAACTTGTTTTCCAATGTCTCAGGCAACATTTCGGCGGCTTGGCGATTTGTAATGGAATTTTCTTTTATCCATTCAAGGCACTCTACGGCGTCATCGGTGGACAGCGCTCTGCGGCCGAAGTTGGTTGGACACTGACAAACGATCTCCACAAAAGAAAATCCTTTATGAAGCAATGCTTTTTTAATCGATTGGATCGCCCTCTTGGTTTTTTGAGTCGTCCAGCGGGCCACAAACGTAGCGCCGGATGTCACGGCCAGTTTACACAAATCGAAAGGGGGTTCCAGGTTTCCGTAAGGAGTCGTAGCTGTCTTAACGGTTGATGGTGTCGTCGGTGCCATCTGTCCGCCGGTCATCCCGAAGGTTAAATTATTGGCGACGATCATTGTGACGTCAAGGTTCCTTCTAGCAGCATGGATCAGATGATTCCCCCCTATGGCTGCAGCATCACCATCACCGGCGAAGATCACTACCTTCAGATCAGGTTTATGCAACTTGATACCGGTCGCCCACGGGAGCGTTCTGCCATGAACACCATGGAGAACTTCCGCCTTCATATAAACAGGAATCCGCGCGGTACAGCCAACTCCACCGATTCCCACAAGTTTATCGAAATCTAAGCTGATCTCGTCCGCCGCTTTTAAAAAAAAATTCAGAATCTGAGCGGCGCCACAACCGGAGCAAAAAAAGTGTGGTAAAGATCCATCACGTAAATATTTCCACAACGGATGTTTTTTCAATTTAAGGACTCCTTGATAGCTTGATATATTTCGTTGCTGGTATGGATTTGCCCGCTATTTTTGGTTATGCGACTGACAGGGCAGCACCCGCAACAGACACGTTCAATCTCGCCGGAGTATTTACCGATATTCATTTCCACCGCCAGCACGCTATCGACCTGACGGGCAACTTCCGCAAGCTGCTTTTCGGGTACAGGCCAAATGGTATTTAGTTTAAGCAGACCGGCTTTAATTCCCTCTTGGCGCGCAATTTTGACGGCCTCTCTGGCGGGGCGACTTTCGCTGCCATAGGCGACAAGGGCGATCTCAGCATCATCCAGAAAATACTCATCGATCTGAACAATGTCGTCGTAATTTGCTGTAATTTTCCCGGTGATGCGTTGGTAGAGCTTGTCAAATACATCCGGGTCCCAGGCGATCCAACCCATCTCGTCGTGAGGATTTAGCGAATGAAGGATACCATAACCCTCACCGAAATCAGGAAGGGGGGGAACCTCATTCATCTCGGCCCTGAAGGGCACAAACTGATCCGGCGGTACATCCGGTTTCTTGCGGTTGATAATTAAAATCTCATCCGGCTCTGGAATAACCAGCTTTTCTCGCATAAGTGCTATGGTCGTTTCGGACATCACAATGACCGGTGTGCGATACTTCTCAGCCAGGTTAAAAGCCCGAATAGTGAAGTCAAAGAGCTCCTGCACTGAGGCAGGTGCTAAAACGATCATCTCGTGATCACCGCTGGCGCCCCACCTGAGCTGCATCACGTCTGATTGAGTAGCATAATTCTCCCCGCGACAGCGCATCACATCCACCACCACGATAGGAATCTCCGCCGCTACTGCGTAACCAAGACCCTCTTGCATATAATTGAAGCCTGCGCTGGCCGTGGCAGTCATTGCTTTGGCACCGGCCAAGGCAGCCCCGCTTAATGCAAAAATGGAGCACAACTCGTCTTCACCCTGCAGAAACGTCCCTCCCACAGACGGCATGCGCAACCCCATGTGTTGGGAAATCTCGTTGGCCGGCGTAATCGGATAGCCGGCAAAAAAATTGCAACCGGCGGCTAAAGCGCCTTCTACAACGGCGTGGTTTCCAAGCATGAAATGGGTACCGGTCAGAACTCGTTTTGGGCTGTCACTCATTCTCTATCCTCAATTAATTTTTTGGAAATGATTTTCCATCCTCCTGAAAGCTTCTCGAATATCCTCCTCAGGTGCCGCGTACGACAGCCTTAGGTGACCTTCACCGCATTCCCCAAAAGCCACGCCCGGCACAGTTGCCACATGTGCTTCTCGCAACAGCCGTTTGGCCAGTTCAAACGATAGCAAGTTAACGTTGTAGGCGGCAAAGCAGTAGAATGCACCCTCGGGAACACAGCCAAGCGTTAAAAATTCGGATTTTTCTATGAGATCAGTCATCAAGTGACGTCTTGCGCGGTAACCGTTTTTCATGGTCTCAACGGCTCTCAAGGACGCTTCGCTATTCAGGGCTTCAAGGGCACCATACTGGGCAAAGGCCGTTACACAGGTCGTAGAGTGCTGATAAATCTTTAGCATTCCTGCCAGTACTTCCTTCGGCCCGGTTGCGTAACCAAGCCGCCAGCCTGTCATGGCGTAACTTTTTGAAAAGGAATTCACCGTGATGACGTTGTCGAACTCCGATGCGGCGCTGTAATGTTGACCTTCATACAATTGATATTCGTAAACTTCATCCGAAAGTAACAGCGTCTGGCTGTCTCTGGCCAGTTCAGCCAATGCACGGATAGTATCTATAGGAAATACCGCGCCGGTTGGATTACAAGGCGAGTTGACAACGATTATTTTCACCCCCGAATCCATGGCCCTTTTAATGTTTTCCAAATCGGGTTTGAACCCGTTTTGCGGGGCGGCGGCAACGCGAATGACGTCTGCGCCGGCCATTTGAGCCGCAGACTCGTAGCTCACCCAGGCCGGATCTAATAAAAGAACCTTGTCCCCTTTTTCGAGTGTCGCTTGAAAAGCCAGATAGATAGCAAACTTACCGCCAGCGGTAACGATGATGTCTTCAGGACCGGCTTTGACACCATTTTCGGTGTCCAGCTTTGCGCTGATGGCCTCCCTCAACGTATAGTCCCCTTTCGTGGGTTGATATGAGGTTTCACCCCTCATCAGAGCCCCGATGGTAGCCTGCTTTATATGGTCTGGGGTATCGAAACAGGGCTCACCCACCCCCAACGAGACAATGTCGTCGATGCCGTTTTGACGCATCCGCTTAACCTCGTTGTCCACCTCCTCGGTAACCGAAGGCTGCAATGCTTCGGTCGCTTTTGATAAATATGTGCGTCTCATCTCAGCAACTGTCATTTTTAAATTGTTCGTTTTTCGACCTGGTTTAGACATGCCCGTAGTATTCGCGATGTACGGCTATGGAATAGGCATAGTCCAGCAGGGTCCCCCAGCTGAATAGAGGGATGTCTATTTGTCGTTGTAGAGCTCGCGCAAATGGCTGCATGCCGGTGCACTCTAGAACCATTGCCCCCATGTTCGGATATTTTTGGTAGGCCTCGATGGCAAATGCCACGAACTCTTTCTCGGTTTTTTCAAAATCAGCTCCCGGTGGATCGGTCTTTTTGCCAGGCGTCCAGAGATGCTCAAACTCTTCACACGATCCGTCAATATCTCGACTGCAGCAAATGACATAATTGCTGCCCGGCTTTATTCCCACCGACGCCAATAGATG
>JAAUYD010168586.1_pt1 | contig 14030 bp, 9 predicted proteins | sample 7278101 | NCBI WGS metagenome assembly JAAUYD01 (sample SAMN14350128, study PRJNA611818) | marine sediment metagenome | isolation source: surface marine sediment (0.6m) | place: French Polynesia: Moorea | collected 2018-08
ACCGCGGGATTCTTGGTCAGCGAGAAGATCAACCAGGCCAGAAAGAGGTCACGGCCGCTCTTGTACTGGAAGGCTACTTGGGTGTTATCGAAAGAGACCGGGGCATCGATATCCCGGAGTTCGGTGGATGTGGCCATGGTGGCGTCTCCTTGTTGGTCATCGGTTGAAGTTCCTGCCCAAAGGGTCGCCAACTCTTGAGCAAGAAGGATGCCGCGCCGTTCGCTCACGGCTCGGCAAAACCGTCTGATACTATATGTTAAGCAGTAAATCGTATGGACTCAAGCAGTTGGCGCCTTGCATACCCGCAACAAGGGCCAGAGTGAGGGGAGGCGTGGCACTGCAGGGATTCGGATCGAACAGCTGGGTTATTCACTATTGAATAGACAGCCTAGCGAAGGCCGTATTTCTTGAGCCTTCGGGCGATGGTGGGTTGGCTGACCCCCAAGGCGCTGGCCGCCTGCTCCTGGCTGCCGTGCTCGGCCATGGCAGCGCGGATGAGATCACGCTCCACCAAGGCCAGCATCTCCGCCAGGCTGCCGCCCCGGTGGAGCTGCAGGCCCTGAAGGAGGGGCGGACTCACCGCGGCGACCACGTCCGTGGGCAGATCCGCCAGATCGATCACTTCGGTGTCGGACATCACCACGGCCCGCTCGCAGATGTTCATCAGCTCTCGCACGTTGCCGGGGTAAGGATAGTTCAGAAGGGCGTCGAGGGCCTGTCGGCTGAGACGCTTGGAGGTCTGGTTGAGTCCGGCGAAATGGGCCACGTAATGGCGGATGAGGGGCAGGATGCACTCGGAACGGTCCCGCACCGCCGGTACCTGCAGCGGTATGACGTTGAGGCGGTAGTACAGATCCTCCCTGAAATCGCCGGCGACCACCATCGCTTTGAGATCGCGGTGGGTGGCGGCGATGATGCGGGCGTCCACTTGGCGCTCGCCGCTGCCGCCCAGTCGCGTCAGGCGACCGTCCTCCAGAAACCGCAGTAATTTAACCTGGGCCGCCGGCGGCAGTTCGGCGATCTCATCGAGAAAGAGCGTCCCCTCGTGCGCCAGCTCCAGATGGCCGGGTTTGCCCCCGCTGCGCGCGCCGGTGAAGGCACCGCTCTCATATCCAAAGAGCTCCGATTCGATCAACGATTCGGGAATCGCGCCGCAGTTGATGCGGATCAGCGGTTTCGCCGCCCGCTCCGAGTTGTTGTGGATCAGGTTGGCAATCAGGCCCTTGCCCACACCGGATTCGCCGGTGATGAGGACCGAGGACTGCACGCCGCTGACCTTGAGGGCCTGCTCGAGGGTGTTGAGCACCGACGGGCTGCGGGCGATGATCTTCCGGCTACCCAGCTCGTCCAGCTGCATCTCCCGGAGCTGGTGACGCAGTTGGTTCCCGGCGGCGGTCTGATCTTCCAATTCCCGCTGAAGCGTGTCAATTTGCGTGATGTCCCGTTCGCTGACCACCACGCTGATCACTTGGCCGGCGTCGTCCATTACCAGCGTGGCGGTGGAGATTAGCTTGCGGCCGGCCTTGTCTTGCAGCAGGCTGACGGTCTCCTTGCGAGCCAGGGCCTCAAGTGCGGCGCTGCGATCGATGAAGCCTTCGGCCAGCAGATCGTTCAAGTTGCGGCCGATCACCGCGTCGGCCGACACCTGGTGAATGCGTTCCGAGGCCGGGTTCATGCGGATCACCGTTCCGGCGGCGTCGCAGACGAAAAGACCGTCGGAGCTGCTGTTGATGATGGCGTCGAGCTCTCTGGCCATCTTGCGATAGTGGTGCACCGCTTCGGCCATATTCCGGTGCTCAGCGGCATCTTTGGAGGTTGCCGAGGCAGCGGCATCCTGCGCTCCGGACGCACTGCGGTTGCGGCGTGTCACGCGGGCGGCTGCCGCACCGCCGACAGGCGCCGTCCTGTCTGCTGAGCCTGCACACATGGTGCTCTCCTCGTCAAATGATATCAATGCGGGTGGCTATCAATTATACATAATTGAATACGATATTCAATACAGAATAATAACGCTGTTCACCGGCATAATTTCGCATCATCTGGATTTCACCCACTACATATGGTATGCAGGCCCCAGCATCACATCGACGTCCGAAAGACCTTACCTCCCCCGGATCACGGGTGGGGGAGGCGACACCGATACGGACGAAACATCACACTTTTTCAGATCTATCATCACTAGTTGACAGGCAACCACCGCCACAGGTGCGCATGGGGTGACGACCCGCAGGCGACCTGGCGGGCTGCGCCGGGGGCTGTCTATCGCAGGCGGCCATTAAATGACGGTAAGGAGGATGATTATGGGTAAGGCATCGAGATCGCTGCTGTTGATGGTCGCCGTACTGGTGCTGGCACTGGGATTTGCCGTCCAGGCGGGGGCCGAGGCCAAATTGAAAGTGGGGCTTGTCTTCGACGTGGGCGGTCGGGGAGATCAGTCTTTCAATGACTCCGCCTATCGTGGTCTGAAATGGGCCGAGAAGCACGGCGTCACGCATTCCGAGATCGAGCCGGGGGCAGACGCCGACCGCGAAACCGGTCTGCGCATGATTGCCGGACAGGGCTACGATCTGGTCATCGGGGTGGGCTTTCTCTTTACCGATGCCATCAAAGCCGTGGCGGATGAATTCCCCGAGACCAAGTTCGCCATCGTGGACGGGTTTATCCCCGACAAGCCCAACGTTTCCTCCCTGCTCTTTACCGAACATGACGGGAGCTTCCTGGTGGGCATCATCGCCGCCATGAAGGCCCAGGAGCTGGGCAAGAACACGGTGGGTTTCGTGGGCGGTATGGACGTCCCCTTGATCCACAAGTTCGAGGCCGGCTACAAGGCCGGTGTCCAATACGTGGATGCCAATCTCAAGATCCTCAGCGACTATGCCGGCACCACCCCCTCCGCATTCGCCGACCCGGTCAAGGGCAAGGAGTTGGCTCTGGCCCAGGTGGATAAGGGCGCTGCCGTCCTCTACCACGCCGCCGGTCTGACCGGCGCGGGGGTCTATGAAGCGGCCAAGGAGCGCAAGACCTTCGTCATCGGGGTGGACTCCAATCAGAACCACCTCGGGCACATCAAGGATACCGGCGAAAACTTCGGTCTTACCAGCATGCTCAAGCAGGTGGACGTGGCCGTTTACCTGACCATCAAGGACCTCATCGATGGCAAGTTCACTCCCGGTGTGCGCAGCTTCGGCCTAAAGGACACGGTCGAAGTGGACGGGAAAGTCTATAACGGCGTTTACTACGCCATGGACGAATACAACAAAGATCTGGTCAGCGCCGATATGATCAAGGCCGTCACCGCCGCGGAGAAGAAGATCGTCAGCGGCGAGATCAAGGTGCCTGAAAAGTAAGAAGGTGAGCCCGTCCGCCGGTGGGCCTGCCAGCCAGCATATGGTCACTGGCCCACCGGTGCACACGCACTGCCCGCAGGATCGGCCCCAGCGGTCCTGCGTCCGCCCATCCCGATGTGTTGAGGAACGCCTGCCGTGACGGACTACGCTGTAGAGATCCGCAACGTCACCAAGACCTTCCCCCTCGTCACCGCCAACGACGATGTCACGCTGCTTGTCGAAAAGGGTGAAATTCATGCCCTTGTGGGGGAGAACGGCGCCGGCAAATCCACCCTGATGAACATCCTCTACGGTCTGCTGCAGCCGGACAGCGGCAGCCTGACCATCGATGGGAAGCAGGTCAGCTTCAACGGACCGGGGGACGCTATCACCGCCGGCATCGGCATGGTGCACCAGCACTTCATGCTCATCCCGCCCCTCACCGTGGCAGAGAACGTGGTGCTCGGTCAGGAGCCCAACCGGCGCGGCCTCATCGATATGCCCACCGCCATCCGAACCGTTCAGGCTCTATCGGACCAATACGGCCTGAAGGTGGACCCCACCGCCAAAGTGGAAACCCTCAGCGTCGGGATCGAACAGCGTATCGAGATCATCAAGGTGCTCTATCGCGGGGCCGACGTCCTCATCCTTGACGAACCCACCGCCGTCCTCGCCCCCCAGGAGGTGGAGGAGTTCTTCGAGATTCTCAAGGCCCTCAAGGCCCAAGGCAAAACCATCATCTTCATCACCCACAAGCTCCATGAGGTGATGGCCATCAGCGACCGGGTCACCGTCATGCGCCTGGGGAAGATGGTGGGTGCCGTGAAAACGGCCGACACCTCCACGGCCGAGATCGCCACCCTCATGGTGGGCCGCCAGGTCCTCCTCCAGGTGGACCGCGGCAGTGCCAAACCCGGCGACACGGTATTGTCGGTGACGGGGCTGGAGGCCTTGGACAACAAGGCCCTACCGGCGCTCAAAGGCGTCGATCTCAGCGTGCGGGCCGGTGAAATTTTGGGTATCGCCGGCGTAGAAGGCAACGGCCAGACAGAGCTGGTGGAGGTCATCACCGGCCTGCGGCCGGCCACAAAAGGTGAGGTGCAACTGGCCGGCAAGACCATCGACGGCCTCTCCCCACGCGCGGTGCGCGCCCACGGGGTCGGCCACATACCCGAGGACCGACACCGCCGCGGCCTGGTCCTGGAGTACACCGTGGCCGACAACACCATCTTGGGGATCCACTACCATCCCCCCTTCGTCAAATCGCGCGGGGTGGATGTGCTCGACCCGGGCGCCATCGTGGCCAAGGCCGAGCGATTGGTGGCGGAGTTCGACATTCGCCCCACCGATCCCCTAAACCCGGCCGGTAATCTCAGCGGCGGCAACCAGCAGAAAGTAGTGGTGGCCCGCGAAATGGACCAGCAGCCCCAGCTGCTTATCGCCGCCCAGCCCACGCGCGGCGTGGATGTGGGCAGCATCGAGTTTATCCACAAGCGCCTCATCGAGGCCCGCGACGGCGGTACCGCCGTTCTGGTGATCTCGGCCGACCTTGAGGAGGTTCTCAGTCTCTCCGATCGCATCGCCGTGATCTACGAGGGGGAGATCGTGGGGGAGTTGGCGCCAGAGGAGGCAACCGAGGAGCGATTGGGATTGCTGATGACGGGCGCCAGCTGACGCCGGCGGTCCTCGGCTGTCGCCGATGACTTGGCCCAACCTCTATCGAGGTTGGGCGGCAGAGGTCATCAGCAGTGTATCGGGTCGACGGTAGGTCGGGATACGCGCCTAGCGCGTTCCCTGACGATCCATCTAACAAAATGCCTCGCTGAAACCACAGCGGCCCCGCCGCGGGAGAACCGTAAGACCGTGCCGAAATCCACACCACCTTTTCTCCTCCGCCTCCTCGGCTCCAAGGCCCTGATGGGCGTATTGGCACCGCTGGTGGCCGTCTTTCTGGCGTTCGTGGTGAGCGGCCTGATTATCCTCGTCTTCATCACCACCTACAGCCTGTCGGACCGGGATCTACAGCGGCTTGCCGAAGTGGGGCTGCCGGCTGAACTCACCGCCGAATTGGGGGTGATGAGTGACCAGGTGTTTCCCCGTCGGGAGGCCTTCCTCGATCGGGTCACCGAGATCCTCGGGGCCGAGGCAGCCGGGGTTCACGGAGAGCGCCTGGCCGAAACGGCCCTGACCCGGGAAAACCCCATCCACGTCTACGGGCAGATCTTCAAGGCCGCCTTGAAGGATCGCAATGGTTGGGGCAACGTCCTCTATCGGGCAACGCCCCTGATCTTCACCGGCCTGGCCGTCGCGCTGGCCTTCCAGTGCGGCCTGTTCAACATCGGCGGAGAGGGCCAGATGGTCATGGGGGGCTTCGCCCTTACCTGGGTGGGTTTCACCTTCGCCGGCCTGCCCTGGTTTATCCACCTTCCCCTGTGTATCCTGGCGGCGGTGCTGATGGGGGGCGTATGGGGCGGTATCGCCGGCTGGCTCAAGGCCAGCCGGGGGGTTCACGAAGTGGTCACCACCATCATGCTCAACTGGATCGCAGTGGCCCTGATCCAATACCTGACCATGGCCTACAAACCCCCCGAGTCCTGGATCCCCCACACCTACGAGGTCGCCAAGAGCGCCCAGCTCTCGCGTCTGTGGGTCTACCTGAACCCCCTGGGCATCGCCTTCCCCAAGAGCAATCTGCTCAACACCTGCGTCTTCATCGCGATGGTGGTGGTGGTGCTGGTGTGGTTCCTGCTGAAGAAAACCAAAATCGGCTACGAGATCCGGGCCGTGGGCCACAATCCCAGCGCGGCCGAATGCGCCGGCATCAGCGTGCCGCGCAACACCATCCTGGCCATGGCCCTCGCCGGCGGTCTGGCCGGCCTGGTGGGGGTCAACCAGGTCCTGGGGTACAAGCACCGCTTTCGCTACGGGGTGATGGAAGGCCTGGGCTTCGACGGCATCGGGGTGGCCTTCATCGGTCGCAACAGCCCCTTCGGTGTGGTGCTGGCCGCCCTGCTTTTCGGCATCCTCGACCAGGGCGGGCTGGCCATCGACGTCTCCACCCACGTCCCCCGTGAAATCGTCATGGTGCTCAAGGCCACCATTCTGATTTTCGTCGTCCTGGGAACGGAGCTGACCAAACGCCTCCTGCGGCGACTGCAGAAACGAGAGGAGGCGCGCGCATGATGGCAACTCTCTGGGCGATCCTCGCCTCCACCATCCGCCTGGCCGTCCCCTACACCTTGGCAGGACTCGGGGGCACCTACAGCGAACGCGCCGGTGTGGTCAACATCGGTCTCGAGGGCCAGATGCTCAGCGGGGCCTTCGCCGCCGTAGCGGTGACCAATATCCTTGGCAGCGCCTGGCTGGGCCTCCTGGCCGCCATCGGCGTGGGCATGTTGTTGGGCCTGATTCACGGCGTGGTCTGCATCAGCTGCAAGGCGGACCAGATCGTCAGCGGCCTGGCCATCATTATCTTCTCGGCCGGCATCACCGTCTTTTGCTCCTGGCTGCTCTTCGACAAGACCCAGATCAAGGCCATCGCCACACTGAAGGTGCCCCTGCTGCACGAGATGGACTTCTTCAAAGCCTTTTTCAGCCAGATTCCGCCCCTGGTCTTCGTGACCGTCCTCATCGTCCTGGTCTCCCATGTCCTGCTTTTCAAAACCGTCATCGGCCTGCGTCTGCGAGCGGTGGGCGAGTACCCCAAGGCCGCCGACACCCTCGGCGTCAACGTCTATCGCATGCGCTATCTGGCCGTGGTGATCAGCGGCGGGCTGGCCGGCATGGGGGGCGCCTACCTCTCCCTGGAGCACGCCCACTACTTCGTCAAGGGGATCAGTGCCGGGCGCGGCTTCATCGGCCTGGCGGCCATGATTTTCGGCAAATGGACGCCCCTGGGCACCGCCGGCGCCGGTCTGCTCTTCGGATTCGGCGAAGCGGTCAAACCTTACCTGCCCAAGGTGGTGCCCTCCCAATTCATCGATATGGTGCCCTATTTGCTCACCATCTTCGTGCTGGCCAGCGCCATTGGCCGCGCCACGCCACCGGCCAGCGTGGGGATTCCCTACAGCAAGGAGTAGTCCCACCCCGACGCGCCGTCGACGCGGTCGGCGCCCCGGGCCCCGCCTGCCCGCCGCCCCTCGCCAACCGAGCGGGTCGTCCCCCTCGCCGGCCTGTCCCCGCCAAATGACTGTCGAATCGGAATACCCTGTATTTTCGCTAAATATCTGTGGACGCTGCGCCGATAGTAGCGGTGACACCCGCGCCGCAGCTCAAGGCGCAGCCACCACTACCTGACACTAGATTGGCCGGTGGGACCGCACCGGCACATCGACCACCATCGGTCACGGGAGGTTTGTTATGACGCTCTCGCGCAGAGCATTTTTTCGCAGCGCACTGGGCGCCGCCGGCATTGGCGGTCTGGGTGCACTGCTGGGACCCGCAGAGGCAACCGCGGCGCCTTCGGCCGCGACGATCACACCCGAGGTGAAGGTCGAATGGCTGGGACATGGCAGCTTCCTCCTGGAATCCCGCCAGGGGCGCCGCATTCTCATCGACCCATGGTTGAGCACCAATCCCATGTGCCCCGGTCGCTATCGCAAGAACGGCGGCTTCGGGAAGGTGGACCTTATCCTCTGGACCCATGGCCACGTGGACCACTTCATGCTCACCGATGCCAAGGCCCTGGTCAGTGACTACGCCCCCAAAATCATCGCCCCCTGGGAGTTGAACTTCTTCATCAAGTCGGAGATCCCCGAGGCCGACTGCGGCACCTTCACCCTCGGCAACAAGGGCTCCAGCGCCGACATCGACGGCATCCGCGTGACCATGGTGGAAGCCTTCCATTCGGCTGGGGCGCAGTTGACCGGTTTCGAGGGCACCAACCGCTTCGTGGGCGAGGCGGTGGGCTACATCCTGGAATTCGAGAACGGGCTGCGGGTCTACCATGCCGGCGATACCTCGCTGATGGCCGACATGAAGCTGGTGATCGCCGACTATTACAAGCCCGACGTGGCCATTTTGCCCATCGGCGGCGTGTTCACCATGGGGCCCGAGGAGGCCGCCTATGCCTGCGGCATGATCCGCCCCCGCGTGGTGATCCCCGAGCATTACGGCACCTTTCCCGTACTGGAGCCCGATTGCGAGCGCTTCCGTAAGTTCATCGCGCAGCATGCCGCCGAGGTGAGCGTTCTGGAGCTGACACCCGGACAAACAGCACGGATTTGACCCCATGGTTCTGCCCATTCGCTTCAAGATCATGCTGCCGGTGGTGCTGCTGGTGGTCACCTGCGTGGGTGCCAGCACCTATTTCTCAGTCCGAGCGGAGAAGCGCGTGCTCGAGGAGGGGCTGATCCAGAACGGGCGGCAGCTGGCCCGCAGCATCGCCTCCAGCACGCGCAGCGCCTTCTGGTCCCTGAACTGGGTCTTCGTTGAGAAACAGCTTCAGGACCCCAGCCAGTTTGGCCGCAAGGAGATCCTCTTCGCCCACATCGTCAAGCCCAATGGCGAGATCTATCTCTCCACCCGCAAAGGCGCCCTGGGGGAATTCGTTCCCGAAAACTTCCGATCGGTACGGGAGCAGATCCGACCCACGCACTGGTTCGCAGAGAGCCAGACCGAAGGCATTCTCGTGCTCCATCCAGTGATGATCGGCAAGGTGCGTTGGCACGTGGTGTTGGGCCTCTCCCTGGAGGAGGTGCGCGCCGTTACCCAGGATCTGATTTACAACAACCTGATGATTGGCGGGCTCATCCTGCTGCCCGCCCTGCTGGGCGCTTACCTGCTGGCGCGTTCCATCTCCAGCCCCCTGGCCCAACTGGCCCGCACCACCCGCATCATTGCCGACGGAGACCTGGATTATCGTCTCTCGATCTGCAGCCGCGACGAGATCGGGCAGTTCAGTCAGGCATTCAACCGCATGATCGACAGCCTGGTCTCGGCCAGAGACAAGATCCAGACCGCCAATGAACGACTGCTGACCATCCTCGACAGCGTCGCCGCCGAGATCTACGTCGCCGACCTGGAAACCTATGAAATCCTGTTCACCAACCGTGCGATGCGGCAGCATTTCGGGGGCGATCTGACCGGGCAAATTTGCTATCGCGCCTTTCGGCGTCTGTCGGCGCCCTGTGATCACTGCAGCAACTGCCATCTGGTGGACACCGACGGCGAGCCCACCGGCGTTTACGTGTGGGAAGGGTACAACCCCGTCAGCAAGCGCTACTTCATCAACTACGACCGCGCCATCCGCTGGGTCGACGATCGCCTGGTGCGGATTCAGATCGCCACGGACGTGACCGAGCGCAAGCATGCCGAAGATGAACTGCTGCGCATCAACGATGACCTGGAACAGCTGGTGGCGGAGCGCGCTGGTGAGATCGAGAAGAAGAACGTCGCCCTCCAGGAGAAGATCGCCGAGCAGCGCCGCACCGAGCTGGCGCTGGTACAGGCCAAAATCGCCGCCGAGGAGGCCAGTCGCTCCAAGAGCGAGTTTCTGGCCAACATGAGCCACGAGCTTCGCACACCCCTGAACCACATCATCGGCTTCACCGAACTGGTGGTGGACCAAATGGTGGGAGAGCTGAACGACCAGCAGAGCGAGTACCTAGGGGACGTTCTCAACAGCAGCCACCATCTCCTCGCCCTGATCAACGACATTCTGGACCTCTCCAAGATCGAAGCCGGCAAGACCGAGTTGCAGGCGACGGAGGTGGATGTCGCGAAGGTCGTCTCAGGGGCGAAGGTGATGTTCAAGGAGAAGGTAATGAAGCACCGTCTCCAGATGACGACCGACATCGAAGATTTCCCCGTAGTGATCCACGCCGATGAGCGCAAACTCAAGCAGATCCTCTACAACCTGCTCTCCAATGCGGTCAAGTTCACCCCGGACGGCGGCGCCATCCGGGTGAGTGTTTGTCGGATTGCCGACAGGGAACCCGCGCCGATCCGCGACCCCAACGGCGAAACGCTGCTCTTTCAGGTCACGGACAGCGGCATCGGCATCCCGGCGAACGAATTGGAGCGGGTATTCAACGTTTTCGAGCAGGTGGACAACGGCCCCACCCGCAATGTCCAGGGCACCGGCCTCGGTCTCGCCCTGTCCCGCCAATTCGTGGAACTCCACGGTGGCCGTATCTGGGCCGAGAGCGGCGGAGAGGGGCAGGGCGCCACCTTCAGCTTTACCCTGCCCGCCGGGCCCACCGGCACCCCCGACGCGCTCATCCCTTCTGTAGCAGCAGCACATCCCGAGCTACCACCCATAGGCGCGCCGTGAAGCGCCGCACCAGGTAGTCAAAGGTCTCCCGGCTGTAGAAGCAGATATGGGTGGGGTCGCGAATGTAGTGCCAGCGACGGAAGGCGTCCCCGTCGATCACCAACTTGGTCATGATGCCCAGCCATCCGCCGGGGCGCAGGATGGCGAAGAGCCTGTCCCATACCCGTGCCGGTTTGCGCAGATGCTCCACCACCTCCGTGGCGGTAATGAAATCATAGCGCCGCTCGAACACCGAAGCGTCGTCATAGTAGAATGGATCGTAAAGGTCCGTTCGATGGCCGCGCGCCGTCAGCAGTTGGGCCAGGGCCGGCCCCGGCCCGCAGCCGAAGTCCAGCCCCCGGCTGTTGGGGGCCAATCGCCCCAACAGGGGCGTGCTCAAGCGGGACAGGAAGCGGCGGTAATCGGGATCGGCGGGATCGTTGCGGTGCAGATCGTAGACCGCCTTCTCCTGGGCTGCGCTGAGCCAGAAGCTGCTGGGCACAAACACCAGACGGCAATCGCCGCAGCGCAGGTAGCGGCGCACCCGGTCCGTGTGGAAGGGCGCAGAATCGCGTCGGCCGCAGAGCGGGCAGGCGGGGAGGCGCTCCTGGGTCATGGCGCTCAATCCGATAGGTAGTACTCCACCGTCGATACGATCCGCACCCGCTTTATATGGGGCGTGTTTTTGTCGCGGTTGGTAATGGAAAACTGGCCCTGGCGGGCACGCTTGATCTTCCCCAGTCGACTCTTGGAATCCTTGGCGAATTTCTCGGCCACTTCGCGGGCCTTCATGGTGGCCTCCTCCACCATGTCCGGCTTGACCTCGTTGAGACGCGTGAAGAGATACTCCGTGGCGCCCTGATAGCCGCCATCGGAGAAGGCAACGCCGCGTTTGCCGATCTCGGCCAATCGGTTCATCGTGGCCCGCACCGTCTCGATCTGGGCGGTATAGACGGTGATGGTCTGGGAGGCCGCATAGCGAAATTCGATCCTGGATTTCTCGTACCCCTGGGCCAGCTTGTCCATGATCGTTGGCGCCGAGGTGGTGAGCTCTCCGTTGTCGAATCCGCTGGCTGTGAGAAAGGTGGTGATGATGGCCGCATCGCGTTCCAGGGAGCCGTAGAGCGCGCTGAGATCGTTGTGGGCGGCCGTAAAGGTGATGGGCCAGAGAACGATGTCCGCCGGGTATTCCCGCTCCGAGAGGCCCTTCACCACCACCGTCCGTTCAAACGCCTTGAACTTGATGGCGCTGGACCCGATGAGATGGCCCAGGGCCGCCAGGCCGGCGAAGATGAAGATCCCCAGGACGACAGCGCTCTTCAGGTCTCCCTTATGCATGGGTCCGCTCCTTTAAATGGGATTGCCATCAGCAGGCGGCGAGACCGCCGACTGAAGGTGTATCCTCCCGGAAGCAGCCACGTCAAGGCCGTGGGCGGGGATGCGGACAAGCAGTGATGATGGCGTCCGGCGCCGTTGAACAGAATCCTGCCAGCGGAAAGGGGGATCGATCGGGCGGTGCTGGATGGGTGCTGACGCTCCCTGGCAGTGGCGGTCGGTCCTCAGACCTTGAACTGATCTACGACCCGCGTCAGATTGCCGGCCAGATCCGACAGGTTTTCCGCATTGTGCTTGACCTGGCTGCTGTTGCGCGTCATCTCCGCCGAGGCACCGGTGACGGTCTGAATCTCGGATGACATCTCCGAAACCAGATCGGCATTGGTGGAGACATTCTGATTGGCGGTGCCGATGCCGTCGGCGACCTGTTGAACCTTTTCGGCGATATTGCCGGTGGTGACCGATTGCTCCTCGACGGCGGCCGTGATGGTGGAGACGATGTCGTTCACCTCGTTGACCACCTGGGTGATGCTGCCGATTTTCTGGATCGTCCCATCGGTGGAGTTCTGGATGCCCTCCACCTTGCCCCGGATTTCGCCGGTCGCCATGGCGGTTTGACGGGCCAGCTCCTTGATCTCGTTCGCAACGACGGCGAACCCCTTGCCGGCCTCGCCGGCTCTGGCCGACTCGATGGTGGCGTTGAGGGCCAGCAGGTTGACCTGATCCGATATCTCCGTGATGGCGTCGATCACGTTGCCGATGTCCGTCGCGGCCTGCCCCAGCTCGGCCACCTGCTTGGAGGCGGCCTCGGCCTGGTCCACGGCCTGGCTGGTAATGGTGCAGGCCGTGCCGGTGTTCTGGGTGATGTCGGCGAAGGTGGCGTTCAGGGCATCGGCGGCCTCGGCCACGTAGTGCACTTTTTCGGCGGCATCCGCCATGGTGGCGGCCGTGGTCTGCATGCTGGCGCTCATCCCTAATCCGGAGCTGGCCACCCCATCGGCCTTGTCGGATGTCTGCGCGGCCCCGTCCGCCATCAGTCCGGCGATGTCGGTCAGATCGCTGGCGGCGTGGTGCAGTTTTTCGGAGTCGCCTTTCACTTCCCGGATGATGCTGTGGATGTTGTCAATGAAAGCGTTGAACCAGGTCGCCAGCTGGCCGATTTCATCCTGGGATTTGACATCCAGGCGCTTGGTAAGGTCGCCATCACCCTCGGCAATGTCTTTGAGCCGGGCGACCACGCCCGAAATCTGCCGAACGATGGCGCCGACCGCCAACAGGGTCAGCGGTGTGCAGAGCAGGATGCAGACCAGGGCGACCCCGCCCAAGACGGTCAGCATGCGACGATTGTTGGCCCGCACGACCTGGTCCGACTGCAGGACGGAGACGGCCCCGATGGTATGCTGCTCGTGAATAATGGGCAAAACGGCGCTGAAGTAGAGGCCCTGCTCCAGGCGGGTCTCCCCCAGTTGGACCGCTTGGGTGTCGATGCGCCATTCGCCGCTGCTCGGTTTGGGAACGGCGGCCGCTTCCAGCGTCGCATGGTCCGGAAGACTGCCGATGCTGAGACGTTCGCCGAGAAAGAGGTTCACCTCCATTCCGGTCAGTCGGGCCAATCGCGTGACCACTTCGTCGTTGAGCAGTTTGGTCGCCACCAGGGTGCCGAAGGGCTTTAGGATCTCGTCACCGTTGTCATCGTAGTCCATGGCGATCATGGGCATGTTGACCCGAATGGAGAGATGGTCTCCCACCGGCAGGTAGGCGGTCTCCTGACCGGCGGGCAGAACACCGTCGAAGCGATCGCTGAGCGTGACGCCGTTCCACTGACGCTCCTGCTGCCATTCATCGTCGGAAGCGGTCGCCGACAGCGCGACCTCGCTGACATGGTGGAGCGCCTGATGCCGGAAACCATAGCGGCACTGGTCTCCGCCGCTGCGCTCGGCGAACACCATCAGGTCGCCGTTGAGGTCGTAGATGCCGATGGCGAGCAGCGCGCTGCTGTTGAGCTGGTTTCGTAGCGCAGCGGCGAGGGCCTGATAGGCGCTGTGGCTGATGGTCAGCTCGTCCTCGGCGAATTCGCAGAGAAACTTCACCTTGCCGCCGACCTCGTTGGCGGCCAC
>JAAUYD010035386.1_pt1 | contig 14027 bp, 13 predicted proteins | sample 7278101 | NCBI WGS metagenome assembly JAAUYD01 (sample SAMN14350128, study PRJNA611818) | marine sediment metagenome | isolation source: surface marine sediment (0.6m) | place: French Polynesia: Moorea | collected 2018-08
TGCAATAAAATTATTTACTATTTAGGTTTAATGGCCGCGGTTGCTTAATTTCCGAACAGCCCTAACGACTTCCAACATCAACGGTTTTTTTTGCACCAGTTCACACATTTCATAGCGGATCGTGGGCTTGGCCCCCCATTTTTCCTTGAACCGCCGTATACCACTATTAACCCCAAGCCCCAAATGCATATAATCTTTGCCATACTCTGCACTCATTTTGATCAGCTCTGACAACAGCAGATCAGATGCTCCCAGAATATAGTTCCTTTTTGAATAGCAGCCGACAAGATAGTTGGCAAAATCTTTGGCAGCAAGATCGACCACATAAAAAGCAGCTAATGTCTGCTTTGAGTCCCAGGCATTGATAACATATGCATCCTGGGCCGATGCAACATATTGCGGCATTTTCCAAAAGAGCTCTTCAACCCGCGCGGGCGGGGAAACCCTGGATAGAAATTCCTGCATCAGTTGGTCATGAGCATCTCCCATGTGAGCAGCACGCTCAACGGTTAACAACCGTCCGGCCTTTCTTAGGTTGCGCTTTACTGGGCTTCTGATGGCTGGATATCGGGTGTCTAGCGTATAATAGGTGTCACTGTCTTTTTCCCGACAGCGTGAAATCAAACGCAACGGTAGTTCTGGTGCAATCAGGGATATACGCCCAGCTCTGAATTCTTTTATTACCTTATCCAGGATCGCTTCGAAATTGTCACATACGAACTCGTGTTGAAGAGGATACCCGATGAAAATAATCCAATCGTCTTTGCAGCAGCAAAAGTAGTCATCGATAAGAAAGGGCTCCCCCCCGGAAAGACTTGTCATCAATCGTACAGAGTGCTCCGGGACATAGGCATGGGTTAAAATATAGCTTTCTTGCTGCGGTGTCAGCATGGTAAACTCACGCAGACCTCAGGCATTGAATCCAGCCTTCGTCAGCCATGGTCGTTAAATCCCCGCTTCCGGTATAGATGGTATTCGCTTTATGTCTTTTGCCCTTCATCTGCTAACTTCTCAATGACCGCCACCATATCATCCGGCAGCGGCGATTCAAAAATCAGATTCTCTCCCGTATCAGGATGGACAAAGCCCAGACGCCAGGCATGCAGCATTTGTCTGGGTATCGATTTTATCTGGGCGATTGTTGAAGATGACAGCCCCGGAATTACCTTGGCCCTGTCTCTAAGAAGCCATTTGCGGGATCCATACGTCTGATCTCCAACAATGGGATGGCCGATAGAGGCACAATGAACGCGAATTTGGTGGGTTCGACCGGTTTTCAGTATCAGCTCTATCAAGGTAATACCTTGAAATCGTTTGTGAATTTTCCAAAATGTTTCAGCAGTACGACCTTTTTTTGTGATGGTCGACATTCGTTTTCGATGAACCGGATGGCGGCCGATGGGCAAAGTGATAGACCCCTTGTTTTCACGAAATTCGCCGAAAACAAGGGCCAGATAGATTTTTTGAACGGTGCGGGCCTTAAATTGCTTGGCCAAATTTTCAAGTGCTGGGGTGTGTTTTGCCACCACCATGGTCCCTGAGGTGTCTTTGTCGAGTCGATGCACAATTCCGGGTCGAATCTCACCGCCAATACCTGCCAAATCAGGACAATGGTAAAGCAGAGCATTGACCAATGTGCCGCTGCTGTGCCCGGGTGCAGGGTGGACAACCAGGCCTGCAGGTTTGTTTAACACTACAATATGGCTGTCCTGATACAAAATATGAAGTGGAATTGGTTCAGGCGTGTAGTCGACTTGCACGGGAGCTGGGATACTGCCATGGATCTTATCGCCGGCTTTTACCCGGTATCCCGGCTTCTTCGCTCGATTGTCGACAAGGATTTCAAGGTTGGTAATCAGATGAACTGCCAACGAGCGGGAACACTCAGGTCGGTGAGCGGTGACGACAGCGTCCAAACGCCTGCCCTGATCGGATTCCTTGGCAAGGATTACAAAAGCACCATAAACAGGCATACTGCTGGGAAAAATTAATTTTCCAAACTATCAGAAACAAAAAAGGATTCTATTTCGGAAATAATGGTTTCTTCGTCTGTTTTTTTTGCAGTTGAAAGCTCCCGCACCAATAACACTTGGGCAGTATCATAAAGCTTGCGCTCGCCAAACGAAAGATCCTTGGTGAGTTTCAGCAAAGAAAGATCCCTGAAGACCTCGGCGACGTCATAAAGTGAACCGGTTTTGATTTTATCCATATATTCGCGGTAACGTCGGTTCCAGGTTTGAGCCGGCACCCCGTCTGTGCGGACTTTCATAACCTCATATACTTTAGGGATCTCTTTCTGGTTGATAATGTCTCTGAGCCCTACAGATTCAACGTTTCTGGTGGGTATCATGATGACCATGCCGTTTTCAAGAACCTTCATGATATAAAAATCATGCTTTTCACCATTGACAACCCGGCTTTCGATGGCCTGAATCTCCCCAACACCATGGGCGGGATACACCGCGAGGTCGCCTACTTGGAATTGATGGTTGCTTTCATTCGCGCTCACAGTGTTCTGATCGCCTTTTTTTTGTGTCATATTCCCACCCATTATCGGTTGATTAGATTAATAAGCAGCGTACCTATACCATACTTCTTGAGAACAATCAATAAAAAAGGATCGGCGTAAGGATACGCCAATCCTTTTATTAACTATGCGATCAAGAATGGTTGTTTAGAGCAGGAACGGCACCAGCAACAATGCCACAACATTGAGAATCTTGATCATGGGATTGATTGCAGGTCCTGCGGTGTCCTTGTAGGGGTCGCCGACAGTATCACCGGTGACGGCAGCCTTGTGCGCATCGCTTCCTTTGCCTCCCAGATGACCGTCTTCGATATACTTCTTGGCATTGTCCCAGGCAGCCCCACCGGTGGTCATGGCGATGGCCAGGAAAAGTCCGGTAATGATACTACCGATTAGCAGCCCGCCCAGGGCAATTTTTCCCAGAATTAGACCAACCAGCACCGGAGCGATCACGGGCAGGATGGCGGGTACGATCATTTCTCTCAGGGCAAATTTGGTGACGATGTCAACACAGCTGGCATAATCCGGTTTGGCGGTTCCCTCCATAATGCCTGGAATGTCTCGGAACTGGCGCCTGACCTCGTCTACCACCGCCCCGCCGGCTTTACCCACCGCCCGCATGGCGATCGAGGCAAAGAGAAACGGCATCAATCCGCCGAGGAAAAGACCGATCAGGACGCTGACGTCACTCAAGTCAAAACTCAATTCCACTTGGGCACCGTGCAGCATAAATTCCTGGGTATAAGCTGCAAACAGCACCAGGGCTGCCAGTGCGGCCGAACCGATGGCATAGCCTTTGGTGACGGCTTTGGTGGTGTTGCCCACTGCATCCAAAGGATCGGTCACTGCCCGCACACTCTCGTCCATTTCCGCCATTTCGGCAATACCGCCGGCATTGTCGGTAATCGGACCATAGGCATCGATGGCGATGACCATACCAGTCATGGAGAGCATCGACATGGCGGCCATGGCAATTCCGTAAAGCCCTCCAGCCGCATAGGAGGCACCAATGGCAAGACAGATGGTCACAACCGGCAGTGCAGTGGCTTCCATGCTGATGGCCAGACCGGCAATAATATTGGTGCCATGTCCGGTGGTTGAAGCTTCGGCGATCAACTTAACCGGTTTGCGGATACCGGTGTAGTATTCGGTGATGACGACGATCAAAACGGTTAGAATCAGTCCAACCAGTGTGGAAAGATATATTTTCATGCCCGATATTTCGGCGATACCTGAAAATGAAGTCGTACAGGCGACCAGAAAAGCGATACCGGCCAGAATGGCTGAGCCAAACATACCTTTATAAGGGCGCCCATAATGTATTCTGTAGGCCCTAGCTTAACAAAAAAAACTGCGATCATGGATGCAACAATCGCGATAGCGCCAAGGAGGAGGGGAAATTCGGTGGGGATGGTGAGTTCGGGGTAAATTAAATTTCCCAGCAGCATGGCTGCAACCGCGGTAACGGCGTAGGTTTCAAACAAATCAGCCGCCATACCGGCACAGTCTCCTACATTGTCTCCAACGTTGTCGGCGATGGTCGCCGGGTTGCGCGGGTCGTCTTCGGGTATTCCGGCCTCAACTTTTCCAACCAGATCGGCGCCAACATCGGCGCCCTTGGTGAAGATGCCGCCGCCAAGCCGCGCAAAGATCGATATCAGGCTTCCGCCAAAACCCAGGGCCACCAAGGCTATGACAGCATCCCTAATTTCAGTGCCGCTGGCAATTAATATTGTATAAAAGCCTGCGACAGCCGTCAGGGCCAGGCCCGCAACGATCATGCCGGTAACCGCGCCGCCTCTAAACGCCATGGATAGGCCTTTGGCCAATCCACCCTTGGACGCCTCGGCAGTTCGCACATTGGCAATGACCGATACCCGCATCCCAATATAGCCGGCAGCAAAGGATGCAGCAGCCCCAACTAGGAAGCCGATCGCGGTCTGAAAACCCAAAGCGATCGCAATAATAAAAAATATGATAATTCCGGCGATGCCCATGCTTTTGAGCTGACGATTTAAGTAAGCGATGGCCCCCGTTTTAATAGCATTGGCAATTTCGGTCATTTTTTCGGAGCCTGTTGGAGCGCTTTTGACCAAACTCGCAATTATAAGTGAAAAAACCACACCGGCAATACCAACCAGTGTACAAATCAGCGGTAATAAGTAATTCATCATGTCCTCCAAATGATAGCTTTTCGTTTACGCTGTAATCGATAGATCTTTACCATTAAATAAGTTCATGCCTGCTTTGTTACCTTTGCATAGAATCGTTACAGCGGCATCCCGGGCTTCTGCGATGATTCGGGTCAAAAGTTCTTCTTTTTCTGAGGGAAATTTTCCCAATACATGATTCGTCACACTATCCCCAAACTCGGAACGCCCTACGCCGATGCGGAGACGCGAAAAATCTCCTCCGCCAAAGGCATCCATTAACGATTTTATGCCATTGTGTCCTCCGTGCCCTCCTTTCTCTTTTATTTTTAATCTTCCGAAAGCAAGGTCGATGTCATCGTGGATGACCACCAAATCCTTGCTTTGTATACGAAAAAAATGGGCCAGTTTTTGAATGGGTGGCCCGCTACGGTTCATATACGCCAGAGGTTTTGCCAGGAAAACCTCAACATCTTGGATGAAACCGCGTCCAAATACACAGTCAAATTTTTTCTTGTCAAAAAAAATATTGAAATCCCGCGCAATTTTGTCAGCGACCATGAAACCGGCATTGTGGCGGGTATTATGATAGTGTGCGCCGGGATTTCCAAGACCGACGACCATTCTTATTTTATGTTCGGTTGCGTTTCCGATAAGCGAAGGCCCCAGTATAAAAGCAGGCTGGATGATTTGCCCCCCCTTGGTGTGAGTTCACCACTGTGGACCGGGCTGTCCAGCCTGCCGTAAAAACTATTTCTCCTCGGTGGATTCGTCGGGTTCGCTTGGCTCTTCGCCCTCTTCTGCTTCACCTTCCTCGAGTTCGGCTTCCTCTTCTTCAACGACCTCTTCTTCGACCTTCGGCGTGAGTACCGTAACCACCGTATAATTAACATCCGCCGATACTTCGATGTTCTCGCCCAGCGGTATATCCTCTATATGGATGGAGTCACCGATATCCAGATCGGTAACATCAATCTCGATTGCCTCAGGAATATCGCCTGGCAGACACAAGAGCTCAAGCTCTCGGCGGACAATATTTAACATACCACCGTTTTCGACGCCCACCGATTTGCCTTTGGTGATCACCGGAACCATTACATTGATCTGGCGTTTCATGTCAATTTCATAGAAATCGATGTGAATAAACTGTCCAGATACCGGATGGGTCTGCAGTTCCTTGACCATGGCTGCTTTCGAGATCTTTCTTCCGTTTTGGATGACAAGGTTTAAGATAATTTGGAAAACATTGCCTTGTTTAAATACTTGCTCAAGGTCTTTGGTATTCACAGACAGCAGAACCGGAGCTGTTTTCGGTCCGTATAAAACCGCGGGAATATGACCGGATCTTCTTAAACTTCGAGCCGGGCTATTGCCGGTGGATTTTCTTACAGTTGTTTGTAGTTCTATTCGCTCCAAGGATATGACCTCCTAATGATTACTAATAATAGGTTAATAGGCTCCGCGCTCATTGTCCAGGGTTACCGTACCCAATACTTACAGAATATTTTAATTTCAGAGAATTTTCTCTCAGGGTCAAAACCGTCCTCTTCTAATTTACGGAAAGCACAAACCATAAACCTTTGAACGCTAAACCAAATATATTATACAAACAGGGAAGTAACCGAATCTCCCCTATAGCTGCGGATAATCGCTTCGCCGACGAGTTGTGATATGGTTAGTACTTCTATCTTTTCACATTCAACGGCATTTTCTTTTAGCGGTATCGTATCGGTGACAACCAGACTTTTGAGGACCGAGTTTGATACGCGGTCAATGGCCGGTCCGGAAAGAACAGCATGGGCACAGCAGGCATGGACTTCCCGGGCGCCCGCCTGAATAACAGCTTCGGCCGCCTCTGTCAATGTACCCGCAGTGTCAGCCATATCATCGAGAATCACCGCAATTTTATTGGTGACATCTCCAATAACAGCCATGGCTTTGGCCTGATTGGGCGCATCGCGACGTTTGTCGACAATCGATAGTTCCGCATTCAGTCGTTTAGCGAAGGCCCGGGCCCTTTCCACCCCACCGGCATCCGGTGACACAATGACCAGTTCGTCTCTAAAATTGTTCCGGATATATTCGATAAGTACCGGTGCTGCAAACAGGTTGTCGACCGGAATGTTAAAAAAACCCTGGATCTGGCCAGCATGTAGATCCATGGTAATTATCCGGTTGGCACCGGCAAGGGTGATCATATCAGCAACCAGTTTAGCACTGATTGGTACCCTGGGTGCCACCTTTTTATCCTGCCTTGCGTATCCGAAATAGGGAATAACCACTGTAATTCTTCTGGCCGAAGAACGTTTGAACGCATCGATCATCAACAACAGCTCGACCAGGTTGTCATTAACCGGAGCACAGGTGGATTGCAGCACGAAAACATCTTTCAAGCGCACGTTCTCAATGATTTCGATTTGAATCTCGCCGTCACTGAATGTTTTTATCTCGGCCCCCCCCAGCGGTAAACTGAGATATTCGCATATTTTTTTTGCAAGCGCCGGGTTGGAATTACCGGCAAATATTGACATGCCTTCCATATTAAATCACCATCAATCCGCCGCAAACCAAACTATATATTATGGCTGGGGCGGGAGGATTCGAACCTCCGAATGCAGGAACCAAAATCCTGTGTCTTACCACTTGACGACGCCCCATTCAGGAAAAACCTGCATCAATTTAGAAGCGCATCTACAGACCCTTGATGCGGATGTCTACAATCATTCTTCGTTGGGATAAGATCCGTTGTAAACGTCACATGCGAAAACATCCCAAGCCGTGTTTTCACCAACCACCTGCTTTGCTCTTTCGGCTGTTTGTAAATCTGAAAAAAGGCCAAACACGGTGGGACCGCTTCCCGTCATCAGTGCCCCCTCGGCGCCGAGCGTTAGAAGCTGCTCCTTAATGGAAGCGATCACCGGATGTTTAGATGCAGTTACAATTTCAAGATCGTTACACAGATGCAAGTCTGAATTAAAGCCAAATTTCGTTAAAAAGGGTTTTTTAATTTTTTTTTCGCACTTTGTCAATCCCAAATTCAGATTTTGAAAAACTTCTGCGGTCGAAACCAAAAACCCGGGATAAACTACTACGAAATGAAACGGCAGTGCTCCGGAATAGGCTTCCAGTTTCTCTCCGATACCGGAGGCAAGGGCCGGTTTGCCGAAAACAAAGAAGGGCACATCAGCGCCGAGTCCAAGACCCATTGCCATCAGCTCATTGCGGGACAATGGATAGCCGTAGTGTTGGTTCAGCCCCAAAAGAACACTGGCGGCATTACTGCTTCCGCCGCCAAGGCCGGCTGCGACCGGTATAGATTTCTCAATAAAAATTTTTAAACCGTCGGCGACACCCAACGCCCTAAAAAACAGGGCAGCAGCTTTGTAGGCCAGATTGGTTTCATCTAAAGGAATTTGAGGATGAGAGGATTCAATTTGAATATTATGACGGTCGAACTCCAGATGAATGGTATCGAAAAGATTCACACAGCACATCAGGGAAAACAGTTCGTGGTAACCATCCGGGCGTTTGTTGGTCACCTGAAGGAACAGATTAATTTTGGCGGGAGATAGGATTTTCATTAACGTTAGAGTCGCCGTTCGTTAATGAGAAAAATTTCTGTTAAGATCCATGGGCATGGAGACGTGACTCTCGACTCAAGACCAGGGGCATAAACATCTTGCATATCGTGGCTCTTAGCTTTTATCCCACTTTTATTCCGTTGGGCTGGCTGATTAGTATAAATTGTGGACTGTGGGTTGTGGATTTCCGGAGGTAAATCTTAAATCCAAGATCACCAGGAATAAAAACGATAGAACCAATTCGGGTTAATCACTGAAAGTAGCTATCTCGAATGAAAGTACACCAATATAAAACCGTATTTGGCGGTTAAATAGGCCACCGCAATGGTCTGGCTAAACCGGAGGGCAGCAGATTATCGAACCTACCCCTTTTCTTTCACGTACATTAATCTTAGATCGTAAAGCATGTTCTTTAACAAATTTTTTTCTTCATCGTTTAAATTGCCGGCAGTTTTTTCCTCGAGCATACTTAAAATATCGATGGTTTGTTTTGCCATTTCCAGATTTTTGGTTTTCTGACCGGTAGTTGGATCCTCGATCGCACCCAGATGTAGTAACGCCGAGGCATTTAAAGAAACTATAAAAGTGGGAAAATTGATTTCTGGAAATTGCGGCTGTTCTTCGGGTTTCTCGGCGGCTGGCGGCTCCGATGAATCTGGCTCCGCTGATTTCCCAGTTGCCTGTTCGGATTTGGCATCCTCGTCGGTTGAGGGTTGAGCTTGAGTCTTTTCATCTTTAGCTTCCGCCTCTTTTTCTTCGTCGGTAAAAATTCGGCGATCCTTTACCACAAAGCCCTTATCTTCCTCTGGCATGACTGACCTCCTGAACCTGCGCAACGTTTTAGACATTTTTTCTATCCGCTTCGGACGGCAATGATGGCATCGCTTTGTCCGTTTGCCCTATCGTTGCGATATTGGGGAAACTGATGCTCGAAAGTTGACCCTATCGGGCTTCCGATCATCGAATGCGATATTAAAATATCAAGTAACCTTGGTTTGTCAAGAGCTATGAAATGTGGCTCCTAAATATATCGTCGATAACTGATAAAATAAGCTGTTGAGATGGATCAAACATCGCCAAAGGCATATTTGCTGATTATTTCCTCGACATCCAGTGCCGATTCGGTCTCAATAATGGTATCACCGGGCTCAAGAACCACATCAGAGCCGCCAGGAGATAACTTTATATACTTATCTCCGATTAAACCTGCAGTCTTAATCGAAGCAATGACATCATCGGTCAGCACTACTTTCTTTTTTATTCGCATTCTAACCATCGCTACCTGCTCCACAAGATCAAGGGATATGTCATCCACCAGGCCCACTCGGACACCGGCGATTTCAATGTTGGCACCGGCTTTGAGACCCGTAACCGACTGAAATCTTGCATTGACTATATAATGGTCGTTTTCGAACAATTCTAGGCTCCCTAGTCGGATGGTGAGATATCCCACACAGGCCAGGCCTATAAGAACAAAAATTCCGACTGCCAACTCAAGGGATGTTTTCTTCATATATCCTCCATTAAATTAAAACTAAAATTGAAGATTGAAGATTTGTGGAAGTCGCTTCGCTCCGGCATTTTTTTATAGATTTTTTAAATCGATCCGCCAGCTTCCGACTCGTAGAACCTACTGCTCGTAGAATGCGGACCTTAAATATTCAATATTCAATCGAAAATCTTCAATTATTTAGGGGCCTAAAGCATGCACTCATAAAAAATATTTAGCTTGGCTTCGACTTCAATAAGAAGGGATTCTAGTTGACTGTCCTCTTCAGCCTGGGCAATGCCAGCATCGACTGCAAAACAATAGCCTTGGGTGTGTTCCGGCTCCTCTAGAATGGAGCTGTCCTCTAGATTTCGGGACAATTTACGGCAAAACATATGAGCCTGATTTTTGTCGGTATCTTGCAGTACAACCATGATCTTATCTATATCATAACGAAAACAGGTGTCCGTAACCCTGATATTCTGTTTGACGACGGATGAAAAAGCCTTAAACATGGCTTGGCTGGCCATATGACCGTCAATGCGGTCGATATCTTCCAGCCTTTCAACCGAAAGCAGAACAATGGAAAACGGAATTTTATGCCGCTGCAGCCGGTTCATTTCCTGGGCGAGTTTTTCTTTCCCCATGGCCTGGGAGGCAATCCCGGTAAGTTCATCATGAGGACTTTCCAAACCCCGAATAAAATTTTTCACAATTGGATTGGAAAATCGCTCGATAATGTCAGGACTCCCTTCGAAAAGAATCTTGCCTCCATCCATCATGGCGACTCGTTGGGATATAAAAAAAACATCTGGTATCTCGTGACTTACAATAATTCCGGTGAAACCAAATCTCTTCTGATAATTGGATATCATGCTGTGGACGGCATTTTTGCGAATCGGATCCAGTCCGGTGGTCGGCTCATCAAATAATACGATTTCAGGATCTGTCACGAGAGCTCTGGCAAGTGCAACCCGCTTTTTCATCCCGCCGGACAATTGAGACGGGTAACTGTGACCGATGTTACGCAAATCCAATTGGTACATCTTATCTTCGACGCGTTTTAGAATTTCGCGATCTGACAAATTCGTCCTTTCTCTCAACGGCAAAGCAATATTCTCATAAACGGTCAGAAAGTCAAAAAGAGCGGTGTTCTGAAAGAGATAACTGAATTTTCGTTTTAAAGCTTTTCTTTCAGCATTTCTCATGTCCGCAATGGGTCTGTTTTCAAATAGCACCAGACCGGAATCCGGCTCCAAAAGCCCAATAATGTGCTTTAGTAAAACACTTTTGCCGGTTCCGCTTTTACCGATAATTGTGGTGATCTCTCCTTTGAAAATACTCAAATTGATTCCGTCTAAAACGACAGTGTCACCGAATCTTTTGGATGTATTTTTAAACCGAATAAGTGGTTGGGCCATAGGCACCTATTCCATTTTCTCCAACCATATGTTGCAAATAATTGAAAGTATCAGCAATTCACAATTACCATCGATTAATACCACAGCCTCATATTGGCTGCTGATTCATAGGGTGGTCTCTGAAAAAGCATAGTGGCTTTTTGGGGACATTCGTCACATCAAGCAGGAAGTCAAAACATAGTCCGAGATTAAGATTAAGACGCAGGAAAGCACGACAGCAGAAGTGGTGGAAAGGCTGACCCCTTTGGCGCCGTATTCTGCACGGGTATGGGTATAATAACCCTGGTAGCAGCAAATGGTTATAACGACCAAGGCAAACACAATCGACTTTAAAAAGCCACCCGTGACATCAGACATGACGACACTGGAGTGCACCCTGGAAAAATAGAGTGCGGGGTTGATACCCAACAATATCGAGCCTGTCAGATAGCCCCCAAAAATTCCTACCACATCAAATATTGCGGTAAGCAGCGGAAAACTGATGAAGGCCGCGGCAATTCTTGGGCTGACCAAAAACCGGATCGGATTGATATCCATGGTCTCCAGAGCATCGATCTGTTCGGATATTCGCATGATTCCAATTTCCGCTGCCACGGCCGACCCGGCCCTGGCAGTCACCATAATCGCCGTCATTACCGGCCCCATTTCGCGGACAAGGGAAAGGGCCACAGCCGATCCAAGAGCACCGGCCGACCCGTATTTAATCAGGGCGTAATATCCCTGGATCCCCAACACCATACCGGTAAAGACTCCGGTCAGGCATATTACAAATAGCGACTTCAGGCCGAAAAAATATATCTGCTGTTTGATTTTAGATATCTGCAGCGGCAGGGAGAAGATAAGGACAAAACCCTTAAAAAAAAACAGAGCAATTCGGCCCAGGCCCATGATCATATTGATGGTCCGGCTGCCGAGTGCCAGGACAGGGTTTTTCAAGATGACAAGAGTTTCCATCGGTGGTATCCTGTTCCGGAATGAGTCAGTTGAAGGCTTGAAAAAAGTATATTCGAATCCCGTCAGTGTGTCAAGGTAGCCGGGTTGAAGGCATGAATCGCTGCCGGTAACCAGCAGCCGTGAATTAACTTTGTTTAGAAAAGAAATATGATCAGAGTAGAAAATCTGACGAAAAGTTTTGGAGACCGCCTCATATTTGATGGAATCGGATTTTCAATCAACTCCAAGGAACGCGTGGGCCTCGTCGGGCAAAACGGTCACGGAAAAACGACCCTCTTCCGATTGATCACCGGCGAGGAACAGCCGGATGCCGGTTCTGTCGCAATCCCAAAAAATTATCGCATTGTATATGTACGCCAGCATCTCGAGTTTGACGCTGATACCGCCTTAGCTGAAGGGATGCGGGCACTTCCCGATCATGAAAAGGATCATTCCTGGAAAGTTGAAAAAATCCTGGCCGGTTTGGGCTTTACTGCAAAAGACTTTCAGCGCCATCCTGCAGAATTTTCAGGCGGGCTCCAGGTACGCTTAAATCTTGTCAAGGCGCTGGTGTCAGAGCCGGATCTTCTGTTGTTGGATGAACCCACAAATTTTTTGGACATTACCTCTATCAGATGGATTCAACAATTTTTGAGCAATTGGCCCCACGAGCTGATGTTGATAACCCATGACAGAGGCTTTATGGACAAATTGGTGACTCATACCATCGGGATACACCGCCGCAGGTTGCGTAAAATTACCGGCGATACAGCCAAATATTATGTTCAGATCGCCCAGGATGAAGAGGTCTATGAAAAAACGAGAGTCAACGATGATCGCCGCCGTCGGGAAATTGAACAGTTTATCACCCGATTTCGAGCCAAAGCCAGACTGGCAAATTTGGTGCAGTCTCGCGTCAAGACCCTCAAAAAAATGGAAAAAAAAGATAAACTTGAGCAACTTAAATTCCTTGAATTTTCCTTTCGCTACCATCCTTTCCCAGCCAAACAAGTATTGAGGGCTCGCAATCTAGATTTTTCATATGACAGCCGAACAGCGGTAATCAAGAATTTTAGCATCACCATACCGGCGGGGGAGAAAATCTGTGTCGTCGGGCAAAATGGCAGGGGCAAGACAACCCTGCTGAAGTTACTGGCTGGGGAATTGAATCCGCAATCCGGTCAGATCAACTATCACCCTGCAGTTAGAAAAGGCTTTTTTGAGCAAACCAATGTCAAAAGCCTGATTGATGCCAGAACGGTCGAGGAGGAAATACTCTATTCACAACCCGATGTCGATCGACAGCATGCCCGAGATATTTGCGGTGCCATGTTATTTCCCGGAGATGAAGCCCTGAAAAAGATCAGCGTTTTGTCAGGAGGTGAAAAAAGTCGGGTAATGCTGGGCAAGCTTCTGGTTACCCCGGCCAATCTGCTGCTCCTCGATGAGCCGACCAATCACCTGGATATGGAATCCAGTGATGCGCTGCTTGCGGCTATCGACAACTTTGATGGCACTGTCATCATGGTAACCCACAATGAGATGTTTTTACATTCCTTGGCAGAAAGACTTATTGTGTTTCAGGGTGATTCCATAAAAACATTTGAGGGAAGATACCGGGAATTTCTCGACAAATGGGGCTGGCAGGATGAAATCAGACCGTCACCAAAAGACCAATCGAAATCCATTCATACGGGAAACAGGGCAAAACAAACAAAAAAAGAAATACGTCGTCAGCGTTCGGATATCATTGTGCAGCGCTCCAAAGCAGTCAAACCCCTGCAAAATAGGATCTCCCGGCTGGAAAATGACATCGAAAACCGCGAAGACGAATTAAACTCTCTCAACGAGTCCATGCAGCAGGCGTCTCAAAACCAGGACGGCCCAAAAATTGAAGAATTATCCCTGGCGATCCATAACTGTCAA
>JAAUYD010094881.1_pt1 | contig 14026 bp, 12 predicted proteins | sample 7278101 | NCBI WGS metagenome assembly JAAUYD01 (sample SAMN14350128, study PRJNA611818) | marine sediment metagenome | isolation source: surface marine sediment (0.6m) | place: French Polynesia: Moorea | collected 2018-08
GCGTCTTCCAGTTTGACAGTGCTTAACGTAACGCCATTCAATCTGTAAAATAGATCTTCCCGAAACCTTCTCTCATTGATTCTTCTTTCTAAGTTTTGGTTGGTGGCGGCAATCACTCTAACATCAACACTGAAGGAACGAGTCGCACCCAATGGTTTGATTTCGCCTTCTTGCAGGACCCGCAGCAGTTTGGTTTGCAGAGAAACAGGGATATCACCAATTTCATCCAAAAAGATAGTCCCACCATCCGCTTCTTCAAAAAGTCCCCGCTGATCGCGATCCGCTCCAGTAAATGCACCGCGGCGATGCCCAAACAACTCACTCTCCAGTAAATGTTCCGGTATGGCAGGGCAATTAACCGTTATCATCTTACGCTTTCTACGTGGACTTTCCTCGTGTATAGCGCGTGCGGTCAACTCCTTTCCGGTTCCGCTTTCACCGCGAATCAACACATTATAATCGGAGCGCGCCACAGCGCGTAATCGCGAGAAAAACTGCTGCATCTGCGCAGAGCGGCCCAACATGCCGTGAAAATCTGTTCCTTCCACCTGCTTACGAAGAATCTTGTTCTCTCGTATCAAACGATTTCGCTCTAGACCCTTGTTGAGGACACGTACAAGCGCCTCAATCTTGAAAGGTTTAGTGATAAAATCATAGGCACCAGCCCGCATCGCTTGAACGGCGAGTTCGATGGTGCCGTGTGCCGTCATCATGATCACCGTCAGATCGGGGTCATTTCCTTTTATAATATCCAGCACCTGCAAACCATCTAAATGGGGCATGCGAACATCCAAAAGGACAACATCAGGTACAACTTTTTGCGATATTTGGCCTGCTTGCCGAGGATCTCGACATACCGACACTTTCAGCTCTTCCAACTCGTAGCCAAGTTGACGTTTCAATCCTTCAAGCATGTCGGGTTCATCATCAATGATAAGTAAAGTCTCATCTTTCATGATGCTTCTCGATTCTCTTCTACGCTGGAAGCGTAATAGTGAATTCCGTCCATTTATCGGGCTCTGAAGACATCCTTATGTCTCCCCCGTGCTCTTTTACGATGCCATAGCTGACCGAAAGCCCGAGCCCTGTTCCTTCACCCGTTTCTTTTGAACTGAAAAACGGATCGAAAATCCTCTCGGCTATTTCAGGTGGGACACCTGATCCAGTGTCCCCGATGGTTATCGTTACCGTGTTCTTTGATGCATTGAATTTGGACCCGACGATGACACGTCCACCTTTGCCTTCCATGGCTTGGTGGGCGTTCATCAAAAGGTTAAGGAAAACTTGTTTGATTCTGTCCACGTCTAGACTGATTTGGGGTAGATCCTTGCTCAATTGGTTCTCAATTTCAGTACCCTGCTTACGGAACTGTTGTTCAACCATTTTAACGACATCCAGTACAGCCTCATTAATGTCAGCTTGTTGGGGTGCTGTCTGGCTGCCCCTTGAAAAGTTGAGCAGATCTGACACTATTCGCTGGCAATTACCGGCCTGTTTTTCGATGATGTCAAGATCCTTTGTTATCTCTGGCGCCTCCTGTAACTGCTTTCGGATGAGATCTGTGTAGCAGAGAATGATACCCATAGGATTGTTAATCTCGTGGGCGACGCCAGCGGCCAGCTGACCCATGGCTGCCATGCGCTCTGTTTGTTGAATTCGGTTTTCCACCTGCCTCTCCAAGGTAATATCTTTGGCGTAGCGTAGAACCCCCCAAACATCCCCATCCTCTCCAAGGATAGGATAATAGTAGACGAGGAAAATTTCACCTGCAGGCGTACGCACCTCCTCTTTTGTTTGCCGCTGCGTTTCTATCGCAGTTTGCAGCTTGGTACCGGCCAAAGGACAGTCACACCCACCATCCAGTGCACGGCATTGTGTATTTAGAACCGTGTCGAGTTCGCGCCCATGCCGTTTTAAATAGGCTTTGTTTACCATTTTAATGGTCAGATCGCGATCCAAGAGGACGATTACATCCGGTATTCCATCGAACACAGATTGCAAAAGTTCTTTGTTGCGTACCAGGGCCGCTATGTTTTGTAGACTCTCAACAGTGATCCCTATTTGATGCCCGACGGATTGAAGAAGCGCCTGCTGCTCCGTGGTCGTCTCATTAAAATCAACACCGACAAACGTCATCACCCCCAGGACGCGATCCCGACAATTAAGTGGGATATTGAGGCAGTTTTCATTCCGCTGACATGCATAAATATTGGTACTGCCCCGCACAGCTGACCAAATGGCTTCAGGCAAGCTTTGTGGTGATCCTTCGGTTTCGTCGATTGCGACTGTCTGAAATACTTCCGCAAGCTTGTCAGCGTTCAAATGACATTCAAGATGCAGCTTTTGTGGTGTTTGCTCATCGGCAAGCAAGTAAATGCCCGCACCTTTTGCAGGTATGAGCCCCAGGGCTTGATTTAATACGGCCGGTAGAATGTCGGCGAGATGGACGGAATGAGTAATCAACTCGGTAATACGGTTCAGTGCCTTGAGTTCCCTGTTTCGGGTCATCACTTTCACGCGCAGGCGTTCCCTGGAATCTTCTAATTCCTTTGTGCGATCCGCCACCCGAGATTCGAGTTCTTCTGCTTGCTGCTCAAGGGCCTCTCTTGCTTCACGCAAATGATTTGTCATATCCTGGGCCGCTTGGGTCAGTTCGACAATTTCGACATTCCCCACTTTTTCTTCAAAGTTTTTTTTATCCCTATCTTCGATCAAACCGCTTTGGAATATATTCAAAACCCCTGAAAGGCTTCTGACGACCATCCGATTGAAGAGGTAGCTGATCAACACGTAAAGGAATGTGAGCATCATAAATGACACCCAAAAGACAGATAAGGCCTGGCTCTGGATTTTTTTCAATGCAACGGGCATCGGAATACTGACCACCATAACCCCAGCGAGATCGCCTTCTTTATAACCAAATCCGCGCTCCTCGCCATAGAGATCCAATAGAGACGGAGGGGCTTCTTCTGGCACACCATGACACCGTAAACAGGAAGCCTGCATATAAACCGGGCGCGCGTGAACGAAACCCGTTATCCCGTCAACATCGCGAATTCCCTGCCATTGAGACCGTTCAGGATTGCGTTCAAAGGTGGCGATGAGTTCGCGTTCAGTTTTCGATGGGGTAGAATTAGGGTTCCTCGCATTTATCGATACCCGTCGATATTGATACTCTGGGAGGCTCTCATTGAAGCGATCCATGACGGCCCGGGTTATGTAGGATGTGGACATGGCTTCTAACACAAAATCATTGGGGCTGGTAACTTCGTACATTTTGGGACGCAGCACTTCGCGAACATAGGAGCGCGTCGATTCCACGGCAGCCATTACCAGATAGGATTTACTGAGAGCATTCTGCTCAAGTCCTTTTTTTTCGTGAAGATAGATAAGGTACGCAGTCAGTATGCAAAATCCAAAGAAGAGAATTCCCAGTGCAATTTGGAATTGCATCTGCAAACTGATGCGGCGTCTCCCAGAAGATTGCTCATGTGGATTCGGCTGTAAATCGGGTTGCGATGCGATGCTCATGCTCGATCTCCATTTTCTCATGAAGGTCAGCAGGGTAACCTAATAAATAATGGCCTCGTTCTAAGGTTGCAGGCAGCAAATCGCGTGCCGCTTTAAAGATAGCATAAATGCCCTCGGCTAAACAGGCCACCCTACCTAATGGTGCCTCCTGCGGCATCCACTGCCTCCTCAAGGAGGCACTGTATTCCTGCAAAGACCATTTACCCTTCCAACGTCGAACGCTATTAACCTTCCATAATAATTACCATTTTGCCTTATGACAGTTTTCCTAATAAACCGGCGGTTTTTGGCACAACCTCTGCTCAAGAGGTATCTTACGTCGAGACTTGGGCGTGAGGGATGCGTCCAAAAGATAACCTCCAGGTCACATCATCATAAGGAAGGATGGATCACATGAGCGACGCGAAATCTGTTACGCCAACAACTGACGATATTGTTGTGGACGTTGGCAAATCAAGCATCTCTGATCTGTGGAAAAAAGAAGATTATTGGGCCATTTGGCTTGGCTTTCTGGCCCTGATCGTGGGCGTCGTCATTTTTTTCAACAATGCCCCGGAAGGGATGGATGAGAAAATAGCCAATGCAAACGCAATCATGGCTCAAGAGGAGACCAGGGCCCCCTTTAAGACCATTGCATGGCACGAGGCGGCCGCATCGAAAAGCAAACTTCAGGCGGCTAAAAGCGATACTGGGAAAGCGGTAAAATCTTTTACTGGTAAGCCTCACAAATGGAGCAGCAATCCACTGGATAGTTTTTTCATGAGTTCGGATAAGGCGGCCAATAGAAGTGCCGCTGCTGCTGACAAGTATGAAACGGCCAAAGAGGCGACAAAAGTGGCTTTGGCAACAGCTACTGCCAAAGAAACTGCCGCATCTGAAGCAGGTTTTAAGAATGCGACCTTGAACGACGATGCAAAAGAGGCCATTGGGGTCTGGCTAAAGACGAAAAAAGCCGAATCAAAGGCCAAGGGTAAAGCGAGCGTCAAACCCTATAACCAGATCGTTAAAATGGCTGGGCTTTGCGTGGTGTTCCTTGGATTTTTTGGAGTGGGAATGGCAGTCATGGGCAAATCCTTCGCGGCTTTTGCTAAGGGCTTTGTCTTCGTTTTCGTATTGGCCATTGCGGCATACTTGCTCTCAGCCCAGGCCACTATGAAGGCGTACGGCATCGGTTACGCAGCTTGGGCCATTGCTATCGGTCTTCTGATCTCCAACACCATCGGAACGCCAGACTGGGTTAAGCCTGCCGTGCAGACCGAGTATTACATCAAGACCGGTCTCGTTCTTCTTGGCGCGGAGATTCTATTCTCAAAAATCCTATCTATCGGTGTCCCCGGCATATTCGTCGCTTGGGTGGTTACGCCAATTGTGTTGGTGACCACCTTCATCTTCGGTCAGAAAGTGCTTAGAATCCCATCCAAAACTTTGAATATGACTATTTCGGCAGACATGTCGGTGTGCGGTGTATCCGCTGCCATTGCCACCGCCGCCGCCTGCAAGGCGAAGAAGGAGGAGCTGACGCTGGCCGTTGGTCTGAGCTTGGTGTTTACCTCTATCATGATGATTGTCATGCCGGCCGTGATCAAGGCTTTTGGTATGCCCCACGTATTGGGGGGTGCCTGGATGGGTGGCACCATTGATGCCACAGGCGCGGTTGCCGCAGCAGGCGCCTTTCTCAGCGAGCAGGCACTTTACACTGCAGCCACCATCAAAATGATCCAGAATGTCCTCATTGGCGTCATCGCGTTTTGTGTGGCCGTTTATTGGGTAACCAAGGTTGAACGCCAGGCTGGTAATGCCGTGGGCATCATGGAAATCTGGCATCGTTTCCCCAAGTTTGTCATTGGTTTCATCGCAGCCTCTATCGTTTTCTCCTCGATCTATGGTTCGCTGGGGCCGGATGCCGGCTTTGCCCTCATTGACAAAGGCGTACTTGCGGGTCTGACGAAAAATCTGCGTGGATGGTTCTTCTGTCTGGCCTTCGTCAGCATCGGCCTTGCTACGAATTTCCGAGAACTTAAGGGCTACTTCAAGGGCGGTAAACCCTTAATTCTGTACGTTGCAGGTCAGAGCTTCAACTTGACGTTGACCCTGATCATGGCTTACATCATGTTCTACCTGGTATTCCCTGAAATCACGGCTGGGATATAATTATGAGCGCCGTAAGCGTCTTCAATACTGAGACCTGTGCTGCCGCCTACTGCGGTAAGGAGCGCCCATCAAAAGTGCGGGCCTGGGCAACCTTCGCCGCGGTCATTGTCGGATTGTTGTTATTCATTTACGTCATCGGACCGGCCGGACTGGAAACCAAGACGTTGAAACCGATGGCAGACTTTATTGAGGCCAACGATATCAATGCTAATGCCTATTATTACACTGATGTTGAGGAGTTCTTCTCGGCCGAAAGGCATATGCGTGAGCATTTAAAACTAGTTCCTGGTGCAAATCGATAACAACGGGAGAATCTTAAAATTAAAAAGCCGTCGTTGAGGCCTACTGCCTCCCGACGGCTTTCTTTTTCAAGCATACACTTAATTTTTTTCGTTTGTATCAGTCCATATTTTGTCAATACGGGATACTATTTTGGGCCCGACGATAAACATCATTAATGATGCTGTTACTAAGAATGCAAGTGTTTCTGAGGGTGTCTTTCCCAATCCCAATTTAACCAAGAAAACCGCGAATAGAAGAATAAGCCCGAGGCTGAACAGGAGAAGGTGTGAGAATCGATTAAAAACGATGCCCAACAACCTGTGCAGTCTTCGTCGGTTTCTGATGATCCCAATGGCACAAGCAATCAGCTCAACGAAGGCCATCCAGGCTTCAAAGAAAAAATAGGTGGCAGCTGCCCCCCAAACGAGGCAACCAGCCAGGCCAACTGGGGACAAGCCATCCTCCTTTGATGAGATATCTCGGAAATCTCAATAAGTTAATAAAACCTGTTGGTTGGTAAAAGTAACCGCCTATATGTACTAGAGACGGCTTTCAAACGCCCACTGCATCCTGACAATGGCATACGGCTTCATTCAGTCGATGAGCAACGATAGTATTATTTACAACGATACAAGTCAGTTATATTACAATTGCAATACTGTTCTGAGGCCATTCGCAACGTGTTTGAATGCAGGCGGTACAATCAGTTTTGCATACGCCATTGCCTAAATCAAGTACCGTTCGAATCCACCGAAGGTGGGCGCCTTTGCTTACTCCTGAGATAGATTCAAATGAAGGATTAAATGGCTCTCCGGGATATAGATTCATTTTGAAGGCTACTGGTCAGCCTTGAACTCCAGATAGAATCAATTTCATCTTGGATATCTATCAGGGAATGCTCAAGATCAATCCTATTCTAATCCAAAAAATCGTAAAACTACACCTTAATAGTGCTTATCTGTAAATTGACAAAATGGCGACTAGTTGGAATTATTTGTACTTGTGCGACCATTTATTTCAATGGGAAAAGCGGGTGTATCTGTTTGAACTCTTGACCGGCTCGAACAGCATCTATCACAATTTTTCTGCATTCTGTCATGGAAGCCTATTTTTCACCGACCTGTGTCCATTAAAAAGTGGACTAGGTATTGATGTCTTTACCAGCGTAGAGATTAATCGTGGTTGGGATAGAATCGAAAGTTCAGCAATAATCAGAAAGCAATGTTTGGGTACAAGCTTATGTGGCTTACCACCAGATCCTGCCAATCGTTTTGAGTCCAGAGGCATAGGAGATATCACTAAACCTCTTTTGGTGAGATACGCTACGGTAGCCCCTGAATTTCAGCAGATGTCGGTTTGACAGCCATCTGTGTAATGATCAAAACATCGGTATAGCAGGAGGTGCTGCCATGCAACCACTTGCCTCAATCATGGAAATCCTTATTTTTTACATAAAAAACATATTCATTTCGACCCTTGAAAGGAGACACTGCTAATGCCAACATTAATCGTTTTTCACGATGTCGAAGATGGACAGCACTGGGCAAACGCCTGGGGAAAAGGGCCTGGGAGCCGACACGAAATGTTTGCGCAGATTGGTGTTACGGCTCGAAACTTTAAAGATCCGATGAGTCCAAATTCGACAGGCCTCATTCTTGAAGTTCCGGACATGGAGCGGTTCCAGACCTTTATGGCATCTGACGAGGCCAAGAAAGCGATGGGAGAGGATCGCATAAAGGTCGAGACAATGCGAATTCTATTCGAGTTCACTGTTTGATCGAGAAACAATCCAGAAATTTAAGTAGTGTTACGGCTTGACTTCGCACCGCTCCAGATAGGCTCGCCCAGCAGAGCCTGACAGGTAACATTTTCCCGCTTTGCATGTCCGTCGAAGTTGTGCCTGTACGTAGGCATTCAAGAGTACTACAAGAAATCATAAAATAATTACTTCTGTTAATTCGACAAAATGCAACACCATACTCGTGATGTCGACGTGGGTGCCGGTTTCTCATAGTCGCCACGAATTTTGTCGTCTGGATTAAACCCGTGGCATCTTGACAATCTCTTGATTCCAATGCGGCTAATGCCCAGCCTGTGACTTGTGGCCAGCCAGCTTGCCCTAATGTACGGATTACAGAAATCAAGCTGCAGTGCGTACAAAAAAGCGAATTATAAAGATACGTAATGGTAACAAGAGGGGCCTCAATCCGTAAAGTATAGTTCGGGAGCTTTCCCAAGCGCTTATTCAGACATGGAGATAAAGGCTTTGGTCTGGATTCTGAATTCCAACTGGACGGGGTTGGTCATCAGGCAGCTGTGCTGAATGTAGGCGATTAAGGACGGTCCCTTGCTAAGGGAGAAACAGGATTCTGGATGAGGCAAAACGACGCCATCTTCAGGGAGAGTAACCGAGGCCATTATGGGTGGCTCATCGCCTTCACGGGCATGGCCGTTCTTTTCTCGTGCCTGGGTCTGGGCCGCTTTTCGTTAGGTATGCTACTGCCCTCCATGAGCGTCTCCCTGAGTTTGAGCTATTCGCAGATGGGCCTCATCGGAACGGGAAACTTTGTGGGATATATGATCTCCGTTGTCCTGGCCGGTATCATTTCCAGGATCATCGGTGCCAGGTGGACCATCTCAATCGGGCTGGTTCTAGTGGGCGGTTCCATGGTGCTTATCAGCAGGTCTGGGAATTTTCTGGAGGTGATTTCCCTTTACGTGGCGACCGGCATTGGATCGGGCCTGGCCAATGTGCCCATGATGGGTCTTGTTTCCCATTGGTTCCTGAGAAGCACCCGGGGCCGTGCTGCCGGTATCATGCTTTCGGGAAACGGCCTGGCCATTGTATTTACCGGGCTGCTCATTCCATGGATAAACTCCTACCAGGGCGCCCAGGGCTGGCGCACCAGTTGGCTGATCATTGGCATCATTTCCCTATGCGTTGCGGCCGTTGCAGCCCTTTTTCTTCGCAATGAGCCCAGTGAAAAAGGCCTCGCACCTATCGGCAATGCCGAAACCTTAATGCCGTTCACCGGGCCAGAACCAGAAGTGAGGGGTAATTCCCACAAATGGGTCATGGTGCATCTTGGATCGATCTACGCCCTTTTCGGGGCTACATATGTAGTGTATGCCACCTTCATCGTTACTGCCCTGGTCAATGAGCGGGGCTTTGGTGAGGACACGGCCGGCACATTCTGGGCCGTCGTCGGTGGACTTTCTATTTTCTCCGGGCCGCTGTTTGGATGGCTCTCCGACCGCCTTGGTCGAAAAATTGGCCTGATGGTGGTCTACGGCTTGTTCACCATCTCCTACGTTTTGGTTGCCGCCGATCTTCCGGATTCGTTTTTATATGCGTCCATTGCCATCTTCGGTTTGGCGGTGTGGAGTATACCAACCATCATGTCAGCCGCCGTGGGAGACTACACAGGGCCCGCTCGAGCCGTAAAGGCATTTGGATTTATCACCCTGTTTTTCGGGGCTGGCCAGATTACGGGGCCGGCAGTGGCCGGGTTTCTGGCAGATACCACTGGCACCTTCAGCACGGCATTCTGGCTTTGCGCTGTTCTGACGGCAAGTGCGGTGGCATTTACAGGGTTCCTAAGGCCGCCCTCCAGACATCAAACAACGAATGGTCGGTCGAGACAGAGCGGAAGGGAATAAGGGCATCTTTGATGCTATTCATGCCTGCGTCCATGGCGCTCATGATCACCCCCGAACCGGATATTATCGATGTCCGAACACGAGACGAGGTGGCGTTCAGATTGTACTACAAGAATTTCCTGGATGGCAGATAGTTGCGTCTACCTTGATCGAATGCAAATCTATCCTTCATGCGGATAACAATTGAGGACTCACGGCGCTTGTAGCGTTCGATGATGGCTGTCTCAAACTTTTGCTGGCGCAGCTCGGGCACCTTGAGTGTCACCTCGCCGGCTTTGGTGTGTAGCTTTCTTTTGTAGTGTCCCGATCGATAATCCTGGCGGGCCTCGGTTCGTTCATAGCGGCTGGCATTGCACAGCTGATCGGCTTCTTCGTTGAGTAGCTGATTGAGGGTGTCCTCGACGCTGCCTCTTACCAGCTCTCCTAACTGCGTGCGGATCTGGACCTCATTGATCTGGATGACTTTGCCCAGCTTTTTCGATACAATTTTTGACAAGGTGGCCTCCTTCCCTGGCTAAACGGTTTGTCTCGCAACATCCATTTAACCATATCGAGGCCACCGCCTCAATTTTGCGAAAAATCTTATACGTTATCTAGCCTAATTGGAGAACTATAGATAATGCATCAAAACATTATTAAAATTGCTGTCATCGATCTGAACAATGGGGCGCCGAACCAGGGCTTGCGCTGTCTGCGCGAACTCTTGCAGCAAGCCGGCCAGAACCGGCCGGGAATTGTCGTGGCCTTCGATTTTTTCGATACCCGTCACGGGGGTGAACTACCAGACATCACATATGACATATTTATTTCATCGGGAGGTCCTGGTAGCCCCTATGATGGCGAAGGATTGGCCTGGGAGAAAAATTATTTCAATTTAGTGGATCGGATCTATGCCCACAACCAGAACTGTAACCCGCGAAAGAAATATATTTTCTTCATCTGCCACTCATTTCAAATGATGGTCCGCTTCTTCGGCATCGCCGAAGTGATCCGTCGTCATTCTAAGGCCTTCGGTATTTTCCCGGTCCATAAAACAGAAGATGGAAGAGCCGACCCCCTGCTTCAGGGTCTCGCCGATCCGTTTTACGGGAGCGATTTCAGAAACTGGCAGGTTATTCAGCCAGACTATCAGCGGTTGGAAGATTTGGGTGCCAAAATCCTGTGCATGGAAAAAATCCGGCCCCATGTACCCTACGAGCGTGCCGTGATGGCCGTGCGTCTTTCCGAGGAAATTGTCGGCACCCAGTTTCATCCCGAAAGCGATCCGACCAGCATTCGACGGCACCTGCACCATCCCGAAAAAAAGAACCACATCATCAAACGGTGGGGCCTAACCAAGTACCGGCAAATGGAACGTTTGGCCGACAATGCCGATGCCATTGTACGCACCCAGAGTGTTATCATTCCCGGCTTTATTGATTCCGCCTGTCGGGCACTACGTCCAACGCGATGAGTCTTTGCTATTTGAAGCTGCCGCGGACCAGGTTGCACCAGACATTATCTTGGCTTTGCAATCTGGCGTTTTCATCTGTCACGCAGGCGATCAGGTAATCTGAAACCTTATCCACCCCCATGTCGGCTAGGTGGTCGCCCACCGAGTTGCGATCGAAATCACAGGCGAAATTGAGAAAGTCGATGGCATAGGGGATTCCATCCCGCACCAACAGCTCGGTGGTATTGATCTCATAACCCAGAGCTTGGTTCAGATTGCGAACGTAGGTTTCGATGCGCTTGATGAGTTCGGGGCCGAAAAAGTCCGGATCGACCGAATAGCGCCCCAGCCGCTCGCCCGCCACACGGTCCGGCGGCTCGAAACGAGCCGTAGTGACGTCGCCGGCGATATAAAAGCAGCGCGCAAACTGCTGGAAGGCGATATCTTCCTGGAGCATGAAGACCAAGGTACGGCTGAGCCAATTGCGCACCGCCAGGTCCTGGCCGGCGTCTTCGGGGTAAACCGGTTTGGTATGGAAAACTTGGTTGTTGTAGAGGTGGAAGAATTCCTCAGGGCTATGGACTTTGCTGACCGCTAGCCAGCCGCCGCCCGAAGCGGGCTTCAGCCAGCATGGAAAACCGATGTAATCGAAAATGGCCTGCCATTCAGAATGCTCCAAGAACTTCAGGTTGCGCAGGGATTGGTCCGTTATATCGTAAAGTCGCGTCGAGCCGGCGATGGGTAGCAGACAGGTCTTCGGGATGGTCAAGCCCAGATCCGCAGCCAGGGTAAAACCCAGATATTTATCATCGGCGCTCCACAGCAAGGGGTTTGGAATCACATAGGTGCCGCGTGCCACGGCAGCTTTGAGTAGGTAACGATAATAGGGATAATCATGGGAGATACGGTCGTAAATCAGATCATAGACTGGGGGTTCGTCAAGTCGTCCGGCGCCTATGGTGACCATTTCTGCCACCACCCTATCTCCCCCTTTCTGGTTAATGACCTCCACCAGCGCATTGGGGAAATTATCCTCCCTGCCCCTAAGGATTCCGATCTTTTTTGGCATGTTCACCCCCCCATGTGTTGAATCGATCATTGACGATAAGCCCAAGCGGGCTGCGGTAATCCTACTTTTTAATCCGTCTAATGCTCTGCCATGATATGGCCGATGTTGCCAAAACTGGATGGGGTTTGGTTCCAGTAATCAAAAACCGCTGGATGGTTGGGAGTCGTGATCCAGGTTCCCTGGTAGCTGTAGTCCGGCGAAAAGATTCTGATCATCACATCGCCGCCGTAAAAGGTCCACTTTCGGCCGTCGTGGTAGATATGTTCGATGCCCATCCCCTGGCGGGTTTTGATGTGGACGCTGTCTTCCGGGAAATCCCAGGAGTTATCGGTAATAAACTGTAATATCTGCCATTTGTTGCCCGAGGGCAGAAAACCCTGGTTGGCGGCGATCCCGGCATCGTTGGGCAAGCCGAAGGCCAGGTGACCCGGGAATTTCAGGGCCAGATGGCGCAAATCCCCCTCCTGCCCCCAATCGTGGTGTAGGGTAGTGGTGACATTATGGATCAAGGCGTAACAACGATGGTAGTCGTCATGATCACACACATCCCCGAGCTGGGCGGCGCCTGCTGAAAACCCCACTGTCAGTTTTCCACGCTCCTGACGCTGGTGGAGATAGTTACGGAAGCGATCATAATCGTTATAAAAATATCCGCCCATGGCATCATAGCGTTCGAAGCCCACCCGCACCGATCCGCCACCTAGGATGAGGACTTCGGCATGCTCAACCATATTAAAAAAGATCTCGGCGTCATGGCTTGAGAGGTTATCGTTCCAGAAAAAGACCATGGGATTTAGGCCGTATGTAAGGAACTGGTCGAAATACCATTTGAAGGTACCCCAGGAAAAATCCTGAGACTCGTGGCTCTCCATGCCAAAAGGTAAATACAATAGGCTTTTATTGTGGGGATGGGATAAAGCCCGCTGGACGATCCAATTGCGGTGCAGATAGTCGCAACGGTTGTGGGAACTGTATATCAAGGCGGTCGGGTTGAGATTCACGGACATCTCCTTTATCGGAAGCGCCTGCTTCCGAGGTTTTTTAAGGATTATTCAGCAGAAACCGCAACGGCACCTCGATCCGCCTGCGCCAGGCTGTTTCCGAGTGGGGATCACCGGCGTACCACTTACCCAGCCACTCGATTCCGGATCGATAGCCATTCATCTTTAAGATATGCTCAACGCGCTTTTGCCGATAGCGGTAACCGATGCTATTGATTTCGCTGCCATAGTCCAGATATATTTTTTGGCCTCCCGGTTTGGATAGCCGTGCTTTCAGATATTTTCTGAATAATTTATGGGCGAAGGGCCAGTGGGTTGACAGAGAGCCGGCTCCACTGAATACGTGGGGATATTCCAAGAGAGCGTACAGCGAAATCAAGCCCCCCATGCTGGATCCCATTACAAAGGTAAACTCCCGCTCCGGTCGGGTGCGGTAGCGGCTGTCAATAAAGGGTTTCAGTTCCTCAACCATAAAGCTCAGGTAATGGTCGGAAAGGGGCATTCCCCCGTAGTTTTTGATCACCTTTCTTTTCACGCGTGGTGCGAGAGGATTTTCGAAGGGTCGTTGGGGCAGGTATTCTCGTAATCTTTGCGGCGTGTTCCAGATGCCCACCACAAGTGTCGGCTGAACCTCCTTTGCCAGGGAGAGGCGTGTTAGGGCCTCATCCATCCCCCAATCCACACCGACAAAGGATTTTTGGGGCTCAAACAGATTCTGACCATCCTGCATATAGAGGACGGCATAGCGGGTCCCATGACTTTGGTCGTAATCCGGCGGCAACCAGATTTCGACATTGCGGGGTGTCGTGAAGATCGACCCCAAATTTTGAAAGTGGTGCAGGCGGCCCATCAAGTCCGGGTTCTTAACCGGTATGCAGGTGGGTTCCTGTTTGACCTCAC
>JAAUYD010069838.1_pt1 | contig 14020 bp, 10 predicted proteins | sample 7278101 | NCBI WGS metagenome assembly JAAUYD01 (sample SAMN14350128, study PRJNA611818) | marine sediment metagenome | isolation source: surface marine sediment (0.6m) | place: French Polynesia: Moorea | collected 2018-08
TGTATTTGTATGCCTTATACATTATCGCAAGCTTAGGTAACTGATAATATCATAACACAGGATAAGAGAATATGGACACTTCGTGGTTTATTTATTGGTCAGGATTCATCCTCACCTAAATCTAGTTTGTTTTTAGTTGTAGAGATTTTAGGTGGGGACTTCTCCTGATATTTTGTTAAAATTAGTTGAAAAATTAAGATAAAATCGACTATGATGGCAATTAAGGGTCATCCCATAGGATCGAATGTACCTTTGGGTTACTTATCTAGATAAGGTGTGTAGAGAGAATCTATGATGTTAAACAAATCTATAGCTAAAAAATTAGTAGTGTTCCTAACCCTTGTAGGCACTATCGTCGGGTTGGCACCCATAACTGTAGCTCAATCGATTGAGCGAGTGGATAAAAATCCTTATCAAAGCAATGAAAGGAATCCCAATGGAGAATTAGGGGATTTTATGAATCCTTTAGGATTAATGCACCGAGCTAATTTAGAGAGGAGTCGCAATGGTGGTGAATTTGCTGAAGATACGATGAATAATCTCTCTGAAGCAGCTAAATCCTTTCGAGAAGCGCAAAGACAACTGATAGAAGCACAAGGTGCCAATACTTCTATAGAGGAAAACAATCAAAATCAACAGCCACAATAATTTTAGCTTACCCGTCGAGAGGCCCCGTGCTGTACTTACTAGATCAGCCTGGGGTAGTCCATCTAACCGCGCGGAAACTCCGCGCGGTTAGCTGATAGGTTGGCTGTTAGGAGAAAACGATATGCAGCTAGTAGAGAGACATAAATTGAATAACCCCACCTTGTAGACGGATGGGGTATTCTGACGAGAAGACTGCCGATTCCGAGTGAGTGGTCAAAGAAGCAAAAAAGCCTTAAAGTAATTACAATTGGTAATGAAAAAGGCGAAAATAGACTTGTCTAGAATTGAGATGGCCAAAACCTCAAAATCTATATTTCCAGTGGTTTAGCATAGCTCAATTAAGCTATCAAAGACAACGCCGATTTCTCTGTAGGTACACCCTTTCAGTAGATGCTGACCATTTGTCAAACCTAACGCTAGAAGTAAATATGAAAAAAGACCTTACCCTCTATAGAAACATCGGCATCTTTGCTCACGTAGATGCTGGAAAAACCACCACAACCGAACGAATTCTCAAATTAACAGGGAAAATCCATAAAATCGGTGAAGTACACGAAGGTGCAGCCACCACCGACTTTATGGAACAAGAACAAGAACGGGGTATTACCATTCAGTCTGCGGCCACCAGTTGCTTCTGGAAGGATCATCAACTCAACATTATTGATACCCCTGGTCACGTTGACTTTACTATTGAGGTATATCGTTCCCTAAAAGTTCTTGATGGTGGTATTGGGGTGTTTTGTGGTTCAGGAGGGGTAGAACCTCAATCTGAAACAAACTGGCGTTATGCTAACGATTCTAAGGTTGCTCGTATTATCTACGTCAATAAGTTAGATAGAACTGGGGCGGACTTTTTTAGTGTTGTCAAGCAAGTAGACGAAATCTTAGCCGCTAAACCCTTAGTCATGGTACTTCCTATTGGTATTGAAAATGACTTCAAGGGTGTGGTTGATCTCCTGACGGAAAAAGCTTGGATCTGGGATGATTCTGGTGATCCCATGAACTACACCATTGAAGAAGTTCCTGAAGATATGAAGGAACAAGTCGCCAAATATCGGGAAGATTTAATTGAATTAGCGATCGAACAAGACGATGCAGTGATGGAAAAATATCTCGAAGGAGAAGAATTAACCATCGATGAAATTAAAGCTTGTATCCGCAAAGGAACCCGTGAACTAGCCTTTTTCCCAACTTACTGCGGTTCTTCCTTCAAAAACAAAGGGGTACAGTTGGTTCTTGATGCGGTGGTTGAGTATCTCCCCAACCCCCTCGAAATTAAACCCCAACCTGAGGTAGATTTGGAAGGGAATGAAACGGGAACTTATGCTGTGGTTGACCCCGAAAAGCCATTGCGGGCCTTGGCCTTTAAGATTATGGATGATCGTTTTGGCGCTTTAACCTTTACTCGTATCTACTCAGGAACGGTTTCTAAGGGTGATACCGTACTCAATACGGCTACAGGAAAAAAAGAACGAGTCAGTCGTTTAGTGGAAATGCACGCTGACTCCCGTGAAGAAATAGACTCTGCTCAAGCAGGGGATATTGTGGCGATTGTCGGCATGAAAAATGTGCAAACTGGCCACACTCTTTGTGATCCAGACTTTCCGGCCACTTTAGAACCCATGGTTTTCCCTGATCCCGTGATTTCTGTGGCTGTGTCACCGAAAAAGAAAGGGGACAACGAAAAGATGTCTATGGCTTTGAGTAAGATGGTGCAAGAAGATCCCTCTTTCTACATGGAAACGGATCAAGAAAGCGGTGAAACCATCATTAAAGGGATGGGAGAATTACACCTGGATATTAAGGTGGATATTCTCAAACGGACTCATGGGGTTGAGGTAGAAGTGGGTAAACCGCAAGTGGCTTATCGGGAGTCTATTACCAAAACCATTAACGATAGCTATACCCATAAGAAACAATCTGGGGGTTCTGGTCAATTTGGTAAGATCGATTATGTGATTGAACCCGGAGAACCCGGAAGTGGCTTCCAGTTCGAGTCTAAGGTAACTGGGGGCAACGTTCCCAGAGAATTTTGGCCGGCGGTTCAGAAAGGCTTTGAAAACAGCATCGATAAGGGTGTTTTAGCCGGTTATCCTTGTGTTGACCTCAAAGTAACCTTAACCGACGGTGGGTTTCACCCTGTGGATTCCTCTGCGATCGCTTTTGAGATCGCGGCTAAAGCAGGGTATCGTCAGTCTATTCCCAAAGCCGGTCCTCAATTACTAGAACCGATCATGAATGTGGATGTGTTCACCCCTGAAGATTATATGGGGGATGTGATCGGGGATATTAACCGTCGTCGTGGTATGATTAAGTCGCAAAATTCGACTCCTATGGGGGCGCGTATTAAGGCGGATGTTCCTTTAAGCGAGATGTTTGGTTACATTGGTGACTTACGGACTATGACATCAGGCCGGGGTCAATTTTCTATGGAGTTTTCTCATTATTATCCTTGTCCGAGCAATGTAGCAGAAGAGGTCATCAAAGAGGCGAAAGAACGTCAAGCAGCCCTTGCTTAAGCTTTTCCGTTGACATTTATTATTTTCTTCCTGATCGATATGATTTCGGTCAGGATTTTTTTATTTTCGTTCTGATACCAAATCCTGTCATCATTTCATTCTGATTCTTGAAATTGAAAAATATGGGCTTTTTGCACTTTAGGTAATTGTAGAAATAGTGTGATCATTAAAGTTCCCATATAAGTGGTTAAAGCTGACCATAACAAATGATTATTTTGCCAATAATAAGATAAAATTGCTAGCGGTAAAAATCCGATAAAAAAGGCTATTAATACTCCATTTCTCAAGGTAGTAGCTTCTTTTAAACCGATGAAATACCCTTCTAACATAAATGCAGTTGCGGTTAAGCATAAAAGAGGTAGTAACCATAAGGTATATTCGATAGCATTTTCACTAATTTCTTGGTGATCTGTTAATACATTAAAGATAGTTTCAGGAAATATAAATGGAATAATAGCAAAGCTTGAAGCAATTATAAAACTATTAATAATAGAGATAACTAATAAAGGCATAATTTGTTCAATAGTTCCTTTTCCTTTAAAGTTTCCTGTTAAGGTTTGGGTGGTCATTCCTATTCCTTGAATCGTAAATTGACTTAACAAAGCAATTTGTAATAATAACCCATTCGCTGCTAAAATCTCTGTGCCTAATAAAGCACTTAAATTAGTAAAAATAGAATAGGCAGAAATCAGGGCTAAAAATCTGATTAAAATGTTTCCTTTTAAAGTAATAATTGATGTTAATTCTTCTTTTTTTAAAACTTTTTTGATGATTTCTGTAATTCTATTCCAGTTAACACTAATTATCATAAAAATAAGAGCAACAAATAAAGCAAAATATTGACTAATAGCTGTAGCTAAACCGGCTCCCATACTTTCCCAACCCCAACGATAAATCATGAGATAATCTAAGCCAACATTAGAAAAATTACCGACAAAAGATAACAAGAAAATTGCTGCTTTCATTTCTCTTCCTAAGAACCAACCAATGAAAACAAAATTGAGTAAAACCGCAGGCGCACCCCAAACTCTAGCCCGAAAATAATCAATTCCTGATACTTCGATTTCGGGAGAACCTGATAATAAAGTAAAGCCTATTTTTTCAATAGGATATTGTAAAATAAGTATAATAAAAGCAATGGTTAAAGCAATTAAACCACTGCGTAAAATAGCGAGTAATATTCCTTCTTCATCATCTTTTCCCACTGCTTGTGCGGTGATAGCATTGGTTCCGGAACGAATAAACTTTAAAACCCGATATAGATAGTCAAAAAGAATACTTCCGAGAATGACACCTGCTAAATAACGAATGTCCTCTAAATGTCCTAAAAAAGCAGTGTCACACAACCCTGCTAAGGGAACCATCATATTAGATAAAACACTGACTGAAGCGAGGCGATAAAAGCGAGGTAAAAAGCTACGATATTCAACAGGAAGGGAAAAGTTCATATAGATAGCTAACTGTCATTTGTGAATCTAACTAAGGTGTATATTATAGCTAATTTTGACTTTAGCTTACATATTGCTGATTGAATCTAGTGGCAACAATCATTGGATGAGATCCCAAAATTATTATTAAATATTAAAGCAGTAATAACCTCTTTTTTGATTTTAGGCTATAATCTGGTTTGATCTATAAAATTAGTCTAAAAAATCATCTCATTATCCTCTTTATGAAACCTCTTCAAGTCTCAGAAATTGAATACGTTGATGTCATTGTCGTGGGTGGTGGTATTGCTGGAGTTGCCATTGCTGAATTTTTAGCCCGTCATAGTAATTTATCCATTAAACTATTAGAAAAACACCCCCAACTCGGCACTTTAGCTTCAGGAAAATTAGAAGGATGGTATCATACAGGAGCCTTATATTCCGGTCAAGATGATGCTCAAACGTTTATTAATTGTGTCAATGGAGTAGAAGATTTAATTAATTTATATACCCCTTATTTTAGGAAGCAATGTAATGTTAATTTAGTAGAAAAAGATACTAATTGTTTTACTCCTACTATTTTTCCTAACTCTCAAGGTTGGTTTAATGATGCACCTGTTTATTTAATTCATCCTCAAGAAGATGCCCCAGAAATTCGCTCATCTCGCTTAAAAAGTGATGCTATACAAATCAATATTCAACGAAATAGAGTCTTAGGAAGATTAGAAGTTGCCTATGGAAAACAACATAATTGGTTGGTTAATAATAAATGTTTAGCCCCAACCTATGCACAGGTAGAAAACTATGAAGGTTTAAACTGTTCCTTAAAAAATTCAACAGAAATTATCCGTAATCTTTGCCATCAGTTTGATGAATCGTATAATATAAAATTCTCTAATTATGACTTTATTAAAACCCTAGATTGTTCCATGCACACTAGCAGAATTCTACAAGACTTAGTTGCAAGTTGTTTAAGTCATGGGGTGACATTTGAAACTGGCATAAAAATTGATAAATTATTAATCGATGGCTATGGTAAACTTAGAATCAAAAGTTTATTATGTAAAACTAAAGAAGGTCGTTCAAAACGATTAAAAGCAAAGTTATTTATCTTTGCAGTTGGAGAAGGCTTTGAACCCTTTTTACAGGATTTACAAGTGAGGGCAAAATTAAAGAGAAGTCGTAGCGCAATGGTGGTCGCTTATCCTGCTTTAGTGGATACTAATTTTGTGAGAATGTCAACTAAAAATCGTTTTCATTTTAATCATTTTGTGCAACATAGAGAACTAGCAAACGAAAAGTATATTTACTCTTTATTAGCGGATTCTGGCTATGCCAATGATGATAGTATAGATGGAGTAGATATTGAACCCATTTTAGAGTCAGCAGAACGTTATTTTGGTAAAGAAAAGTTATATAGTCGTCAACTCTATAGTTATGAATGTGTGAAAACCGAATTTATTAGTCAAGAAGAACAAAAACGACGTTATAGTTATTGGATTGAATCTAATTCAGATAGTAATTATGTGTGTGTATTACCCGGTAAGTTTTCCTTCTTTCCCACTGTTGCTTATCAAGCTTATCAACGGATTAAAACGTTACTTGATTTTGAAGAAACTAAGCCTAAATCTTCTTTCCAATCCAATATAAACATTGAAACTCAAGCTAATCAATTAGTAGCTGAATCTTATCCCATGCAAATTTTTCTAGCTAACTGATTTCTTGGGGACTTTCGTCGAACCGACATTCTAACTCACTCCGACTCTCAAAAACGACTTCTGATTTCTGTGCGATAGCGCCGGAACGTAGTGAGGAACTTCTGACTTCGTTAACGGGGCATTACTGTGAGCGATTTTCAGGTAACAACCAGGTTCGTTGAGAATCCGAAAGTAATTTATCAACCCGTAGTCTTTGAATCATACCGTCTTTTTCAGGAATCATTTCTCCAAAGCAAGCCAACACTTCAGAGGTGACTTCTGTAGCAATCCATTCGCTTTCTGACTTGTAGAGGGTATCCGTTACTCGTTCTGCCATCAGGCCAAGGTAGCGGGTCGTTCCGTCAGGCATCGGATAATTTACTATGATAATGCGTGTACTTAGACAATGACGACAGGGATAATCCCCAATTAAATAACATAAATCGATGGCCGGTACGATTTTATTCCGATAATTAAACACCCCAGCTACGTATTTTGGGGCTTGGTAGAGTTTTCTCATTAGCACTTGTGGAATGATTTCCACCACCTTTGTGCTGTCAATCGCGTATCTTTCATCCCCGAGATGAAATAGCAGTAAGAGCATTTGTCGTCCTCTGTGACGAGGGATAATTCAATTATCTATCATCTATTACCTTATCACTGGTCACTGCTCACTGCTCACTGATTTGAGATGATTATCGGGATTTGGCAAAAGTTAATGGTACACTAAGCATTGTCACCTTAAATACCTGTGGCAAAGATTGAGGAAATAGTATTCATGAAAGCCATGATTCTGGCCGCTGGGAAAGGAACTCGTGTTCGTCCCATTACCCATACCATACCGAAACCGTTGATCCCAATTTTGCAAAAGCCTGTGATGGAGTTCTTGCTAGAACTTCTGCGACAGCATGGCTTTGATGAAATTATGGTAAATGTCAGCCATCTGGCTGAGGAAATTGAAAGTTATTTCCGTGATGGCCAACGGTTTGGGGTACAAATCGGCTATTCCTTTGAAGGCAAAATTGTCGATGGGGATTTAGTGGGAGAAGCCTTAGGATCAGCCGGTGGGTTACGACGGATTCAAGATTTTAATCCCTTTTTTGATGATACCTTCATCGTTTTGTGTGGAGATGCTCTTATCGATTTAGATTTGACTGCAGCCGTCAAATACCATAAACAAAAAGGGGCGATCGCTACTATCATTACAAAGTCTGTCCCCAAAGAAGTCGTTTCAAGTTACGGGGTAGTGGTAACCGATGAAGACGAAAGGATTCAAACCTTCCAAGAAAAACCCTCCGTCGAAGAAGCCCTCAGCACTAATATCAATACAGGAATTTATATTTTTGAGCCAGAAATTATTAACTATATTCCTCCCAATCAGAAATATGACATTGGGGGCGAATTATTTCCGATGTTAGTGGAAAAAGGTGCGCCATTTTATGCGGTGAATATGGACTTTGAATGGGTGGATATTGGGAAAGTTCCCGATTATTGGCACGCCATTCGTGGTGTTTTACAAAGAGAAATCAAAAATGTGCAAATTCCTGGCATTGAAGTCAAACCAGGCATTTATACAGGGTTAAACGTGGCAGTTAATTGGGATAAGGTTAATATTCAAGGACCGGTTTATATTGGTGCCATGACTCATATCGAAGATGGGGCCACCATTATTGGTCCGAGTATGATTGGCCCCAATTGTTGGATTTGTAGTGGTGCAACGGTGGATAATAGCGTGATTTTTGAATATTCTCGTCTAGGTCCAGGGGTTCGTTTAGTGGATAAATTGGTGTTTGGACGGTACTGTGTGGATAAAACAGGGGCCGCCATTGATGTGCAAGCAGCAGCCTTGGATTGGTTAATTACTGATTCCCGTCAAATCTTTCCCGATAACAATCAAATCCAACAAAAGGCGATCGCAGAATTACTGAATCAAGATCAATGAGATTAACAGTAGGATGGGCAAATTAGACTATAATGCCTATGTATAACAGAATTCTCTGCTATCAGATTGTTATTAAATAAGCCTTTACCAGAACAGAAAAAATTGCCAATGGGAAAAGGTATTTATTATAATCTTCATAACGAGGATCTGTGGGTTTGGGAACTTGATACCGATGCAGTGAGTAAATATTTAGAAGCATATGGATTTAAAAAAATTCATCACTTAATTGGAGAGTTTACTGAAATTCAACGAAGAACTAAAGGCATTGTCAGAAATACCTTATTAAGACTAAATAACTTATGCTACGATTGGAATTTTTCTCCTAGTATAGCAACCACTAACTTATTGATTTTTGAAAAAACTCAATAAAACATTCATTAACCAAACAATCAGCAATTCTCTGGGCTGCCCCCGGTGATCCCAGACGCTTTTGACCATTCTGAGCAATCTTTTCTAATTGTTTGGGATCGTTTATTAATTGAGTTAAGGTATCTCCGACTTGTTGAGGTCTATTTATCAAGGTAACAGAACACCCTAACAGACGGGTTTGATTCTGGGCAAATTTTTGGGTAAACTGAGGACCGTTTCCAGGGAAACTAATCACAGGTTTACCCAACCCCACAAATTGTTCTGTGGCAGTTCCGGCCATGGCAATACCAATATGAGATAATTGTAAACAATTTTCATAGGCTTGTTGGCTAAGAATTAAGTTAGTTTGACCCTGAGTAAATAAGATAGCTTGGGTATCTGGAATCGGTAAATTGTCGGTGTTGACAGGTTGTTTTTGCCAACCCTTATCTATCAAATCTTCTTGAAACGGAATAGAATTGAAACTGGGGGTAATCGCTGCTAAAAATAATAGCGATCGCTGAGAAAAAACTGCTTTAATACTATCAACCGCTTGCAGGATTAATTGCCAGTTATGTTGGGCTTCCGGCATTCTTGAACCGGGTAATAAAAGAATAATTAAAGGTTCAGTTTCCGAGGGAAAGGTTAGGGATGGGTTAACAGAGAAATGATCCATCATGGGATTTCCTAAATCATACACAGGAATTGACCATTTTTGTAAAATTTGAGCAGTAAGGCTATCCCTCACAAAAACACCGCAACAAGCAGAACGATTCATTAACCAGCGTTCCCAAGGAAAATACATCGATCCCAGCCAACGTTCAAGAGGAGATGTAGAAGCTAACCATCCCGTTTCGTCCCGAAGATAATATTCGGATTTCGCCGTTCCCATAAAAGCAAACTCACCCCCACTTAACCAGGCAAAAAACAGGGGAAGAATATCCCCCACTGCTAAAATTTTTCCGCCTTTTTGTCCCCATTGTTTTATCGTTTGATATTGATGGTAAGTAAGGCTTAATAACCCTCCATTTACATCGCGCCATAATTGATTAAATTCTTGATTAAACCCTCCTGATGGCATAGTTTTCACCGTGCCAATGATGGGAATGTTTGCTTTTTCGTAGGCGTAACCTTTCCCTACTAAGGGTAATGCAGAAATCTTAGAAATGTGGGGCAACTGTCTTAATGCTTCAATAATAGACACTGAAATGACATCTTCTCCATGGCCATTACTAATAACTAAAATTTCCATAACTTTAACCTTGTATTTTTATATTCGAGAGGTCTTAGGTCTGCAACCATTATTCAATCGGCTTTTTGACCCCTTATGTCGGCCCCCCAGGAGTTTGCTGGAAAAATATCTTTGATCTTGGCAGTAATATTCATCGTAAATATAGAAGATATTATCTAGTTTTTATAGAGAAAAGGCATAAGAATTAATAATTTTTTCTTATGCCTTAACTTTAGATTCAAACGACCTTAACTTAAATGCTTAAAAAGGCCATTTCCAGTTAGTGATTTCGGGTTGATCGATGCCATTTTCGTAAGCATAAGCCCGATGTTCAATAATCGCATTCTTCATGCGTTGTTGGACATAAGCAGCAGCAGATCCTAACTTGGGAACCCGATCAATCACATCCAAAACTAAATTGAAACGATCAATTTGGTTATTCATGGCTAACTCTAAAGGTGTATTAATATTACCTTTTTCTTTGTAGCCACGAACATGAAGATTATCATGGTTGGTGCGGTGATAGGTTAACTTATGAATTAACCAAGGATAGCCATGAAAATTGAAGATGATGGGTTTATCAACGGTAAACAAGGTATCAAAATCTCGGTCAGATAAACCATGAGGATGTTCGGTTTCTGATTGCAATTTAAACAAGTCAACAACATTGATAAAACGGACTTTTAACTCAGGAAACTCTTCCCTTAAAATAGCCGTTGCTGCTAATGCTTCTTTAGTCGCAACATCCCCACAACAAGCCATAATCACATCGGGTTCGTCGGGATCTTTTCCACAGTCATCGTTACTGGCCCATTCCCAAATTCCAATCCCTTTGGTACAGTGTTTAATGGCTTCGTCCATGCTTAAATATTGCAGATGTTTTTGTTTATCGGCAACAATAACATTGACGTAATCTTTACTCTTTAAACAGTGGTTACCAACGGATAATAAGGTGTTAACATCGGGGGGAAAATAAACCCGAACCACCTCTGCACTCTTATTAGTAACTAAGTCCACATAACCGGGATCTTGGTGAGAGAAACCGTTATGATCTTGTCGCCAAACGGTTGAAGAAAGGAGTATATTTAAAGAAGAAATAGGCGCACGCCAAGGCACTTCATTCTTACAAATATCTAACCATTTTGCGTGTTGATTAAACATGGAATCAACCACATGAGCAAAGGCTTCATAGGTGTGGAAAAAGCCGTGACGACCGGTTAATAAATACCCTTCTAACCAACCTTGTAGGGTGTGTTCACTTAACATTTCCATCACCCGACCATCGGTGGTGATTTCTGTTCCGTCTGCATCTGCATCGATGATATCTGCCATCCATACTTTTTTGCTGACTTCATAAATGGCATTGAGACGGTTAGAAGCGGTTTCATCCGGGCCAAAGACACGGAAACTGGTCATATTATTGGCCATGACATCCCGTAAAAACACGCCCAAAGGACGAGTATTTTCTGCTTCTACGGCACCAGGTTTGTCCACTTCTACCCCATATTCCCGAAAATCAGGCATTTTCAGGTCTTTGCGTAATAACCCACCATTAGCGTAAAGAGTGGCACTAATACGACGGTTTCCTGTGGGGGCTAACTCTTTTAATTCTGGAATTAGGGTTCCGTTTTCGTCAAATAGTTCTTCGGGTTTGTAGCTTTTTAACCAGTCTTCTAGAACTTTGATATGAGCAGGGTTACCGTGCATTCCTGAGAGGGGAACTTGGTGCGATCGCCAGAAGTCTTCGGTCTTTTTGCCATCTACCTGCTTCGGACCGGTCCATCCTTTGGGAGAGCGTAAGACAATCATCGGCCACATGGGACGTTTGGCCACTCCTGTGTCACGAGCTTCTTTTTGAATGGCTTTAATTTCTGCGATCGCTGTTTCGAGAGTAGCAGCCATTGTTTGGTGCATTAGGTCGGGATCAGATCCTTCCACAAAATAGGGTTTATATCCGTACCCTTTGAAGAGATATTCTAATTCTTCGTGAGAGATCCGAGCGAAAATGGTGGGATTAGCAATTTTATAACCGTTGAGGTGTAAAACGGGTAAAACCGCTCCGTCTCTGATGGGGTTAATAAATTTGTTAGAATGCCAAGCAGTGGCCAAAGGTCCGGTTTCTGCTTCCCCATCTCCCACTACGGCAACGGTAATGAGGTCCGGGTTATCTAAAACAGATCCGTAAGCATGGGATAAACTATAACCTAATTCTCCCCCTTCATGGATCGAGCCAGGGGTTTCTGGGGTACAATGACTACCGATACCACCGGGAAAAGAAAACTGTTTGAAAAAGGCTTTCATTCCTTCTTCATCTTCACTTTTTTCGGGGTAAACTTCCGAGTAGGTTCCTTCTAAATAAACCGGTCCTAAAATTCCAGGCGCACCATGACCAGGTCCTGCCATGTAAACAACATCGAGGTCATATTTTTTGATGAGGCGATTAAGATGAATGTAGATAAAACTTAAGCCAGGACTTGATCCCCAATGGCCCAATAAACGATTTTTAACATGGTTTTCTGTGAGGGTTTCTTTGAGTAACGGATTATCTTTTAGATAAATCATGCCAACGGCTAAATAGTTACAAGCACGCCAGTAAGCATGAATTTTTCTCAATTCTTCGGGGGATAGGGGAGTTTCTTGTACTTGCGGTTTATCGGGTGTTGCAACCATTAATTATAACTCCAATGATATCTTATTTTGAGCATTTAACAGGCTTAAATATAAGAATTTTTCCTGTCTACGAAGTCAATTTGAGGACTCATAGTTCAGTATAATGGCTAAGAGCAATGAAGGCAATTAAGTGTTTATATTTTTCCAATCATTTGACGCTCCTTATTTAACCAATTATAAAGAAAAGTTTACCAAAGCTTAAAGTTAGCATTGTGGCAACTCTTGAGACAACAGAGACGATTTATCTTGAGTCAATTTCTCTTTTTTTCCTGCCGATGAAGATGTAATAGGGGACTTGAACTCCAGGCAAGAAGGGAAGATTTGCCATCCTTTCCGTAAATTGAACACTTTCAAAGCGGTGATGAAGATAAGGTGGATGCTCAGAGGATAAAAACACATTGTCTTTTGCAAACCATGCTGGCCAAAAATAACGAGAAAATACGGAATGGGAAGACCATTGTGCCAGAGGATATTTACGAGCAACATAAAAATCAATAACGCCAATTATTCCACCAGGTTTTAATAACTCAAAGGCTTTATCAATAGCTACAAACCAATCTGGAATCATGGTTAAGGAATAGGAAAATGTGACGACATCAACCATTTTCTCTGGTGGGGTAAATTCAGTAACATTGGCTTCAATAGTCTCAACGTTAGACCATCCTTTGGTAATAATTCGCTGCTTTGCTATTTCTAATAAAGAAGGACATAAATCAACAATGTAGAACTTCTTAAATTGACTAAGCTTTGCATCGATTGACTCAAGATTAGCTCCTGTTCCACCTCCTAAATCTAGCCAAATATCTCCGGGATATTCTAGCAGAGAGTTATACAGTTCTTCTCTGCCTTGAAGTAGACGTTTACGGAAACTATCGTAACTCTTAGCTTGACCTTTATAGAAGCTTTCTAATCTTTCTTGGTGGTTATTACCTTGAATGGGTTTAATTAAGTGGTACAGTACATTAATATCTTCAATCAAATCAGCCACAAATGACATTTTTTTCTCCTTAAGCTGTTACTAAATCTGCAATATAAAAACTTCCATAGGTGTGAACGCGGTCTTGTGAATGCAATAGTCGTGCTAAATCTTTTTGGTAATTAAGTATATCTGCTAAAAAATAATTTCGACCGTTGATAGAGACAGGAATAGGGTCGACATATTCAACTTTAAAACCCCCACTGCGGAATAAAATTTGTGATTTCTCTTTAGAGCGATCAACAATAGCTTGCCATTCTCGCTGTAGCTCTTTATATTGATAATTAGAAAGCCAATCCATATGATCGAGTAAAACAAAATGAGAAATTTTGACATTTTGCTCCTCTAAAAACTGAGCTACTGTATTAGTATGGACTGAAATACAATTAACCAATCCAGCTTTTAGTAATTTAAAATTTTCTGGCTTCAAATATTCTGGACAACAATTGGCAGTATATTTACCTTCAAGAAAAACTCTCCAGAAGTAATTATCCCAGATCGGAATTTCGCTAAAAACTGTCCGAGAACAATCTTCTACAAATCCAGCTACTCCCTTTTTTAA
>JAAUYD010152548.1_pt1 | contig 14014 bp, 10 predicted proteins | sample 7278101 | NCBI WGS metagenome assembly JAAUYD01 (sample SAMN14350128, study PRJNA611818) | marine sediment metagenome | isolation source: surface marine sediment (0.6m) | place: French Polynesia: Moorea | collected 2018-08
CCCTTTCATAAAAAATGACTCCATTAACATTCGACATGTCAGCGTATGCCGAAATGTGAAAACGGTTCCATTCGGTGTAACTTTTTTATGTTTCATTTCGTCTGAAGGTTAGGATACGTAAAAAAGCTTTTTTGCAAAAGCATTAAAAGTGACGGTAAATCAATTATAAGTTAGGGAGCTTCATATTATGACCTTACCGGTTCCAAAGTCATTGGAAGCCACTATTGCAGCACATAAAAAATGGCGGATGTCCAGGGGGAAAACCGGTCTTCGAGCGGATTTGAGTGGTGTTGACCTTTCTAAATTAAATCTTCAAGGTGTCGATCTTGCCAGCGCCAATTTGAAAGGCGCAACTTTGTACAGGGCCAATTTACGGACGGCCAATTTTAAAAAAGCGAACATGCAAGGCTGCCATTTGGAACAAGCCGATTTGCAATGGGCAATCCTTTCAAAAACCAATCTTAAACATGCCTATTTGAAAGCGGCGCACATGCAATTTGCCAGTTTTGTAAGATCCAATCTTTCGGAGGCCTGCCTCGTGGGATCATTTTTACACAATGCCTGGTTTGGGGAAGCCAATTGTATGGCCGCCGATTTCAGCAAGGCAAGCATGAATTTTACGAGCTTCAAGTCTGCCAACTTGCAACAGTGCATATTTGATTTCGCCAAAATGCAGTGTGCGGAAATGAGTGGCGCCGATCTGCGGGGGTCACGCATTGAAGCTGCGGAAATTTTAAGCACGGATTTGTCAGGAGCCATATTATAATTTTAAAAGGAGGTAATGGTCATGGATCCAAAGACGGAAGTTATGGTATCAATGGGTGCAGCCATAGGGGCCAACTGCATTCCCTGCTTTGATTTTATCTATGCCAAAGCAAAAGAGGTGGACCTCGATGTTACGGAAATCGAAAAGGTCGTCGAGGTGGCCTTCAAGGTGAAAAACGGCGCTCAAATATTTATGAAAAATGCGGTAAACGAAGTGGCGGGTGAGTCTACCGAACCAGAAACCCCTTGTTGTGTAGAGTCAGATGGGTCGTGCTGTTGAAATGGTATTGAAGTCGAACAAAGCGTTTTTATCACTTTATGACCGTCATTATGTTAAAGTCGGTAAATTTGTCGCAAGCATCGTTAAAAACGATATTTTAGCTGATGATCTCACCCAGGAAACTTTCATAAGGGCCCACAAGAATATTGCTGATCTAAAAGATCCCTCCAAAGAGGCCCCGTGGTTGTTTAAAATCGCCTACAATCTGTGCATAGACCATTTTCGTTTTGCTAAAAAACCGTCTGAAAATACCACGTGTTTCACAGAGGAAATGACCTTTAACAAACAATCCATGGTTGAAAAGGAACTGGAACGACACCAGATGAGTGCCTGCGTACAGAATCAGATTATGCTTCTTCCTGAAAAATATCGTTTGGTTCTTTTTCTATCCGACGTATTCGAGTTTGCCAATAAAGAGATTGCTGAAACCCTTGGTATCAGTCTTGAGAACGTCAAAGTGCGTCTTCACCGGGGCCGGAAGCAACTCAAATCTATTTTGGTGAAAAATTGCACTTTTGAGCAGGATGACCGTAACGTTCTCACCTGTGAGCCAAAAAAGATCATTTAATTTAGAATTATTGTTGAATTGATAAGAAAAGGGAGAATATTAAAATTCTGCAAACACATCATCCTCAAAAGGGATGACCTTTTCCGGCAAATTTTCTTTTTTATTGGCCTTTTGTTTTCGCTTACCTTCATTTACATCCTGGTTTTGTGGATTCCTATGTTTATCCGGGATTATCTCCGTAGCCGATTTAAAAACCATCTCTTTCGAATTGGATTGGCTGCCAATCAAAGCAGAAAGCTCTTTAACAACTTTTTCCATATTCTGCGCCAGGGCGTTCATCTCCTCTGCCGCGGCTGCAGATTCTTCAGAACTGGAAGCATTTTGCTGGGTGACCTTATCCATTTCTGAAACGGCCGAATTAATCTGCCGAATCCCCTGGGCTTGTTCATTGGATGCTGATGCAATTTCTTCAACCAGTGCTCCCACTTTGGAAGCACTCCCCGAAACATTGGAAAAGGCCCTGTTGGTTCGATCTACCAAGGAAGAGCCATCTTTCACTTTTTTTACGGTACTATCGATTAAGCCGGACGTATTTTTAGCGGCCTCGGCTGCTCGTATGGCCAGATTTCTCACCTCATCGGCCACTACGGCGAACCCGCTACCTGCCTCCCCGGCACGGGCGGCTTCAACCGCTGCATTGAGAGCCAACAAGTTCGTTTGAAAGGCGATTTCATCGATTGTTTTAATTATTTTGGAGGTCTCCTCACTCGCTTTGGTGATTTCTTGCATCGACCCGGTCAAATCCGTCATGGAATGGTTGGCCTCTTCAATGATCTGGTTTGCCTTTAGCATCAGGTTATTGGCTTGTGTGGCATTTTCGGCATTCTGGCTGGTCATTGCCGACATCTCTTCCAAAGATGCAGAGGTTTGCTCATTTGCAGCGGCCTGCTCCGCGGACCCTTTAGCCAAACCTCGGCTGGCCGTGGATATTTCATCGGCGGTCACCGAAACGTTATCCGCACTACGCGTTAGGTGTAAAATGATCTTGTTTACCGGGGCGATAATCGAACGCGCAGTCAAGAGGGCCACAACGACGATGGACAAGATACCCAGACCACCGGTGATACCCAGGATCCATTTTAATGTTCTCGTGGCATGAAAGGCTTCAGATGTTTCGATTTCAGCAATGATACCCCACTTTGCGCCACCGACAGTCAATGGGGCAAAAGAGGAGAGGACGGTTGTGCCTATATAATTCTGGGATATCAGTTGTCCCGCATCACCAGACAAAGCCATGCGGCTTGGGCTGGTATCCACAGCGCCTTTTTCAGGATCAGCAAACGATGCCAATACGGAGTGGTGTTCGTTGTCCCGGTATGAATCAGAGCGCATGAGAAAATCTTCGCCAACCAGGTATGTTTCACCGGTTTCGCCAAGGCCTTCACGCCGGTGCATGATATCATTAATATTTTCCAAGGCGATACGTAGAATAACACTGCCGATTATTTTATCTTTCTTCTTAACCGGGGCTCCGATGAATGCCGCCGGCTGATTATTAGCGAGAACATAACGTTCATAGTCAATAAAATGATTTTTATCTAAGGCTTTATCAAAACATTTTCTTAAGGGTGATGATTTTAATGGGCCATCAATAATATTGCTTCCCAACTCTTCACCCTGGCCAGTCGTATAAACGACATCCCCATTTTTTGCGACGAGAAGAAGATCGGTATATCCTTTTGTGTGCGCAAAGTTGTTGATCGCCGGTGCATAGGTTTTCGCCATGGCTTGATACAGTTGGCTTTTGGTGCGAAGCTTATCGGAACTTATAACACCTGCCAGAGCCTTTAAAGCATTAACCACGGCATCGCTCTGGGAGAGAATGGTAATGTCTTTAAAAAAACCATCAAATAGATCTTCACACTGTTTTTTTTTGATTTCGCGAAGCGATTCCAATTGGCGATAAACTTGCTTAGTGTAATCATCGTTTACTTTAAAAATGGTCAATCCTCCGAGAATAAAAAAAGGAATCAGACCGATACCGAAGAAAACCACCAGAAGCTTATTTCGTAGAGATAATTTACGCTTCATTGTCACTGCTCCTTTGTCACTGGTAAATCAATCATCCCGGTCGACGGCTACCTTACTGTTTCGGCCTTTTTTTAAATAACTTTAGCCCAAACGGAGTAATAACGAAAAGATGGTTGAATATGGTTATTGGCTGTCAGAAAATATGGACCCATGTTTGATAAATGCGGATGTTTAATGGTATCAATATGATATAGAAGCTATGGCCAGTTAATGTTTTTGGCCGGTGAAAGGATTGAAATAGATTTATCGTTAAATCAAATCTGATAGGTATGCGGAGGCAAAGATGGGAAAGTGGCATAAAACAGGTTGTGTGCTGTGCGCCCAAAATTGCGGCCTTGAAATTCTGGTTGAAGAAAACCGTATGGTGAAAGTGAAACCGGATAAATCAAACCCCAGAAGCCTTGGATATGCATGCCGCAAGGGGTTGAATGTGATGCATCACCAGTATCCCCACGACCGCATCACCGAACCGCTAAAACGGGTGGGAGGCGCATATGAACCTGTCTCATGGGAGCTGGCTATTGATGAAATAACCGAAAAAATGAAAGGCGTGGTGGATGCCCACGGTCCGAGAAGCCTGGCCTATATGGGAGCCAGCGCCCAGGGTGGGCATTTTGAGGGCGCGTTCGGGTTGTCTATTTTGAAGGCCTTGGGCTCACAGTACTTCTACAACTCCGGCGGACAGGAATTTTCCAGTAGTTGGTGGTTGTTCGGACGAATGATGGGTAAGCAATACAATATCGCCATCCCGGATGAGCATCATACGGAAATGCTGGTGGGTTGGGGATGGAACGGCATTGAGAGCCATCAGATGCCCCGGGCCCCCAAAGTGCTCAAAGACTTTTCTAAAGATCCTGAGAAATTACTTGTGATCATCGATCCGCGCAAAAGTGAAACGGCAAGGATCGCCAATATCCATCTACCAGTGCGGCCAGGATCGGATGCCCTTTTAATAAAAGCCATGATTGCCATCATTGTGGAAAATCGTTGGGAAAACCAGGAATATATTGCCGACCATGTTAAAGGCTGGAACGCCGTTCGTCCATGGTTTGAACATTTTGATGCCAAAGCCGCCCTTGCTGTTTGCGAACTCGACTACAACCAAGTCGTTGAATTATGTCGTTTAATGACCACCAAAAGGTGGTGCATGCATCCGGACCTCGGGATTTACCAGGGCCGGAAAAGTGTTATGAATTCCTATATGATGAATATTCTGGGGGCGGTCTGCGGTATTTTCTGTGTATCCGGGGGAAATGTGATACCGGGAATGGTGGTTCCCATGGGTTTTCATGCCGATGAAAGGGATGCCAAGACCTGGAGGACGGTTGTCACCGATATGCCGCCGGCATCGGCCGGGTCATTTCCGCCGGCAGTTATGCCGGAAGAGATCTTAAACGATCATCCGGATCGTCTTCGGGCCGTTTATGTCAGTGCGTGCAACCCGCTGCGATCTTATCCGGACACCACGGCCTATGAAGAAGCCTTTTCCGAACTCGATCTTCTGGTGGTAAATGACATTGTCATGAGCGAAACCGCCCGCCTGGCCCATTATGTGCTGCCCTGCCGGACATTTTACGAATCCTGGGACGGGACTTTTTTTCCATGGACATTTCCCAAAGTATTTTTCCAGACGCGCCGCCCGATCGTTTCCCCCCCGAAAAAATGCCTGGAAGCGTGCCAGATTTTCACCCTCATGGCAGACAAACTGGGACTCATCCCGGACATTCCCGAAGAGGTTTTTACTGCGGCAAAACAAGACCGGCTCACTTTTGGGTTAAAACTGATGGAATGGGCCGGCACAGTTCCTGAATCACTGGCCGCCATGCCGTTTATCCTTGCTAAAACCATTGGCAAAGAGTGGGACAGTGCCGCTTTGGCCGGTCTGTGGGGGGTGTTGATGACCGCTCCCAAAGCTTTCAGGAGAAATGCCGCCCGGATCGGGTTCGAGCCCGGAATGGATCAAGGTGACAAGATTTTTCAGAAATTATTGGATACGCCTGAAGGCATCTGGATCGGTGAAGTCGACCCGGCGGAAAATTTTCAAGCGATCAAAACCCCGTCAGGAAAAATCGAACTGTTGGTACCGGAACTGGAAGACGATGCGAAAAGTTTGAATGCTGAAAGTGAATCTGCCGACCTGATATTGTCCAGTGAATTCCCGTTGATTTTAAATGCCGGTCGTCACACACGTTATAACATTAATACGATGATTCGAGGTCAGGAATGGAACAAAGGTAAAAGGGCCTGCACGGTTTCCGTCAATCCTTTGGATGCTGAAGAGATTGGGCTCATTGATGGCCAGCAGGTCAAAGTCACCACCGAAGCCGGTAGTGAAATTGGAGAACTCCAGATATCTAATCAGGTTCGCGGAGGGACAGTTTTAATTCCCCATGGATTTGGCCTGATTTATGACGATACGGTTTACGGTTTGAATGTCAATAAACTGACCAAAAACACCAACCGGGACCGGCTAGGGACGCCCATGCACCGGTTCGTGCCGTGTCGGATCGAAGCTTCTTTCTAACAGTTTGTTGAAAACCGATTATGCTTGGCACCACTGGTAAGATCCTTTTCAAGCAACGCATTCTTTGAATAATTGCTTGGGGATGCTAATCCATCAAATCAGGCTTTATGAAAATTCTTGAATGGCGTCAGCCATCAGCTTGCCAATAGCCAGTTTCTGCGGGCATCGCTTCTCTGCCAACGAATAATCCAGCCGGTTTATCCTGGATCGAACGTTTTCTGGAATTTTACTAAAGGATACAAAACCGCGGTAGCGGTCGCCATAACTGCGGCTGTACATCAAATATCGCATGATATCACCGATAGGAACTTGGCCGTTAATGGCTCGTTCACATATTGCGGTGCAACCGGCACAATAATCCGAATGGGTTTCGTGAGCGTATTGATGGAGTAGACTTATTTCTCGGTTGGAAAGCGCTGTTTTATTAATCGCAGCCGCTATATTGGCCAAGAGAATGGTCATATTCGGCATCTCCGAACAAATACTGGCAATTTGGGGGTTTTCCCACACGGCCTTTAGCTTGGCTTGAGCATCTGTATACCCCTTTTTGATAAATCGGCCGGCAATGATGATTTCGGAATCTGTATTGGTCTTCACCTGTCCACCGCCTTGGGTTTTCATGGCGGTTAAGCCAATACCCGTCTCGGCGCAGGCATCAACCGCACGTTTCATGTCATCATTATGCATCAAGCGGTAATTGTAAGTCATCATAATGCCATCGATCCATCCGAGCTTCGATGCACCCGATAAACAAGACGCCATGTTGCTGTGGGTACTAAAACCGAATAGTCTAATTTTGCCAGAGGCTTTGGTCTTTTCAGCCCAAAATTTTATTTCTTCGTTCATTTCATCAATATTGCTGATCGAATGTACGAAGAAAAGATCGATGTAGTCTGTTTGCATCCGTTCCAAAGATCGGTTTAAATCATCCGTCATACCCGCGGTTGACCAGGCATGGGATTTGGTGACTAAGAATATATTACTACGATCGCCTGGATACTTATCAAAATACTTCCCTATTCTTTTTTCGCTATTTCCCCCCATATAAGAACTGGCTGTATCCCAATAGGTGACGCCGCGGAGATACGCATTTCTGAGCATCAGCATGGGTAGTTGCAAACTTCCGCCGAATGATGGGATGGGAACATTCACACCTGTTGATCCGAAAGGGCGATTGGGCATTGCCGTAGTATTTCCTGAAGCCAGGAGCGCTTGATCAAGTGGTGTAACGATGGCTCCCAAGCTGCTCATACCAAAAAATTTTATAAAATCTCGACGAGATAAAGGGGGCTTTTTATTAGGCATTTGAATACTCCAAAAGATATGCTTTTTTTGACTTAGGGCGTATTCTAAAAAAAATGCGATTCCGCAAAAATGGAATACGATGCTACGATTCTATTTATAAATTTAATGCCATCGATTTAAAAATAAAGGCTTCGAATTAAAATCACCACGGTATTTTAGGTTAGCATCGCAAGCCCGGTATAAACCTGATGGTTCTTTTTTGCTGTTAAAACGTAACGTCAGGGCTTCTGTCCACAGAATTACAGTTAGATTGATCAAATTGCTCAGACGTCAGCCCCTTTAGATAAGGAAGTCATTGGCAATCATAGAAAGGATGAAAAAATTTCCTGGAATTTTCATATGTCCCATTGTAAAACCTAAGTTACCTGTCGTCTTCCAAAGGAATCTGATTTGAGGATGCGTCTATAAAAATCGTCATTGCCACTTTCGGATCGCGTGGTGATGTTCAGCCTCTCATCGCGCTGACGCTGGCCTTACAATCAGCCGGCCATGATGTCCTGCTTGCCGGGCCACCTGAAAAGGCGTCATGGATAGAAGAACTGGGATGCCCATTTCATCCTCTGGGAAGGGATGTCACCATATTTATCGACAGTATGAAAAATGCCCACACGCCCCGTGCGGCCATTCATTTCATCCGGTTTGTCAGGGCGGAAATGAAAACCCAGTTCCAATCACTACCCGACATCATCAAAGGCGCGGATCTGGTTCTGGGTGCTTCACTGGTGTTTGCGCTTTCTTCCCTTGCCGAGGCAATGAACATTCGATACCGGTTTATCGCTTTTGCTCCTCAGATTTTGCCTTCGTCCTACCATCCTTATATGGCTTTTAAACATCAGGAGCTTCCCCAATGGGTGAACAAGTTGGGGTGGCAGGTGGCCGGCTATTTGGATCGATTCAATTTTACAGGACTTATCAATAACTATCGCCACAAATTGGGTCTTGCTCCTTTAAAATCTTTCTGGAAGTATAACCTCGGAGAAGATGTTATCCTGGCGTCCGATCCCGAGATTGCAAGGTCTCCACCAGATGCGACGGTCTCGTCAATCCAGACAGGATACATGCACCTTGTTCAGCCTTCCTGGAAAAATCCGGGGTTGGAGGCGTTCCTTGGCAAGGGCTCTCCGCCCTTATATGCCGGGTTTGGAAGCATGCCGAAGCAGGACCAGGCGAGCCGGATCTCTACGATTGTTAAGGCGGCCAGGGCAAATGGGCTGAGGGTGGTTGTCGCGAAGTTTTGGGATGAACCATCTGAATTTTGCGCATCAGATGATGTCTTTTTTATTCAAAAGTACCCTCACCTGGACCTTTTTCCGCGAATGGCAGCGGTGATCCATCACGGAGGTGTGGGAACGACAGCAACAACGGCCAGAAGCGGAGTGCCCCAAATCATCGTTCCCCATATCCTGGACCAATATTATTGGGGTGACCGAATTCACAAATCACTATTGGGCCCCAAACCCATATGGCGGGCGAAACTGACTGACCAAAAATTAGCCCGGGCCATTCAAGAGGCGATCACCAATCAAGAACTGATCGACAATGCCAGGGAGGTGGGTGAGAAATTACAGCAGAAAAATCCTTTAAAGCTCGTTGTCAAAGAAATAGAAGGATACACATGATGCCAAAACTTGCGTTGTTAGATGTTTTAGTGGCATACTAAGATTATCCTTCCTACTATTTGCTCATAGAAATAGATTCAGTATCTGTAATCCCCTTTGTGCAGTTTTATTGTATCTTACCGATCATTGATGGGATAGATGGGCATTCAAGCACGATTATGAAAGGTCTTGGTGTTAAGTTTAATTTACATAAGTTTTGGAACCGGGTGACCTTTTTTCTCCAAAAACTGGTTTAGTGCTACCGACGATTCTTTCGTTGCTTCCGGAAAGACGTATTGCTCTAGTAAATCTGATTTGGTCTTTTCGATAGTCGACGCAAAATCGGTGTGATCCGTTTTTTTTCCTATCGTCCCCCGGCTGCCGAAGAGGGGTATTCTTGCCTCAGTGCGGCAGTGTTTCAAGGTATGATCATGCATCATGAAGTTGCCCTTTGAGCCGACTTCATCGACAACATCCAAGGCAAGGCTAGACGAAGTAATCTCTATACCGGCCATGAGCCGCTTTACCATGCCGATCATTTCGAGATCCACCACAAACTTTTCAACACTCATGGCGCCAAAGCCACATAGAATACCGGCACTGTGCACGACGATGTTCATTTTTTCTAAAACAGTGGGCAGCAGATTCATCATGCTTTCATAGCCGCTTTGGACATCGACCATAGGGGCGTCGGTTTCGGCCCCCCCGCTTCGACAGGGCAATCCATAGGCTTTGGCCATTTTGCAGCTGTAGATGGAACAGAGCGTTCTTTCGGCATTTCCGATGGTTGTGCTGCCGGTACGCATGTCGGCCACCGATGCACGCGCACCGTAGACAATGGGTGCACCGGGATTGATCATCTGATGGGCGGTGATGGTTGCCAATACTTCGGCATTGGCCAGGGCAATACTTCCCGCCAGGGTCATGGGGCCGGTGGTTCCGGCCATGGGTGCGGCGGTTACGATTAATGGTTGGCGACGCTTTGCAAATAGCAGAAGCATATCCAAAGCATTTTCGTCCACTTGGAGCGGGCTGATCGGGTTCAAAATGGTGATGGCCATTGCCTTTCCCTGTCGAAAAGATTGTCCGTATAAAAGATCCAGGATCTCCATCAGCAATTCGATCTCTGGCTTACTGCCATTAGGGACAATCAACCCTTTATCAGAGTAGTGGTGGGTGAGGCAGACCATGGTTGCCATGCCAGCGGATACCGGAATATCGTCTGGTTGGACGAGAGGTCCGCCGTTAAGATTGAAATGGTCGCATATCTGGGCCAATTTAAGAAACAAAATATAGTCATTTACGGTTGCACAACGAACCGATCCATCGGCGTCTACAACCATGGGTGCTCCGTATCCCGGAGTGAATTCCACATGATCACCGCCAATGGTGACCCGGTGGTCCGGGTTGGGTGCTTCCAATTGAAATTCTGCGGGTGCTTTGGCGATCCAATCCAATATTTCTGACTCGGTAAAAAAGACTTTCTCACCGGAGACTTTGACGCCCCTACTAGCCAAACGATCGCGAGCGTCACGATGGGAAAAAAGCATGCCGGTTTTGGATAGCATCGCCATGGAGGCGTCATGGATTTTTTGTAAATCAGGTGTCATTGACCACTCCTTCTAGCCGTTGCCGTGTTTGGCCAAAATCTCTTTTTCACCCTCCTGGCGAAGCCTCTCGAGTTCAATGATGATACGATCTTCCAAAGGTTTGGGCTGATGGGTTTCAATGATTTCGCGAACTTTTTCCTGAACCCGGCCTTCCATGGTGGGCTCGCCTTTGTCCATCCATGTCTGGATGGGCTGACGGTCGAACATTTTGCTCATCCAAATTTCCTCACGAAAGTGATCAAAGGTATGAGGGTGATCCATGAAATGTTTTCCCGGACCAACGGAAGCGATAACATCCCGGGCTATGGTGTCGGCATTGACGGTAATGCCCTCCACGAAGCGTTTGGCCATGCCGACGACTTCGTTACCCATGACGAGCTGTTCGCACGAGCAGGCCATGCCGCTGGCGAGATATCCCACATCGTGGATTAAGTTGAGCCCGGCCAATCCTTGGGCCAATATCCCGAAGGTGCTTTCAATACCGGCCTGGGCATCCAGCCGTTTGGCGTCTGTGGAGCCGGCCAGTCCCCAGGTGGGCAAATTAAAGGTCTGGGCCACCTCGGCCTGGGCCGCCAAAGCGAGGCTGTTTTCAGGCGCCCCCAGGGCCACCAGGGCCGTGTTCATATCCAAAATGCCAACGTTACCGCTCATTCCTACCGGGCAACCAGGCTGACGCAATTGGGCAATCGTAATATGAACAAGTGATTCCGCCGTCATTTGGGCGATGACGCCCGCCAGTGTCACCGGGCCGGTGGCGCCCGCCTGGACGGTGGAGCCGGGAAGCTGGGGCATGTGCCGATCAGCCGCTACATATATTCGATTTACAACTTCTGCGGGAAACACCAATGGCGCAATGGCCTCGGGATAGGCAATCACAAAGGGACGATGCCGCAATGCCTCCATGCCACCGGCGACCACAGCTGCCATTTCAAAGACATATTCGCAGCCCAGGGCCGTATATCCGATGAACACCTGGGGCTTGGTGGTGTTGGCCGCCACTGCGGGAAATTCATAAAGATCGGCGGTGTTTCCCGGGACATCAAGGGAAGACCCCATGGGCATGACAAAATCGATATGTTCAAGGGCATCGGCCACTTTGGCTCCAATCGCAATATCTTCCACCCGGGTATCGTGATACGCTCCAGTGAGGGCATCTTTGGTATTGGGGCTGGCCGTGGAGGTACCGTAATGGCTTTTACGTCCTTCGACTTCCATGGCCCGCAGGCCTTCTCGGTCGTAGATGGTCCATCCCTGGGGAGCGGTTAAAAGGGCTCCCTCGACAATATAGCGAGGGATTCGAACAACTTCTTCTTTGACGATGGCCCCCGCGGATGACAGCATTTTGCGGGCTCCTTCGTGCAGGCATCTGAAGCCTACTTTTTCGATAATTTCAAAGGCCGCTTGTTTGATTTCCCAGATTTGGTCATCGGTCAGCACCCGCATGCTTACGGATCGTTTTTGAGTGAATGTGCTTTTGACCATGATTTTTCCCTTCGTTTGTGGGTGGTGTATATTTTTCCATGGTATCGGTTGAATACACCGAATCAAATGGATTGGTTAAAGCGCTATCATTTCGATGGCATCCGCAGGACAGGTGACATGACAGAGACCACATCCCCTGCACCGGGTCTTGTCATAAATAATATTTTTGTTTTCTTCTGATGTGGATAACGTAAATGCCTCAAATGGACACCTTTTGATACAGCGGCCGCAGGAACTGCAACGTGTTTCATTCCAGGCGGCCAGGTGGCGACTATTCGGCCATATTTTTTCGGCATTCAGCTCCCTGGCCAGTAGATGTGGAAAGCAGCAATCAACGCAACAATTACAAATGGCGCCAATAAGCCTGCCATCGGCCTTTCTCCCGAGCTCGCCGGATTGCATCAATCCTTTTTGATTGGCAAGCCGAACAATCTCTTTGGCCTTCTCGCGGCTGATCTCATACCCTTGCCCCTGACTGTTTTCAAAACGCAGGCAGGTATAAACCGGTTTGCTGCAAGACTGGATCATCGAGCGGCAGTTACACGGCCAAAGATAGACATGCTCAACTTCATCGAGCACCGCCAGTGTTTCATTCAATAGCAGGTATCTGGGCGTAACCACCCCAGGGTCTAGCTTGCCGGTTTTTTTGATGTTTTCTACGGCTGACTTGTGGGTGATGATATAGTGGTCCAATTCCCAACGATTTAATTGGGTAGTAATCGCTTTGGGAATATCTTTGTACCCCTCGAAAGCGGCCCAGATATCGTACCGTTTGTGGAAATCGGCTGGAATTACTTTGTGATCCGCTTGGGAAACAACACCTCTTTTTAATAGGCGATCAATCGCATTTTCATCAAAACCGCGGACAGCTTTCAACCGCTCAATGGATATCGCGTTACTTTCAACGGATCGCAGGTGCTGCCATTGTTCCAGCAATCGGATTTCGCCAGGCTCATAGAATCGATCCAGCCAAGGCCATATAAATTCAGGGGCATCGACAATGCTTCCCAATTGTTGAAACGACTGCGGCATGGCTAACGCACCGTTAAATTATCCAATGACCGAGAAACTCGAATCCTTGTTGATCTTCCTGTTGCGGCTAAAAAAACCAACATCGAGAGTTCTTTTCAAATAAGTCAATTGGTACTGGTAGGGATCGGTGTCGTGGTCAGCACCTTTTTCACAATAGTCGATCAACCTGGCCATCATCGCACCGACAACGGGGGCATTTTTATACTGATTCCCACTGGTACCGATGGCCAGGTAAAAACCGGGCAGATCCGATTTATCGTAAATGGGGTACCAATCGTCACTGACATCATAGAGGTCCACGACCCCCTGATCCCGGGTGGGGATGGGCAGATCAGGCACACGCATGGCCTCTCTTAGGGCCTGGACCCTTACCTGATCCGTAAAATCCGTGTTGAAGTCGTCCGGATCCACATAATCCAAAGGGTCGCACTCCGGTTCCTCACTGCCAATGAGCCAGTGGTTACCGACTTCGGGCCGGGTGTAGACACCGGTGTCGCCATCCGATGTGATTATGCCGATGTGCTCCCAGTCCACACCCTCGGGGCTGGGGACATGGGCCACTTCCACTCTGAGCGCGCGGGTTTTGATGTTCATGGTATCGGCTATTCCGGCCATTTCATTGATGATCGAAGAGTGGGGGCCGGCCACATTGACCACCACAGGCGCTTCAATGGTTTCACCATTTTCCAGCGCTATCCCTGTGACACAACCGTCTTTGGTCAATATATCGGTAACTTCGGTATTGAACATGAAATCGGCCCCAACGGCCCGGGCCGCCACCTCCACATTGTGGGTGGATTGTTTCGGGTCGCTGATATA